>Ga0247807_10000021_pt1 | contig 347334 bp, 315 predicted proteins | sample UWRJL074202C1_FD_179931 | JGI IMG/M metagenome (GOLD analysis project Ga0247807, IMG submission 179931) | Plant litter microbial communities from Arlington Agricultural Research Station in Wisconsin, United States - UWRJ-L074-202C-1 | ecosystem: Environmental > Terrestrial > Plant litter >...
TTTTGCTCATCAGCTTTTTCTACGAAAACTTGTTGTCCCTCTTCATTAGTCGTATGCAATTCGTACGTTAATGAAACTACTGTATTGGGTTTAATACTCATTGGAATCTTATTTAGTTAATTAATTTTAATGCTTCTTCAACTGTTGTTACAGGCAGCTGACATGATTTATTTCGGCAAATATAGATTTTTGTTTCAATGCTTTGCTTATCTTTTAACAAAGGAAGTGAAGAATTTGTTCCTGCCAATATTATTTTATTCGGAATATAGCTCTTACTCAGTTCTTTCCGCATTTTTAGCGCAGAATCACCCGTCAGCGCGATTTCATTAATTCCGCCTACTTCATTCAGCAGCTGGATGGCCCAGTTGGAATAAGCAGAGCCATAAGTTTTGATCTGTGGAAAAACCGCGGCCAGCATTGCTTCGGCCTTATCCAGAAATCTGATTTCATCAAATAACAAACCCAAATGTTTTAGATTCTGCGCCATAACAGAGTTTGCCGAAGGAATTACATTATCCATAATTTCATGTTTACGGGCAATCAGCTTCTCTCCGTTGGCAGCCGTATAAAATAACATCGGACTGTCCAGATCCCTGAAGTTCGTTAATACATATTCTGTCAGTTTTTTGGCTTCCGATAACCAGGTTTCGTCAAAATCTACTTCATATAAGGCAATCAAGGCAGCGATAAAAAAAGCATAATCATCCAGGAAAGCGGTGATTGAAGCTTTTCCATCTTTGTAGTTACGGAAGAGGCCAGCTTTTTCGGTCGTCAGATCCGAAAGGATAAAAGCAGCAGCTTTTTTAGCTGATAAATAATACGATTCATTTTCAAACACACTACTGCTTTCGGCAAGCGCTTTAATCATCATCGCATTCCAGGCCGTCAGGCATTTATCGTCCAGTCCGGGTCTGATTCTTTTATGTCGCACCTCAAGCAGTTTTTCTTTAGCCCGGCTAATTTTTGCATGAAGTTCTTCAAGAGGAATGCCGTTCAGTTCTGCATAGGCTGCAGCAGTTTTTCGTCTCAGCAGGATATTTGTTTCTTCCTCTTCCCAGTTGCCGGCTGTAGTAACCGTAAAATAATCAGCCATCAGAGCAGCGTCTTCTCCCAGTATCTGCTCAAATTCCTGCAGGTCCCACACATAGTACTTACCCTCGATACCTTCACTGTCTGCATCCAGTGCGGAATAAAATAATCCTTCCGGAGAAGTCATATCTCTTTCCAGCCATTGTATTGTCTCTTCTGCAACTTCCTTAAAAATTACATTTCCGCAATACTGATATGCTTCGGTATATAAACTAAGCAGCTGCGCATTGTCATACAGCATTTTTTCAAAGTGAGGGACATGCCACTGCGCATCTACAGCATACCTGGCGAAACCTCCGCCGATCTGGTCATAAATACCACCTAATGCCATCTTTTCTAAAGTAGTCAGCACAGCTCCCTGGATTACCTGATTATTCATCAGATGGCCATAACGCAGTAAAAACTGCCAGTTATTAGGCAGAGGGAACTTTGGTGCCCGGTTATAGCCCCCATCAGATAAATCGAACGTTCCTTTCCATGGGAGAACAATATCTTTAAGATCTTCTGCACTGTAAGGTTGTGTCTGTATATTAGGGATTACTTTTTCTGCACTGCGTATACCATCAGTCAGCCGCTCTGCATACTGTTCTGCTTTTTCGGCATCATTTTCCCAGAGATCTGCAACGTTGATTAATATATTGATCCAATCGTCTTTCTTGAAATAAGTTCCCCCATAAATAGGGCGCTGATCTGGCAGACAAATACAATTGAGTGGCCAGCCTCCACTGCCCGTCATCAGTTGTACTGCCATCATATAGATCTGATCAATATCAGGCCGTTCTTCCCTGTCTACCTTAATACAAACAAAATGTTTGTTCATCACTTCTGCCACTTCCTGCAATTCAAAACTTTCACGCTCCATGACATGGCACCAGTGACAGGCAGAATAACCTATACTGACCAGGATCAGTTTGTTTTCCTGCTTTGCTTTCAATAATGCTTCCTCACCCCATTCATACCACTCAACAGGATTGTAAGCATGTTGCAAGAGGTATGGTGATGAGGCGTGGATCAGCTTATTTGGTACTGTATTCATATGGTATAATTCTACAAAGACAAAGTTATATTGTTTTTTTATTTACTCATAAAAATGTAGCATATCCGGGAAATGATTCCATTTTATTGTTTTTATGTGTAGGTTAGTACCATTAAAAAATTAACGCTCCACGCTCTATATGAAGATTATAATTAAAATCTCTCTCGTCTTATTTTTAATTATAAACTCTGCATCTGCACAACAGCTCCCTCAATATACACAGTACATTTTTAACAGTTTCCTCATTAATCCTGCAGTAGCGGGGATTGAGAACTATACCGATGTGAAGCTGGGCTACCGCAAGCAATGGTCGGGCATAAACGGCGCACCTACCACAGGTTTTGTCTCTGTAAACATGCCTCTGGGCAATAACTATCTTTACGGTAATGCTAATTCGTTTTCTGGCGAAGGCAATAATCCGATGAGCAGAAGTTTTGTGCAGGAATACAGGGCGGCGGAACCTCATCATGGAATCGGGCTGTCTGCACTGACAGACCAGGCAGGTCCGTTGCGCCAGAGCAATATATCGGCCGCTTACGCCTATCATATTGGGATCAGCAGTGATTTTAATCTGGCGCTGGGGGTTAGCGCAGGGGTGACAAGGTTCAATTTAGACTATTCGGCACTTACGACCGAAAATTTTGATCCGACAATGGCAGAAGCCATCACTACTCAGTTTAAGCCTTATTTAGGTGCTGGATTATGGTTGTACGGACCAAGGTTTTTTGCCGGCATTTCCGGTCAGCAGATTTATGCACAGCGGATCAGTTATACGACTGACGACCAGTACAAGGACGGAAAACTGGTAAACCATGTTTTTGCCACAGCCGGATACAAAATTTATATGGATGATAATTTTGCCGCTATTCCTTCCGTCATGTTAAAATACAGCGCCCAAGCCCCTCTTTCTTATGACATCAATGCCAAGATCGCTTACCAGGATAAGTTTTGGGTCGGCGCCGGCTACCGTCATAACGATGCTTTTTCGGGCATGATAGGATTTAATGTGAGCAGCCTCATTAACCTCAGCTACGCTTACGATGCAACCACTTCTGCGCTTCAATCCGTATCTAACGGCAGTCATGAGATCATTCTGGGGATTTTATTAAATAACAGGTATCGTGTGAAATGTCCGCAGAGACAATTTTAAAGATCATTTAACGCTATGAGATCATTACGCAAACAACTATTCATATCTATAAGGTTAGTCTTTTTAAGTTGTATACTTTTCCTTCCTGGTATTGCTTCAGCGCAATTGTGTACCGGAAGTTTGGGCGACCCGGTAGTAAATATTACTTTCGGTGCGGGTACCTCTCCTATCGCTCCAGCGCTCGCCAACGGGATCACAAATTATACTTATACAGCAAATAGTTTTCCTCAGGATGGTTATTATACCATTGAGAATACAACAGCAGGGGGTGCCCAGGGCTGGTGGGTAACGACGGACCACACGGGAAATACAGGGGGGTATATGATGATGGTAAATGCGCGTACTTCGGTGAGCGACTATTTTTACAAACAGACAGTTACCGGTTTGTGCGGGAGTACGACCTATGAATTTGCTTCCTGGATTATGAACCTACTGAAAACGAATGACATAAGTCCACCAAACATCGAGTTCACTATACAAAGTACTGCAGGCACACTATTAGGTAAGTATACTACCGGTACAATAGCCAGAGAAAATTCCCCGATATGGAAACAGTTTGGTTTCAACTTTTCAACTCCTCCGGGAGTTACTGATGTTGTATTAACCATGAAGAATATTAGTCCGGGGGGAAGTCCGGCGAATGATCTGGTGCTGGATGATATTACTTTTCGTCCCTGCGGGCCGGAAATCAAGACTCATATAGAGATTCCTAATGACCCAACCACCTTAGAAACCTGTTCCGGGGCAACGACCAGTTACAACCTTACAGCAGAAATAAATGCAAATTACCTTAATCCTGATTATCAATGGCAGGTAAATACAAATAACACGGGGTGGACGAATATTCCAAATGCAACGAGCTTAGGAATCACCGTCAGTCCGTCAGCAGCAGGAAGCTACCAATACCGCTTATCGGTTGGCGAAGGTGCCGTTTCAGCAAACTGCCGTGTGGTTTCAAGCATTGTAAGCATCACCGTAAAAGATCCGCCGGCTATCGTTATTACCACCAACAGTCCGGTTTGTGCCGGAGATGTACTCTCACTGAACGCTACAGGGGGTGCCACCTTCCAATGGTCCGGTCCGGATAATTTCACTTCAAATACAGCTGCAAATGGAATCAGTACAGCCGGACCAGCGCAATCCGGCACCTATACGGTAACTGCAACCACTATTGGCGGCTGCACCAGTTCTGCCTCAGTGGAAGTGGTGGTTTTACCCCGCCCAATTGTCAGTACCAGTGGCGATATAGACATTTGCGAAGGCAGCAGTACGACCTTAAACGCCACCGGAGGCACCACCTATCTATGGTCGCCCGCCACAGGTTTATCCGACCCCAATATTGCAAATCCTGTTGCCACACCAACAGCAACCACAATTTATACTGTTACAGTAACCAGTGATGACTCCCCTTGTCCGGCCCGGGAAGAAGTTACCGTTAAAGTTGTAGCTAAGCCTGTTGCTGATGCCGGGCCTGATAAGCATATGATTAAAGGTAATTCCGTTCAATTATCAGGAAAAGTTGCAGGTACAAACATCAGTTATTACTGGACGCCGACAGACTTTCTCGATGATCCGAATTTACTTAATCCTGTGGCATCGCCTGACAAGAATATGACTTATACACTGAATGTAACTTCTGCTGCGGGTTGTGCTATTGTGCAGGATCAGGTGACCGTTACCGTTTATGGAAAGATCGTGATCCCGAATACTTTTTCCCCCAATGGGGATGGCGTTAACGAAGTATGGAATGTGACTGCCCTTGATGGTTACACCAGGGCTCTAATCTCCGTCTTTAACAGAAACGGGAGTCTAGTTTATAAAAGTACTGGCTATGACAAGCCATGGGACGGTACAAATAATGGTTCACAACTGCCCGTCGGCACTTATTATTACACGATAGACCTTAGAAACAATACCCCTGTTTTGAGCGGATGGATATGGCTTACGCGGTAATTTACCTGATCAGCATTTGCTGAAAAGACAGACTATCTCCCTTGAAAGCATTAAAGTCTACCACGTGGTTAATACCAGTAATCTTTGCTTTATCCGAGTGCTGCCAGAAGAACCATTTGGTATCTGCACCTGCGATCAGGTCTTTTTTATAATAATGTGCTATCCATAATGGATATGCATCAAAATGCCCTTTCAGATAGTCTTTATAGAAGACCAGCCCTGAATAAATGATTGGCTTTACCTTTGTCTTTTGCTCTACATGCGTAATGAAGTCGTTCAGTTCCATCCGCATTTTTGCCGGTGATACACCACTGAGCTGCTCTACATCCACCACTGGCGGAAGATCTCCCTGTTCAAATTTTACCGTTTGCAGGAAGAAACGTGCCTGCCATAAACCCGACTTTTTTGGGATAAAATAGTGATAAGCACCGCAAACTATACCGACTTTAGGTGCTTCCCTCCAGTTGCGCTGAAAATAAGCATCTACACTGGAAACCCCTTCCGTGGCCTTGATAAAAGCAAAAGTAACATGTACATCGTCCTCTTTCATCGCCTTTACCTTTTTCCAGTCGATCTTCCCCTGATAAGAAGATACATCTATCCCATGTACAGCATAGCGTTTAGGGATCTGGATATCGTAGCTTTTATACGTTCTGTAATTGGGGTCTTCCCCTATATCCATGATCCATCTTCCGGTAGAAGTAAAAACTTTGAGTACATAACCATAATATAAAGGAGAGAACAGAATCAGCAGCAATCCGGCGATGACGAATTTCCATTGCAGTGACAAACCCTGTTTTTTCTTAACAGCAGTTTTCCTCGTCGCGGGTTTCCTGGCTACGGGTTTACTTTTGCTGACAGGAGTTTTTGAGGCAGGCTTTGTGGATGGTTTCGCAGCCAGTGGGTTCTCAATTTCTGTCAGATCTTTAGTAGTTGCTGGCTTTTTCTTTATAGGTGGCACGTTGTAAAAATACAAAAGGGCAGCCTAATGGCCGCCCTTTCCAACAAATTTATCTGAAATTATTTACTCAGTTCTGCAAAGTACTTATGAAACAGCGGTAAAGTTTCTATGCCTTTATAATAGTTATAGATGTCATATTTCTCATTAGGCGAGTGTAAAGCATCACTATCCAGACCGAAACCGAAGAGTACAGATTTAATGCCCAGTACATCCTCAAATAAAGCAACAATAGGGATACTTCCCCCTCCCCTTGTCGGGATAGGTTTTTTACCAAAACTGTCCAGAATAGCTTTTTCAGCAGCACGGTAAGCAGTGCTGTCGGTCGGCGTTACTACCGGTTCACCACCATGGTGTGACATCACTTTAACCTTTACAAATTCAGGGGCAATGCTTTCAAAGTGTTTCTGGAAGATAGCCGCGATCTCTTCTGAACTCTGGTGAGGCACCAGGCGCATAGAAATCTTTGCATTTGCCTTTGAAGGTAATACTGTTTTCGCACCTTCTCCGATATAACCACTCCAGATTCCATTCACTTCTAAAGTTGGTCTTGTTCCTGTGCGCTCTAAAGTAGAATATCCTTTCTCTCCCCATTCGGAATCGATACCCAGGTCTTTTTTGTACTCCTCCAATTCGAAAGGAGCCGAATTTAACGCTGCTTTCTCTTCTTCGGTCAATTCAACCACCTTATCATAAAATTCCGGGATAGTGATATGGTTATTTTCATCATGTAATGAAGCAATCATCTTACATAAAATAGTAGCCGGATTAGCTACAGCACCACCATAAACGCCCGAGTGAAGATCCCTGTTCGGGCCTATTACTTCCACTTCCATATAAGCCAGTCCGCGTAATCCTGTTTCAATAGAAGGATTTTCCATGCTGATCATTGACGTATCGGAGATCAGTACTACATCCGCTTTTAAACGTTCTGCATTATCTTTAACAAAGATCCCAAGATTGCTTGATCCTACTTCTTCTTCACCCTCAATCATGAACTTCACATTACAGGCCAGCGTATTGGTCTGCATCATCAGTTCGAATGCCTTTACATGCATATAAAACTGCCCTTTATCATCTGCAGAACCACGTGCGTAGATCTTACCGTCGCGCACAGTAGGCTCAAACGGTGGCGTATCCCATAATTCCAGAGGATCTGCCGGTTGCACATCATAATGACCGTATATTAATACTGTAGGTAGTTTTTCATCAATAAGTTTCTCTCCATATATAATCGGATAACCCGCTGTCTGGCAAACTTCGACCTTGTCAGCACCAGCTTCTTTCAGCTTTTCCGCAACAAAATCAGCCGTTTTTAACACATCACCTTTATATTTAGGATCAGCACTTACTGATGGAAAACGTAACAATTCAAACAGCTCATCCAAAAAGCGCTGTTTGTTATCTTCTACATATTTTTTTATCTCTTGCATAACAAAATGATTTTAGGCAAATATAGAATAATTGAAATCCGATTGTGAAAAAAGCGATTGGATAAAATCAATAAACCGGTCTGCAGCTCCCTGCAAATCCGTCTGTATGCTATTCAAAAAGAAAATATATTGTGCTGGAATAACAGCTGATATTTGTTATTTTTGCAAATTAAAGACGCAAAAAACAGGATTCGATTTGGATTATTTAGCAGGATTAAACCCCCAACAACGTGCAGCAGTAGAGAATACCCAGGGACCGGCAATGATTGTTGCAGGTGCAGGATCGGGTAAAACCAGGGTAATTACCTACAGGGTAGCCCACCTTATTGAAAAGGGTGTAGATCCTTTCAATATCCTGGTACTAACGTTTACCAATAAAGCTTCAAAAGATATGCGTGAGCGTATTTCAAAAGTGGTGGGTACGGAAGCAAAAAACCTGTGGATGGGAACTTTTCACTCTGTATTCGCGAAAATATTACGTGTTGAAGCAGAAAAAATCGGCTATCCTTCCAATTTCACGATCTATGATACGGACGACAGTAAAAGTCTGATCCGTGCGATACTGCGGGAAATGCAGCTGGATGATAAATTATACAATGCCAATTTCGTTTACAACCGTATTTCATCTGCTAAAAATAACCTGGTGAGTCACGGGGAATACCTGAATAATGCGGAAATCCAGGCAGAAGATATCAGTAATAAACGTCCCCTAACAGGCGTGATTTACGAAACATATACTAAAAGGTGCTTCAAAGCAGGCGCGATGGATTTTGATGATCTCCTGTTTAAAACAAACGTATTACTGAAGGATCATCCTGATGTGTTAAATAAATACCAGCAGAAATTTAAATACCTGATGGTGGATGAGTACCAGGATACTAACTTTTCACAATATACAATTGTGAAAAAACTGGCTGCTGCTTACCAGAATATCTGCGTAGTAGGTGACGATGCACAAAGTATTTACGGTTTCAGGGGGGCAAATATCCAGAACATCCTGAACTTTGAGAAAGATTATCCTGAATTACAGGTCTATAAATTAGAGCAGAATTACCGCTCTACACAAAATATTGTAGAGGTAGCCAACAGTATTATTGCCAACAATAAGAATCAGCTGGAGAAAAACGTCTTCTCAGAAAATGAGTCGGGCGACAGAATCAAGGTCTCCCGTGCATTCACGGACAATGAGGAAGGTAAAATTGTAGCCGAAGCCATCGTACAGGACCGTTCAACAAATGGCTTAAACTTTAGTGATTTTGCTATCCTTTACCGTACCAATGCACAATCGCGTGCCATGGAGGAAGGTTTAAGAAAATTAAATATCCCTTATAAAATATTCGGCGGACTCTCTTTTTATCAGCGTAAAGAGATTAAAGATTTAATTGCCTATTTCCGTTTAACCTTCAATCCAAGTGATGAAGAGGCGATTAAACGTGTGATCAACTATCCTAAAAGGGGATTAGGAGATACCACAGTAGATAAGATTATTGTAGCAGCAGATCAGCATAACATCACGATGTGGGAAGTGATTTGTGAGCCACAAACCTATATAGCAGGCAGGATTGCCAATCAGCTGAACGACTTTTCCATGCTGATTAAAAGCTTCATGGCAGAATCCAAAAAACTGGACGCTTATGAAACTGCCTTATATATTGCACAGCATTCCGGCATTCTGAAGGAATTACATACTGATGATAGTGTGGAAGGCCGCAGCAGGTATGAGAATATTCAGGAATTGCTGAACGGGATCAAGGAATTTGCTGAACGTGAAGATATTGAAGACCGCAGTCTGGCTATTTTCATGCAGGACATTGCCCTGCTGACAAATGACGACAGGCAGGATGACAAGAGCAAAGACACAGTCTCGTTAATGACGATCCACTCTGCTAAAGGACTGGAGTTTAAGAACGTATTTGTAGTAGGTCTCGAAGAAAACCTCTTTCCCTCACAGATGTCGCTCACTTCCAGGACGGATTTAGAGGAAGAGCGACGTTTATTTTATGTTGCCATTACGCGTGCAGAAAAAAAACTGACCCTCACCTACGCTACTTCGCGCTACCGCTGGGGAACACTGACCAGCTGCGAGCCAAGCAGATTTATCAATGAAATAAATGCCAGGTATCTGGAGCTGGAGACTGTAAAAGCCCCAAAAAGCAATATGGATTCCGGCAGTTTTGATAGTGAGCGCAGGTCATGGACACAACAAAGAGATAGCTTTAGCAAACCAAAACCTGCCTCTGCAGGTACTGCAGGTGGCACAGCACAGGCACCGCGACCAAAAACGACCTCCATTCTTCCGAAAGCACACATCCCTACACCAGGCTTCGCACCTGATGAGGCTAAAGCTTTCCAGAACGGCATGGATGTAGAACATGAGAAGTTCGGATTTGGTAAAATCATCAATCTTGAAGGCACTTTACCAGACGTAAAAGCGACTGTTTTTTTCCAGGGATTAGGAAATAAAGCTTTGTTATTAAAATTTGCTAAATTGCGAATTGTAAAATAAGGTTTATCTTTAAACAAAATATACCAAAACAGGCACGGTGTCGTTATTCCCTTCTACGACTTGCCATTAGATAATATAGAATGAATTTCGATTATAATACCACAAGAAACGAGTTAATTCTTGCAGAATACGGCCGTAATGTACAAAATATGGTAAAGTACATTTGCGAATTACCTGATTTAGAAGAACGCAATAAATATGCTCAGGCAGTCATTGATCTGATGGGCTTTTTAAATCCGCATCTGCGCGATGTGGCCGATTTCAAACATAAACTCTGGGATCATTTACACATCATTTCGGGTTACAAAATAGAAGTTGATAGTCCTTATCCGAAGCCGACTCCGGAAATGGCGCTCGTAAAACCTGCACATATAGGCTATCCTCAAAAAAGAATTACCTATAAACATTACGGTAAAACTGTTGAAGTACTGATCGAAAGAGCTAAAGCTGTTGACGAACCAGAGCGCAGAGCAGCAATGGTACAAGGTATCGCTAACTTCATGAAAATGGCTTACGTTACCTGGAATAAAGACAGCGTTGCTGATGAGACCATTATCAAAAACTTACGTGAACTATCCGGTGGTCAGTTACAACTGGATGAAAATGTGAACCTGAATAAAGTGGAATTCAGGCCTCCTGTAAACAGGGCTGCAACGAATAATAACCGTGGACGCAGCAATAGCAACAACAATAACAAAGGAAGACAAAACAACAATAACCGTCCTCCCCGCAGCAATAACAACAACCCCAAACAAAGACACTAATACAAGCAGCATTTACATTATTATTACAGGTTAAAGCACATGAACGCATTTGAAATTATAGGCGGGAAGAAGTTAAAAGGCGAAATCCATCCACAAGGCGCCAAAAACGAAGCCCTTCAGATCATATCTGCAGTTTTACTAACTGAGGAAAAGATCACCGTCAGCAACATCCCAGACATCAAAGATGTAAATAAACTGATTGAATTATTAGGAGACCTTGGCGTTCAGGTAGAACGCATTTCAAAAGACACTTATACTTTTGAAGCCAAAAACATCAACCTTGACTTCTTTAAATCTGCTACCTTTAAATCAAAAGGCGGAAGTTTAAGAGGTTCTATTATGATAGTAGGCCCTTTACTGGCACGTTTTGGTCAGGCTGCTATTCCTAAACCAGGTGGAGATAAAATCGGAAGAAGAAGATTAGATACCCACTTCTTAGGCTTTGAAAAATTAGGAGCGAAATTCGTTTACGATGCTAAAGAGTCCTTTTTTAATGTAGACGCAACCGACCTTAAAGGGGCATATATCCTTTTAGACGAGGCTTCGGTAACCGGGACTGCCAACATCGTAATGGCCGCGGTATTGGCTAAAGGCATCACGACTATCTACAACGCAGCCTGCGAACCTTACCTGCAACAGCTCTGTAAAATGCTTAACCGCATGGGCGCCAAAATTTCAGGCATAGGATCAAACCTGCTGACAATTGAAGGTGTAACTAAACTAGGTGGTACGGAACACCGTATGCTGCCTGATATGATTGAAATCGGCTCTTTCATCGGCCTTGCGGCAATGACAGAATCAGAAATCACTATCAAAAACGTATGTTATTCGGAACTGGGGGTAATACCTGATGTATTCAGAAAACTTGGTATCAACTTCGAATTGAGAGGTGACGATATTTTTATCCCATCTCAAAAACACTATATCATCGATACTTTTATCGATGGATCAATCCTTACTATTGCTGATTCACCATGGCCAGGCTTTACGCCCGACCTGCTCAGTATCGTATTGGTTGTAGCTACGCAAGCCAAAGGATCGATCCTGGTTCACCAGAAAATGTTCGAAAGCCGTCTTTTCTTTGTAGACAAGCTGATAGAAATGGGTGCTCAGATTATTCTTTGCGATCCACACAGAGCAACTGTAAACGGTATTGACAAACAATACAAGTTAAGAGGAATCAGCATGACATCGCCCGACATCCGTGCAGGCGTGTCCTTACTGATCGCTGCATTATCAGCGGAAGGAACTTCTACCATCTTTAATATCGAACAGATAGAGCGCGGTTATCAGGACATTGACACACGTTTGCGTGCACTAGGTGCACAGATTAAACGTGTCGACGGATCTGGTCCAAGCCACTAAAAAATAAGCTGATAAGAAAGGGAACCTGTGAAAGGATTCCCTTTTTTTATGCTCCTGAATTTTACTCATCGCTACGCACCGTATTTTTGGCTCATTGCAACCCACCCTACAGGTATGCAATATGCATTAAAAAAGGGAACACCTGTTTTCGACCTTCTTAATTTGCATCGCAAATTTAGGCAGTCGAAAACAGGTGTTCCCTTTTTTAATATCCTTTCAGACCTCTTCCTTTATCCGGAAATCGCATTGATAATATCATACTGCGTGATAATCTCAAAATGACCATTTTCATCCTCTACTAAAACCGCACTGTTCTCCTTGTTGATCAATGCAGAGATCTTATCAATAGACGTATTCATATCCACAAAAGGAAAAGTAGCAGACATCACTTCCTGCACCGGTGCAGACTTCAGCGAGGGGTTCTCTAATAAAGCCTTCAATATATCACCTTCAGCTAATTTACCCACAATCATCCCCTTTTGCGTCACGGGAATCTGAGAAATATTCAAGCTGTTCATCGTATTAATCGCTTCCAGAATTGTTTTTTCACAATCTATAGTGACAATCTCTGATTGCTCTTTTTTAGCAATAATGGCCTTAGCAGTCAGTTTTTCATCCGTTAAAAATCCACGCTCCCTTAACCAGTCCTCATTGTACATTTTCCCCATATACCTGCTGCCATGGTCATGGAAAATAACCACTACCACATCTTCAGGTTTCAGTTTATCCTTCAACTGGAGCAATCCGGCAATTGCAGAACCCGCAGAGTTTCCAACAAAAATACCTTCCTTACGGGCAATATCGCGTGTCATTAAAGCAGCATCTTTATCTGTTACTTTTTCAAACAAGTCGATAATATCAAAATCAACATTCTGAGGCAGGAAATCTTCCCCTATCCCTTCTGTGATGTAAGGATAAATCTCATTTTTGTCCAGGATACCCGTCTCTTTATATTTTTTGAACACTGAACCATAAGTATCGATACCCCATACTTTAATATCAGGATTCTGCTCTTTTAAGTATTTTCCAGTACCTGAAATCGTTCCTCCGGTACCTACACCAACTACTAAATGGGTAATCTTACCCTCAGTCTGGGCCCATATTTCGGGTCCGGTGGACTCATAATGTGCCTGCGTATTTGCAAGGTTATCATATTGATTTGGCTTCCACGAATTCGGCACTTCGCGCTCCAGGCGGGAAGAAACAGAATAATATGAACGAGGATCTTCCGGTTCAACATTCGTCGGACATACAATTACTTCTGCTCCGAAAGCACGCAAAGCATCAACTTTCTCTTTCGACTGTTTATCTGTAGTAGTGAAAATACATTTATATCCCTTAATGATCGCGGCCATAGCCAGTCCCATTCCGGTATTACCAGAAGTACCTTCTATGATTGTTCCGCCGGGTTTAAGCTTACCGCTCTTTTCAGCATCCTCAATCATCTTAACCGCCATACGGTCTTTAATGGAATTTCCAGGGTTAGTGGTTTCCACTTTTGCCAGAACTGTTGCTTGAATATCCTTTGTAATGTTATTCAATTTAACCAATGGCGTGTTGCCGATTGTTTCTAAAATATTGTTATACCACATGTTACAAAAATACGACTTGTTTGCTAGATTTTTATTGCAAATAATTATTCGTAATCAAATTCTGAATTAATGACGTTCATAAAATAATATTCTGAATCCACTTAAAAATGTTTTACATAACCAACAATATATCGGTTTCAGCTCTTTCAGCGCATCGTATTTAGCTGATAAATCTTACCCGGAAGGCAAATTACTGATCCTTTCAGCTCCAAATTAAGCAGGTGTATAGCAAGTTTGCTTTGCTGTATTTCTGCCCGGATACCCAATTCATCTATCCTCAAAGGAGCATGCATCAGTAAAGTCATGATCTTATTTTCCTCCGCGGACAGATTTAGCGGGAGTTCAGTTTGCTTTGCAGGTGATTCAGTCAGCACATCATCCCAGCCCATGAAATAAACCAGGTCTACAGGGTCAGTAATCAATCCCGCTCTGTTTGTCTTGATTAAAAAATTACAACCCTTACTGTATTCATCAGACGATTTACCGGGAAATGCAAAGACATCCCTGTCATATGAATTTGCAATTTCAGCAGTAATCAGTGCCCCTCCTTTCATTGCTGCTTCAACCACAACCGTTACATCAGCCATACCCGCAATAATACGGTTTCGCTTAGGGAAATTCTCTTTATCAGGATTGGTCTGCAAGGGAAATTCAGTTAGCAGTCCCCCGTTTTTCAGCATTTGATTAGCGATCTTTTTGTGTAAAGGAGGATACATCCGGTCCAGACCATGCCCTAATACACCAACCGTAGGGATATCAAGAGCTAGACTCTCCCGATGCGCTGCCACATCTATACCATAAGCAAGGCCGCTTACTACTAATACATTATAAGGTTGTAATGTTTCTGCCAGTTGCCGGCATAATGCCTGTCCGTATGGAGTCGCATTACGCGTGCCTACAACACTTACGATCCTGGGATGGTTAAGATCTGCATTGCCTTTATAATAAAGCAGCACAGGGGCATCATAACATTCTTTTAGTCGCCGGGGATAGCGGTCTGATGTATAAAACAGCACCTCAATTTTATGCTTTTCAATAAACCTGAGCTGTTCTGCAGCTAATGCGAGTGCATTGGTATTTAGAATCTGGTTCGCAATTACTTCTCCAACACCGGTAATCCGCATTAAAGATTCCTTATTTGCACTAAAAACAGCCTCTGCAGATCCGTACCGATCCAGCAGACGCTTTGCATTTATATGTCCGACATTCCTGATTAATGTCAGCGCAATTTGATGGATTAAACTCATAGGCTAAATTAATACAGATAAACCAGTAAATGGTAATGTATTAATTGCAGCGCAGGAAATTTATGTTATTGGGGGATATACACAACAAACTTGGTGTCAAAAAATTCCTCTTCGAAGTAGGCAGATAAAGGGTATAGTTCTGCTTTTAACCGCGATTCTGAAATCTCTTCCGCCAGTTCACCACCTTTTAAATAAAGTATACCGTTAGGAATCGCATTTTTGGAATCTTTATTAAACTTACCCTGCACCCATGGATAAAAATCTATCAGCCTGGTCACTGCACGTGATACAACAAAATCGTATTTATCAGCTACCTGCTCGGCCCTTAAATGACTCGCTTTAACATTCGTTAATCCCAGGGCTGTTGCCACCTCATTTACTACCTTGATCTTTTTACCGATAGAATCAACCAGGTGGAATTGTGTTTCAGGAAATAAAATAGCCAATGGAATACCCGGAAAACCACCACCAGTACCCACATCCAACACTTTTTCACCCGCTTTGAAAGTACAGAATTTAGCAATTCCCAGAGAGTGAAGAATATGCCTTTCATACAATTCTTCAATGTCTTTACGTGAAATCACATTGATCTGTGCATTCCAGAAACTGTATAAATCATATAAACGGTCAAACTGAGAAATCTGTTCTGCAGTAAGGTCCCTGAAGTATTTTTGAATTAGAGATGAGGTTATTTCCACTTTACTTTTTTGACAAATATAGACAGAAAGCCGTTAAAGACTAGGAAAATGAACAATAGAATATCAAGAAATGGAAACCACCAGCGCAAATCTCCGTAGTTAAGTCGCTTGAGGAGTCGCGGATAAATAAAACATCTCGTGATTACGCTCAGCAAAAAAATTCCAATGCCAATGTACAATGTCGGCTTGAACAGCAGTAACAGTACAAAAAACAGGTAAAATAGAAACTGGAAAATAATCTGTGCAGATAAAATGAACTTATGCTTTGCCTTATAAAGCTTACCCGCACCAAAATGCCTCTTCTTCTGTCTCAGGTATCCTCCAAATGTAGCATTTGGTGCTGACCATACATGCGTTTGAGTATTGATCCGGATCTCCGTATTAGCACTGGTAGCATGTGCATTCACGAACAGGTCATCATCACCAGAAGAGATATGCATATGTGCGGCAAAACCCTTATTCTTGAAAAACAGCGACTTTTTGTAGGCCATATTCCTGCCAACACCCATATAAGGCATTCCTTTAATGGCATAAGAAAGATAATTTACTGCCGTAAAAAAAGTTTCAAATCGGATAAGGCTATTTAACAATCCGCGTTTTTTGAGGTAAGGCGAGTAACCTAAAACTATAGCGGTTGAATCCTTCTCCGGCTGTTGCATTCCCATCAGCCATTGCGGTGACGCAGGCATACAATCCGCATCCGTAAACACAAGCCACTCATTAACGGCCGCTTTAATTCCCATTGTTACGGCAAACTTCTTACCAGCTATAAACTTCCCGCCTTCATTTACAGTAACCACTTTGAGGTTTTTATATTGCTTTGAAAATTCTTCCAGTATATCCCTTGTGCCGTCCCATGAGCGGTCGTTCACCACAATCACCTCAAAATCGGGGTATTCCTGCGCCATTACCACAGGTAAAAACCGGGTAAGGTTCTCCGCTTCATTACGAGCGCAGAGAATCACACTGATAGGCTGACGGGCAGCGGGAGGTATATCCTCTACCTTAAATCGTGCTAATTTTAAATGTACAAAGAGGCTGAAATAGAGTTGAACAGCAAAACAAAAAACGAGGGCGCCTACCAGGCAGCTCTCTAATAAGGTTAATTCCACGATTTAGTATTGATTGGTTCAAATTTCTGATTTTAAATCTGTAATGTTCATTTTTGTTGATAAAAATTTTAGCAGGCTTATCGCTCGTTTTTTGCTACTTTTGCGCAGATTTTTGGAATCGCACAAACACCTGTGAATCTGTATCACACAGCACTGCATATTTATGGCAATCTTGTGCAGGCTTCATCAACGTTAAAAATAATATTAAAATGAAATTTACCTTAGAGGCAAACGATACGCAATCAAAAGCGAGAGCAGGTACAGTTACAACAGCACACGGTGAGATCCAAACACCTATTTTTATGCCTGTAGGCACTGCAGGAACGGTGAAAGCAGTTCATCAGCGCGAACTGGAAAATGATATAGATGCAAAGATAATTCTTGGAAATACTTATCATTTATACTTACGCCCGGGATTGGATGTAATTGAAAAAGCCGGTGGTCTGCATAAATTTATTGGCTGGGACCGTCCGATTTTAACCGACAGCGGAGGCTACCAGGTATACTCATTAAGCAAAGTAAACAAGATAAAAGAAGAAGGTGTGACCTTCCGCTCGCATATTGACGGGTCAAAACATTTGTTTAGTCCTGAAAATGCAATGGATATCCAGCGTACAATTGGTGCTGATATCATTATGGCATTTGATGAATGTACTCCTTATCCCTGCGATTATAAATATGCGGCGAATTCCATTAATATGACCCATCGCTGGTTAAAGCGCTGCTGTAAGCGCTTTGATACCACGGAACCTAAATATGGCTTCGATCAGACGCTGTTCCCAATTGTACAGGGTTCAGTTTATAAAGACCTGAGAATGAAATCGGCGGAATTTATTGCTTCAATGGACCGCGAAGGGAATGCGATTGGTGGTTTATCTGTAGGGGAACCTGCAGAAGAAATGTATGGTATGACTGAGGTGGTATGTAACATTCTGCCAGTCGACAAACCAAGATACCTGATGGGTGTAGGTACGCCAATCAATATTTTAGAGAATATTGCGTTAGGTATTGATATGTTTGACTGTGTGATGCCTACCAGAAATGCGCGGAACGGGATGTTATTTACACGCAATGGTATTATTAATATCGGTAATAAAAAATGGGCAGATGACTTTTCGCCGATTGATGCAGAAAGTGATTTATATGCAGATCAGGTCTATTCCAAAGCCTATCTACGTCACCTGATGCACTCTAAAGAGATGCTTGGCGCTCAGATCGCTACGCTGCATAACCTTCATTTTTATATGTGGCTGGTTAAAACAGCAAGAGAGAAAATCATTGCTGGTGAATTTAATGCTTGGAAGAATAAAATGGTTACTATATTAGGCAATAAGCTGTAAATGAATATCATCAGGAACAACATAAAGATTATCGACCGTTATATTATCGGGAAGTATCTGGGTACATTTATTTATACCCTGACTATCTTCGTAGTCATTATTGTTATTTTTGATCTTTCTGAGAAACTGGATGATTTTCTGGGGAACAACCTTACTTTCTGGCAGGTTATCTCTTTGTATTATGCAGGTTCGATTCCTTTCTATGTGAACATGTTATCCCCTTTAATCAACTTTATTGCGGTAATTTTCTTTACCGCAAAAATGGCAGATCAGACGGAGATTGTTCCTATCCTTAGTGGTGGTGTAAGCTTTAACCGCTTTTTATTACCCTATTTCATCTCTGCATTTATCATTTTTGCTGCAAACCTGGGGGCAAATCTATACGTGTTGCCTTATACCAATCAGCTTAAAAACAGCTTTGAAAACACTTACGTAAAGAAAAACGATCCTTCCAGCAAAAACAACATCCATATGAAACTGGATGAGAACACTTATATCTATATGGAAAGTTTCGATAACAAGAGCAAGTCTGGTTATCACTTCTCACTGGATAATTTCAAAGGTGATGTGCTGGTTAAAAAACTGGTTGCAGATCAGATTACCTGGGATTCTTTAAAGCGGAGCTGGAAAATCACTAACTATTCCATCAGAAATGTGAGCGGATTAAAAGAGAGTATGATCAGTGGTTCGGCAAAGACCAAAGATACGATTCTTGATATGCGGCCGGATGATTTTTCTGCCTATGAAAACGTATATGAAAACCTGACTAACAGGGAATTGTCTGATAAGATCAAGAAAGAAAAAATCAGGGGGACAGGCATCTGGAACGATCTGTTATTTGAGCAGTATAAACGCTACCTGCAGCCATTATCAGCCTTCGTCCTGACCCTGATTGGCGTTGCACTATCTTCCCGTAAGGTAAGAGGCGGTGTAGGTTTACCTCTTGGGATAGGCATTATACTGAGTTTTGCATATATCGTACTGAATCAGTTTGCAAAAATGTTTTCTTTAAAAGGCGGCGTACCTCCACTACTGGCGGTATTGATCCCTACAATTTTCTTCGGCCTTTTGGGCATGTACTTACTACGAAAAGCACCAAAATAATGGATACCCTATCTTCCTCCAGCGTTAATAAAAACCTTTTAATACTCCATTTTACCGTATTTATATGGGGATTTACAGGGATACTGGGTGCATTGATTTCAGTTGATGCTGTGCAGATGGTCTGGTACAGGGTGCTGATTGCCAGTGTAACCTTATTTGTATATTTCAAGGTAACCGGTCTCGACCTTACGGTAACGCGGAAAGAATTCCTGCAATTCTTCTTTACAGGCAGTATAGTCGCCCTCCACTGGATCCTGTTTTTTCATGCCATCAAGGTATCTACGGTTTCGGTAACACTGGTTTGCTTATCCTCTTTCACGCTCTTTACAGCTATTCTGGAGCCTATTGTCAAAAAAACTGCTATCCAGGTGGGTGATATTGTGATTGGGCTGATTATTATTTTAGGCATTTACCTGATCTTTAAATTTGAAACCCAGTATACATCAGGCATTATTTTCGGACTCTCTGCAGCCGTTGCCTCAAGCCTGTTTTCTATTATGAATTCGACCTTTGCACAAAAAAGCGATGCCAGAGTAATCGGCTTTTACGAACTTGCAGGGGCATTTTTCTGGATTACAGTTTACCGCCTTTTTGACCGTACCCTACTTCATGAGACTTTTGATCTCAGCATAATGGACTGGATCTGGTTAACCGTGCTGGGCACGATCTGCACAGCGCTCGCCTATATTGCGGGTGTATCTGTAATGCGTACGCTATCCGCTTTTCGTGTGGCCCTGATCAGTAATCTTGAGCCTGTTTACGGTATTATTTTAGCCTTCATTTTCTTCGGTCATAAAGAGACCATGTCGGCCGGATTTTACATGGGTTCTATTCTTATTCTGGGTGCAGTATTTTTATATCCTGTTTATAAAAAACGCAAAAACAAAAACTAGCAATGGTAATCCGAACCATTTAAAAGACATATCAATTCCATCAACACAGCACTTATCCCGGCAGATCATTTTCTTATTAACATCAGTCTCCCCCACCTGATCTGATGATGTCCTTATCATCAGCCGATGACGCATATAGGTCGGCATCCTCTACTACGATTTGCAAGTCAATGCCAGAAAATAAAGCCTCGAAAACCTATCAAATTCATTGTTTACAGGATAAGGTATATTTTCATTTATGAATTGATTTACATATCGGAAAATGAACAAATATGATTCATAATTATCGGTATTAACAGCTTAACAAGAGGCTTTGAAAGCAATCTTTTTTCTTCTATTATGCGTAAATAGTGTATCTTCAACCAACATTAAACAGCAGCAAAAAAAGCATAGAAATAATATCAGGAACCAAGTCTTAATTTCTTAAAAAAAACCACTTAAATCGCTCCAAACTTATCAATCCTTATTGTATATCCTATAGTTTATCAGAACATTAAACACAAAAACGTAACAGTTTAATTTACATAGACCAAACATTCAAATTTTTCAAAAAACTAACTATTTTAGTAAATGCAAATTAAGCTACCCTGGAAATACAATACAAAATTAATACTCAGTATTTTAACCTATTCCATATTAATACTTATCTCACCTAAAAGCGAAGCGCAGATTTTTGGCGGAGAACAAAATCCCCTGAGTGTAAATTGGAGAGAAATCAACACCTCGGGCTTCAAAGTAATCTATCCGGTAGAGCTGGAAAGTGAAGCACAGCGTATGGCTAATACCATTCGTTATATTTTCCCCGCCGTTGGCCGGAGTTTAAATGTTAAAAAAACAACCATTCCTATTCTTTTCCAAAACCGTGGAGTAGTAGCCAACGGCTATGTCCAGCTTGCCCCTAAAAAGTCGGAATTCTTTACTACTCCCCCTCAGCAATTTGATAGTCAGGACTGGCTGAATAATCTTGCCGTGCATGAGCTGAGGCATGCTGCCCAATTTGATAAACTGGTAAATGGAAGGCCCTATCCTTTTCCTGAAGAAGTTTACTTTGCATGGATGGGTGCTAGCATCCCGCTTTGGTTTTTTGAAGGTGACGCCGTCAGTACCGAAACTTCGCTAACACACGCAGGCCGCGGTCGTCAGCCCAACTGGATTATGCCTTATCGCGCAATACTGCTGGAAGGTAAAAAACTGTCCTACAGCAAAGCAAATTTTGGCTCACAAAAAGATGTTACGCCAGGTTACTACCAGCTCGGTTACCTGCTCAGCTCACTCATCAGGGAGAAGGCCGGGAAGTTCGTTTTCGACAGCGTGCTGACCGACATTAAAAACCGGCCGCTGCGCATTTATCCTTTTGCCAAAAGCCTTAAAAAATACTCCGGGAAAAATGGCAGGGAATGGTACGATGCCGCCACAGAAAAACTCACAAGAGACTGGGAACAGCAGGCGAAAATTACACCTTCAGCAAACTATGCTTCTCTCAACAGACCGGTCAGCTTTGCTACAAATTATCATTTACCAGTAAAACTGCCCGATGGAAAAATTTTAGCGCTGAAACAAAGTAAGGCCGAGCCGCCTCACTTTGTACTGATTGCCCCGGATAAAAAAGAAAAAAGGATACAGGGGATTGGTCAGCAGGAACAGCCATGGTTCAGTTATGCCAGCGGTAAAATTGTTTGGGACGAAATCAGGTTCGATCCAAGATTCAGACAGCGAAGCTATAGTGTCATCTGCACCTACGATATGAAAACCGGGAAGATCAGCAAGCTGAGTTCGAGATCAAGAATTTTCTCCCCTGCCCTTTCTGCTGACGGATCAACAATCGTGGCTGTAGAGATTGACCTGAGTAACAAAATCCGCATCGTAGTGCTTGATGCACGGGACGGATCGGTGTTACGAACTTATCCGAATCCAGGCAACCTGCTCATCCAAACGCCATCATTTGATCAGACAGGAACAAGAATTACCTACATTAGTGTGAAAGAAAGTGGAAAGTCACTCTGGATTGCTGAGGCAAACGGTAAAACGCAACAAATCATAAAAGATACGCCACAACAAATCAGCCGCCCATTATTCATCAACAACAATATTGCTTTTAACGCCCACTACAGCGGCATTGATAATATTTACTCCATAGACATCACTTCAAAGAAGATAAGCGCGCTGAGTGCCGCAAAATACGGCGCATTCAATCCTACTGTAGTAGCAGGTACCGATTCCATTTTGTTTAATGACTATAAACTGTTTGGTTATTCTGTAGCTTCGACCAAAATGGTTCCGGTTGAAACGGGGAAAAACAAATTTGTTTATTTTGGCGCGGCAGCCGAAAAACAGGAAAACACAGGAAACGTATTTACCAGTGTGCCGGTAGACAGCACTTTTTCTTCCAAACCTTATAAAAAACTGGGCAACCTGTTCAATTTCCACAGCATTATTCCTGTTATAGAGAACGAAAATCAGGGCGGGATCCAATTAAAATCAAATAACCTGCTGAATACTTTCGACGCTTATGCGGGAGTAGATTACGAAAGTGACCTGAGGAGGTTTGAGTATAATGCGGGAATCAGCTTCAAAAGTCTTTACCCGATTTTCAATCTGGATTACAGGAACAGACCGCGCAGTACGTTTTACGGAACTACCCGCGGACTCCAGCTGGGAGAGTGGAGAGAGAATTATGTGAGGCTGCAGGCAATTGTCCCGGTAAGTCTCAGTGCACAAAATCATAATTATAACTTTTCGTTCAATCTCGGCACCAGTTATACCCAGCGATATATGCCCGAAAATATGCCTGCAGATTATGTAACCCGAATCCGCTTTCCAATGGAAACAGGCTTTACACTTTCACATAGCATCCGTGCCGCAGAAAGAGATATTGCGCCAAGATGGGCACAGATACTCCGGTTCACTTACCTGAGTCAGCCCTTCGACAAGCAACTGAGCGGGAACCTCTTTGCAGTGGAGAGTTTCCTCTACTTTCCCGGGATTGCAAGGAACCATACCTTTCTGGCAAATTTTAATTACCAGGAATCCAGCGGCATCCGGACGAACACCTCCGAGATCGGCAGGGTGTATGGCTACAACAATATCGCGGCAAAAAGTAAACTGGAAAATACCTTACTGTTTAACTATCGCTTCCCGATTGCGTTCCCGGATGCAGAAATCGGCCCCCTTGCTTATATCACGAATGTCAGAGGCGGACTTTTCTGCCATTATGAAAATATCGGAAAAGACACCAACCTGTCACAACCCAAGACTTACGGTTTTGAACTATACAGCAGTATGAACCTGTTGCGTTATCAGCCGGTTTTTGATTTAGGTACAAGATTTGTATTCGTCAACCGGGAATACCATCAGAATCCTATATTTGAAGTCATTGTAAATTATACTTTTTAACATTATGCGTACCAGAACCATCTTCATCATCGTTTTTACCGTCTTAATCACCATTTTTTTGATGATGAACACTGAACCTGTCAAATTCGATTTCATTTTTGTAGAGAAAGACATCTCCAAATTACTGGTCGTGGGGGTGTGTACTTTTGTTGGATTTGTACTGGGATACTGGGCAGGGCGACCAAAAACTGTAGTCAGCACCTACGATGACAGGTTTGATCAAAACCATCACACTGAACCTGCTAAACCTGAGCAGCCGAAGGATGGTCTTAGCGAAGAAGACCGGGAATATATCAGCTAAAAACAGACAAAAAAATCCCCCTTTTCTATTAAGAAAAAGGGGATTTATATTTTAAATCAGCCTGCCAGTTTATTGCTGGATAGCGTAAGAGAAATTAATCGTCGCCGAGCGGCCAAGAATATTAGATACCGAGCAATATTTTTCAAAAGTAAGCGCAAGTGCACGTTCAACCTTTTGCACATTCAGCGCGCCCTGCAGATCAAAGTGGATATTGATTACATCAAAGACAGCAGGTGTCTCCTCCTCCTTACGTGTCGCCTTAATATTGATTTTAATATCTTCCAAAGGTTCTTTCTGCTTGGTCAGCACATTTACCATATCAATGCCGCTGCATCCTCCCAGACCTACCAACAGCATCTCCATCGGCCTGAATCCTTTACCCTCACCACCTATTGCAGGATTAGCATCCAGTTCTACCTTTTGCCCGGAACTACTTTCCGCTTCAAAATTGAACTTATCGTTTTTACGTACCAGGTTGATTTCCATTTCGCTAAATATTATAAAACACCTTATTCTCTTTTTCCAGTCCGGGCAGCTTTGCTGTCTCTTCAAAAATTGCATAAACGCTGGATCCGCTGCCACTCATTAGTGCAAATGTAGCGCCTGCATCGTAAAGCTGCTCTTTAATACGTGCAATTTCCGGATATTTTACAAAAACATGTTGCTCAAAATCATTCTTCATGAAGTCGCGCCATTCCTGAACAGGAGAAGCGATCAAATCTTTCAGCGACACCGAAGGTTTGACAGGAACCAGACCCGCATAAGCATCAGCAGTAGACACATGAACCGGAGGCTTGACCAAGACCATGAAGTAGCGCGACAGCTCTACGGACAATTCAGCGAATTCATCTCCTTTACCAGTGGCATAAACTGGTTTATTCTCAATAAAAAACGCACAATCAGCGCCAAGCTGCCGGGCATAATCCTGCATCTGTACTGTAGAAATTCCGAGTTTAAATTTTTCATTCAGCAGTTTAATCAGGAAAGCAGCATCCGAAGAGCCCCCACCTAAACCTGCCCCTACAGGGATATTTTTGAGCAATGTAATTTGCTGTGCAGGCAGATTAAAATACTTTTTCAGCAATTCAAATGCTTTCAGACAAATATTATCAGCATCATCTCCCGGCACATTTATCCCCTCAGTTACGCAACTGGTTTTTTCCGCATCAGTAATTTCCAGTACATCATATAGCTTAACAGGATAAAATACAGTTTCTAGATTGTGGTAGCCATCGCTCCTTTTCTCCGTAACATGCAGACCCAGATTTATTTTGGCATTAGCGAATGTGAGCATCCCTTGTTTTTAAAGATTTAGTGACAAACATATAAAAATCATTTAATCCATTTTAAGAGATCCCGGTTTTTATCCACATCTTGCCAGTACATTTATAAAAAATGTGCATATCAAACGTAAAAATATAAACATAATTAATATTCATAAAACCCATTTACCTAGTTTTGCAAAGGAGCAAACGCTCAAGAGATCTTATGAAACAATATTTGGACTTAATGCAGCACGTGCTTGATCACGGTGCACAGAAACACGACCGCACAGGAACAGGTACGATCAGTGTATTTGGTTATCAGATGCGCTTCAACCTGCAGGAGGGTTTTCCTATGGTTACCACTAAAAAATTGCACCTCAAATCTATCATACATGAACTGATCTGGTTTTTAAGCGGAGATACCAATATCAAATACTTAAAAGACAATAATGTAAAGATCTGGGATGAATGGGCAGACGAGCAAGGTAACCTGGGGCCTGTTTATGGATCACAGTGGCGTTCATGGCCTACGCCTAACGGAGGACAGATTGACCAGATCAGCCAGATCATCAATACCATCAGGACAAATCCGGATTCACGCAGGATCATTGTCTCGGCATGGAACGTTGCAGAGATTGAGCATATGGCACTTCCGCCATGTCATGCCTTTTTTCAATTTTATGTGGCCGATGGTAAACTGAGCTGCCAGCTTTATCAGCGCAGTGCTGATATATTTCTGGGTGTTCCTTTTAATATCGCCTCTTATGCATTGCTCACCATGATGGTGGCGCAGGTATGTAACCTGGAATGTGGTGATTTTATCCATACCCTTGGCGATGCGCATTTGTACAATAACCATATAGAGCAGGCCAAACTACAATTGAGCAGAGATGCAAAACCATTGCCTGTGATGGAAATCAATCCTGACGTGAAAGATATATTCAGTTTTACTTATGAAGACTTCACCCTAAAAAATTACGAACCACATCCGCACATTAAAGGAATAGTTGCAGTATGATCATATCTATCGTTGTAGCTGTCGCGGAAAATAACGCGATAGGAAAAGAGAATAAGTTATTGTGGCACCTGCCGGCAGACCTCAGACATTTCAAGGAAGTCACTACTGGTCACACCATCATCATGGGTCGTAAAACCTATGACTCGGTAGGTAAACCGCTTCCCAATCGCCGTAACATTGTAATCACGCGTAAAAACGGATTGGAAATACCAGGTGTAGAAGTCGTGCACACATTGGAAGAAGCCCTTGCACTTTGCGATGAGCATGAAGAAGTATTTATAGGCGGCGGCGCAGAGATTTATAAAATGGCGATGTCAATGACTGACAAGATTTACCTGACTGTGGTGAAGGGAATATTTGATGCAGATACGTTTTTTCCTGAAATCGACCCAAACAACTGGGAAGAAACAGAAAGTATCAGCTTTGAGGCAGATGAAAAAAACGCCTTCGGATATACATTTTCCACCCTTATCCGGAAATAGTTTCATATCATCAATAAATATTATATTAGGCTGACTATTAATTAAAAAAATAATTAGATTTGCCGACTTGTTGAAAAACAATACAGCATAGACAAATAATTACAAACAAAAAATGCAAGGTAAAGGTTTCATTAAATTTATGGCAATACTATTAGGTATTGTCTGTGTGTATTCCCTCTCGTTTAATCTCGTTACTTCGAAGGTAGAAAAAGACGCTAAAGCATATGCCAAAGGCGACTTAGTTAAAGAAAAAGCTTATTTGGACTCTATGGCGGCTGTTCCGGTTTATCCGATCTTCGGATTTGACTACCAGTTCTGCAAAGGGAAAGAAATCAACCTGGGTCTTGACCTTAAAGGTGGTATGAACGTAACGATGGAAATCTCGTTAGGTGAACTGGTTAAATCATTGGCCAATAATACCGACGATGCAAACTTTAACAAGGCATTATCAACAGCACAAACTCAGTTGAATGCTGGTGGTAAAGATTTCATTAGTTTGTTTGTTAATGAATTTGAAAAAATCAGCCCTAATGTAAAACTTGCAGATTATTTTGCTAATCAGGATAATGCAGCACAGCTGAAAGCCAGTGCAAGCAATTCTGAGGTGAAAGCTTATTTATCAAAAGAAGCCGAAAGCGCAATTGACCGTTCGTTCTTTATTATCAGAAGCCGTATCGACGGATTTGGTGTAGTAAGTCCGAACATGCAGAAACAAGAAGGTACTAACCGTATCCTGATTGAAATGCCGGGCGTGCAGGATATCGAAAGGGTTCACAAATTATTGCAAGGTTCTGCAGAATTACAATTCTGGCAGGTATATCAGAATGAAGAAGTTTATTCTGTGATGGAAAACATCAACAAAACTCTTGCAGCGACTTTAAAAGATACATCAGCAACAAAAGTTACAGACACTGCAGCTAAAGGAAGTGCCTTAGCTGGTCTGGGAGCTCAAACTGCCGCAAAAGGAAAAGATTCAACTGCGCTGAAAACTCAGGAGCTTTCAAAATCGAATCCTTTATTCGCTGTTTTAAATATTCCTACTTACCAGGGAGAAAACGGACAACCTGCTTTACGTCCGGGTCCGACTGTTGGATGGGTAGCTCAAAAAGATACTGCTAAAGTAAATTCATATTTCAGGTTACCACAAATTGCAGCGATCATTCCGCAGAGTTTTAAATTCATGTGGAGTGTTAGACCAATGGACGGTTCGAAAGTATTTGAATTGTATGCGATCAAATCTGTAAATCCTGATGGAAAACCAGATTTAGGTGGTGAAGCCATCAGCGATGCCCGTGCTGACTACGATCAGAAAGGTAATCCTGATGTGACCATGATGATGACTGGCGACGGTGCTCAAAAATGGAAAAAAATTACAGCTGAAGCTTCAGCTGATCAAAACAACAAAAAAGCTATTGCCATTGTATTGGACAACGCAGTTTATTCTGCCCCTACTGTGCAGAATGAAATTCCTAACGGAACATCTTCAATCTCTGGTAACTTCACTGTAAACGAAACACAGGATTTAGCGAATATTTTAAAAGCTGGTAAATTACCTGCTCCGGCACGTATCGTTGGAGAGTTCGTTGTAGGTCCTTCATTAGGTCAGGCAGCTATCGATGATGGTCTACTGTCATTCGTACTGGCATTTATCGTGATCCTTGTGTTCATGGCCTTGTATTACAACAAAGCTGGATGGGTTGCTAACCTTGCATTGGTAATCAATTTATTCTTCATCGTTGGTATCCTGGTATCACTGGGTGCGGTGCTGACCTTACCTGGTATTGCGGGTATCATCTTAGTAATTGGTTTGTCTGTCGATGCCAACATTCTGATCTTCGAACGTGTAAGAGAAGAGTTGAATCATGGCAAAAGCACTGCTGCAGCAATCAAAGAAGGTTTCAAACATGCAATGCCTTCCATCATTGACTCCAACGTGACGATCTTAATCCTGGGTGTTATCCTTTATGTATTCGGTAGCGGTCCTGTTCAGGGTTTTGCAACTACATTATGTATCGGTATCCTTTCTTCATTATTCTGCGCGGTGTTAATCTCACGTGTTGTGTTTGAAGGTCTGCTGAGTAAAAATGCAAACATCACTTTTGGTAACAAAGCAACTATCCATGCTTTCAAAAACATTGCATTTGATTTTGTTGGACGCAGAAAGATCTATTATATCATCTCATCTGTCATCATCCTTTTAGGTATCGTATTCTACTTTAAAAATGGTGGTTTAAGATTAGGTATCGACTTTAAAGGTGGAAGAACTTACATCGTTCATTTCGATAAAGGAATGGATACTGAAGATGTAAAAGCTAAACTGGCACCAAGTTTTGAACATGAAGAGATTCAGGTAAAAACAGCAGGTGGTGATAACCAGTTAAAAATTACAACTACTTACCACATCACTGATCAGGATGCTGGTGCAGATAAACTGGTAGAAAATGCGCTAAAAGGCGGTCTGGATAAAACAGGTGCAAAATATACCATTGAAAGTAACCAGAAAGTTGGTCCTATCATTGCGAGCGACCTTGTTTACAGCGCTTATGGTGCTATCCTGTTCTCTTGTTTAGTGATGTTTATTTACATCATTGTAAGGTTCAAGAAACTTAATTATGGTCTGGGAGCGGTTATCGCATTATTCCATGATGTTTTACTGGTACTATCTTTCTACACGATATTAGATGGCGTATTGCCATTCTCATTAGAGATTGGTCAGGATTTTATCGCTGCGATCTTAACAGTAATGTCTTATACCATGACGGAAACAGTTGTAGTATTTGACCGTATCCGTGAGAAACTTGCGGAAGCAGGTAAAGAAGATTTATATGGTGAAGAGCGTAATACACTGATCAACTTTGCGCTGAACAGCACATTGAGTCGTACGATCTTAACTTCACTGACAGTATTCTTTGTATTGCTGGTGATCTTTATCTTCGGTGGTGAAAGTATCCGCGGATTTATCTTCGCCTTATTGATCGGCCGTATCATTGGTACTTACTCATCGTTATGTATCTCTACACCGATTGTAATCGACTTAGGTCAGAAAAAAGCAAAATAAGCTACGCTTAACAAATAGCAAAAGGCATCCGTAAAAGGGTGCCTTTTTTCGTTTCTGCCAATTTTTACCTATTTTGAAGGCCCATGAAACAGCAACCGGTTAAACTGATAGAATGCCCAAGAGATGCAATGCAGGGTATTCACGATTTTATTCCTACTGCCCTGAAAGCGGCGTATATCAATTCGCTGTTAGCGGTAGGTTTTGATACCATTGATTTTGGAAGTTTTGTGTCCGCCAGGGCGATACCACAACTGACCGATACCAGGGAAGTGCTGGCACAACTTGATCTGAGTAAAACCAGGAGCAAATTACTGGCCATTGTAGCCAATTTAAGAGGTGCTGAAGACGCGATGACCTTTCCGGAGATCAGCTATGTAGGTTTCCCCTTTTCTATCTCTGAGACCTTCCAGCAAAGGAATACAAACTCCTCTATCGCAGAATCTCTGCATACCGTAGAACAATTACTGGAACTGTGTGACAAACATCAGAAAACTGCTGTTATTTATTTATCTATGGGATTTGGAAATCCTTACGGTGATCTATATAACAATGAAGTTGTAGAACAATGGGCTACCGCACTGACAGCGCGTGGTACAAAAATTCTTTCCCTGTCAGACACCACCGGAGTATCCAGCCCGGAAAAGATAGCAGAATTGATTCCCCTGTTAAACGACAGATGCGGATCGGCCGAAATAGGTCTTCATCTCCACAGTACACCAGAGACAAGGCTGGAAAAAATTGAAGCCGCCTATAATAGCGGCTGCAGAAGATTTGATAGTGCGGCAAAAGGTTTTGGCGGTTGTCCGATGGCAGCCGATGACCTAACGGGTAATCTGGCCACAGAAGGATTAATCACCTTTCTGGAGTCGCGCGGAGAATCCCTTGAACTGGATCATGATAAATGGCAGGAAGCATTGAACTTATCAGCCATGGTATTTAAAGCCTGAATTATTAACGTTTGACCATTTTGAAGTGCTTGATACCTGCTTCTTCAAACTGTTCTCCTTCTACTGCAAATCCAAATTTCGCGTACAGACCTACGGCATCAAGCTGTGCATGTAAGTATATTAAATCCGCATCAGCAGGCAGGTCGTCCAGAACAGCAGCCAGCATAGCCTGCCCTACTCTTTTGCCTCTGAATTCTTTCAGCACGGCAAAACGCTCCAGCTTATAACCTTTATCTGTTTTTCTCCAGCGACAGGCACCGCAGGGATGATTATCCATTAAAGCGATAAAATGTGTAGATACATCTTCGTTTTCATATTCCAGCTCTGGCGGACAGTGCTGTTCCTCCACAAAAACTTTTTTCCGGACAGCGAATGCACTTTCTAGCTCTTCCTGGGTCCTGATCTTATTCACCTGCAGTATTTCCATTGTTATTTCAATTATTTGTGGCAATTCTTGTATTCATCTGCTTTAATTCCTGAGCTGACATGATAGCATTAGAACAATGGATACCGGTTTCTTGTTTGCTAAAGATGACAATATAAGCTCGAATTTATGCTTTACTTCCTATTTTTCTCCGACATTGCAAAAGATAGCGATTTCCAGGAAATTATAAGGAAATTCTCCATATTCAGGGGAATGAAATAGGACCTGAGAGGTAACAGACTCGTATCAACGTTTGGATGACAGCACGGTAAGTCCACGCAAAGTCCACCCCTAGTCCACCCCAAAATAGCTAGTTGAAAAATGGGTGCATTTCATATGGAATTACCGTGCTTTTTGGGTGGAGTTACCCAAACGTTGATACGACCAGGGACAAAGCTGATATCACACGTATACTTATTTATTCAGAGATCAAACACGCCACCGCTACGCCATATCACGACAACGGTAAGTATTTTGACGTGAGCTGATAAATTTCCTCCTTTTACACCTTATGTTTGCTGGCACAGTGAAAGAAAAATCACCACCTGAGCTGAAATTTAAAATGATGGGGATAGTTAGCTGTGATGTGTTCTTTGAATGATTGTTCATAATTTAAAAGACAAAAAAAAACCGCTTTCTGAAATTCAGAAAACGGTCTTTATCCTGTTTTTAAGGATTATAATTTATCACTTGCATTTCTGCAGTTTAAATCTTCAAATGCCTGGGTTAAACGTTTAACAAAAGCTTCTTCACCTTTACGCAACCAAACGCGTGGATCATAATACTTTTTGTTAGGTTTATCTTCACCATCAGGATTACCAATCTGACCTTGAAGATAAGCTTCATTAGCTTTATAATAATCAAGGATACCTTCCCAGTATGCCCATTGCATATCCGTATCGATATTCATTTTGATCGCACCGTAAGAAATTGCTTCCCTGATCTCTTCAGTAGAAGAACCAGATCCACCGTGGAATACAAAGTTAACCGGCTTTTCAGCAGTAAGGTTGAACTTTTCTTTCACGAAGTCCTGAGAATGTTTCAGAATTACTGGTTGCAATTTCACATTACCTGGTTTGTAAACACCATGAACATTACCGAAAGCCGCAGCCACAGTAAATTTATCACTTACTTTACTTAATTCTTCATAAGCATAAGCTACTTCCGAAGGTTGAGTATAAAGCTTGGAGCTGTCAACATCACTGTTATCAACGCCATCTTCTTCACCACCTGTTACGCCTAATTCTATTTCCAGCGTCATGCCCATTTTGGCCATACGTGCTAAATATTTCACAGAGATTTCCATGTTTTCTTCGATAGACTCTTCAGAAAGGTCAATCATATGTGAAGAAAACAACGGTTTTCCTGTTTCAGCAAAGAATTTTTCTCCGTGATCCAACAATCCATCAATCCATGGCAATAACTTTTTAGCAGCATGGTCTGTATGCAGAACAACAGCAACACCGTAATGCTCTGCTAACAAATGAACATGTTTTGCTGCAGATACTGCTCCAAGGATACATGCATTTAAGTTGTCATTATTTAACGTTTTGCCCGCGTAAAACTGCGCGCCACCATTAGATAACTGGATCATTACTGGTGAATTCACCGCTTTTGCAGTTTCCATAACCGCGTTGACCGTATTTGTACCGGTAACATTAACTGCAGGTAATGCAAACTGATGTTTTTTAGCCTGTTCAAATAATTCCTGAACGGCATCTCCGTAAATTACGCCTTTATAGCCTTTTAAACTCATTGTTATTAGATTTTATATATGCCGAAGTTAGGAAAAATATCAGGGTAGGCAAATCTCTTCTGTCATTATTTAGCTAAAGTAATCCTGAAACTAGGTTAAACTGTTCTAATTTTTTTTCGTTTCTTTGTAATCGCATTTTTCAACGAATAACATGGCTTGGTTTAAGAGAGAAAAAAAAGGTATCAGTACGCTGACTGAAGAAAAAAAAGAAGCGCCGGATGGCTTATGGAACAAATGTCCTAATTGTAAAAAAGCATTACATAGCGCAGACCTTACCGAAAATAAATATGTTTGCCACTATTGTGACTATCACTTAAGAGTTGGCTCTAAAGAATATTTTGAGGTATTATTTGATAACAACGATTTCACTGAACTTTTCAGCGACCTGACTTCAGGAGATCCGCTTAACTTTATAGATAGCAAACCTTATACAGACCGCCTGGTAGATACTATGGCTAAAACAGGTTTAAAAGATGCTATACGTGCCGGGGTAGGTAAGATTGAAGGTGAAGACCTGGTTATCGCCTGTATGGATTTCAACTTTATTGGTGGCTCCATGGGCTCGGTCGTAGGAGAAAAAATTGCCCGCTCTATCGATTATAGCATAAAACATAAAATTCCTTTCCTGATGATTTCTAAATCTGGCGGAGCAAGAATGATGGAAGCAGCATTCTCATTGATGCAAATGGCAAAAACATCTGCTAAATTAGCTTTGCTGAGCCAGGCAAAAGTACCCTACATCTCTTTACTTACAGATCCGACTACAGGTGGTGTAACGGCTTCATATGCGATGCTTGGCGATATTAATATCGCAGAACCAGGTGCATTGATTGGCTTTGCTGGTCCGAGGGTAATTAAAGAAACCATAAAAAAGGATTTACCTAAAGGATTTCAGACTGCCGAGTTTGTACAAGAGCACGGATTCCTTGATTTCATAGTAGACCGCAGAGCAATGAAAGCTAAACTGGCATCATTCCTTAAGATGGTAAAGAACTAATATATCTCTTATACAAGAAAGCCCGGTTGACAATGTCAGCCGGGCTTTCTTGTATAAGAGATAATTACTTTTTGTCGGTAGACAATGAATAAGGAAAATCAGAAGTATTCACACCTCTTTTCTTATTCGGCTGTGCTGTCATATTAAAATCAAGCGTTGCTCCTTTCAGCAATTCCGAGTGCGTAAGGTAATTTTTACCATACGCTTTAGTGTTGAATTTCAAGGACTGAATATATCTGTTGTCTGCACTGTTATTCGCAGCATTCAATACTACCTTTTTACCATTTTCCAGGTTCAATGTTACCTTTTTAAACAAAGGTGCACCCAATACGTACTGATCTACAGCAGGTGTAACCGGATAAAAACCTAAAGCAGAGAAAACATACCAGGCAGAAGTCTGACCATTGTCTTCATCACCGCAATACCCATCAGGCGTAGCTTTATACATCCTGTCCATTACCTCTCTTACCCAGTACTGTGTTTTCCAGGGCTGACCTGCATAGTTGTACAGATAAGTCATATGCTGAATGGGCTGGTTACCATGCGCATACTGTCCCATATTGGCAATCTGCATCTCACGAATTTCATGGATTACTCCACCGTATTCACTCTCATCAAATACCGGAGGCATTGAAAATACGGAATCCAGTTTGGTCACGAATTTATCTTTACCACCCATTAGTGTAGCTAAACCGTCGATATCCTGAAATACTGACCATGAATAATGCCAGCTGTTACCTTCAGTGAATGCACCACCCCATTTAAAAGGGCTGAATGGCGACTGGAAGGAACCGTCTTTATTTTTACCACGCATTAATCCTGAAGAAGGATCAAACAGGTTTTTATAGTTCATTGCTCTTTTGGCGTAAACATCGGTCTCCGATTTCGGTTTGTTCAATGCCCTTCCTAACTGGTAAATAGTAAAATCATCATAGGCATATTCCAGGGTTTTAGCAGCGTTCTCAGAGATTTTCACATCAAAAGGAACATAACCCAGTTCGTTATAATATTTTACGCCATTTCTGCCTACTGCCTCTATCGGTCCTTCATTGTTTGCACCATGCGTTAATGCTTCGTATAACTTCTCAATATCATAGCCTCTCATACCTTTGATATATGCATCGGCAACTACAGAAGCAGAGTTATTACCCACCATGATATTGGCATAACCCGGGCTCGACCATTCAGGCAACCATCCGCCTTCTTTATAATCATTGATCAGACCTTCCTGCATCTCTTTATTGATTGATGGATAGACCAGGTTTAAGAATGGATATAAAGCTCTGAAAGTATCCCAGAAGCCAGTACCTGCAAACATGTATCCTGGCAGGGTTTTACCGTTATACGGACTCCAGTGCACAATTTTATTAGCGGCATCCAGTTCATACATTTTATTAGGGAAAAACAACGTACGGTATAAACTAGAGTAAAACGTACGTGTCTGATCTACTGTTCCGCCTTCTATATTTATTCTGTTCAGGGTTTTATTCCAGATGGCTTTAGCTTTTTGTTTGGTTACGTCGAAACTATCATTTGCCAGCTCACGTTTTAAGTTCAGCTCAGCCTGCTCTATACTGATAAAAGAAGAAGCTACCTTCATCCCTACCTGCTCGCCTTTTTTGGTTTTGAAACCGACTATAGCACCAGAATGATTGCTCTTCAATTCCAGGGTGTCTTTTGCCAGCTGATTACCATGCCATGTATCAGCTGATACAATAGGTTTGTCAAAATAAATAACAAAGTAGTTTTTAAAATTAGGCAGTGGTCCCCTTGCATATTTTGTGCTGTAACCAATAATTTTACCCTCTTTAGGAATTACCTTAATGTAAGACCCTTTGTCAAATGCATCAACTACTACAAAAGAGCTGTCAGACTGAGGGAATGTGAACCGAAATTGCGCTGCTCTTTCTGTAGGTGTAATCTCGGTCGTTACATCAGCATCAGCCAGGTAAACGCTGTAATAGTAAGGTTTAGCTGTTTCGGCTTTATGAGAAAACCAGCTCTCGCGATCTGTCTGCGTAAATCTCTTTTTGCCCGTCACCGGCATTACAGAAAACTGTCCGTAATCATTCATCCATGGAGATGGCTGGTGGGTCTGTTTAAAGCCTTTAATTTTGTCGGCATCATAAGTATATGCCCATCCGTCACCCATTTTACCTGTCTGTGGCGTCCAGAAGTTCATGCCCCAGGGTAAAGCAATAGCAGGGTATGTATTTCCATTGGACAGATCGGGTTTACTGGCTGTTCCCATTAAAGGGTTAATCCATTCAACCGGATCAGTAATTTGAGCAGTCTGCTGCGCCAGAGCCGGCAATGCGGCAGAGAACAGCAGTACTGATAAGAGTTGTTTAATCATTATTATAGGTTTATTTAGTGTTTGGTTTTTACAATGTAGGATTTATTGTGTAGGCAGTCCATAAATCAGCTAAAGTTTTACCTGTCTTTACTTTCCATATTTCGTCGGTATAAGTGTGATTGCGCATATGCTGGTCCAGTGTTTTTACAATTCCGGTATTCCCGTTTTTTTCCAGCCAGGCCAGGAATCTTGCTGTGATACGGTATCCGTTATCATAATTTTGTCCGGCTTTATACGCTGGCAAGGTCCATTTAGCACCAGCATTATCCACCCCATATTTATAACGTACATAATCTGCAATTCCTTCTGTCACCCACCACGGACCGTTACTCTGACCATATGCCTGCACAATATGCATCACTTCATGAGTCACTACATCAATATCTCCGGGATTCTTTTTGAACCATACCGGGCTATAAGCAACACGGGCATCGCTTGTTGCTGCTACTCCCTTATATGCGGTATCAATCACAAAAGTGATTTCTTTGACAGCTGCAGGATTATAGGCTTTACACAATTCGGGATAGACCTTAAAAAATGTTTCAATCATCCTTGTCCGTAATGCCGGATCGAAAGTCTGCTCCTCATTGATAAAAGTCAGTGTATATCCTTTTTTCTTAAAAACTTCTTTGTCCTGAGCTGAAACAGCAATTGACAACGAGAATAAAAATAGAGTTGCAGCTAAATAGCGCAAAGGGTTCTTGTTCATACAATTTATTATTTAAAACGTTTTAGCATATCAATTATTCCTTGTTATAAAAAAATATTTAATACTATTCAACGCTCTAATGTAATGGAGAATTTCTTATTGGCCAAATTTATATCGTAATATTTGCTTGACTTAACGGCATAAAAAAGCCCTGAAGTTTTTATACCTCAGGGCCAGATTTTGATCTCTTCGTATTTAGAAGTCTCTTCCCGGTGTTACACCTGGTTCATGACTTGATCCTAAAGGCGGATTTTTTCTATCCGGATGACGTGTAAATTCTGATCTGCCAGACTGTCCCGGAGAAGAGGTTTCGCCACTATTCAACTCATCCTCGTCTGTAGTTTCTTTATATACAGTCTTTTTATTTTCTTCTTCCTGATGTTGTTCTTCCGGAGTTATCATAACAAATATATTTTGATGAATAATTATATGAACTATCTAAATAACAGGTGAAGGTTCGCTTTGTTTAATAAATCTTCCTTAGAACTGAAAGTGAGTTTTATTTAATTCCTTTAAAATATACGTGGCGCTTGATTAAGCTAATGACCTCAGTAAAATATGCCTCCTCTTTTTTAACGGCATTGCTCATGAGTAGCATAGGGTATGACTGCTCAGGATTGGAATAAAATGGTTGTAAATAATTGAAAGGCAGGCAGTGCAGCCCGCTTCTTTCATAGAAGTGAATCCTTCGTGCCGCATCATCAGTTTTAGGAGGTTCAACTTCCAGGATCAGTTTTGTATGATTCAGATCCATTAGATGCTGCATTACCTGTGCTCCATAATTTTTACCACGATGCTCCGGATCAATGGCAAAGTACTCCAGAAATGACCAGTCCTCCAAACTCCACAGTACCAGAAATCCGATTACCTGTGTATCTGCCTCAATCAGTTGTAGCGACATATCCGGCGTGTTTTCAATCATATCCAACAACTTTTCCCAATCTCTCCTTTCTTTTTCAGGAAAAGCCGACTCATACAGTCCTTTTACAAAGGATATATAAGGATCATCAATTGCTGTAACCAACAAATATTTAATCATGATCAATAATATAAACATAAAAAAAGCTCTGACCAACGGTCAAAGCTCAGTTTTTTTATCGTTTCGGATACCGTTAAACAGCAATATTCTGTTCTACGATATGCTTGACTTTTTCTACAACAATATCCAGTTCAGCTTTGGTATTATATTTACTGAAAGAGAAGCGCACAGAAGGCCTGTTTGGGTCTACCCCTATTCCTGTTAATACATGAGAACCAATGTTTGACCCAGAAGAACAGGCACTACCACCAGAAGCAGAAATACCCTGAATATCCAGGTTGAACAATAACATATCAGCCATGTCCATTTCCGGGAAAGACACATTCAATACCGTATATAAACTTTTTTCTGCATCAGTTTCGCCATTAAAGCTAATTCCAGGAACCTCTGCTGTCAATTTGTCTTTCAGATATGTTTTCAGTTCAAGAATATAATTTTTATGCTCTTCCATTTCAGCATAAGCAATCTCAAGTGCTTTGGCTAATCCCACTATGCCATACACATTTTCCGTTCCTCCACGCATATTGCGCTCCTGGGCACCACCAAAAATGAATGGGCTGATTTTCACGCTGTGTTTTACATATAAAAATCCAATGCCCTTTGGTCCATGGAATTTGTGTGCTGCACAAACAATAAAATGAGCTTTCAGTTTTTTAACATCATGCACATAGTGACCCATCGTCTGTACCGTGTCGCTATGGAAAATAGCATCGTAGGTCTCACAGATATCACCTATACGCTCGATATCGTTTAATGTCCCCAGTTCATTATTTGCATGCATTAAAGAAACAAACGAACGGCCGTTTTCTTTCAGCAATTGTTCTAAATGAGCATAATCCAGATTTCCTTTAGCATCGATATTGACGAAGCTCAGCTTATCAATCACTCCATCCTTTAATAACTGCTCCAGCGTATGCTCCACAGCATGGTGCTCTATTTTCGAGGTGATTGCATGTTTAAGTCCGAATGCGGCAATACCACCACGGATTGCCGTGTTGTCTGCTTCTGTCCCTCCGGAAGTAAAAAATACTTCCGCCGGGGCTGCATTTAATAATCCTGCAACCGTCTTTCTGGCCTTTTCGATCAGCGTACGAACCTCACGGCCCTGCCCATGAATCGAAGATGGATTTCCGTAATAGTTCTCCATTACGTTTACCATTTCAGCCATCACTTGTTTATCAAGAGGTGTTGTTGCAGCATTATCTAAATAGATCCTGGTCATCTTTTTTAATTCAGTTTTAAAATTTCTTTGATATCAGATATGATTTTTTTGGCGAGGTTTTCGGCCACGGTTTCATTCTCTGCTTCACTGTAAATACGAATAATCGGCTCCGTATTAGATTTGCGCAAATGGACCCACTCGTTATCAAATTCAATCTTCAATCCATCTATCGTACTATTTGGCTGGCTTTTATACTTCTCCTGTACTTTGACAAGTAAAGCATCAATATCCATCTCCGGTGTCAGTGTAATTTTGTTTTTAGAGATATGGTAATTTGGATAACTGCTGCGCAGCAGGGAAACAGATTTCCCAAACTTGGCGAGATGCGTTAAAAACAAAGCGATACCTACTAAGGCATCACGACCATAATGAAGTTCAGGATAAATGATCCCTCCATTCCCTTCACCTCCGATGATTGCATTTGTAGCTTTCATCTGGTTCACCACATTTACTTCACCTACAGCGGAGGCATGGTATTCACCACCGGCTTTAAGGGTAACATCTTTTAATGCCCTGGTAGAAGACAGGTTAGACACCGTATTTCCCGGCGTATTTTTAAGGATATAATCTGCTACAGCAACTAAAGTATATTCTTCACCAAACATAGACCCATCTTCACAAACGAAGCACAAACGATCTACATCAGGATCCACTACAATTCCAAGATCTGCACCCTGACTTTGTACTACTTTTGCTATTTCAGTTAAGTTCTCTGGTAAGGGCTCCGGATTGTGAGGAAACTCTCCATCTGGTGTACAAAAAAGTTCGAAAACTTGTGTAACCCCCAATGCTTTTAATAAAGCTGGAATAAAGATTCCGCCCGTAGAATTGACACAGTCAATAGCCACCTTAAAATTCGCTTTTTTAATCAGCTCAATATCTACTAAAGGAAGTGCCAGCACAGCTGCGATATGTTTTTCCAGGTAAGAATCATCATGGGTTACTTTACCCAGATCATTTACCTCAGCAAAAGAAAAATCTGCACGTTCTGCCATTTCCAGAATCTCCTTGCCATTTTCATCGCTGATAAATTCGCCCTTGTCATTCAGCAACTTCAATGCATTCCATTGTTTTGGATTGTGACTGGCTGTAAGGATAATCCCTCCGCCTGCCTGCTCCATTGGAACAGCAATTTCTACTGTAGGCGTTGTAGACAGGCCAAGATCAATGACCTCAATTCCTAATCCCTGCAGCGTGCCGGTAACCAGGTTATTGACCATATCTCCCGAGATGCGTGCATCCCTGCCTATTACAATTTTCCTGACATTTGTATTTTGAATTACCCATGAACCGTAAGCTGCAGTAAACTTAACAATGTCAATAGGTGTTAATGAGTTTCCGGCTATTCCGCCTATGGTTCCTCTAATTCCAGAGATAGATTTTATGAGTGTCAACGCTATAAATTTTATTCTTCAAAAATAGCAAAAATTTAAGAAGGACTACCAATTAAAAACAATTGAACCTAAAAATCGGGTGTATGCGACAGTATTCCTTATATTTGTTTTTTTTAGCTTATTAATATACCGTCTCTATGCAGCGTAAGTGGTTTCAATACTGGTTCAATTCTCCCTATTATCACATTTTATATAGTCAGCGGAATGATGAAGAAGCAGAGTTTTTAATTGACAATCTTACTGCCTACTTAAGACCCGCTGCAGAAAGCCGGATACTTGATATTGCCTGTGGAAGAGGTCGCCATGCCATTTATTTACAAAAAAAAGGATTCGATGTAACGGGAATTGATCTGTCTGAACAAAGTATCAAATATGCCAAACAATTCGAGCAGAAACACCTTCATTTTTTTGTACACGATATGCGTAAACTGGGTTATATCAACTATTATGATATAGCGCTGAATATGTTCACCAGTTTTGGCTATTTTGATACAGAGAAAGAGCATGTTAATGCACTTAAATCGTTTCGGAAAAGTATAAAAGATGACGGTACACTGGTGATAGATTATTTCAATACACAGAAAATCATTAAAAACCTTACACAAAGGGAAACAAAAACAGTAGAAGGTATTGAATTTGATATTCATAAATACGTCTCAGATGGTAAAATCATCAAAAACATAGACTTCGAACATAAAAGTAAACACTTCGCTTTTGAGGAAAGAGTGCAGGCATTCAGCAAGTCCGACTTCGAACGGATGCTGGAAAAAAGCGGTCTGGCTATTAAGGCAGTATTCGGCAATTATGCGCTGGAAGAATTCGATGAAACAAAATCCGACAGACTGATCCTCGTGTGTAAAAAGATATGATAGCTACATTGCAGGAATTTGATGTGGATCTCTTTTTAAAAATCCACCGCGGCCTATCAAATGGTTTCTTTGACTGGCTATTGCCTTTAATGCGTAACCGTTTCTTCTGGGCCCCGCTCTATCTGTTTATTCTCATCTTTTGTTTTAAGGAATATAAGAAAAAAGGCTGGTATATCATCGGACTGTTATTGCTGACATTCGCTCTGGGTGATTTTGTTTCCTCAAGGTTCATTAAACCCACAGTTGCCAGAATCCGGCCTTGTAATGATATTGCGTTGATCGACCAGATTATACACAGGGTGCCATGTGGTGCAGGATACAGCTTTCCTTCCGCACATGCTACTAATCATTTCGGCATTGCCGTATTCCTGATTATTGTTTTTTATTCACGTTGGAAGCCAATCCTGCCTATAGGTCTGGCATGGGCCTTCCTGATCTCATTCTCACAAATATATGTTGGCGTCCATTATCCGATAGATACCTTTGCAGGGGCACTGCTGGGGACTGCTATAGGATTGTTTACAGGCCGGCTCTATAAAAAATTACAACCAGTACACTAATGGAAATTTGGAAAATATTAATCTTGTTCTTCTGCGCTTTTTTAGGCGGGCTCTCCATATTCTTGGTTAAAAGCGATAAATCACAACTGTTAAAACTAATACTTTCTTTCAGTGGAGCCTATTTATTTGCGATCACCGTTCTGCACCTTATTCCGGAAGCCTATAGCGGTCCGGATCATGAAGAAATAGGTATTTTTATTCTGATTGGATTTTTGCTGCAGATCTTCCTGGAGCAATTTTCAGAAGGCGTGGAACATGGCCATATCCATAAACATGCAGAAGGACAAATTTTTCCCTATGGGATCATGATCAGTTTATGTTTGCATGCGTTTCTGGAAGGAATGCCGCTGGCGGCCGACCAGCACAATGCACTGATTTTCGGTATCTCCCTGCATCATATTCCTGCCGCTTTTGCATTGTCCAGCATTCTGATGCAAAATAAGTTCAAGCGCGGTGGGATTATCTTTTACGTTGCCATCTTTGCGCTTATGGCCCCTTTGGGATTCTACTTTAGTTATGGCATCAGCAACGGAAGCATAGGTGGTATAGAAACCTATTTCAATAAAATGATGGGCATAGTGATAGGTATATTCTTACACATTTCTACCACTATCCTATTTGAGTCGAGCGTAGACCATAAAGTTTCAAGACGAAAAATGATTGCTGTACTACTCGGTATCAGTATTGCGCTTATTGGGTTTTATACTTCAGGTCACCAGGAATAACTCAGTGGTTTAATCTTTTCCACCGGTAATTTTATTCAGCAATCCATTTAATTGTTCAGCTTCTTCTACGGTGAGGCTGGAAGAAATGATAGCAGACAGATCAATTTCCTTATCCGTTTTTTTCAGCAGCTGAATACCCTTATCGCTGATGACAATGTCTACTGCTCTCTTATCGTAAGCATTGGTATTCTTATTCACCAGATCTTTCTGTACTAATCTATCCACAATCCTGGAAGCATCACACATTTTATCCAGCATCCTTGCTTTGATCAGATTGATTGTGGATGGTTTAGGATGTTGTCCGCGTAATATTCTTAATACATTAAACTGTTGTGCGGTAATCTCAAAAGGTAGAACAGCGTGCCTTACATCTTCATTACACCTGTTGTAAGCTAAAAATACATTAATCATAGCCTGATGAAATACCTCTTTTACAGGACTACCTAATTCTTTTTGTACATGCATCATTTTATTGTTTAAATTGTTCAGGTGCAGCGGCGGCGTTATCATTTCTGGTTTTTCCAAAACCCCATGGACAATGTTTACATTTATTCTTACAGCAATACCCCCTTTTCAGGTGATATGCTGCAGTAAATACCATAAATCCTTCTTCATTAAAATAATAATCAACCCCCTCTTCCATCAACTAAGCAATTTAACTTCTAAAATGTTTTCATAAAAAGTTTTCAATTGATGACCGCTCCCGTGAGTTGTCCATACTTGCCTGGGATTAACCTTTTCAATAGTAAGTAAAATCTCTTTCCAATCCACATGATCTGATATATAAATTTGCAATTCATTATTGTTTTGCAAATGTTTCCAGCCAGTTACAAAAACACGCACAACGTTAATTGCCCTGATATAACTCCTGTAGACCATAGGAGGAACGATGTAGATCATCTGTTCGGGATTCGACTTCATCACCTTTCTGTCATACACCTCATATTTACCCATATTGATACCCATTTTTTCATATATTTTCACAAATGGGACAATATTATGGTGTACTAAAATTCTTTTTTCAGGGCAGTGATCGTTGATCATCCGGATCAGCCGCTGGCTTTTCCCCAGCGCATATGCGCCGAGCATCACGTTACTACGTGTGGTATTCAGCTTTTTAATCTCTCCCTCCGGATCCGGATGGGCAGTATCCGGATTCGCAAAAGTGGTTTCCGTAATCAATACATCGGCCGCTACAAATTCAATGGGCTCACAGGTAATATCAGGCTGCAGTTTATAATCTCCCGTGTACAAATATTTAATCCCTTTATATTCCATCATGACCAATGCAGAGCCCAGAATATGACCAGCCGGAATAAAACTGATTCGCACACCGTTCAGTTCAAAAACAGCATGATAAGGCTTGATATGGAAATCTACCGCCGCAAATTTTTTATAGCGCTGGACCATAAACAGAGAAGTAGCTTCCGTACAATAAACATTTAAATTCCCGCTTACTGCATGGTCACCATGCGCATGGGAAATTACCGCTTCCTTAACCGCTTCTTTTGGGTCGAGGTAAAAATTACCATAAGCGCAAAACAAGCCAATCTTCGTAGGCACTAAAAAATCGTCTAATATCATTAATAATTATTTTAAAAATTGATGGTGCAGTTTCAGCACCTGAGGAATGAGCGCATCTGTCTCGTTGTTTTCGATAAAATAATCGGCCATGCCTTTCTTTATCTCATCACTTAATTGTTTGTTTATCCTGGACTCTACCTGTTCTCTGCTCACCTGGTCGCGTTCCATTACCCGCGCTATTCTAACATCCACAGGAGCTGTCACCAGCACACTTTTATCGCACATGCGATAAGAACCACTCTCAAATAATAATGCCGCCTCTTTTAGAATATAAGGTGTCCCAGCCGGCACAGTATTCATCCAGCCCTCAAATGCACGAAAGGTAGCGGGATGCACTAAAGCATTCAGTTTATCCAGTTCCTGCTGATCATTGAATACGATCTGCGCAATATATTTATTGTTTAATTTCCCAGTAACATCATAACTTTCATTCCCGAAGGCGGCTTTTACACCAGCAACGAGAACCGGGTCAGTAACCATGATTTGTTTGGCTACAATATCTGCATAGAATACGGGAATGCCCAGGGATTCAAAAATCCTGCAAACAGTGGTTTTTCCACTGCCAATACCACCGGTTATACCTATCTTCAGCATTATTTTTCTATAATAAAATCTACCTTATCAGGAACCAGTTTAACCAATCTGCAATAATCAGGAAAACGGTTCAGTTTAATTGTCAGCTGACTATGTTTCTGTAATTTCCACTCATTCATGTCTACCACGGCATCAATAAAATCCTCGTTCACCTGCTGATAACTCGATAAAGCTACCATAAAAGTAATCCTCACTTTTTTAGGAAACAGCTTTACATTATAGTATTCTGTATTGTTAATGATTTTGACAGGCAGATCCAGCGTCTTCTCTGTAAACTCATCTACCGGTAATTTCACCTGTACACTTGACGGAAAGATATCCACATTTTTAAACACGTTTTGTTTCATGGAAACGCGGGTGACTACAGAGTCATGAATATGCTGTAATTTCAGCGTATCCGTTTTCCACTCTTTGATTTTATCCAGCTCTTCCTGCGGACCAGACACAGTAACATAGTCAGGTTTGAACTCCAGGTCGTTAGAAATACCAAACTGATTAGCGAAGGTAAGGTTGGAGACCAATTTCACCGGCACTCTTTTCACCGTCCTTCTAGAAAAATCAAAATATAACGTATCCGGACGTACAGAGATAATTTTCTGCGAAGTCTCCAGCTGTTTGTTCACACTATAGAGTTGTTCAGAAAAAAGAATAAAATTTCTGTTGCTCAGTTTATCCAGACTGATGCTAATAGATTGAGGATTGACACGTAGACGGGCAAAAAGTAACTGCCAGCCTGTTCCTTCTACCTGCAAATCAACCGTATCAGGCTGTAAAGGGTGAAAAGCTTTGTTTTGCGGAAAGTTCTCATAGACTAAAACAGTCTTCGCCGTATACACATACTTGTTATTCAGGGCCATAAAAAGCCATCCCGCTATTGCCAGCAGCAAGCAGCCAACCAAAACAAAAAAACGCTTTTGCTCTATTTTTGTGAGTTTTATGAATGCCATGGCTGTAAAGTAATCAATTTTAGCAAAATAAAAAAAGCCGCACCAAAACGGAGCGGCTTCAATTTCCTTTTTACAAATTAAGCTTTTGGTAATGCTGCAGGCGCTGCTGATGCTTTAGTAGCATCCAGAGAGATAGCCGTCTTATCAAAACGTATTTTAGTTCCACCTTCTACTTCAATCAAAAATGTAGTTTCGTTCATGTCTACAATTCTGCCATGAATACCAGCAGTAGTAACTATTTTGTCCCCTTTTTTTAAGTCGGCAACCAGTTTTTTATGATCTTTTGCTTTTTTAACCTGAGGTCTGATCATGAAGAAATAAAATACTACCATGATTAATACCATTGGAACCAATGTACTTAACATACTGCTACCGCCGGCAGCCTGTAAAATTACTGTAGATGTCATATTGTTTTGTTTGTTATTATAAATTATAAACTTGCAGCTTCTTTCACTTCACCAATAATGTGAACTTCGGAAGTTGAAGGGTTACCATTTGAAGTAATTGTGATTACTTTATCCTGCATTCCCATTTTACCAGTACTGTTAAATACAACTTTGATTACTCCGGTATCACCAGGTTTAATCGGCTCGTTCGGTTTCTCCGGAACTGTACATCCGCAGGATGCCGTAGCATTGGTAATAATCAGCGGACTTTTGCCAGTGTTCTTAAACTTGAAATCGTAATGCACTTTTTCTCCCTGTAAAATCTTACCGAAGTTGTACATGCCATTTTCAAAGCTCAGTACCGGAGCATCCGGAGAGACCACAGTTGTAGTTGTTGTAGAAGTAGTTGTTTCTTCAGTCGTTGTCCCAGCCACTGCTGTTTCTGCCGGTTTATTACTATTACATGCAGACATTGAAGCTGCTATAAAAGCTAAAAATAATACTCTTTTCATAATTTATTCTTCTATTAATCCGCGGCCTAATTTCTTAATGCTGTTTGTACGTTTTAAGTCGCCTAAAATTTTGTCCAATATACCGTTTATAAAAGAATTACTTTTCGGCGTACTGTAATCTTTAGATAAATCCAGGTACTCGTTAATAGTCACTTTAACCGGGATTGACGGAAAATTCATCAGCTCACAAATCGCCATTTTCATCAAAATAGTGTCCATTAAAGCAATACGCTCCGATTCCCAGTTTTTAGTACGTTCAGCAATTAAACCCTGGTACTCATTGTTGTTTTTCAAGGTATACACAAACAGGTCTTCCACAAATTTACTATCCTCTTTCCAGTCAGCACTGATTGGTGTAAGCTTGTTCTTAAACGGATCTTCTGAAACAAAGTTTTTAATAGTTTTCGCAACCATACCCTGCATCACTTCTTTATCTACCGGCCAGTTGATAAATTTATCTTCGAAAGCCTGGATAATATTCTGGCTTTTAAGGATAATCTTCCTGAAAATAAATTTGATGATTTCCTTCGAGCCTTCCAGACTATCGTCTGCATCAGCAAGGTAAGCAGTATACTCCGGAGTAGTTTTAAGCTTGTTATAGATCGTCCTGATAAAATCGGGATCTGCATGCCAGTTTACCTGGTATTTGTTAATGGCCGACTGATATTCGGGATTTTTCTGCAAAAGCACGATAAATTTATTGTGCAGCAGTTTTTCATTAGGGTGCAGATCTTCTTCTGTAGGGAAGTGTTTATTCGCCCTTTCTATCGTATCAACGGCTGTGAACTCCGTGATTTCTGAGATCAATGCGAGCATCCGAACGTACATTTCGTATACGTTATCAATACTAAGCATTAATGCTTTTTTAGACGTAAGGATATCCTTCTTGTCTGTCATTTGCCAAGCAAAAATGTTTTGCAAAGCTTTAATTCTTAAGTGCCTTCTATTTAACATGAATGTAAGAACGAGTTGGTAATTTTACCGGTTATTAAAATGATGATTTTATTTTCTTTATATCTATTATTCTTTGTTCTGCAATCCGGTTAGCTGCCCAGATTGTTGGTATATTATCTGCTTTTGATAGTTTAATCACATTTCTGGTGGCATCATAAATATTCTCCGTCAGCTGCATTGTCCGTTTTTTCCCGAAACCTGTAAGTTCCGAATAACAGTTGATTAATCCTCCGGCATTGATCAGGTAATCCGGCGCAAAAAGTATATTTTTTTCCAGCAGCAACTTACCATGAACCTGTTCATCAGCAAGCTGATTATTTGCCGATCCCGCAATGATAGCGAACTTCATTTTTGGGATGGTCATATCATTTACCGTTGCTCCTAAAGCACAAGGCGCATAAATGTCTACATCCAGACCAAATATTTTATCACCTTCAACCGGTTTAGCCTTATACTTACGTGCTACATGCTGCAGGCGTTCCTGGTTAATGTCACTCACAAAAACCTCTACATTTTCATTTCTCAGCAGTTCCACAAGATGTTCTCCAACATGTCCCGTACCCTGTACCACCACAGATCTTCCAGCCAGCATATCCGTACCGAAAACTTCTTTTACGCAGGCTTTAATACCTAGGAATACGCCTTTCGCTGCCACCGCAGAAGGATCTCCTCCACCACCGATAGATTCAGGTACTCCTGTAACATGGCTTGTCTCCATACGGATATATTCCATGTCTTTAGTTGTGGTTCCTACATCCTCAGCAGTAATGAATTCGCCATTAAGGTTTTTAATAAAACGACCATAACTGCGCATCATTGCCTCAGACTTTCCTTTTCTTGAATCACCGATAATCACTGCCTTACCGCCACCCAGATTTAACCCTGTAATTGCAGCTTTATAAGTCATGCTTCTAGATAATCTCAACACATCTTCCAGTGCTTCAGCCTCGGTGGCATAATTCCACATCCTTGTGCCACCAAGCGCCGGGCCTAATGTGGTATCATGAATTGCTATAATAGCTTTCAGACCACTATCAGGATCATTGCAAAAAACGACTTTCTTATGTCCCAGTGCACTTAGTTGATCTAAAATTGAGGTTACCACAGAACTATTAGCAGACATATGATTTCGTTTAACTGAGAGCAGCAAAACTAAGCAAAAAAACATTATTTACATTGTTTTAACTAAACAGTTTTCAAAAATCCTCCTCAATTGGCTAACTTTACAGCACATGAAGCACCTCCGTTTTTTAAACAAACATTTCTACAAATATAAGTGGTGGATAATACCAGGCGTTTTCTTTGTTATCATCTCCAATATATTCGGTGTAATTCCCGCCCAGGTGATCGGACATGCATTTAACCTCATTACTGAAAACATCCAGATATATGGCCTTTTCAATGGTTTTGACAGGCAGGAAATCATTTATGATATTTTCAGCTACAGCCTGCTTTATTTCGGGACACTGGTACTCTTCCTTTACCTGATCCGTGGGCTGTTCCTCTTTTTTATGCGGCAAACGCTGATCCTGATGTCCAGACATATAGAGTTTGACATGAAGAATGAGATCTATGCACACTACCAGCAGCTCAGTCTTGGTTTTTATCGCCGCAACAATACCGGTGATCTGATGAATCGGGCTACAGAAGATGTGAACAGGGTTAGGATGTACGTTGGTCCGGCTATCATGTATGCAATCAATACAGCTGTGCTATTTTTGCTGATCATTACTTCCATGTATGCTGTTAATTCCAGACTGGCTACCTTTTGCCTTCTTCCCTTACCAGTGCTGGTGATCATTATCTATTTTGTAAATACACAGATCAATAATAAAAGTGAGCAGATTCAGGAACAATTATCCAGACTGTCCAGTTTTGTTCAGGAAAGATTTTCAGGCATCAGGGTGATCAAATCTTATGTGCGTGAAGATTATACCAGGAAAATATTTGCCGGAGAGAGCGAAGCCTACAAAACCAATGCAATGAGCCTGGTTAAAGTGCAGGCGCTGTTTTATCCAACAATGCTTTTGCTGGTCGGCCTCAGCACGATATTAACCGTTTATATTGGTGGTGAGCAGGTGTTGAATGGCTCCATCACTGCAGGGAACATCGCAGAATTTATTGTCTACGTAAACCAGCTCACCTTCCCTGTAACAATGCTTGGATGGGTAACTACCCTCATACAGCGTGCTTCTGCTTCACAAAAAAGGATCAATGAATTCCTTGAGCTGAAACCCGATATCATTTCAGGGAATCTGCCCGCCAAAACGATCACCGGAAATATTCGCTTTGACAAGGTGAGCTTCACTTATCAGGATACAGGCATCCAGGCACTGAAAGACGTAAGTTTCGAAATTGAAGCAGGCTCTTTTGTTGCCATCATTGGCCGTACAGGATCTGGTAAATCTACCATGGCCAATCTCATCATGCGCATGTATGATACAGATAGCGGCACAATATCAATTGATCAAATACCACTCCCGCAGATCAACCTCAATTCTTACCGGAGTCAGGTAGGCTTTGTACCTCAGGAAGTATTCCTGTTTTCGGACAGTATAAAAAATAACATTGCGTTTGGTTTAGATGAAGTTACAGATGCAGAAATTGAAGCCGCAGCAAGAAATGCAGCGGTGTATGATAACATCATCAATTTTGAACTGAAGTTTGAAACCATGCTGGGTGAACGGGGAATTACGCTATCCGGCGGACAAAAACAAAGAGTATCTATTGCCCGTGCTTTGATCGGCTCACCTAAAATATTAATCTTCGACGATTGTCTTTCTGCGGTAGATACCAGAACAGAAGAAGAAATATTAAACAATCTGGGTAAGATGATGAGCGGAAAAACGAGTATTCTTATCGCCCACCGTATTTCTACCATCAAAAAAGCGGATAAAATATTGGTTCTTGAAGAGGGGCGTATCGCCGAGCAAGGCACTCATGATGAACTCATTAACCTGCATGGTATCTATGAAGAGATGTACCAGAATCAACTTCTTGAAGAAGAAAGTAAATCTATTTAACTTCTATTTTGAACTTTACTGATTATTACTTTATATTTACCCGTACCAAAACCAAGATCAATACCAAACATGGGAGAATTTGACAACAAAGAGAGAGAAGAGGTTTTTTCGAAGAAAGTAAGAGCAGGTAAGAGAACTTACTTTTTCGATGTTAAAGCGACAAGAACGGGCGACTATTATTTGACCTTAACAGAAAGCAAAAAGAGACTTGAAGACGGTGTGTTCGTGAAGCATAAAATCTTCCTTTATAAAGAAGACTTTGAAAAATTTGCTGAAGGACTAACTGAAACAGTTGACTACATCAAAAACCATCAGGACGTAACAGAAAAAAGGTATGAATATTCTGAGAACCATGAAGGCTCCGGTAAAAATCAAAACGACGATTTTTCATTCTAGATTTTAACTATTTACCGAAGCTCCTTAACCAGGGGCTTTTTTTTGGCTTGTCCTGAATTAAGATTAACCTTCTTTCACGCTGCATTCTTTTACAGAGGCAGCTGATATTTCTATCCAGTTTTCTTCCTCAGATACATTCGAGCCAAGAATAATCTTTTTATCCTGCTGTAACTGATCCTCAATCTGCTCCAGCAATTCATGCGAAATCGCTTTGTTCAGTATTCTAACCGGCTCGTCTAATGCTTCCGTTTTAAGTTCCAGATCGTAGATTCCCGAAACCAGTGTCCTGCAAATAATGAATTCTACATCGCTATCCGCTGTAATCTTTTTCAAAGCCGTAAACGCATTGATCACCTGATCAACATTCGCAGCCTTAAATCCCAGTACAATAGATGGATTCAGTGCAGGATTTTCGTTGTCAGTTGATAAATATATCTCATCAACATCCGCTAGTATTGATTCTATTACTAATCTGTCCATAAAAATTTCTTAATGTATACACTAAAAAGGATTGAACAGGGTATATTGTTTGCGCTAAAAAAAAAGAATTGATTTTAAATTATTCAATATGCTCCAGCTGATTTTCGTCTTCTACAAGAGCAGTGATCAGATTATGTAAGAGGGCAACATTTTTATTATCAGTTTCCAGTTTATTCGCAAGCAGATCATCAACAATTTCAAAGAATTCATCATATACCTGGTCATAGATTTCCATCTCCTTTAATACCAGTTGCCGGGTAGCATGGTATAAAAGCTGATAAATATTATAATATAAACCGTTCAGATCATTCAGTACATCCGTATAAGTCTGACCTTCATAATCGATCATATAAGCAAAAAATACATCCGCTGCCAGCTCTCTGAATTCTTCACTATCCAGTACCTCATACTCATCAAGATTATTAATCAGCATATAACTTTTCAGGCACTCTTCAACCTTGTGAATAGATTTAACCACTACCTTCACCGCAGGATCCTCTAAAGTCTCCAGCAACTCGAAATCAGCATTTGAGATCGTATCCAACTCCACCAGTCCTTTTAAATCAGGCAGTTCCTTTTCAAAAGCAAGAAGATATCCGTATTCACAGAATTTGATAGACACGAAGCTCAGAATCTGCGCTATCATCCCAATAAACTGATCCTCTGTGTATTTTTTATCTGACATAAAAACATTTTTAAATCTATAAGTGTAATTTATAATACGTAAATCGCCGATTATTGAGTAAGTGGTTTTTCATATTAAAAAGCACAAATGTATAATTTATTAGCTACATCCCTATAATACTTGTCTATGCAAAAATTTGAAGATATAAAAACACTTCTTGATAATTCCAGTATTTATTACCTGATCGCTGTGAGCATGGACAGCACCTACAATTATGTAAACTCCCGGTATAGAAGTATATTCGATGGCTTGCATGGTAACCTTATTGGTCAGCATTATTCTGTAACGATTCACCCTGATGACCTGCATATCTGCAATACCGTCTCCTCTCAATGTTTCAGTGATCCGGAAAATGTGTATCCGGCAGTCATCAGAAAGCATGACGGTAAAGGTGGTTTTATCATTACCCAATGGGAATATAAAGCCATGTTTGATCAGAATGGCCAACCAGCAGGGATGTTTTGCATAGGACATGATATCACTGAATTTATGCAGGCCAGTTTTGATTTGAAATCGGCTAATGAGTCACTCATAAAAACACAGCTCAGTCTTGCACAAATTACCTATATACAGTCCCACTGGGTTAGAAAACCTATCGCAAATATCATGGGCTTAACCATGCTGCTGGAAACGATGGAACTGGATCCTGCAATCAGGGGTATCTTTGACAGAATTGATGAAAGTGCAAAAGAGCTTGACGAGGCCATCAGGAAAATGTCAATCAGCACCAAGTAACCTGAATCCATAAGCACAGACAGCGAGTAATAGCACCAGTAAGGACCACAACCAATTATAACCCAAGTGCTGTGCCAGATAAAATCCACTTGCGGGGCCAATTACCTGGGCTACCGACCAGCTCAGGGTATAACCAGCAGCATATTGACCACGGTTGCCGCTATTGGCCCTGCTCATCACGAAGGTATTAATAAATGGCAGCGCAAACATCTCCCCTAGCGTGAACATGATCATCGATAATACTGCAAGAACCACGGGGATGAGTTTTGGCAGCATTAATATCAGGTAAGATGAAGCAATCAGCAGCACCCCGGTCATGATATAAAAGACAGGCGAGCGCTTATTCTCTATTTTACTGATCATCACCATTTCAAACAATGCGATAATGATACCATTCATTCCCAATATGATCCCAATTACCATTTCATCCAGGTGCCATTTCTCTTTATAAAACAGCGGCACTACTCTGAACATCAGAAAAAAACAGGTGGTTAATAAGGTCGTTAGCAGCAAAAATTTAATAAATAACAAATCCTTCCAGGGTTTTACAATAACAGCACCAGTATGGTTCTCCTTCGTTACTCCGCCATGCACCTTCAGAGCAGGCAACAGACATAAAATCAGTATTCCTGCCAGTATGCTTACCGATCCGTCAATCACAAAAAGCAGTTTGTAATTAAAAGAAGCTACAATCCCTCCCACACTACTTCCAAAGGCCCAACCCAGATTAGTGGCCAGCCGGTTAAGGGAATATGATCTGGTTTGTGTCCCGGGTGCAGCATATGTGGCTATGGCGGCGAAGTTGGCCGGCCTGAATGCCTCCGAAAAAAAACTGATCACAACTGTCAGGATACATAAAAAATGGAAATTTGTCAGCGTGGAGAAAAAGATAAAAAAGGCACCTCCAATGACAGAAGAGACGATCTGTACTGTTCTGAAGCCAACTACATCAGTTAGCTTTCCACCCGTTGTAGCACCAAGAATAGAGCCTATTCCAAACAAAGTGATAATCAGGCCTGCATCGGAAGGAGGGCGGTGCAGATACTGTGTCATATATAAGCTCATAAAAGGAACCGCCATGGAACTGCTCCTGTTGATGAGCATAACCATACTCAGTAACCATGTTTCCCTGCTTAATCCTGTAAACGAATTTTTATAGGCAAGGCTGAACTGGTTAATGATTCCGGGCATTGATTTATTTGTAAAGAGCTTTTATCGGTGAAAAAATCTTTTGATAGGCTGAGAGGATCATCTCTCTGATCTCTTCCGGCAAATCACTATTTGTTAGAAAATTCAGTTGCCCGGTAGTACTATCTAGTATAAAATGATCATAAATACGTTCTGTTTCCAGTGACTTCTGAATAGCCTTTAATCCGAAATAGATATAATATTCCTTTTCAATTTCATTAATAAGACTGTAAAACATATTCTCTTGACTGGTAAGGTCAGCGTTTTTCATTCCTCTGTTCAGGTTAGTTTAAATCAATTATTTACACATACGTGAAATAAAGGGGGTTTAGATCTGGTTTTGTCACCACAAACTTACAATACATGAAGGAACATATCAAATATGTGCATAGAATATCCACTAAATATTAGAAGGATTGAAAATATTTTTCACCGCTCACAATAATAAAGATGTTTACGCGTCTATATAACTGAGAGCGTTAATTAGATAACGGGGAGCAGCCGCCTGGCTGTTCCCCGTTTCTTATTTAAGCCTGATGCCGCAACGAAATCCAATCCTTTTAAGATCTGACAGATTATCTCCTGTTTTCAGTAGCCGGAGCAGTATTTAGCGCAGCACGCTGCGGTGTTCTGCTACACTGGCCTAAAGCCATATAGATAACCACAAAAATTACAATAGTAGACAGGCAACCGCCACCTAGTTTCTTCGCGCCCCAGCCGGCTATGATCGTTTTGAAAAATGAGTTCATAAATATAAATTTAGTACAAAACAGACTATAGCTGGAATAGTTTTAACAAGTAGGCTTCCAGCACCGGAATATCTGCCGCTGCCCAATCCAGCACTGTCAGTTCATTAGCCGGGAGCCATACATAAGCCGCATGTTCATGTAATATGAGTTCTCCGGCCACGATTTTGCACAAAAAAGGAAACAGACGGATTGACTGCCCTCCATCATTATATACACTCGATGGCATTACATCAGTTACCTCGACCCTCACCCCCAACTCTTCCTCAATCTCCCTGATCAGGCACTCTTCTGCAGTTTCACCCTCCTCTATTTTACCGCCCGGAAATTCCCACTTCAGAGGAAGCCGCATTACAGCGCTTCTCTGAGCCACCAAAACGTTATTATTATCATCCAGAATTAATGCACAAGATACGTCAGTCATCAATTAAAGATATTGATTAATCGTACAATATGTAGTGATTTTAGCATAAATAAGACAGAAATTCCACTCCACAACAAAAATCAGGCTGCTGATAGCAATACCTTCTGTCGGCAAATCCACCTTATTGGTCGGCACATTCAATGCCTTAATAGATTAGTGCCCTAATTCGGCAGCTGATGGCACATCGTTTGGAATATACCTGATATAAAACACACAAATAATGAAAAGAATCATTTTAGCTGCAATAATCGGAGTAGCTTCGTTAAGCAGCATCAGCACTCAGGCACAAGTAAATGTTAGCGTTAATATTGGTTCGCAGCCACAATGGGGACCTGCAGGATATGATCACGTAGATTACTATTATCTGCCAGATATGGATGTGTATTACAATGTACCTGCAAAACAATATGTATACCTGGAAAACGGAAGGTGGATTACAAGAAACAGTCTTCCTTCAAGATATAAAGGTTACAATTTGTACAACTCTTATAAGGTAGTAATGAATAATCCAAAACCTTATTTATCTCACCAGTCGCATGTTCAGCAATACAGCAAATACAAAAATTATAAAGGACAGCAGGGAAATATAAGAGATAGCAAAGACAGCAGATATGCATCTGCCAGGAGTGGCAGAGTGACAAGCAATAAAAGCAGAGTAACAGCAAATAATGGTAACGCTGGAAAAGGTAACTATTCTGCCAACAGGAACAACGATAACAGATCTCGAGGCAACAGACAAAGATAAGTCAAACACACCAACCCAAGCCGCCAAAATTTGAAACTGGCGGCTTTTTTGTTTCCCACAGCCTTCCACATAGTTATCCACATCGATTTTGAATAACTATGTTTATCCACAGCGTTATTCACAATCGATGTGGATAAGTATAGAGTTCCAGGACACATATATCAAAATAAATGCATTTTATTTTAATATAAAACTGAATAACAGCAGGTTATATAACTAAAGATATTTATAGGGCATGGAAATATATGTTAATAAAAAAAGCCGGATTGCTCCGGCTTTATAAAGGTATTACAATTTAAATGAGGCTTATTGAACAACCACACCGTCTTTATTGATTTTAATAAAAGCAACCTCGGTACCTTTTTTAACATCAATATGGTAGTATTGAGATTTATCAGCATTAGTTACCAGGAATGCAGCAGTTGGTGCCCAGTCTTTGTAAGCATCTGCTTTCAGCGTAGTGGTTACAGGAGCAGGAAGCTCTTCAATTTTTACAGGCACTTTTGTAGTACTGTCTTGTTGAATCGTAATCGCCACCGGCTCTTTAACCGCTGAAGCTTTTACCGTTGTTATACCTGCGAATGCTAATACTGTTGCTGTTAAAATTAAGTTTTTCATAAAATTTGTTTTTTGATAGCAATGAATGATATGATATAAATCTTTCTTACGACCTGTTAAATTCAATTATTAATTCTGAAAAGTATAGATGAATAACAGTGCCAGTCCTGGCACAACAAACAAAACAACTGAAAATCAACAAATTAAATATATACACAGAAAACACAGCTGTAGAAATAATCCACACATTGTTGAACTATTATTCAAAAATCATCAAAAAGCGCCTGAAAAGGAAAATGCTGACATCCATCAGCATTTTCTTTTATTAACTACCTATTATAGGCCGAAGCCTATTTCTTTCGCAGTTATATAACCTGCACATTTTCAGAAATCAATTCTGACGACAAATTTTATGATCAGAATTCAAGAAATAAAAAATATGTTACAACAAACTAATCTGATAAAGCGCTAATTAGATAAAATTGTATCAATTGTCTATTTAATTCCGAATATATAACAAAAAACATACAATCAAAACACATAAACTACTTTTTTTTTGATTATATGAAAAAAAATCTGAGTAAAATGCATTTCAAATCAATTAGCGGCATTTTGGGGTAGTAAATCTTCGCGTAAAACTATTTTCAATGTTCACCGCAACCTTTTTAAATATTTATATATTTATGGGCATGGAAACCAGCCAATCAGTAATCATACTTTCTGCAGCAGAACAACGTGTTCTGGGTGCACTGATAGAAAAAAGCAAAACAACGCCCGATTATTATCCAATGACTATTGCTGCACTGACAGCGGCCTGCAATCAGAAAACATCCAGGAATCCGGTAGTAAACTATGACGAGGAGACCGTAACCCTTACCCTTAACGCTTTAAAAATAAAAGGCCTGACAGGAACAGCAACGGGAGCTGGTAGCCGCAGTACAAAATACAAGCATAATCTTGCAATTGTCTATCCTCTTTTGCCAACAGAACTGGCCATACTCTGTCTGCTGCTGCTAAGAGGTCCCCTAACCCCCGGAGAAATCAATACAAATGCTGCCCGGCTATATGAATTTGATACGATAGAAGATGTGCAGGAGATCCTGCAAAAGCTGGCATCAGACCAGCCTCCTTATGTAAAACAACTCGAAAAGAAACCCGGACAAAAAGAAGCACGTTATATACATTTGTTTGGAACAATAGCCGAAACTCAGGATACAGCGGAGATGACCAACCCGGAAGCCTCGACGCTGGAAGCAACCAACAACCTGCTGGAAGAGCGTGTGGCACGATTAGAAAGGGAACTCGAAGAAGTAAAAGAAATGCTGAACCTGCTGATGAACTAGCAGGTTCAACTGGCGAACAGCTTAGTCGAGCGACACAAAAAGCTCTGACTGGGTCATCCACACGCCATTAATTTTACGCCACATGGCCGCATAATTGCCGCGGAATGTCTCGTTCTTATAATTCCATGTACCTTTTTCCCAGGCAATCATCTTACTATCACCCATCACAATTTCCTCAGGTAAGCGTTCAAAAACCGGCGGTACCTTAACAGCAAACATCTCCGTCCACACCTTAAACAATTGCTTCTTTCCTGCGTAAGAAGTTCCTTCCCCGGAAATTACCACAATATCATCCATCCAGTATTTAGCGACACCAGCCACATCCTTCTTTATTATAGCAGCATTTGATCCATTTCTGGAGTTTAGAATTTCATCGGCTCCCGACCATTCAATTTCATTCATTATATCTAAATTTTATACAGGAACATGGAAAGCGCGCCTCGCAATCATTTTCCACTGCCCTTTAGTTTTTTTCCACACCAGCACTATACCCAAATGGATATTCGCCGGCTTCCCGCCATCATTTGTATCCGCCACCAGCAAATGTCTTACTACGGCTACATCACCTGTTACCGAAATTGTCTGATCATTGAGCTGAATCATCTTAAAATCAGATTTTTTGGTTGATATTGCCGTAACAAATGAAGCTTTGTTCTCTATTTTACCTCCAGAATGACCATAAGTCAGCTCATCCGATAAGATGCTTTCCAGCGCTGCTTTATTACCACTAATCATCGCGGTCCTTAATTTCTCTACTCCCGCAGCTACTTCGGTTTCATCTTTAGTTTGTGCTTTAGCGCCTATCAAAAAAACACTCAGCAGCAGTAATACAGCTAATCTCTTCATAAATCTATACTTGGTTTTTAATTGATGTCTCCATCTGTCTGTGACGATTTAAAGTTATTAATAATAAAACCGGTTCCCTTATAAAATTTTCTCATTTTCTTATAGGACCTTTTCAGGAAACAGTTGTCATGCACATGAAAACCCGAAATTAATAAGGCGCTATGTTCAAACTGTTTTCCTCAAAACCTAAAAAACCACAATACGGCTGGTTCGGAAATTATCCATCGTGGCAGGAAGTTGCTGCCGCAGCAGGAGGATATGATCAGGCAACTATTCTTAGCAAAACAAAAGATGCCCTGCTGCAGGTAAAAAACGGAACGGCAGTTTACGAAAGGGACTCCGTTTTATTTGACAAAAAGGAATATCCTTTTCCTTTGATGGCCTGCCTGCTAAAAAGTGCTGCATTGCTAAAAAGACCACTAAATATTATTGACTTTGGCGGATCATTGGGTAGTACCTATTACCAGGTAAAAGATTTCATCGGCACTGATGTTTGCTCAACCTGGAATATTGTTGAGCAGGAGCATTATATCAATTGCGGAAAAGAGAATTTTGAAGACGAGCATTTGAAATTTTACGCCTCCATAGATGAATGCCTGAAAGATAAAAAGATCGATCTGATTCTTCTATCAGGTAGCGTACAATATTTGCCAGAGCCACATGTGTTTCTAGAAAAGCTAAGTGATTACAACTTCGACTTTATTGTTTTCGACCGCACTGCATTTCATAATGGTCCGGCAGACAGGCTCACTTTACAACTTGTACCTCCGGAAATTTATGAAGCGTCTTATCCCTCCTGGTTTTTTAATGAACCCAATTTTCTGGCACATTTCAATTCCACTTATACAATAATCTGCCAATTCTCCACCTATGTAAAAGGTGAAGATATAATTTATATAGACAATCAGCCGGAAGGCTTTGATAAAGGTTTTTATCTCCAAAATACGACCAAATATGCTTAAATTCTGTACCCTGTTTAACACTACCTACCTTTCACGAGGATTGGCCATGTACAATTCATTGAAACAGCACTGCGAAGATTTCCATCTGTACATCTTTGCTTTTGACAGCAACAGCCATGAACTGTTGTCAAATATGAACCTCGAGCATGCCACAATTATCAGCCTCCGTGAATTTGAGAACGAGAAATTACTGAACATTAAAAGCGGCCGTAACGCAGGAGAATACTGCTGGACCTGTGCCTCCTCTACGATAAAACATTGTATTGAGGCTTTTGACCTGGACCACTGCACCTACATAGATGCAGACCTGTTATTTTTTAGTGATCCAACTACACTGGTAGCAGAAATGGGTGAGCAGTCAGTACTCATTACAGAACACAGGTATACTCCTAAATATGATCAGAGTGCTACAAGCGGTGTGTACTGCGTACAATTTGTCACTTTCAAAAACAATGCAGCTGGCATGGAGGTATTGAACTGGTGGGTAGACGCATGTATAAACTGGTGCTTTAACAGAATGGAAGACAATAAATTTGGAGATCAGAAATATCTTGACGACTGGACTACGCGGTTTGACTGCGTCCATGTATTGCAGCACCTTGGCGGAGGTGTTGCACCATGGAACGTTCAGCAATACACATTCAGCGATAAAAACAAGTCTGTTAAAGGGAACCTAATCGAAGGAAATGAAAATTTCGATCTTGTATTTTACCATTACCATGATTTTCACTACCTGAAAGGAAACAATTATTGTTTATCAAATCCTGTATATACCCTGGACAGGAATGTAGTTAAACACATTTATAAACCCTATGCCAAGGCACTGTCCATCGCCAAAGCACAAATATTTGAAGTGAATAAAGAGATTACAGCACATGAACTGGTAGATGACCTCCGCTGGATTAAAGAAGTAATCGGCCGTTCTGTTCTATTTTTCCTGCGCGGATATTACAAGAATTTCTACCGTCAGCGCTCTATAGAACAAAGTTTTCTGAGTATAAAAACATTTAACATCTTTTAAGTCATAATTAGTATTTTAGCCTTCTGTTTTGAATTCAAATGAAGGTGAAAAAGTTTCTGTTTTATGTACTGCCAGGTGTGATTTTAAGTATATGTATCCTGTTGTCCTGTAAAAAGCAACAGGTTGAAGAAGAAGCGAAGATCGAACCCCCTGTCCGCACCTATATCATTACGGCGCGGATCGATAAAAAAGGGACAAACGTTGCTTCTCCTGGTGTAGGGGTTTTGAAGGGAACATATGATGAGCAGCTTAAGCTACTCACTTATACATTGGTTTATGATAGTATCACCCCTTCACTGATCACGCTGAGAAGTGGTGCAAAAGGAACAGCTGGAGAGCTGATCCGTGAAATTTACAAAAACAAGGATACACCGCCGGCAAAACTTCCGCTTACGGGATCTTTAACACTTAATCCTTTACAAGAACGTAACCTCTTAAAAGGACTTTGGTTTTTAGCGATCGGCACGCCTGCTATTTCCCCGGAAATTTCGGGGAGCCTGACCTTAAAGCAAAAATAAGCCGGATGAGCAGGGAGCAGCAGATAATTGATGCCATCAGCGCAAAGGACAAAAAGGTGTTTGAAGCCTTGTATAAAGAACATTACAGGCAGTTATTTGCGGTTGCCCTCCGTTATGTACGTCAGGCGCCGGCAGCAGAAGAGATTGTTCATGACGTGTTCCTGGTGATCTGGAATAAAGCGGAGCAGCTGACTATCCAGTATTCGGTAAAAAGTTATTTGTACAAAGCGGTGGTGAATGCATCGCTCAATTATATAAAAAAGGAAAAAACAGAAAGTGGCAAACAGGAAGTTTACATGAAGGTGCAGCTTCCTGATGAACAGGAGCATGAAGAGCGGGAAAGGAAGGAATCTTTACTATTGAGTTTAGAGCAGGCAATGGATATTCTTCCTCCAAAATGTAAAGAAGTAATGTACTTAAGTCGCTTTGGGAAATTAAAACAACAGGAAATTGCAGCTCAGATGCAGATATCTGTGAAAACAGTTAAAAACCATCTCACCTACGGCTTCCAGAAGTTACGTGAACACCTTGAAAATCAGCAGCTGAATATATGGTTAGCCGCTCTGATTTTATTAAAATACTGGAGGCATTAATATTGCAGGCTATGAAAGAGTTTGAAACAAACGAAGAATTTATTTATTCACTGATTATTGACGATCTGGACCATTCCATTAGTGCGGATCACAAACATTTGCTGGAGCAGTGGCGTCACTCAAGTCCGGCGAATGAAAGCACGTACCGTGAATTTGTTTCCGTACAGCAAAATATAGATCAGTTGTATGAACAACAATACTATACTGCGCAGGAATCATGGGCAGTGCTGGATAAAAAAATCAGTGCTGCAGATGACAGCACATCGGGCGAGCGCAAAAGTGGTACCAGCATCTGGTTCAGCATTGCGGCATCTGTATTACTGGTCTTTTCTATCGGCTATTATTTCTTTAGTGACAGTCGTTATACCGTGGTCAAAAATGAGATGAATGCTGCAGTAAAAAGCATTTACCTGCCGGATGGTACACAAATTAACCTCAATGGCGGAACAACTTTAAGGTACATCGCCAGCCAGTTTAATACCAGGCGTAATCTTCAACTGTTAAACGGAGAAGTGTTTATTCACGTGGTACACAAAAGCAGGTACCCTTTTATAGTTGATATGGGAGAGGTACAGGCACAGGATATTGGTACCAGCTTCAATATTATCAAAAACAAACAAGATGTAACCCTTACTGTGGAAGAAGGGAAAGTTGCGCTTAAGCAGGTTAAAACTGAGAAATCTATTCTTCTGGATGGAGGAACAACAGGTATATACAGTTCAGAAACAGGTCGGCTGACAGCAAAGAAAAATGCGGATGTAAATTATAAATCATGGATGGATAAGGACTTTGTTTTTACAGAAACGCCCCTGCAGGAAGTCGCCAGCCAGCTGAGTAAAGTATACAATACTCCTATCACTATTTCGGGCAATGAATTACAAACAAAAAAATTAACCGCCCACCTGCATTACCAGACCCTCGATAGCGCGCTGAACGTAGTTGCTGCAACTTTACACTGCAACATCAGCAATACTAAAAATGGATATATCCTTTCTGCAAATTAAAATTATATATTAGCGCTGCCAACACCACAGCGGCGATGATAGGATATGTTGAACAAAATTATTGCACTGTGTTTATTTGTGATCATTCTGCAAACAGGTAAACTATCTGCACAGCAAGCCGGCATATTGAACAAGCCCGTTAGCATTCACTTAACGGCAGATTCGCTGATTGCTGTTTTATTAAAACTGCAAAACAAAACGAGATCAAGCTTCTCGTTCGACCCTGATCTGCTCAGAAAATACCGTACAACAGCTCTCCATGCCAACCAAATGCCGCTCAGCACGCTGCTGGAAAAGGTATTTACCGATATGCCGCTCACTTTCAGCCTCGTGGGCAACGATATTGTGATTACTGAAATTAAACCCGTGATTTACACCCTGCACGGGCATATCAGGGACAAGGCCAGCGGTGAGGCTATTATCGGCGCTACTGTATTTTTCCCCGCGCTTAAAGCAGGAATCCTGACCAACCAATATGGCTTTTATTCCATTAGTATTCCCGCCGGGAAACATGAACTCAAGATCTCCAACCTGGGTTATGGAACCAAAACAGTTACACTGATATTAACTAAAGAAGAGGAACTTGAAGCGGAGCTGACTGCTGTTGCCAATACGCTTGCGGAAGTAAACATCCGGCAAAATTTAACACCAAATCCACTGCTGCTGAATACCCAAAATTTCACACCTGCACAACTCAGCCACACGGCTTATTATGCCGGGGAAACAGATGCAGTAAAAGCCTTACAGATGCAGAATGGAATTAAGGCAATTTCCGAGGGGAGTTCCGGACTCTTTATCCGGGGTGGAAATTCAGACCAGAACCTGATCCTGCTCGATGAAGCGGTGATTTATAACCCTTCCCACCTGTATGGACTGGTATCTGTATTTAATCCGGATGCCATCAACAATTTACAGGTTTATAAAGACTATATGCCGGCAAACTATGGAGGCCGACTCTCCTCTGTGATCGAAAACCGCATGGCTGAAGGAAACAACAAAGAATACCACCTCAATGGCGGGATCAGTTTAATGTCGGCCCGCATCGCTGCAGAAGGTCCTATTGTAAAAGACAGGGGCTCTTTTATTGTAGCTTTCCGCAGAAGTCTGCTCGACGTATTCCATAACAAATTCAAGCTTTTTAATCCAAGCTCTGTTTACTACGATCTCAATGCCAAGGCAAACTACAAACTGAACAGCAACAACAGTCTTTTCTATTCCATTTATGGTGGAAAGGATCACCTCTTGTCCGAAAATTCCTTTAGCAATAACTGGGGAAATATCACTTCTACCCTACGCTGGAACCATCTGTTCAATGCCCGGCTCTTCCTCAACGTATCTGCGATCTATAGCAATTACAGCAACCTGCTCGATTTGAATGCGGATACACTTTCCAGCAAAAGTCAGTGGAGTACTGGTGTGAAAGACCTTACACTAAAGGCCGACTATACCTATTACTACAATCCTCAAAACCTGATTAAATTTGGTCTTACCAGTACCTACCACCGATTTATTCCCGGGGAGACCAACAAAGCTATCAGTACCGAATTTAACATCGCTAAAGACCGCTCCCTGGAATCTGCCGCCTACTATAATCAGCAAATTTACTTAGGTCGCTTTGCGCTGAACTATGGCTTAAGGTTAGGTATATTTAAAAATGCAGAGGAGCGGCTTGATGTGTTCGATGAGAATGGTAACCGCCTGGAACAGGAAGATCACCAAACATTTATCAATCCCGAACCGCGTGTAAACATCAGCTATCTGCTTTCTTCAAAACAAAGGTTTTTCCTTACCTATAACAGGAATTATCAGTACCTGCAACTGATCCAGAACAGCACCCTGGCCTTTTCATCCCTGGAACCCTGGATTCCTGCTTCTGCTACTATTAAACCGCAACATGCAGATCACTTCTCTGCCGGCTATAAATATTCCCCAAACAGCTTTTCATTGCTGACAAGTGCCTATTTTAAAAAGATGTACCACCAACTGGATTTGATTGGCCATGCCCAGATCATTCAGAATCCGGATATCAGGAATCAGTTGAAAGCAGGGCAATCCAATGCCTATGGCCTAGAGGTCGAAATCAATAAAACAGAAGGTAAGTTTACAGGAGTTCTCGCCTATACCTATTCCAGGGTATTCCGCAGCATAAGTGGAATCAATGAGGGTAACAGATTTGCCGCTAATTATGATATTCCTCATGAACTAAAGCTCACTGCTACCTTCAACTTTAACAATAAGCTTTCCGTACAGTCATTTTTCACCTACGCTACTGGTCGACCGCTCACCTTGCCAACCGGATATTATCAGCATGATGGCATCAACGTTCCTATTTTTGAAGGCAGGAATACTGCCAGATTTCCCGATTTTAGTCGTCTGGACCTATCTGCACAATATAAAATGGAATCTCCTTTATCTAAAAAGCGAAACCTGGGCAGCACAATTTCCGTAGGTATCTATAATTTATACAACAGGAAAAACCCTTTATATTATCATTTGAATACAAACTCAGCAGCACCGCAGAAAAGTGCATTGGAATATGCCTTCGGATTTTATCCCTGGGTGGCTTACAGCTTTAAAATTTAACATGAAACAACTATCATCTATCTTCCTGTTATTGCTGCTGCAAATCCTTCTGGTTTCCTGTAAAAAGAATTCCGATGAATTATCCTTTGCTGCGCCTATGCGAAAGTATGATCTGGCTGTAGAAGGGGGAATAAATACACGGTTTCCGGGTCAGTATATTCGCTTAACGAAACCGGCTTCGAGTCCCGATTCTTTACCCACACCAATAAGAAAGGCTGTAGTAACGGTTAATGATGGCAAAAGTGATTTGGTATTCAGAGAAACCAGTGCAGGAATTTATTCTGCCACCAATTTGAAAGAGCCCAATTATAACCAGGCCTATACTTTAACAATCCGATATAACAATCAGATCTATACTGCTGTAGATACGCTAAGGCAGGTAGTCAATATTATTGATGATTTCCTTCCCTTTTCCGTTTCCAGGACTGCTGATGGCAGGTATAATGGTACTATTCCAAAACATACTTTCGGTTATCTGAATCCGAACAAATGGTGGATCAGCTATGGTGATATTCCTGTATGGAACCCGGCTAAATTTGAACTGGTCCAGTACTATAATTATACTCACTTTTTAGGTTCACCAAATTCATTATATCCCCTAACTAACCTTAAACGGACTTTTGATCTTGGTTCAGAGGATATTATCACCATCTACAAAATATCGATTTCTGCAGGATATGCTAAATATTTGTATGGCGTATTTTTAGAGACCGACTGGAATGGATTGTTCTCGAGCGTACCGGTAAACTCAGATGGAAATATTTCCGGCAATACGCAGGGTTATTTCTCTGTAAGTGATGTCGACCGCAGGTTGTACCGCATGAAGGAACTGAAGTAAATGCCTTATATCATTTATCAGCCTTATTAAGAAGTCGTATGTCTTTCAATGATACTTTGCAGCTGATTGGCAGGGATTACACCCGACTGACGCCATTTGATGTCTCCATTTTTGAACAGAATCAGTGTAGGGACACCCTGGATCTGATATTTTCCAGAAACCGCAGGATTTTTATCTACATCCACTTTTAAGATCGTTGCGCTCTCCCCAATCAGGCCTTTCAGTTGTTTCAGTATAGGTGCCATCATTTTACAGGGTCCGCACCACTCTGCAGAAAAATCTACCAATACCGGTTTATCAGAATTAATGATGTCAGCGAAGTTTGCCATGATGATGTGTTTTAATCAATAACATTCCTGTTGCAGCTATTGTTTTAGTGACCAGATGAAAGCAGAAATCCTTCATAAAAGAAACGGGGATATCGCTTTCACAATATCCCCGTTCATCTAAATTAACGCTCTCAGGTATATAGACGCTCCAGTTTTGATATTATTGTATAAGTACTCAATTTTTTTTAATTATTTTGATGAAAACGGCGTCAAAGCTATACTTCTTCCGCCAATACGGACTTCTGATACTTAAAAAAGAGCTGCGAGATAGGGATCAGCATCAGTCCGCAGAAACCAAACACAATAAAAGAAACCCTCAGGTTAAATGCATGTGCCAGATAGCCGATCAGCGGCGGACCAAGCAACATACCTGTAATGGAATAGGTAGCAATAATGGAAATAGCCATCCCCGGAGAATATTTTTTAGAAGCTCCTGCAAGAGCGTAAGACATCGGAATTACCGCTGCAGTACCAAAACCTACCAGCGAAAAACCAATCATCGCTGTCCAGAACTGCGGTACAATAATCGCCAGTCCAATTCCTGAAACAATAAATGTAGCGCTCATGATATAGGTAGCAGGCATCCCGAATCGTGAGATGATCATATCAGACAGGAACCTTGACGCCGCCATAAAAGTCATAAAGATCAGGTAGCCGTAAGTAAAGATTTTTACATCCAGCACTTCCTGGAAATAAATGCCGCTCCAGTCGAACATCCCCCCTTCACAAATCGCAGAGAAAAATACAACCAGTCCCAGGTAAAGTATATACGGATCCGGCTTTCCCACAATAATCTTGTTCCCTTTCTCTGCCCGGTCATTTTTCAGCAGATAGCGGTAAGAATAACAGGTAATCAATAATGTAATGATGGCCACCAGTAAAAAATGCGTTTGAATAGTGGTATTAAATTGCAGCAGGAAAGTAGAAAAAGCGACCCCGGCTATCCCTCCTGTGCTCCAGAAACCATGAAAGGATCCGATAATCTTCTGACTAAATTGTTTTTGTAAAGTGATCGCCTGCGTGTTCACCGAAATATTAAAGATCCGCGTAGTAAATGCGAACAATACTACCGCAGCTACCAGACTAATCGTAGAATGTGTAAATCCGATCAGGGCGAGCGACAGGGCATTTAGGCCATAGCCTACCGCCAGCGGCACGCGACTGTTATACTTGGATACCAACCAGCCGGAAATAGGCAAACCGATCAGAGAGCCGATCGGCATGGCTAGTAAAATACTGCCCAACTCAGCTTCATTAAATCCAAAGGCCATTTTAATGGTTGGAATCCGTGATGCCCAGGTGGCAAAACTGAATCCGGACATGAAGAAAAAAGTACTTAAAAATATCCTGTGTTTGTTCTTTGTAATCGTAGTTGTCATTCCTGCGCAAATATAAGCGATCAGGATTTTTTTATTCAGCAATAAAAATTATTTGACATAAAGCAGCAGCTCCTTCCACAATTCCAGCTTCTGACCGAATGTTTTTGAGGCATTTGCGCGACTCGGTGAAGGCAGCAGATGATAAGTCTTACCTTCACTTTTACCTACATGTTTGAGGTAAAACTTTTCCGCAGCTTTGCTGTCAAAGAAAACATGTGCAATCTCAGGATGCTCGTTATAAAATAAAGCAAAGTCATTTACCACTTCATTTTTGATATTGCTATCCAGACTGCCTACACAAGTGCAGGATTCCAGCACATCCCATAAGGCAATCCCGTGCTCCAGTAAAAACCTTTTCCTTGCTTCATAATCAGGTTCAACAGCTGCATCAAAAAGCGTATAGATCAGCTTCCAGAAATGGTTCCCCGCATGCCCGTAATACTGCTGCATTAACAGGGATCGTTCGCCCGGCATAGTGCCCAGCAAAAGCACGGTACAATACTCGTCTACTATTGGCGGAAATGCTGTCTTAACCGGAATGATATTATTGTTGTCCATAAATCTGTAAATAACGGTATTAACGTTTTTATATTAAAAATGTTCTGCCGTCCATTCTAAATGATATTGTTACCTTTGCAGATCGAATAATACCATACCATGATACAGATAGGACAATACAACGAACTCAGAATTACAAGCAAGACAGAAGCAGGGCTGATCCTTTCAGACGGCGATAAAGAAGCCTTGTTACCCTACAACCATGTGCCGAAAGATGCAGAAACAGGCGATAATATCAACGTGTTCGTTTACATGCACAAAGATGGCAGGTTGCATGCTACTTCGCAGAAACCCTTAGCCTGTGTAGGTGATTTCGCTTATCTGACGGTTGTAGAAGATGGAGAGAACGGTGTTTTCATGGATATTGGTATCGATAAAGACATTTATGTACCTGAAAAGGAACAAAAACGCCCGATGTTCAAAGGTGATAAACATGTGGTGTATGTTTTCCTTGATGACAGTAATGACCGTATGGTGGCTTCATCAAGACTAACCAACTTTGTAGAGGAAGAGGAAATCAATTTCGAAGAAGGTGATGAGGTGAGTTTGTTAATCGCCGACCGCAGTGATCTGGGCTACAATGCCATTATTGATAATAAATATATAGGCTTATTATATCAGAATGAATTATTTGATCAGCTGAATCCCGGTGAAGTAAGAAAAGGATGGATCAAGAAAGTACGCGTAGGCGGAAAGATCGATTTAAGCTTACAGCCAATGGGTTATGGCCATATTCTTGATACCAAACAAGTGCTGATCAAAATGCTGGAAGAAAATAAGGGTGTCATCAACCTGGGCGATAAAAGTTCACCTGAAGATATTTATGACCTGCTGAAGATCAGCAAAAAAGCATTTAAGAAAACTACAGGTGCTTTGTACAAAGAAAGACTGATCCTTATCGGCGATCATGATATCAAGCTGATCTCTGAATAATTCAGCAGCTTAACAGCTATTTTAATCTGCAGTTCATTTATAAACAAACGAGCTGCAGATCCTATTCAACCGATCAGGAATTACCTCGCTTGTACAGCATCCAGATCGAACAGGAATAATGTCCTGTATTCCCGATCGGCCCATCCAGTAATTTAAATCCCAGTTTCTGATAAGCCGAAACAGCGTCTTTCAGCTGTGGCATAGATTCCAGGTAGATCTGATCATAACCCAGCTCTTCCGCTAAGGCGATACATTTTTTCATGAGTAATTTACCAAGCCCCTTACCCCGCTGTTCCGGAATCAGGTACATCTTCACCAGCTCCACTGTATCTTCCGGCAAACCGTCTGTAGGATAAATGCCTACACCACCAATCAGCTTTCCATCACTATCCAGCGCGACAAAGTACTTACTTTTTTCGACCCGGAAAGATTCATACAGCCGATCAGTACTTTCATCAAAATAAGCCGTACCCGGAATGTTCAGTCCAAATTCTGTCAGACTATTCCTGATAATCAGTGCCATGGCTTCATTATCTTCGGGCAGTATATCTCTGATCACTATATCCATTACGCAGGTACATTATTTTTAGCACGTACAATCTCCTTGTAAACGCCATTCCATAAGTTAATACGTTGCTGCAATGCAGCAATCGTGACTTCTTCCGCAGCTTGCCAGTAAGCTTCATTATCGCCACACAATTCTGCAGTCATTTCCAGTGCCAGGTGACTATGGTGGTCACCATCTACTTCAATATGGCGTTCCAGATAATATTTAATCAAAGATAACTGATCAGGAAACTTTGCATTCAGGTCTCTCACAATAGAAATGAACATATTTGGAATCAAATCTTCACGACCAAAAGTAAAGGCGGCCGATTGCAAATGAGATGCTTTACCGTCAATCACTTTAAAGGTAAAATCCATAAATTCCCTTGCCTCCTGCGGCACATTGGCAATGGCATAAGCTTTGGCCAGATCACCTGTCTCTTTCAGTGCAGCAATAAATTGCGCAATTACCTTTGTATCTGCCCCGCACTGTTCCATTGCTTCCAGGTACATCTCGTAATGACTTTTTCTGATGCCTTTGCCATCTACGTCAGATTCCTCTCCGGCTACAATTTCATTGATCAGGTAACGTGTATTTGCGTTCCCTACCGGAAACCAGGGTGTAGTTGTACAAGTCAGGTTAATCTGCAAAGATTTTAAGAGCGACATAAAGTCCCACACTGCATATACATGATACTGCATAAATACCTTCAGGTCATCCAGGTCATTAATAACCGAGTATACTTTATGATTGATAATTTCCTGTCTAAGCGGCTCAATAACCTGCTGGATCCTTGTGATATGACTGTTCATTGTTATAATATGTGTGTGGTGGCAAAGGTATGAAACTCATCTCCAACCTTCAATATAATTTTACCTATATGCGTACTGCTTTCCATCAGGCGATGCGCATCAGCTGCCTCCGCCAAAGGAAATACCTGGTGTACTACCGGTTTAATTTTACCCTCAGCTACCAGTGGCCAGATCACTGTTTCAATCTCCCAGGTCAGTTCGGCTTTAAAATCATCCGTCTGAGGTTTCAGCATGCTTCCTGTCAGCTGTAGCCGCTTGCTCATCAGCTGCAGAATATCAATTTCTGATTTGGTACCGGTCATGGCATTGATATAAGCCATGCGACCATCAGGATTCATAATTTCCATATTTTTCAGGGTATTCTCCCCACCCGTCATATCCAGAATCACATCTATTCCCACAGGTTTCAGCAGCGCCACAAAATCTTCTTCTTTATAATTTACGGCCATCGATGCACCCAGTCCTTCACAAAACTCGCATTTCTCCACACTGCCGGCAGTTGCATAAGCCTTTCCACCCATTGCCACCACCATCTGTATCGCCGTCACACCAATACCGCTGGTGCCGCCATGTACCAGAAAGTTTTCTCCCCATTTAAAGCGGGAAGTCTTAAATACATTGTACCATACCGTAAAGATAGTTTCGGGTAATGCCGCCGCCTCAATAAAATCAAGACCTTCGGGAATAGGTAAACACAAACGCTCATCAACCGTTTTGTAAGCTGCATAACCACCCCCGGCAACCAGGGCGCAAACCTTATCTCCCTGTTTCCATCGTTGTACATCTGCCCCTACCGCTTCTACCACCCCTGCAATCTCCAGCCCCGGCACTTCATTTTCAACCGGTTTGCCATAACCCTTACTGCTTCTTGAAATCACATCACTCCTGTTCACACCCGCTGCCATGATTCTGATCAGGACCTGATTCCCCTGAGGTTCAGGCCTGTCAACTTCCATTAATTTCAAAACCTCTGGTCCGCCTTTCTCTGTAATTACGATCGCTTTCATTGTCTGTTCTGTCTAAATAATTGATTTCTTCTTAGTCTTTGCATTGCCCTTACTATTGCCGGATAACCAGCAGGTTCATAATGATGATCACCCGGCAGCAGTTTCAGAAAAAAGTTTTTCTTCTGTAGCGCAGCCATAGGTTTAGGATCTTCATCTTCACCATAAAAGCAGAAAATATGTACATGTGCAGCTTCAATTTCAGGCTGCACTTTATAAGGCCGGTCATCTGCCGCAATGTTCAGCAGATCGGAGGTATGCACCATGAAATCTGAAGAGGCAAAGGGCGACAATAATTCGAGTGCCACTACACGGTTTTTGAGATGTGCAGGGAGCTTGTTATAGATAAAAGGGACTACATCGGCGCCAAATGAATAACCGCAGAAGTAGATCCTGTTTGTTTTATATTTTGCAGCGTATTTATTGATCAGCAAGACGATATCATCCGCTGTTTGTGCCGGTGTTCTGGCCGACCAGAAGTAGCTCCTGGAATTGAATCCTATGGTCTGAAAGCCCTGTTCCGAAAAGCTTGTGGCCAGCTGATCCTCAAAATCAAGCCAGCCGCCATCACCAGAAAAGAACAGCAGTAGTTTCTTCGCTGAAGCATCAGTAGCGGGATAGGCAATCACAGGTAAATCAAAATCATCTGTCTCTATGCCATGGTGATTGGTTTTTCTGATTTTCTGAAAAACCCCGCAACCTGAAAGCATAAAAACAAGTATCAACCACCAACCCTTTTGCCAGAAATCCATTACCATTTAATACATAAAATCAGGAATATTCATCAACCATGCCAAATTGAGGTATTAATTATCAATAAACGAACAAAGGGCCACATTTTTACATGCAGCCCTTTGTTTAAACAGATCCGGAATAATTTTTTACTCTACAATGATCGTAGAAATAGAATGCGGCAGACTGATCGATTCTGCTGCTTTACCACCAATCCATAAATAGTACGGCAATTGAGCATTCGATTTATTCATCACTACAACAGCCATCTTTCCATCAGGATTGATAAAAGCCGTAGTCAGCAGTTGATCACGGTTCGAAGAACTTACAATCCTTTTCGCTCCCGGTTTAATAAATTTGGAGAACTGTCCCATATAATAGTAAGAGTTAGTATAAATCAGCTTACCCGTTTTCAGGTCGGCATGCAACGGTGAAAAGCAGAAGTTACCCACATGATTTGGTCCCCCTTTTTCATCCAGCAGCATATTCCAGTCGCACCACGCTGCAGTACCACTATTGAAATCGTTGATCATCGAATAACCATATCGCTCTCCTAAATCCCAGCTACCTACGCTGTCCAGATTAAATTTCTCCACACAACCCTCAGTAAAGATCAGCTCCTTATCAGGGAAAGCCTGTTTGACCAGTTTCAGGTTGTCAAACAACATCCCGCTGCCTGTCCAGGTCTCATACCAGTGAAAACCGATTCCCCATACGTATTTTGCTGCTTCAGGATCACTTAAGATCGTGCTTGCACGCTGATACACCTGGTCACGGTTATGATCCCATGCAATCAGTTTTTTGTCGCCCAAACCTTCTTTTTGTAATGTCGGACCTAAAAATTGTTTAATAAAGTCGCGCTCTTCTTCAGCAGTATACACGCAAGACTCCCAGGTCTGCGTCGCCATAGGCTCATTCTGCACGGTCAGTCCCCAGACCGGCATCCCTTTCGCTTCATATGTTTTGATAAACTTTGCATAGTAATTTGCCCAGTTCTGTCTGAATTCCGGTTTCAGTTTACCACCTTTTAACATAGTCCCAGTGGTCTTCATCCATGCCGGCGGACTCCATGGGCTCACAAACATCGGCAAAGTACCACCTGCAGCCTGTATGGCCTGTTTAATCAATGGAATCCTGTATTTCTCATCATGTTTTACATTGAAAGTTTTCAGTTCCGCATCATTCTCTTTCACATACGTATAGCTGTCGCTCGAAAAGTCGGTACTATGGATACTCGTTCTTGCCAGCGTAAAGCCAATGCCGTTTTCTTTATCATAATAAGCCTTTAAAAACTCGGCCTGAGTCGCCTTAGGCAGTTTCGCATAGGTTTCTGCTGTAGCATCAGTAATTGCACCACCAATTCCCACCATGGTCTGGAAGGTCTTCGCCGGATCAACGAAAATGCATACCTGCGTTTCCAGTGGCTGTTTCATATCCGTAAAATTCAGACTGCCGTTCTTCGACAGGCGAAGATCAGCACCTTTGGCGGTTGTAAATACGGTGGCCGACAATTGTTTTTGCTGCGCCATCAGTCCCGATCCAAGCGGGAAAAGTAACGCCAGTAGATAAATTTGTTTCATTTGCTGTTTGATTCAATTTGACGTTGCCAGCCGCTAGAAACGGCCCGCAACAAGACATTTAATTTTTAAAGGTAGAAAAATAATGAACTAAAATAATTTCAGCTGACTATCCTTCGGCGGCTTTGCATCACCAAAAATCGTTTTACCGCCATACTGCCAGGACGCATTCCGTTCCCGCTCAAGCAGTTCCTCAAAGTTTGCCTCCGGATGTTCATTTACTGTAAAATCTTTCTCGGCCTGCCGCGAAAGTTGACTCAATTTGCGAATGGCCTCTAATTTATCCGATTCCCCCACTTTAGCCTTTCCAATCGCTTTAGACAATACAGCTAGTGTTTCATCATAAACTTTAAGCGGTACCGGAAAAGGGTGACCATCCTTTCCACCATGTGCAAAAGAAAAACGCGCAGGATCTTTGAACCGCGATGGGGTACCATAAATGATTTCACTCACCAGGGCCATAGACTGCAGCGTTCTTGGTCCCATTCCCTGCAAGAGCAGCAGTTCCTCAAAATCTGCCGGCTGTTTTTCATGCGTCAGCCATAACATGGCGCCCAGTCGTTTCAGGTCTACATCCTTTGCTTTCACTTCATGATGCTTTGGTAAAACCAGGTGCTGCACTTCTGCCAGCATACGCGAAGGGTCTTCCTTTCCCATAGCCAAAACCGCTTGCCGCGCCGGCGAGGCTGCCTTAGCAGCCATGTTCAGAATAGCGCCCTGGTTCACTCCGCAAATTGCGGTATGCGGATCTTCCACAAAGGAAGTCATCCCTGCAGAATGCCAATGGTAGCGACGTGCCGTAGAAGTACCATCCTGCATGCCCTGCTGCACCACCGTCCACAGTCCTTCCGTACTCACCACAAAACTATGCATGTACAATTGAAAACCATCCTGTACAGCAGTATTATCCACTTTTGCACTCAGCTTACTGCACCTCACCAGTGCATCGCCATCCAGGCCGTTTTTCTCCGCATAAAAAAGCAGTTCCTGCGGGGTCTGCCGCGATGATTTCCCTTTGCCTCCACAGATGTAGAGCCCCAGTTCTTTCGCATGCGGATTGATTGCACTCTTCAAAGCACCCATTACCGAAGTGGTGATGCCAGACGAGTGCCAGTCCATCCCCATTACAGCACCCAGACTCTGGAACCAGAAAGGATCACTTAGTCGCCGTAAAACCTCTGCTGTGCCGTATTCTTCAATGATCGCTTCCGTAATCGCAAAGCCTAACCGGGACATACGCTCAGACAGCCATTTAGGTATATGGCCATAGTGCAAAGGTAAATCCGCTATTCCCGATCTTTTCATTATATTTTTATATCTGTATATCTAGATACCAAGAGGTTGGTATATCTTTATGTAATGACCCTGGAACATGATGCCAGCAGGCACTGCATGCTGATAGATCAGCAAAACTTAACCAAACTTAAACTGGTCAATGCGCACCCAGTGCATCCCTGCCGCTTCTGCCGCCTGTGTTCCCGGATTACCATCTTCAAAAACCAGGCATTTCTGCGGGTTAACCCCCAGCAGTTCCGCAGCTTTCAGGAAAGGATCAGCAAAAGGTTTCCCCCTTTCCGTCTCACCAGCACATACCAGTACTTCCACAAATTCCCTTACCCCGATGATCTCCAGCGTACGTTCTACCGCTACCCTGTCGCCCCCGGAAACCACTGCAATCTTCACCTTTCCCGCATTCGCTTTCAGGTGCTCCACCACGTAATCAATCGGCTGGACATGCTCAATAAAACGTTCCGCAAAAACAGCCGCTTTTCTTGTTCTGAACTCTTCCGGATCCATCGTTGAGTTGTACCTCACATTCAGTTCTGCCACTACATTAGCTATCGGCCATCCTGCAAGCTCATCAATAATTGCCGGATCCATCATTACATTATATCCTTTGGCCACTTCCACGTAACTTTCTGCATGTGCAGGCATGTTATCTGCCAGTGTACCATCACAATCGTATAAAAATCCTTCGTAATCTCCCTCAGTCAGTTTGCTCAGTCTTAAAAAATTGGATTCTTCCATGTTATTCTTTTCGTAAAATCTTTTAAATATGCTATCTCTTCAAATGCCCTCAGGGCGATCAGTCATGCCCGCTGGTGCTGCCCTTCTTTTTCTGAAAGCTGTAGATCAGGTAAACCAGCGCAGGCAAAATAAATACACTACCAATCAGTAACGCGTAAGCCAGACTCTCAATTGCCTTATATTGTCCCTGGTGTGTCAGTAAAGACAAATTAGGTCCCCCTTTCAGCATCACGATATCAGGAAAATGACTGTATGTTGCTGCAAATAAGATCATGGTGACCTGGAAACCAGCCAAGATGCGTAATAAACCGGGCCTGTTTTTGTTCAGCATAAAAAACATGATCACCAGCGAGATACTTGCCGAAATGATCGCCAGAATCCCCAAAACATTATTGAAAATCCAGCTTAACAGTGGGATGCCCTCAATAGATGCAGCCACAAATACCAGTGCACCTGCCCCCATTACTACAAATACCATCCGCCTTGCTTTCCGCGTAAACAGCAGTCTGTCCGCTTCATCATCCGCTTCGCCAATAATAAATACCGTTGCCAGATACGCACAGATCGCTACCGTGAAGAGTCCTACCGTCACCGAGAACCAGCTCAGCCAGCTAAAGATATAGGCCGACAGGAAATCATGTGCCTGCAGATCAATCTGTCCCGATACCGCACTCGCTGCAATGATCCCCAGGAAAAAAGGCGTCACCGCACTTGAAATGACAAATATCGGTGTATACACCTTTTGCATGTCGTCCTTTACTGCATCATAATTCCTGAACACAAATGCCGTTCCCCGCGCTATAATCCCCAGTAGCATCATCACCAGCGGGATGTGCAGGTAAATGGAAACCGTGGTATAAATCTTTGGAAAACCTACAAACAAGATCACAATCACAATAATCAGCCACATGTGGTTGGCTTCCCATACCGGCCCTATTGCCTCATACATTGTTTTGCGTGTTCTTTGCCTGTTTGCACGCGAAGTAAACAATTCAATTATTCCAGCCCCATAATCAGCACCACCCAGCAAAATATATAACAATATAGCTGTCCACAAAAAAACGATCACTACATATATCATAAGCTGTTGTTTTTATCATTTGTGGAAGAATCATACAATTTGTCTACCATTGTGATCTGCCTGAACAACAGCAGACTCACAATCACCGCCAGGGAAATATATACCGCTGTAAACAAGTAGAAAGAATAAGCGATGCCCGGCATAGGCGTTACCGCATCAGCCGTTCGCATTACCCCATAGATGATCCAGGGTTGCCGGCCTACCTCCGTTACTGTCCATCCTGCTTCCAGCGCAATAAATCCCATTGGTGTAGCGATGACAAATAATTTGAGCAGCCACTTCGTTTCCAGCCATTTCTTTTTCTTCCACAGAGCCAGGAAATACAGCAGCGCTATTCCCAGCATAGCCATGCCCAGTCCTACCATAATCTGAAACGCGAAATGCGTGACCATTACAGGAGGCTGGTCTTTTTTAGGAATTTGATCCAGTCCTTTCACTTCCCCATTAAAATCACCCGTCGCCATAAAACTCAGAGCCTTCGGTATTTTAATTCCGTATTTTACCGTTTGTGTTGCCGTATCCGGGATACCCCCGATCAACAGTCCCGCACCCTTTTCCGTATGAAAATGTGCTTCCATCGCAGCCAGTTTTGCCGGTTGCCTTTCCGCTACATCCTTCGCAGAAATATCTCCGCTGATGGGCTGCAGACAGGCCGCAACCGTTGCGAATACCGCAGCAATTTTAAAAGCTTTACTATGAAAAAATACATTTTTGCCCCTTAAGATCATCAGCGCATGCACACCTGCTACCGCAAAACCCGTAGATACAAAAGCCGCTACACACATGTGCAGTGCCTGTGAGAACCAGGCCGCATTAAACATCGCTTTAACGGGGTCTATATTCAAGTATTGTCCGTTTACAAAATCAAAACCTGAGGGGCTGTTCATCCAGGCATTTGCCGCTACCACCAGGATGCCCGATAGTAAACCACTCACCCCAACTACTACCCCTGTGAACCAGTGGAACCAGGGATTAAAACGGTTCCAGCCATACAGATAAAAACCAAGCGCTATCGCCTCGATAAAAAAGGCAGTTCCTTCCAGCGAGAAAGGCATCCCGAAGATCGGACCTGCATGTTCCATAAACTTTGGCCACAGCAACCCCAGTTCAAAAGACAGTACTGTTCCGGAAACAGCGCCTGTAGCAAAAAAGATCGCTACCCCTTTGCTCCAGGCTTTGGTTACGTCCAGGTAAACCGTCTTTTTCTTTTTTAACCAGATATAGTGCGCCGTACACATAAAGAAAGGCATCACCATTCCTATACAGGAGAAAACAATGTGGAAGCCTAGTGAAAAGGCCATTTGGAGTCGTGCAGCGAAGAAATCATCCATAAAAACAAATGTAATAGTTATGCGCTACCCTGCCCAGTCTAACCAAATATAATTTGCCTTAGAATTGTAAATTTCAGGTCTCCTGCCTTTTCAGCTTACCGGTATCTCTTTCTTTTTCCCTAAACCTTTTGCGTTTCCAGTGTCTTTTTCTCTTTTCGTGCTGCCGGACGTACGATAAACCGTAATGCCTGATCCTTCGTAAAATAAGCGATTGTCCAGTTGTACAAGGTTTTGATCCTGTTTCTGTAATTGATCAGCGATAAAAGGTGGATAAACAGCCACATCACCCAGGCAATAAATCCACTAAAGAATAGTTTAGGCTTAGGCAATTCTGCCACAGCTTTGTTTCTGCCGATGATCGCCATTGAACCTTTATCATGGTATTTAAAAGGTGCAGGCGTTTCGTTGCGCAAAGCTTTAAGCAGGTTCTTTCCTAAATTCTGTCCCTGCTGTATCGCTACCTGTGCTACCTGCGGGTGTCCTTGTGGAAAAGCTGCATCTGTAGTCTGCAAACAAGTATCCCCAATCGCATAGATATCTTCCTGACCAATTACCTTGTTATACGCATCAACCACCATTCTTTTGCCCCTGCCATACGCTTCTTCCGGTAAACCCTTAAAAACGATTGCCGTTACGCCCGCTGCCCAGATCAGGTTTTTCGTTTCTATCGTATCGCCATTTGCAAAATGTACCGTATCATCAATAAAATCTTTCACCATGCTATTCAGCCTGATCTGTACACCCATCTTTGTCAGCATGTCATGCGTATATTTCTGCGATTTCTCGCTCATAGGCGCCAGTACAGACTTTAAGCCATCTACCAGGAAGATTCCACCATTCGCACCTTTCAGTTCCGGATAATCTTTCGCAATGATATTTTTCTTCATTTCCGCAAACATCCCCGAAATCTCTACTCCCGTTGGTCCTCCTCCGGCAACTACTACCGTCAGCAGTTTCTTACGGATTGTCGGATCTGTTTCCCTCGATGCCTGTTCCAGTCTTTCCAGCAAGGTATTCCGCATCGAAAGTGCATCAGAAACCGTTTTCATCGGGATGGAGTTTTCCTGAACACTTTCCATTCCGAAGTAATTCGTGATACAGCCCGTTGCAAACACCAGATAATCATAGCTGATTTCTCCGGTAGAGAGGATCAGTTTTTTCTCTGCAGGCACTACCTCTTCCAGTTCGCCCATCCTGAAGGTAAAGTTCTTTTTACCACGGAAAAGCTTGCGGAAAGGATAGCTGATATTAGAAGTTTCCAGGTAACCCGTAGCCACCTGATAAATTAGCGGAGGGAAGAAGTTATAGTTATTTTTGTCGACCAGTACGATCTCAAAAGCGTCGTTGTCAGCTAATTTTTTCGCCAGGTTTACACCTGCAAAGCCACCACCAACAATGACTAGTTTTTTTTTGTCAATATTCATTCGTCAAATGATTCTTATAATCTATCTAAACAACAGCAAAAAATATGCAAGGTTTATCAATTCTGGTGATCTTTTGTCATATTTTTCCAATCTTAAGCCCGATTATTGAGTAGTTTTACCAAACAAGATTCAAACATGGCGACAGCATCAGATAAAACAGCGGACAGTATCAACTTATTTAAAAAAGGGAAATATGTTTTTACCGGCGCACTGACAGTGGTTCAGGAAGAAGGTGCAAGCGTCCCCTATTTTAGCGCTGAAGCTATCGCTATGATTGAAAAAGATGGCAAATTTGAAGGTGATGTGCTTCATGTTAAGCTGAGTGACCTGATCCTGAAGCAATCTTCTTTTATCGATGAAAACGGAAAGATACTCGAAGCCCATAAACTCTATGTCTGGCCACGCAATCTGGGCAGCACCACACAATGGACAGCCGGGAAGGAAGAATTCCTGAATGAATTTGTGATGAACTTTCCTATTGAAATTCTTTCTCTAGAAGAGTCTAATGGCGTAACCTGGAAGTATATCACTCCTGAGGAGTTTAAGGACATTCCTGAAGGGATCAATAGTTCTGAAAGTTTCAGGGAGTACCAGAAGCATATGGATGAGTACTTCTTTTTGCGGAGACCTTTCAAAGAGGTAAAGTAACATATAGTATTAAGGCTCTTCTATAGAGATTAGTTAAACTCACAACACAAGGAAACTATTTCCTCATATACCAGTTGCCTTTATAGTGTTCAAATGAGGTCAAGTCTTTTGGAGTGGAGCTCTTAGATTTTCGAAGTAATGTTGCCCGACCAGGCTTATCTGGATTTATATATACATTGCCTTCATTATCCACTTGTACTAAACACAAATCATATTGGACGTAACCAATAAGAACTTGTGTTATTTTCTCCCTACTCAAATAATCTTGACTACAACTTTTTAGAACTAAGTCATTGTTTATGTTAACAATAGTTTTGTCCCGGTTATTAAGCTCGACTATATAGGGAGAACATTTACCTCCATAGCTATTCATAAAATATATTGAGGCATTATTTTGATGCCCCGGACCTCTGAAATATACCGAAAAGCCCTTTAAATCACTAAAATCCGTATTATCATACTTCTTAATGATACTGTCTATACCTTGCCCATTACAAGACTGTTGTGTGATTGTCAGAACAAGCAGTGGAAATATTACTCTTATTATTTTTTTCATTTTTGTTTGTAATTAATAAGCACTTTTATTAAAAGTAATTTCCACTGTAAGTTTCTAAAATCACACTTCCTGCAGGTTTTCCGATTTTTTTGAGTTAATTCGACATGCGATCACTACCTTGTCTTATCAAGCTAATCAGTTGTTTCCAGCTCGTGGCTCATCAAAAAGTTTTACGAGTGAATGATACTCCCACTCTTTCTTAGTATTATTATAAACCAACTTAATCCTTCTCTTATCCCTAAAAATAAAAAATTTAAACACTCCGAAGTATTGATCCTCGGTAGTATTAGATAGTTCTAGTGTAATCTCTAAAACATCTTTCTTAATGCTATCAAAATAAATGAACAAAGTAGTTAAAGCCTTTACTTTTTTTAGGTGTTTTTCAAAAGAGGTATTATCCTTATGAAATAATATCTTAAAAGAGGCGCTCTTTGGGGCATTATCAATCGTATCTATAAATGAGATATATTGCGGTACGATGTAATTTAAATCTTGATTTTTGACTGCAAATAAATCAGGTGCTTTTGAATACGCACTCGTAATTACATCAGTAATTTTTATGGACTGCCCATTAACGCTTAAATAGCAGAAAATAATAACTATAAAATATTTGAGTTGTTTCATTGTACAGCAAAATTATTTGAAGGAATATAATTATTTTTCCCAACAGCTAACACATAATATAATACCTAATTTACCAATTCTTTTAGTGATATCAGGCCAGAACTCCATGTTGCATTGCTGTTCATATTCATACATATACCAAAAAGTTATCATACCAATTGAAATTCCAATATTTTCCAATTTAAGTAGATTATCCTCCATTAGATTAATAAAAATATTAAGTGCGTGAACGAACTCTGGAGATTCCTCATCAATAATGAGATTCCACCCTAATTCAGGGTCAACATTTGATTCTCCTAATATAATGTCAATCTCTTTTTTCTTTTCTATATCACATTGGATTGACAATCGATAGTAACTACCCATATTTTCTGTTAAATTCATTATTATGAAAGATTTCGGGAATCTCTCAAATCTTCAATTTTTGCATTTTCACGGTTGAGTTTATTCAGGTACCATCAATCAATCTCTTTTTCAAAAACCCCAACATTTTTAAAGTTAACGTTATCTAATATTTTACGTTCCCTTCAAATTGCCTAGGTTTTTGTAGTTTAGAATGGTATCCATTTAATTTCTGGCACTTGATAGCCGATTATATCAAGTATACCATTGCCATGTGTAATAATATAATGACATAATCCGTCTTTAACAATGATTTCATGGCTTTGATCTACCAACCAATCTACATAGGTAGATTCCCTGCAAATAAACAAAGGCCATTCGCTGCTCAATAAAGGAAATGAATCAAGCCTTTTAAGGGTATTTGTTTCATCAGTACTTTGGTAAAAAATTACGGATTTAAACCGCAAACATAAACTATCACTTACGTCTGTTTCACTGCCTGTAATAGTTAAACCGTTACCATTGTCAACTATGCTATCTAGGTACAACTGTTTAGGAATCTGATCTATTGGCTCCCATTTATATATATCATTACTTTTCATATCGGAATTTAGTTTTTGTATTATTAGGATGTACTACTTCGAGCGACGGTCTACCATCTGAACTCTTTTCTCTCGCATTAATTGTAGATCCTTCAGGTAGAGTTCGCCAGATTCGCTGGCAGCGACTTTTCAGCCTTATAAAAAACATTCCTTCAACTCTAAAGTTAGTTTTTGTTCGGGTTTTATATGAAGGTATTTTTGTTCTTCGGAGGTTTTTTTGTTACAACCCGGCGATCAAGAACTTTAGGGAAGATGCCATTATTAACTATTTTCACGATCAAAGTTTGTTTAACTTCCAGTGCCCTTATAACCCGCCTGACAAGATAATAGAACTTAATGAACGCATCCTGCAAGCCGAAAGGAAGAAGAACGAATGCTAAAAGGCGGGAAGTAATAGAAATTAAGTAACAAAGCCCGGAAGATTCTGGGCTTTGTTACTATCTAATCCTAGCAAACCGATAAACATTTCTTTTTATTATTACTTTCTCTTTTTCTATCGGCAAGTCAAAATTTGGAACCAGTAAACTTGTCACTGTAAATACATTGCCATTTTTCAAATGAATGACAGAATGGTTATATCCATCCCACGGCAACACTGATGATCTATTGGCTGCATGATTAAAGGAAATGGACCGCTCAATATGTTCAATATCATCTAAACTAAAAGTAGTAGTAATTCCCCTATGAGTGATCCTGATCTCTTTTCGTCTAAGGGAATATTCCAGCACACCACCTCTATTGACTAAGTAATAGTTAATATGGATTATGATTGCAGGTACCGCGAATAAAATAAAAACTATTATTCCTATCCAGATAGAATCTTCATTCCTTTGATTCGGGTATAAAAACGAAAGTATCCGTGGAAAATTAAAAAAAATTAAGATCCCCAAAATTATAAGCCCCCCACTTCTAATATGGCTATTAATATTAACTCGAAAGATTTCCACTATCTTGACTGCATTATAGCACTATTTATTGAATTATTGAAAGTTCCCCATTGCCCAGTAATTGTTTCCAAAACACTTCTAGAAGTATCATATGCGAATTCGCCTATCCTAGTCGCAAGCCCAACCAATGCACCTGCTGGGCCACCAAGTGTTGGACCTGTACCAACAGCAGTACCAAAGGAGGCAACGTGATACCCAAATCGTCCTCCATCAGCTTGTCCATTCGACACATGAAAACCTTCACGAACTAGCAGTAATAGGGAAATATAAGTTGCAGCTGTTGACATCACTCCCCCTAAAGCAACGGTAGACTTGGCTGCTTGAAATGAAGCTGCCATGCTTCCTGTTAGATGCACTATAAGTTGTTATTTGTGCACGGCTACCGCCTCCCCAACCACTACCATATAATCGTGGACTAAACTCGGATCCATTATATGCTCCATTTGTTAATCGGAAACTAGCAGTTGAATAACCAGCTATATCTCCAGCCAGTCCAGCAATTCCAGCCGAATTTAAAGTGCCGGAAAGTTTATCCTCAATTGTTGTTTGTCCACTTACAGAAGTAGCTGCGAATTCACCTGTACTTGCATTGGTAGCAGTACCATCTGCATTTAAATTTACTGCCCCTCCATTTTCTCCTGAACTTACTAACTGAGCAGTCGGTTCAAGATGTGTATATCCTTCCTGTTTCCCACTTCCTTCAATCCACTTTATAGTTGTGTTATCACTTGACTGGTACCAATCCTGACCTTTCATCCCATCAGGATCAATGAAACGAATTGGATTATTGAACACATAAGTATATGACGAATATCTCCTCATCTGCTCCGCCAGTGGATCAACCACATTCCATCTGCCAATCACCGGGTCGTAAAAGCGTGCGCCATAATCCTGATTCTTTCCATTGTAACAATAGCAAAAATTGTATCTATCTCATTTTTTTTCCATTTAAAACAACATAATTTTCTAATATATCAATTGAAAGATACTCATATCCCGGCCTTATATTATCATTTAAATAATAAGTATTGATAAAATTATCCCTTTGTTTACTCCCGTAATATTTAACCTTGAAAAATTTAAAATTAAGATCTACTAGACCTCCATAATTATTACATATTACAAGCTGATCTGTGATTTTCTTTGTCCATATTAACGTTAAACTATTTCTATTTGTAGTTTCAAGATATTCTTCATTTGGTTTCCAAAGACCAAAATATTTACCTGGAATAACCAGACATTTCCCACCAAATCTTTTCCAAATAGTAATGCACTCTGTTCTATCTTTGTTATAATAAAAATCACGCTTTTCTATAAGATAAAAGGCACCTAAAAAAAGTATAATTAAAAACACACACTTTAATTTATTTTTCATCATTTTTTATATCTCTTTATAAAAGAATTAAAATAGCTTGTACCCTTATTCCAACCTGCCTTTTGACCTAGCTGCGTAGAGGAGCTTTCAGTAGAAAAACCTCCTTCTTGAATACTTTGGAGCGCATCAAAGCCCAGGGCGACTCAAACCAACTAAACCCCTCTTTACCTGCCATATATCCTGCCGAATAATTTCCTATATCCCTCGCAGAAGCATAAACTTTAGTGCCATCTTTTTTAGATCCAAAAGGCATTCCTCTATAAAAATAGTTGACATTATTATTTTCATCTTTACTTCTTTTTGGACCAAGCCTTTTAAAGTCATATGTCGTAAATGCAGTGTTATTTGCCATGTCATTACCCGGAAATAGGTCACAAGCGCTATCAATTGAAGCGCTCTATTCTCCTTCTGGAGCTGAAACAGCAATATATTGATATGAAGCTAAAGAAAAAAAAGATATCCCAGGCTGATCTGGCAATGTAAGCCAGTTCTCTTGTCGATCATAGGGTGCTACAAACTTAATGATATGTTCCCTTCCTAAGAGGTTGCTGAAACTCGAAAAGCATGCAAATAGTGAGTAGTCCCCATAACCACTTTTAAACTTCCAGGCTTCTTATTTTTTTGTATCAGCAAATCATCTATTCTTCCGGTCGTGCTAACGAAGGAGGTAATTCATTGTAATAGTCTTGTTTACGTTTATCATAATCATCTCCAGTTAATGCCACACTATATTCAAATAAATCAAAATTGAACGTAAAGGGTATTTCATTATCTAAAAATTTCTTATGTTTATTATAGAGATTCAGTTCAATAAAGTAACTCATTCCATCATCAAATAGAAATCTCTCGTTAGTTATTTGATCGAAAAAAAGTTCTTCAAACTTCTGATAACTAATATGAGAAATGTTGATAAACCCAAAAACAAAATCTGCTCCTTTTAAAGCTACCTCTAAATGGACTTGATAATAATATTTTTTTTCCATAATATTTTATTAATGTAGTTACCCTCATAAAAGTATCCATCCGCCAATCTAATACCTGATAATGGTAATTTATTTGTAATGGTAAAAACTAATTACCTTACCATCAGACTTCTGTATTTCAATATGAGGGACACCACCATCCATTCCTTCATCTACACTTCCTTCTACTATCCATATCTTTCCATTTTTCAATGTTGCAATGAAAGGTTTCTTATTAAGTACCTTTTTTCCGTAAATACGAACAAATAATATTTCTGAAATTTGTACCGCAGTTGTACTATCTGGCACATACCCTTGACTGATATCCCATTCAGCTTGATGTATGCCTGGGCGACATTTGACTAAAAGAGGAACCATTAGTAACATAATCAAGCATATTTTAATATTTCCGTGAACTAATCTCATTATTTCCGTTTTAATTATTGACAATAATGCACTTTCTGATCTTAGAAAATTTATATATAACATTAAATCTCCATAGGTATAAAATTCGTCGACTTTATGCTTGCTATCTCGCCTACATACTGACAATGAAACGAGCAGCAAAAACAACCCGAAGACTTTCAAAAAGGATATTCCAATTAAAAGCAAATAGCTACGATTCTCCCTGCAGAATCACACAACCTGTCATTTACCTCTCGGATTGACTAGCAGTGTCAGCTATTATTTTTCTAATTGGATTCACAATTGCATTTTCAAATTTTTTCTTTTGCATTATATTCTCTGCTGATGAAAAATCTTTATTAATATCCTTCCAGTTTCCTAACTGATCCCCTCGATTGATACTCACAAAGCCAAGTGTGCAGTAACCAGCCAAACCTTTAGGTCTAATCCAAACATAAATTAATTCCTTACTTAGAGGATAATAAAAATAAATACTGTACCAATGATCGGCTGTATCTCTTCTTCCTTCTTTCAACTCGAATTTCTGCGGGAGAGCATAAATTGGATGATCAGATTTAAATTTATTTATTGCTGTTAGCAATTCATCTTCGCTGACAGCAAATCCATAGGTTTCGACATTCGGATAGCTACCGGGTGAGTAAAGCTGTGATATTTTGTAAAGTCCATATCCAACAACAATAATCAAAATCCCAACTAGTATCCTTTTTATTCCATTCATATTAATTCAATTCTTTGAATTCCAGATGTCATCAGACTTTGCAAATGTAACAGCCTCCAAACCATTGATAGAATCTTCTTCAGATTAAGACATATAATATAAATTTACATCCCACCTGTACCAGTTATGCATAGTGAATTTTTAGAAACTCACTATGCAAACTTGAAAAACCTTCATTTCTTACCAGTTGACTTACTCCCCTTAATATATCACAGATAGAACAAGCTTTGACAAGACATATAAACCACCTAACAATAGAGTAATAACTTCAGATTAGAAATAAAAGAAAACACCTGTTTTACATTCCAGGGCTTTAATGAATAATTCTTCAATCTTTTTCACAACCTTGAAAATTTCCAGGTTGTATTTTTGCCTACGAAAAATATCGCTATGAAGTACATTTTTCAAATCAGCTTCTCCAAATACGGAATCATCTTCAAAATCATCAATGTTAGAATCACCTAGAATATTGATAATTTGAAAAAAACCAATTCTGTCTAACTCTAAAAATATACTTCGATCTAAAGAAATTTCAAATAAATCACCTTCAACTATTCTATCGTAGTTAAGCCTATCTAATGCTTCTTTATTTTTCGGGACACATATTATTTTCATTATTTATACTGATATCTTGGCGTTATTTACGAGATGATAGCACTGTTTCTCGTGCTAAATTAAGTCAGATAATTTTAATTCGGATTCATAGCTCAGGATTGAATGGGTACTATCATAACCTTTGATGCAATTTAAACCTGCCAATTTACCCCAGACTTGTCTCAAATTAACACAATACTTATCAAAAAATAAATACCTACCGGAATCAGGATATAGATAACAACACTAGTTATAATAAGTAGCAATCTAAAATGCAGCTTTTTAAATAAAAAACTTGCAATACCTCCAACCAATGGCAAAAGGACAGATAGAAATATTGCTCTTAAAATTAACGAGGTGATAATTACATTACCTAAGCTTTTCACAATTACATTTATAGCTATATTGATAAAAAAATCAACATAAATTAAAAAAAGCGTGTACAATATTAATCTTTTTACCACTCCATTTTTTAAGCCCACAGTCTTCATTAGTTTTAGGGTCATGCTTCAATGATTGTTTCATGAGCTAAAACTTGTCGTAGCTTCCCTCCCAAAGGAATTATTTCCAACGGATCATGGCTAATTTTATATAGAACTTTCCCCATATCCATAGCAAGGAAATCGCCATCTTCGAGAGAAAAAATATGATAATAATCCTTCCCCATTAACGAAATCAAGTATATGTCAGATGGATTTAACAGCGCTTTTTCTTCCGTATCTAATACTTTGCCCAAAGTATCATAATCATAGTTATCGAGATAAACCTCCTGAAAATCGTCAATATCTATTTTAGTAATGTCAATTTTGGGCTTCTTTTGACCGTCTGATAGTGAATAGCCATTGATTATTCCATAAGCAACATAAATAGTGTAGTCGAGATATACTCTATTTTTAATATCAAACACTTTTATATTGCTTAATCTTAATCTTCGACCTTTAGGATCATAAAATTGTTTGAATACATCGGGATCAAAGCAAAAGGCTATATAACCAGGAAGATCACTTGCCCCTACTAATACCCTCCTGTGAAGTTTATTTTCAAGTTGAGCTATTAATCTATTATAAAGGTCTCCTTTAAAGTGGCTTAATACATTGTGCATTAATTCAATTTCCCAACTTGCAATTTTACTTCTTTTAAATAGTCCGAACATTTTTAAAACAATTATTGATAATGCAGTACGAATTATATTTCTCCTATTTGACCTAATACCATTGAATCAGCGATATAAACATATGTCCATCAACTTCGAACATCATTCAGAATTACTCCAATCTAAACTTCTTCTTAAGCATCGGAAGAATACCTTCTTCCACCGACACAAACAGTTTAATATTTACATACTTCATCCTGATTTTAAAGTAAACCTTACTACCGTCTTTGAAACGTACAACATAGTAATATTGTAGAACAGCTACTTCAACAGATTGTATATCAGAAATAGACATCATTTTTTCACCGAAAAGCTTTTTAAGGATTATAGATTTGGACGACACATATACGTCAGCACATGAATAGTACAATTTAAAATTAATCAATAGAAGAAAACTTAATACGATCATTCCCAGTAGAATGCCTGAATTTGCACTACCTATTACAAGAAGGTAAAAGAAGATAGATAACGAAATCATTAAGCAGGAAAAAATTATCCCCTGTTTCAATACCATGCTAAATTCGCTTAGCCGGTCTTCAGTGATTATCCTTTGTTTTTCCAATTTGAAACTGATGTTTATGGGAGGTCTCACACCGCGGTTTCTTTCCCGGCTACTTTTCCATAATCAAAAAGCCTTGCAATAGCATATGGCATAGGAAATATAATACTCATTATGATTTCTCTTGGTCCAAAATTGAGATCAAAAATAAGAATAGACAGGCTGCATAAAAACCACAGTATACCATTTACCAGAAAGTAATCTTTAAAAAACTGAGTTAACTTTTTCATTGGGAGTGATGATTAGCGTTAAATTGGATATTTATGATATCAGCTGGTGCACCTTTATCATGCTTACAATATAAACATAATTTATATTTAGCAGAATATTTTTTATTACACAGATAAATACACAAATCACCTCACGCTAGAAATACCTTTCAAAACTCAATCCATAACTTAGCAGCGAATTTTGCCTGTCAGTCCTGGCCACCCTGTTAAAATTAAAAGCAGTGGTTAAACTCAGCCATTTGTTCACTTTAAAAGAAAGAGAGGAATCAGATTTCATTATGTAATCACTCCCGTTACTAAGCGAGCTTTGAAAGTAAGAAGAGCTATTCACAATGATAATCTTGCTGATCACAAACCTGAAAGATAAACGCAGAGAGTTTCGATAAGTATGATAGACATCCCTAATCTCGTTATCTAGTGTAAGGTCACTGCTGTCAAATAATATCCCGTCACTGATATTGAGATAGGCATCTTCCCTGTCGTAAATACTGTAAGCAATCCCCGCTCCTGCAAGTAATTGGTTATTAACTTTCAAAGACTTGCTGGTATTGTAATTCACGAGCCCCCAGTAAAAGAAATGGGGCAGCGTTTTATAAAGGTTAAAATCTAATGAAGAGGAGAAATCGTTATTGGTCAGCTGCCTGTTCTGCTTCCCGTAAATCCATTTGTTATTGAAATTGAGGCTGACCGACTTTTTCCTGACGCCAAATTTCAATCCATTATTCAGCAGGTAAGATTTGCCATCATTGGTATTGTTTAAAGAGCCTGTGGATGAGTAATTCACCACGTAATTGGTACTGTCAGTAAACTGGGCAAAACTAGACTGGTAAAGGAATAAAAAGGGAACAAGGAAAAACAATTTATACATACGCTCGTGATAACCAAATGATAGGGCTAACAGGAAGGCTGTATAAATTGTTTTTATCTCCTATTTTTTGCCGTCGGTAACACCTGCCCAGGTATCGGTCCTGAAAGGACTGGCAGGCAGGCCGGCACCGTTATAAAGGTTACAACCGGGACTGTTTGCCCAGCCATATCTTACCGCTACAGGTGTTTTTACATTCGGACTGCTCAATATTACCTGATCGCCTGCTATGGTAGCTGTTGCCCAATAGAAGTGTTGATCGGCTCCTGCAATGGCAAAACCTTTTAAAGTACCATCTTTGGCTTTTAAACCGCCATCGGTATGTTTAAAGCTTAACCGTATCACACTGCCTTCTACTTTTTGAGCACTAAAGAGCGGACCTGAATAAGGAATATCTTTTTTATAAGTTTTTGCAAGGGCGATTAAAGCTAACCTGCGACCGACCTCCTGTTTGTTTTTAGGGTGGATATCTGCGGGATTACCGATCTCAATGGTAACGGCCATGCCGGTATTGGGCAGGCTTAAGGTTTTCAGTTGTGCATCTCTCAATTCTGCCCATGCAGAAGGGACGGGTTGCTCTTCGGGTTTCATATAATTGGCGAGCTGTACAAAATAAAAAGGGAAGTCGCCCAGGTTCCAGTGTTTTCTCCAGTCCTGAATCATGGCCGGGAAAAGGGTCTGGTACTGCTGCGCACGATCGGCATTACTTTCTCCCTGGTACCAGATGGCACCGCGGATCGTATAATTGAGATAAGGATTGATCATCGCATTGAACAAAACGGTAGGTCTGTTTGCGCTTTGGTTTGATGCGGGAGAAGGACCTACATCTTTCAGGTTCATGCCTATCTGGTAAGCCCAGTCGCCAGCTAAAGAAATGTGCTCACCTGTAGCAGATTTTAGTGACAGTACATCTTTCTCGCCGTAAATCCCACCGCCACCGCTACCGTCAAATACCCGGACCGTGAGCACGTGTGTGCCTGCTTTTACTTTATCTCCGGGAATCTGGTAAACGCGGGGCACATTATAACCTGTGGTTTCGCCAATCTTTTCACCGTCAAAAAATGTAATATCATCATCGTCTATAGCACCCAGATTAAGGGTTACGGGTTTTCCTGCCCAGGAAGCTGGAATGGTAACGGTTTTTCTGAAATAGACGATCCCGTCAAAATCCGGCAGACCAGCTTCTTCCCATAACACAGGCAGCGCCATATGTTTCCATGATTGATCGTCTACAGTAGCCGCTGCCCATGATGGCTTCCCATTGGTATATCCTGCATCTTTTTTAAGGATCAGGTTTTGCCATTCGGCTATCTTTTGCGCTTCTGTGCGACTATCGTTTACTTTTGCTTCGTTCTCAATTGCGGCACTGGCCTGGGCAAAGTCGGCCATATTTTTCAGCGTATTCCTGCTGGTCCATGCCTCAGCGATCGTACCGCCCCATGAAGTGTGAATCAAGCCGATAGGAATCCCTGTTTTTTGAAATACTTCACGCGCAAAAAAGTAGGCGGTGGAAGAGAATTCTGCTATATATTCCGGATTACAAACGGTCCAGCCCTTGTTGCTTACTTTTGCATCTTGTAGCGGGATATTGCTGGTTACATGTACCGCCTGCAGCAACCTGATGTTCGGATAATTTGCGGCTTTGATCTCTTCCTGGTAATTGTCAATTTTACCCCAGCCGGCTAATGGCATCTCCATATTGGATTGACCTGAACATACCCATACTTCACCTATCAGGATATCGTTTAAGACCGTTTGCTCTCCATCGGAAATGGTGATGGCATAAGGCCCACCAAAGGCAGGTGTAGCCATACTGATTTTCCAGTCGCCGCCACTCCCTGCTTTTACTTTATATGATTTTTTGCTCCAGGTATTGGTCACTTCAACGGTCTTCCCCGGATCGGCCCAACCCCATACGCCCACATTGCTTTGCTGCTGTAATACCATATGGTCGCTAAATACAGTGGGCAATTTGACTTTAGCCTGTAAGCTTCCTGCCAGTAAAACTGGTAGGATCGCACTCATTTTAAATAAATTCATCATCCTGTAATTCATTATATTTTTATAAAGCTTTACCAGCCATCACTTCTTTCAGTTGTCCATTGATCTTCATTTTCACTTTTCGCGGGTTGGAAGAAACGACTTTGTAGTTCACAATCTTACCATTTTCCCAGCTCATATCTATGGTAAAATTGCCTCTTGCTCTCAGACCTTTTACCGTACCAGTGGACTTCCAGTTTTTTGGTATAGCAGGAAGTAATTCGATATAACCTTCATGACTCTGAATCAGCATTTCTGCGATCCCGGCAGTACCGCCAAAATTGCCGTCAATCTGGAAAGGGGGACCTGCAGATAACAGGTTCGGGTAGATCCCTCCACCAGCACCATAGTTAATGTCTGTTTTTGTGGTAGGTTTTAATAATTCTGTCAGCAGTTTATAGGCACGTTCACCATCATGCAGTCTTGCCCAGAACAGGAGTTTATAAGCGATAGACCAGCTTGGTCCATCGTCTCCTCTTACCTCGAGGGATTTTTTTGCAGCTTCGGCAAGTGCGGGCGTTTCATTGGTGGTAATTAATGCTGCCGGATATAAGCCGTATAAATGGGAAATATGCCTGTGCTGCAGTTCTGTTTCTTTGTAATCTTTAATCCACTCCTGAATTCTGCCGTCTTTGCTGATCACACCAGCTGGCGGAACAGATTTCAGTTTTTCTTTTAATTCTGCTCTGAAGGTAGCATCGAGGCCTAAAGTTGCTGAAGCATTGATCACATTGGTAAATAATTCTCGCACGATCTGGTTATCGATAGTCGGCCCCATAGAGATACTTGCGGTTTTACCGTTTGGCAGGTAAAATGTATTTTCGGGAGAGACAGATGGTGCCGTAACCAACCAGTTTGTTTCCGGATCTTTAATCAGCGCACTGCTGTAAAACTGTGCAGATCCTTTTAAAATCGGGTAGATACTTTTCAGATAGGTTTTATCATTGCTGAAGGCATAATGATCCCACAAATTATTACATAACCAGCCGGAGCCTGCATTGGAAGCTCCCCAGGAAGCACTTTCACCGGGCTCTGTAAATCCCCATACATTGGTAATCACATGCGCAATCCAGCCATCGGCATTATAATAGGCTTTTGCAGTACGTTCTCCGGGTTTAACCATCCCTCTTACAAGCTCTGCAAGGGGCAGGTTTAATTCTGATAAATTGCTGACCTCAACCGGCCACTGGTTCATCTGGATATTCACATCGAGGTGATAATCGCCGTTCCATGGAGTATGGATCTGATTAGCCCAGAGCCCCTGCAGGTTTGGTGGCAGCAGACCAACGCGTGTACTGCTGATACTGAGGTAACGGCCATACTGGTAGAACAAAACGGGAAAGCCAGGATCTGCTTTAGGATTGGCATGAAAATTTGTAAGTCGCTGATCTGTGGGTATATTCTTTACAAGATGCTCACCTATGTTCAGACTAAGCCTGTTAAACATTTTTTGGTAATTCCTGATATGTTGCTGTCTTTGCAGGGCGAAGTTCTTTTTCACTGCGGCATTTAACTGTTGTGTAGTTTTGGTGATGAAATCTTTGTTTTTGAAATCGGTACCGGAAGCAATAAAAAGGATTACAGAGGTGGCATTTTTCACAATGAGTGAATTTTGATCTGTGCTTAAAGTACCGCCGGTTAACAAGGGTTTCACCTTACTGAGATAGCGCATACCTTTACCATCAATGCCATTATCAAGCTGACCTGACATTTGCAGTTCTTGTCCGGAGACAGTGGTTTGTGATCTTTCAGGGCGCGACAAAGATATTTTGAAATTCAGCTGTCCGGCTTTATCAGCGCTTAGGCGGATAATGCTCACATCATCATCAAAGCTGGTCAGGTATTCCCTGGTATAGGTTACTCCGTTAACGGTATAAACACTTTTAGCGATGGCATCATTCAGGGAAAGTTCTCGGTAATATTTTTCTGCTTTAACGGCTCCTGCAGCGATACCGGAATAGCTAAAGTCGAGCTGCAGATCGCCGAGTAACTGAAAACAGCCGTAGTTCACGCCGCCGGAACCGGGACCAGTACAGATAAAGTCGCGGTTAACCAAATCCTGCGCCTCATCGTTTTTACCTTCCAGAATGAGTTTCCTGATTTGCGGCAGACTTTTATAGGCGTTATAGTTATTGGCATCCTGTGGTGCGCCCGACCATAAGGTGATATCATTTAAGACTACTTTCTCGGTGAGCACTCCCCCGTCGGGCATCATGCCTAAGCGGCCATTCCCTAAAGGCAGTGTTTCTTCCCATATTTTCGCGGGCTGGTTATACCAGAGTTTTAAGGGCTGCTGTGCGTAACCAGGAATAATAAATAAGGGGATTAGCAAGGTAGAAAAGAGGAAATATTTCTTCAACATGTTCATTTGTGTGTTTATATATGGTTATTCATTTGTTCTTCTGTAGCCGAGTTCTGCACCGCCACTGACGGGCATGATCACACCGGTGATAAATCTGGCTTGCGCGGAAACAAGGAAAACGCAGACATCGGCAATCACATCGCCCGAAGGGCAGTAACCCAATGCATGGATGCCGTCGAGATATTTCCTGATTCCGGCAACATCATCCTGCTCCCTGCCCCAATCCTCCAGCATCTGTGTCCACACCCCGGCAGGCGCCACCGCGTTCACCCTGATTTTGTGTCTGGCATAATCGAGCGCCATCGACTTGGTCAGGGCATTCACTGCACCCTTAGTTGCGGAATACACGGCATGGTTCTCCTGCCCTATTTCTCCTACAAGACTACTGGTGTTCAATATACAACCTTGAGAATTAATTAATGCGTTGAGGCCTGATTTTGTAGTATGATAAATTCCTTTGAGATTGGTATTGAATAAATGATCCCATTCCTCCGCCCCGGTTTCATGCAATGGTTTAGAGGGATGGGCAATCCCTGCATTGTTATGGATCACGTCTATCTTTCCATAGGTCCGGAGCGTTAAATTAATAGCATTGGCTACATCTTCAGCATTGGAGATATCGCAGAATACAGCGCTATGGGTCTCCCCCAGTTCGGAAAGGGCTTGTACTAAAGAAGGGGCATCATTGGATACAATCATTACTTTAGCACCAGCTTCAGCATACTTTTTGGCACATTCGAAACCTATGCCTTTTGACCCGCCTGTAAGGAATATAACTTTATCTTTTAGTAACATGATTGGAATATTTGGGCGCTATATAAAAAGCTATTTGAAAATATAAAACAGGGTGGCCATCACCAGGAAAAGCAAGAGCGACAGCAATTTGTAATTGCCGATGCCTTTCCATCCGGGCGATTGCAAGGGTTCACGAAAGGAAGTCCAGTACAGGGTGCTGCTTTCTTTGGTATGCTGCACAGGATATCTATAGGAAAAGATCACTTGTAAGACCAGGCAGGCACAGAAAAGATAAAAGGCTACCATCAGAAAAGGAACCTGCGCCATCACCGTCTGGGTAAAAGTTTTATTGATGATAAAGACAGCCGCGCCGAGACCAGACCCTAACCATAAAGTGAGTCTGGCCGACACAGCAGAAGCTTTTTTCCAGAACACGCCGAGTAAAAATACACAGGTGATCGGAGGCGCAATATGTGCAATGATATCATTTAATCCGTTAAAGATACTTTCATACTGATTGAGCAGCGGAAGTAAGAAAAGAGAGAAAACCAGGGCGATACCCGCAGCGATCTTGCCGACCCTGACCAGCTGCTGATCACTCAGTCCGGGTTTATAGCGGGCGTAAATATCATAGCTGACCATGGTAGAGATGGAATTCAGTGCACCGGATACCTGGCTCATTAAACCGGAAAGCAATGCAGCGACAAGCACACCGATTAAACCACTGGGCAGCAATTGGGTAATCATCAGGGTGTAAATCCCTTTACTATCTACCACTGCTTCACCTGTCGCGCTCATGGTGGTAATTGCAGAGAGGTCTAGTTTACCGGACTGCGCCAAAGTATAGGCGAAAAGGCCGGGCAGGATAAAAATAAATACCGGCAGGATTTTGATAAATCCGCAGAAGAGCACCCCGACACGGGCATGGTTTTCATCTTTAGCACCGAGTACCCGCTGAACGATGGTCTGATCAGCACACCAGTACCAGATGCCAAGCACAGGATAGCCTAAAAACACAGCATACCAGGGCATGCCACCAGGATCACCGTGTGGCCGCAGCATATAGAGTTTATCCGTATGGTTTGTTTGTGTAAGCACGTCCAGCATAGGTTGCCATCCATTCATGCGGTGATAGGTAGCTACGCAGATGACAGTTGCACCGGTAAGGAGCACGATAGTCTGAATGGATTCGGTTACCACTACCGCTTTTAAGCCGCCCACAATGGTATAAATAGCGGTAATGAGGCAGATCACAATGACGCTGACATAGAGGTTAACACCGAAAAGTGTCTTGAGCACAATTCCACCGGCCAGCATGGAAAAAGCGATATGGATAATGATGGCAGAAAGGATAGAAACGAAGGTTAGCCAGTCGCGGCTGGACCTGTCATATCTTTTCTCGAGGAAATCGGGCAAGGTAGCTACGCCGGATTTGATATAAAAAGGGACAAAAAACAAGGCCAGCAGGATGAGTGTAAAAGCAGCCATCCATTCAAAATTTCCGTTGAGCAGTCCCGTGTCAAAACCACTTTGTGCAAGGCTGACCAGGTGTACGGTAGAGATGTTGGTCGCGAATAAAGCCAGGCCAATTGCTGGCCAGCGCAGCGATTTACCGGCCAGGAAATACTGACTGGCAGCGCCTGCTTTACTTTTGCGGCGGTGGCGGATACCCACCCATAATCCGATCAGCAAAATCGCGGCAATATAAAATATACTTATCAGCAGGTCGGTCGTTTGTATCATTTCAGGTTTCGGCTTATACTAAAATAGGTTTTATAATTTAAGGTCGCAGCTGCTCCCTGCCTCCTGCGGAGTCAGATAAACTCCGTTTTTAACTTGTACAGGATGAACGAAATGTTGCTGCAGGTGCGGAATCTGTTCCAGGAATAAAGCTTCATGCCCCAGGCTGATGTGGTTAAATAAAACCAGGTGCTGGTGCAGTTGTCCCATATCACCAACATGCGGAACCACAGGGATCCCGAACTTCCGGCAAAGGAGGCTGACAGTAATAAATTCACTGACGCCGCCTACGCGAACGGCATCCACTTGTATAAATCCGGCAGAGCCGGTCTGCAGGTAATTCTTAAAGATAATACGGTTGGGCACATGTTCTCCTAAAGCTAATTTTGTCGGCGCAATGGCTTTTGCCAGCGTCTGGTGCCCGAGGATATCATCGGGATGGGTGGGCTCTTCGATCCAGTAGGGATTCATCGACTGCAGCTGCCCGCAGATTTTTATCGCCTGTGGCAGCGTCCATTGCTGATTGGCATCCAGCATGATTTTCACCTGGTCGCCTGTAGTTTCACGAACCAGTTGTGCACGGCGAATATCGCGTTCGGCCTCCGCAGAACCTACTTTCAGCTTCATGGCGGTATAACCCTCTCCTACAGCACGCAATACGTTTTCCCTGATCTTTTCATCCGTATAATTGAACCAGCCGATGGAAGTATCATATCCGGGATATCCCTTAGCAAGGATGCCTCGCCGGGCAAAAGCGCCGCCGGCATTGTCCCTTAGCAGTTGCAGGGCTTGTTCCCTGGTCAGCTCATCTTCCAGATAAGACAGATCAAGGGTATTCACCAGTTGTTCCGGACTAAGGTCAATGAGCAGTTTCCACAGCGGAACACCTCTCTTTTTTGCCCAAAGGTCATAACAGGCATTGGTTACCGAGGCAAGGGCAAGGTGCACCACACCTTTATGCGGCCCAAGCCAACGGAACTGCTGCTCATTGGAAAACCTGTTGAAGGTATTGCCAAAGTCAGCCATCAGCTCTTCTATGTCCATGCCCATGAGCTGATCGGCATAAAACTGAGCGGCTTTGCAAACCAGGTCATTGCCTTCACCAAGTGTGAAAGCAAAGCCTGTTCCGGTATGGCCATTATCGTCATGTAAATAGGTTACGGCATAAGAATATACCGGGTCGCGGTGGATAGCATCACTGCCTGCACCTTTTCCCAGCGGGTAACGCACATCTCTGGTCGTGCTCTTTTGTATCATATCTTTGGTCTCTATTGCTGATTTTTTATCTTATTCAGCGTTATCTATTTATTCCAAAACCGGTATCGCTGGTTTGCTATTGTCTGTTCCAGAAAGTAAGTTCGCTGATATTGCTGTAACTCGAATCGCCGGAAGCCACTTTTTTCACCCTGATCCTGATATACCGGACTGGCGGCGGATTACTGATCAGGTCAAACTTCAGCGCTGCCTGCCCATCGTCTGTTCTTACTGCATCTTTGAGCAGTACCCATCCTTTTGCAAGGGATTCTGCTTTCCATCCCGGATCATTGGAGGCTAATGTGGTAGCCGCACCGGTAAGGTCGTTGATGCCCCAGACTTCAAATTCAATCGGGTTGTGCGACTGGTTCCTGCCTGTTTCCTCTATTGTGACGAGATTGCGGTAAGTTTTACCAAGGTCGAATGTAAAGTGATGAGGTAAGGTACTGCCGTTACTGTGGAAAATGTTAGGGTATCCCTGTGGCCCCACACTGCCATCCCATAGCTTATCAAAACTGGTGTCAAAATCGGCATAAACATCATGAGGAAGAGATACTGCTTTCATGAGCGACTTATCGCACTGCACATCGCGGTACACATAGGCCGGAAAAGTACTGAAAGCGGAAACATAAAAAGTATCGATAGCTCCCCTGCCAGGGATATAGGCTGATTTATACAGTACTTCGCTTCCTGTTTTATAGCCGGGAAGTGTAACAGCGGTATCTCTTGGCAGCAAAACCTTTTCTACCACAGCATTAGCAGTATTGGTGTATTTGATAACCGTGTTTACGTTAATCGTATCTGGCGTATTGAAATTCAAAGTCAGTGAACCATCGTCATTTAGCGCTGAAGGATTTGACGCATTATATGGTCTGTTCAGCAAACCGCCCTGATATAGCGGTCCATAGATTCTAACATTAGGCAGCTCTATCGGAATAGACCGGTGCCCTGCGGCATCGAGCGAGTACACCACGAAGCTGTAAGCAATTTCATTTAAGCCGGGAATAATAACTTTCACTGTATCCTGAGGACGGTTACTCACTGCATTGACCACCATAGAGTCTACCTTGTTATTCCAGTAGATCACATATTTTGTAACACCTGGATCGGGATTAGGGCTAAACCACAGCCCCACCCTCAGGTTACCTGGTTTAGGAACAATGGCAGATACACGTCCGGGATAAATCTTTTCCCCATCCTTGAGGAAATCCTTAAATTCCAGGTCATCTTTGCTACAGCCAATCAGCAATGCCAGCAGGCAGAAAATTAAGAGGCTGTATGATTTATATAATGATTTCATATCTTCTATATTAATTGATATTATTCTTTAATGGCTTGGTCGCCTATCTCGGATCTCCGTAAAATGCCATTTCCATTGCATGGGCAAAATTTCCGTTGGACCAGGTGCCTTCTACAGACAGGCGGATAAATTTAACTTTAGGACTGGCGAGCGGCACATTGAAGCTCACTCCTGCCTTCACAAAATCATTATCGGCCGGGGTATGTGCAATAGGTTTAAGGCCTGATGGCGGATCGGGATAGTTATAGTTGCCCAGATTTGTCCAGTCGCCCAATACGGTTCCCTCAGGTGCAGATTTTGGCAATTGCACGTCTCGCGGTGCATCTACATTTGATCCCCAGATAGAGAACACCTTCGGATTACCGTGACCATAAGCAAACTTATCGCCGCCATCTGGTCTTTCCCAAAGGACAAACCTGCTCAATTTAGCACTCACACCCAATCCGAAGGTGGCAACGATAGGTAATGTACCGCCCGGATTGGTATGCCATCCATTTGAAGATCCATCCGTTTTACCATCCCACAAATAAGGAAGATCCCAGCCATAGCCAATCGCCCCGTCCGTAGCCAGACGATAAGAGAAAAACCTGGTCCTGTCCATTAAGGTCTCAAAAAAGGGCGTGATCGTAGTGTAGGTCGTATCAGAGATATTACCAAAGGTATCCATCACATAATAACCAAATTTTTTGGCCACCGGACTGTAACCTCTTAAGGAATAATTGATGGAATTGACAGCCGTATAATGCTGATCAATAATTTCAGAATGATTGGTATTATCCACTTCGAGCAGGATAATGCCTACGGAATTTTTTGAGGCATTGGACGCTGAAATTTTGATTCCCCCAAAATCAGCTTCTGCTACAATTGTAGGCTTTAACAAAAGGTAGGGTGGGGTGTCCGGATTTACCTGTACTACAATGGGGTCTGATTTTACATTGGCTCGTGACACTGAATACAGGGTTACATCATAGGCCTGCTTTTTTGCAAAGCCATCCACTTTAATCGTATCTGAGTAGTAGCTTGATTTAGTTTCTCTGGTCACCTGACCATTGATGCTGTATCGGGCAAGCACATATAACAAGTTTTTTGAATCTGGCAGTTTGTAGGTAATGTGGGCACCACCGTTAAAATTATCCACCTTAATATCACTAACCACTGCCGGTTTTGTCATATCGGTAGACGCAGGATCGTTATAGCTTTCGCTTTTCTTGCAGGCAGTAAAATAGGCCAGCATTGCGATGAGCAATAACAAATAGCTATTTTTATGTTTAATTTCCATGTCTGTTATGATTTAATAATGGTGACTACCAGTAAGGATTTTGAACCAGGTTAGGATTAACGATTAACTGATCATTCTTAATTGGCCACAGATAATCTCTTGTACCAAATACCGGGATAAATTTGGTAGTGGGTCTGTAATAATTGATGGCTTCACTGTCGTACACACTCCATCCCTGCAGCGGCTGACTCAGCACACTTTGCATCTCTTTCCATCTTCTTAAGTCCCAGCCAATCTGCGCTTCAAAACACAATTCAATTCTTCTTTCCTGATGGATAATCTGTCTCATCCCTTCTTTAGAAGAAAACTTAGTTGGATTTTTCGAATAGGCCGACCAGGCAGCCTGCACACCTTGCAAACCAGCACGTGCACGTACCCTATCTGTATAGGTGAATACTTCAGACACCGGCCCTTCAGCTTCATTTAAAGCTTCAGCGTATAACAAGTATAAACCTGCAAGTCTGATGATCGGTAAACGGAAAGGTGAAGGCTGGAAACCGTCATCGTATACAGATTGATAACTGACCAGTTTCTTTGGCCAGTAACCTGTAATATTTAAACGGATATTATCAGTTGGCCCTGCCAGGGAATTTCCTCTTGCCTGCACATGGTAAAGTGGCAGCGAATTGTTATTGGGATCAATTCTTCCGTTACCAAACCAGATCCCGCCGTCAAAAGCCAGATCTGCATAGAATCTTGATTCTCTGGCAAAATGTCCTTTGATGGTTTGGTAACCTTCTTTTACATAATAGCGGCTGGCATCGTCGCCCACTTTAAGCGTATTCCTGCCCTGGTAATCCCAGGTTTTATCTTCATTGATCGGCACACCATTTACCGTGTAAAATAACTCCTGAGTAGAGATAGGTGCAGAAAACGTAGACGGATTAGAAAAGGCATTGACAGCAGATTTATCGGTTAATCTTGGCGTTGCAAAACCCTGGTAGCTAAACTCTGGGTTTGATGCCCAGATCACTTCCGGATTCAGTTCCCATTTCTCCGTTACTGCATTTTGTACGTCGAGCTCTCTTTTCAATGAGTCTGGCAACCTGCCTACAGAAGCCGGAGCAGAAAAAGTGTACAGTCTGTTGCCCTGCGTTTCTGCCGCCGTAATCGCTGCTTTTGCTGCATCGGCGGCGAGTTTCCATTTGTTGCCATCATAACTGGCAGAGAAAAGATTGACGCCGTCCTTATCTCTGAAGCTGGCATAATCAGGGTTACCGTTGAAAAGGGGACTCGCAGCGGTAGCCAGCACCTCAGCTTTCAGCGAAAGTGCAATTACTGAAGTGGCACGGCCCAGTTCTGTAGTCTGACTCACAATGGCTGCTGGTAAATCCGGAATCGCTTCATCGATCAGGGAAACAATGTAACTGACAGATTCATCTACGGATGACCTTTTTACCCTGATTTCGTCTGTAGTGCTGGAGATAGACAGATTTGTTTTGATCAATGGAATCGGACCATACATTCTCAGCAACACATAATGGTAATAGGCTTTGAGGAACTTTGCTTCGGCAATCCAGCGTTTTTTCTCGGATTCACCTAAATCTATGGGCTTATCTATATTCTCCAGCATGATGTTACAGATCCGGATAGAGCGGAACATGCTGTAACTGCCTTGTGTACCTTCCCAGGTATTTAAGCCGGGATTTCCTGAGTTTTGCAGACCACGGAGTAAATTGAAACCGGTGATATTAAATCCCAGGTATTGTTCAAGCGTGTTGGAATAAATCAGCTCCCCGGAAGCACTGAAACCCGGATTGATCGCCACATCGTTTAAACGCTGCAGATAGGCATAACAGGAATAGAGATAATTTTCTGCCTCATTTCGGTTTCTGAACGCATAATCCAGCGTACCCAGATTGTCTGGAGTAATATCCAGGTATTTTTTACAAGATAAACTGGAAAGCGCCAGTACCCCGATACATATATATTTGTAATATGATTTCATAGTTCTCATTATAAATTCACGTTAAGACCAACATTGAACACCTTTTGTATAGGATAGGCAAAACCATTACCTCCCTGTTCCGGATCCCACATTTTGAAAGGACTCCAGGTGAAGAGATTCAATCCGTTGAAATAAATTCTGCAGGAAGAAAGTTTGATGCTGCTGGAAACACGTTTAGGTAAGGTATAACCAATCTCCAAAGATTTTAAGCGCAGTAAACGACCATTGCGCATCCACCATGTACTGGTTTGGTAGTTGTTCTCCAGATCTGCAGCAGTAATAGAAAGCCTTGGATATAAAGCGTATAAGTCCTGGTTCTCGGGCGACCAGTGGTTGTCTGCAAAATCTTTCAACAGCTGGGTATTCCCGAGTATATATTGCTCATCGCTTGGAACAAAAGGACTCACTTTGCGCGGATTGATGAAGAAAGTCATGCGCTCCTGTCCGGTAAAGAAGGCTGATAAATCGAAGTTTTTGTAAGATGAACTGAAGCCAAAACCGTATACAATTTCGGGCGACTGCGGGAAGCCGATAAAGGTCTGATCGGCACCGTCAATTTTACCGTCGTTATTTAAATCGCGGTACTTGATGTCTCCTCCTCTTGGTGCTTTACCGTTAAGGGAAAAGATTTGTGTTGGCGAGTTAGCCACCTCATTATCATCCACAAATAAGCGTTCGGCAATGTAACCATAGTTTCTACTGATGGCCTGCCCGGTTTGGTAACGGTAAGCTTCCGCATATTGAGGCTCTTCGTAATTGAGGTACTTGTTTTTAGCGAAGGTGAAGTTTCCTCTTAAAGCAAAGGAGAACTCATTGATATTCATTTTATAGTCTACGGATAAGTCCATCCCTTTTGACCTGGCTACACCTATGTTGGCACCAATATCTGGTAAGCCGGTTCTTGGATCAATCGCTTCCAGTCCCAATGAGGTAGGTAAATTTTTACGCTGCATATAAATATCATAGCGGTAGTTATTGTAAAACTCTGCAATGATATTCATGTTCTTGAACAGCGTCGCTTCCAATGCTAAGTTGGTTTGTCTTGAAGTTTCCCAGGTAATATTCGGATTTTCATAACTGTTGATAAATACCCCTTCACGACTGGAACCGTTATTATAACCAAAAGACGCATAGTTACCCCCACCGTTCAAGTTGACGTCCGACTGGTAGAAAAACCTTTGTGAACCGATGGCATCGTTACCGACTATACCATAACTGGCCCGAAGTTTAAGTCGGTCGATAGTCCCGGTAAAACCCTGCCAGAATTTCTCGTTAGACACTACCCATCCCGCACCAATAGTCGGGAAAAAGCCAAATCTGTGGTTTTCTGAAAAGCGTTCTGATCCGTTATAACCGAAGTTTGATTCTACATAGTATTTGTTTTTATAAGCATAGGTTAAACGGCCTGCCAGTCCCAGATTTCGGTAAGGGAGGGAATATTGCAATGTTCGCTGATCCGTTTTAGGATCTTTTGCATTGTTATAAGTAGTTTGCTGACTGGTTCCGATGAGTGTACTGCTGATATTATGATTGCCAAATGTTTTGATGTAGTTCAATGAGGCCTGAGCATATAAAAACGTGCTGATATTTGGCGTGCCCGCAGTATAACTTAAATATTCCTGCGCAACGTTAGGAACATTGTTAGCTACAGAAGAGTTCAGCCAGTTCAACGTATAGTTATTGCTTTGTCTGTCATAAGATCCTACACTATAATAAAACGGCGAATAGGCGAGCTGGGAATCAAAATAAGAGTACCTGTTGGTGCTGAAAATAGATTTGAAGCTCAGACCATCTGTAAGGAAATCCAGTTTCTGGTTGATTTCAAACTGGGCAGACATTCTTGATTCGGAAGAGCTTTTATGTCCTCTTAACAATGCTGCGTAAGGATTATTGTATAAGATAGAATTTTGCGTAGTTGAGCCCTCATTTCCAAATAAAATGTGCTGAGCATTAGCGTTTGCCGCATCTGCCGGAAAAAAAGCAGGGAAAAGCACCGGGCTGGTGTGTACGGCGATATTATACAAATCTGTGGAAAAACCACCATCTGTTGCCAAAGGACCGGTGTATTCACTGAAGTTACCCGACAAGCGCACAATCAGTTCAGTTGTTTTGCTCAGGTCTATATTGACATTAGAGCGCAATTGATAATTACGGAATTTGACATTATTATCATTGTTGTTTCTTTCATCCTGATTCAGCACTCCATTATCAAGACTGTAAGAGCCCGCTACATAATATCTCGCCACACCGCCACCGCCGCTGATCCCTAAATTGGCACGCTGGGTATTGGTTCTTTTTTTGAATAATAAACCCAGCCAGTCTACTGCCGGATATACATATTCATTATAACCCGGACTCTTATTCACCGTTGCCTGGGTATTGATGATTTGATTCTGTGAAAATTTCGGTGCTAAACCTCTTCCTATAGACGCTTCGTTATACAGCTTCATATAGGTAACCGGATCTGCCAGTTCTAAAGTCTGCGTAGATTGGGAAACAGAGTTTTCCAGGCGGAAGTTAATTTTAGCCTTACCTTCTTTACCTTCTTTGGTACTGACCAGGATCACCCCGTTTGCACCCCTTGCACCGTACAGTGCCGTTGCACTTGCATCTTTCAGGATGGAAAAACTTTCAATATCATCTACCTGTAGTCTGGCCAGATCTGAAGGTGTAAGCTCTACGTTATCAATCAGGATCAGGGGATCCTGTTTATAACCAAAAGTAGTTACTCCCCGGATAAAGAACTGTGAATTATCCTGCCCCGGCTGTCCGCTGCGCTGATAACCGATTACACCGGCAATCCTTCCGGCAAGCGCATTGGTAAGGTTACTGGATGGGATTTTCAGATCTGCCACCTTTACGGTAGTTACTGATCCTACCAGCGCTTCCTTTCGCTGCTTTTGTCCCAGTGCGGTAATGACCACCTCATCCGCCTGGATATTATTTTCCAGCAGACGGACATTGATCACATTTGAGGTAGCTCCCACGGTAACCCGCTGTTCTTTATAGCCCACATAGGAGAACCTTAATAGCGTACCCGGCTCAACGTCAAGCACAAACTTACCGTTGTTATCCGTTTGCGTACCTACGTTAATTTTAGTTACAGCAGCAACTACTACACCCGGAAGACCGATGCCCAGCGTATCTGTTACTTTACCTGTGATAGTTTTTTTGGGTAATGATTGCGAAAATGCATGATCATAGACTACAATGAGCAGAAAGATCAGTACATAGCATAAGCTAGTAGAAGTTTGCTTCATAAATTTTGTTTATACCTGTTTAATATTTGGTTTAAAAGACTTTTTTCAGGAAAGCTAAAAAGGAAGATATAACTTGTTAGTTGGTGTGTTCTTCACTCTCTGGTCTTTCGGGATTGAATAATCGCCTATTGAATTTCAAATTTAGGTGTTGCAGACAGTTTAAAAATAGCGAATTCATTTATTCACATGAACTATACAACGATTTAGCGTTTTTACGATCTAAATGATATATTTGTTTCACCAGATATAAATAGCGGAATAAGAGGCAATGTCTTTGCTTATTCGGATATAAATTAGGATGATATCTTTTTGTATGATAAATATGAAGAAAAGAGACGGTTTTGAGGGGGAGAAAAACATTTCCATACCGGAAGTAGCCTGGAAGAATGCGATTAAGGAAAATCCTGCCATGAGCCAGATTTACATTACAGCTTTAGGCTATTTTCCGAAGGCTACGCATCATTACAGGGAACGGCGTACAGGCTGCAGGGACAATATCCTGATTTATTGCACGCGCGGTCGCGGATGGTTTATCTTAAACAAAAGGCGCTTTGAAGTCGGCCCCAACGAGTATATTATCGTTCCCAGAACTAAAGAACCAATGAGTTACGGATCAGACCAAACCAATCCCTGGACGATCTACTGGGTTCACTTCAGCGGAAAAGACATGGATTTTTTCAACAGCGGATTTAAAATCGGATTGTATGATGGAGCAAAACAAATCCTGTCGAATGAAAAAGGACTGAGACTCTGGGAAATGATGTACGAAAATCTGGAAATGGGTTATAGCCCTGAAAACCTGATCAACACCAATTTATGTCTCTATCATTTTCTGGCCACTTTCCTGTACCCGGAGAAACACAATGATGTGAAGGTAGAGGATGAAAAGGTAAAGATAAAAGATACAGTTTTCTATATGAAAGACAACCTGAAGGAGAAGCTCACCGTAGAATTAATGGCAAAAAAGAGCGAACTATCTACTTCTCATTTTTCTACCTTGTTCAGAAAAGCAACGGGCATGTCACCCATGGATTACTTTATCCACCTCAAACTCCAGAAAGCCTGCATGCTGTTATATTTATCAGAAACAAAAATCAAAGATATCGCTGCCGAGATCGGATATGATGATCCATTTCATTTTTCCCGGATCTTCAAAAAGAACATGCACGTTTCACCTAACCAGTACCGCAACCTGAGAAGAAAAAAAGAAGATGATTAGTCTGATTATGCCAGACTACTGTCCCAGTCCTTCCACACCGGTTCATAACCCTTTGTTTTTAACATAGCGGCAATTTGATCAGGACTGCGTTCATCGGATATTTCAAACTGCTCCAGTGATTCCGGCTCTACCGCATAACCGCCCGGATTGGTCTTAGACCCCGCACTCATGGCGGTAATGCCCAAACTGACTACATGATCTCTAAAAATAACAGACTCCCGGGTAGAAATAGATAATTCAAGCTCCTCGTTAAATAACCTGTAGGCACAAATCAGCTGCACCAGTTCGCGGTCATTCATTTCAACTTTAGGTTCCAGGCCACCACTAAAAGGCCGTAGCCGCGGGAAAGACAAACTGTATTTGCTTTTCCAGTATTTCTTTTCGAGGTAACTGAGGTGCAGCGCAGTAAAAAAAGAGTCCGTGCGCCAGTCCTCCAATCCGATGAGCACACCCAGTCCCATTTTATGGATTCCTGCCTGTCCCAGTCTGTCGGGAGTTTCCAGTCTGTATTCGAAGTTGGATTTTTTACCTTTAGGGTGATGCTTTTTATAATCCTCCCGATGATAAGTCTCCTGGTAAACGAGTACCGTGTGCAAGCCATAGGGTTGGAGTTCCTGGTAATCTTCCAGGTCTAAAGGCTGTACTTCCATAGATATATTCGCGAAATGCGGCCGGATCAGTTCCAGCACCTTTTTGAAATAATCGGTATGTACGGATTGGTTGGCCTCCCCTGTCACCAGTAAAACATGATCGTAATTCATGGCTTTAATGACCGCTACTTCCTGCATGATCTCTATAGGGGATAGCGTTTTCCGCTTTACTTTGTTATCGTAACTGAATCCACAATAGGTACAGATGTTATTGCATTCATTAGAAAGGTAAAGTGGTACATAGAGCTGCATGACTTTACCAAATCGCTTGAGTGTCAGTTGCTGACTCATCCTGGCCATTTGCTCCAGGTAAGGTGCTGCAGCAGGAGAAATCAACGACTTAAAATCCTCCAGCGTGCGCTTTTTATTTGCAAGTGCCTGCTCCACATCTCTGCTGGTCTTTGCATAAATACTGTCGCTGGTCGCTTTCCAGTCATAGGTATTAAACAGTGTGGTGAATGTATCAGTCATCTAGGAATGAGGTTAAAGGGCTGCTGGCCACAGCCTGTGAATGGATTAAACCCAATTGCGCTTCAAAAGCCATACGCCCTGCCTGCACTGCAATTTTAAAAGCTTCAGCCATCACCACAGGATTGCTGGAAACAGCGATAGCTGTATTCACCAGCACGGCATCGGCACCAATTTCCATTGCTTTTGCTGCATCAGAGGGAGAACCGATCCCTGCATCAATAATTACCGGAACGTTACTCTGACTAATGATGATCTCGAGAAAATCTATAGTCCGCAATCCTTTATTGCTCCCTATTGGTGAACCCAGGGGCATTACAGCTGCTGTCCCCGCATCTTCCAGTCTTTTACACAACACCGGATCAGCGTGGATATAGGGCAATACGATAAATCCCAGTTTCGCCAGTTCTTCTGTTGCTTTCAGCGTTTCTATCGGATCGGGCATCAGGTATTTCGGATCGGGATGAATCTCCAGTTTGATCCAGTTGGTTTGCATGGCCTCCCTTGCCAATTGAGCGGCGAAAACAGCTTCTTTAGCGGTTCTTACACCTGAAGTATTGGGTAAAAGATTGATATGGGAATGCTGTAAATGCATCAGAATATCATCTTCCGTATCTTTTAAATCTACTCTCTTCAAAGCTACTGTGACCAGTTCTGAACCGGAAGCGAGTAAAGCAGCTTCCATCTGAACTGCCGAATTAAACTTTCCGGTTCCGGTAAATAACCTGGAGCTGAATGTTTTGTCTGCTATTTTTAACATCTGTATTGCGTTTAATGTTGCTGATACAACTGGTTGAAAAGATTTTGAATCTGCTGATGTTGCTCCGGATCATGTGTCAGTACACCAGAAATGGCCACGCCATAAATGCCTGTCTGCAAAATGGCAGGAATATCTGCCGGGTTTATTCCGCCAATGGCAATCACAGGAATGGTGATGCCTGCATCGCGCATCTGTTTCATTAATTCGGTATAACCCTGGAGGCCGACTATCGGACTGAGGTTCTTTTTTGTCGTGGTGAACCTGAATGGACCCAGACCGATATAGTCTGCTCCTTCTGCGGCTCTGCGCTGGATATCGGCAAAGGTATTCGCCGTGCCGCCAATGCATTTATCGGGGCCAAGCAAGGCACGCGCTTCGGGCACAGGCATATCATCCAAACCCAGGTGTACACCCCAGGCATCTGCCTGCAAGGCAATCCGCGGATAATCATTCACAATCAATCTGGCCTGGTAAGCACGACACAGTTCGGCAGCAGCTAAGGCGATAGGCAGCACCGCTGCCTCCCCCTGTTCTTTGACCCGCAGCTGAATCCAGCGCCCTCCTGCCTGCAGCACTTTTTCTATGGCACTGAGGTGCGACCCATTGGCGGGCGACTGGGATATGTATTGTATCTGATCTATTGGTTTCATGTGAATAGGTTTGTTTGTTCAGGTGAGAATCATTTTACCAGACAGCACCAAGTAATGCTGCGCCGTCAAAATTCATGTTTTTTAAGATTTGCAGTTTAGAAAGGCTTACACCGCCAATGGCGATTACCTGAGGTCCGCCCTTGCGTACAGGAAGCGTAAAATCGGCCGCCAGCACGCTTTCATAACCTGGTTTCGAGATACTGTTAAATACAGGACCATAAAAAACATATTCATATGCCGCGCAATCTTTCAGCGCGCTAAGGTCATGGATCGAAGTGCTGACTATATAACCGGCCTTTTTCATTTCCCCCAACGCTCCTGCCGATGGCCGTTTTTTTTCGGGATAATGCAACCGGATTAAAGAAAATGCAGCCACCAGTTCATGGTGCTGATGGACAGCAATCCTGTCATAAAATACAGGTTCGATTTCCGCCATCAGCTGCCTGAACGCCGCGGGATCATTCCCCGGTTTCCGGATATGCAGCACCTGCATACCATTCCCGAAAAGCTGGTTGATCCGCTGTGCTTCCCCCTCAAAATAATCCGGTCGCGTCACCACAAATACGTCCATCTATAAATATATTTCGCTTCCCTTTGCTGTAAACTCACGTGATTTTTCTGCCATACCCTGCGCCAGTGCATCGTTTTCTTCCACACCTTGTTTGGCCGCATATTCCCTCACATCCTGTGTAATCTTCATTGAACAGAAGTTCGGACCGCACATGGAACAGAAATGCGCAATCTTGGCACCGTCTGCCGGCAGCGTTTCATCATGAAATTCTTTGGCCGTATCCGGGTCGAGCGACAAGTTAAACTGGTCTTCCCACCTGAATTCGAACCGGGCTTTACTCAATGCATTGTCCCTGTATTGTGCACCGGGATGTCCTTTAGCCAGATCGGCCGCATGTGCAGCAATCTTGTAGGTAATCACCCCATCTTTCACATCTTTTTTATTCGGCAAACCCAGGTGTTCTTTTGGCGTTACATAACACAACATCGCTGTACCAAACCAGCCAATCATTGCCGCACCAATAGCGGAAGTGATATGATCATATCCGGGAGCAATATCTGTTGTTAATGGTCCTAAAGTATAAAACGGTGCTTCAGAACAATACTCCAGCTGCTTTTCCATATTCTCTTTGATCAGGTGCATGGGCACGTGGCCCGGCCCTTCAATGATGGTCTGGATATCATGTTTCCAGGCAATTTTTGTCAGCTCGCCCAGCGTTTCCAGCTCGGCAAACTGGGCTGCGTCATTCGCATCGGCAATACAACCCGGTCTTAGTCCGTCACCGAGAGAGAAGGAAACATCATAAGCCTTCATGATCTCACAGATCTCTTCGAAATGGGTATACAGGAAACTCTCCTGGTGATGCGCCAGGCACCATTTGGCCATAATAGAACCACCGCGGGAAACGATGCCGGTCACTCTTTTAGCCGTAAGCGGGATATACCTCAGTAATACGCCGGCGTGGATCGTAAAATAATCTACCCCCTGTTCTGCCTGCTCAATCAGGGTATCCCGGAACAATTCCCAGGTCAGGTCCTCTGCTTTTCCATTTACCTTTTCCAGTGCCTGGTAAATCGGAACCGTGCCTATCGGTACTGGTGAATTGCGGATAATCCATTCACGTGTTTCATGGATATTTTTGCCGGTGGATAAATCCATTATTGTATCCGCACCCCATCTGCAGGCCCAAACTGCCTTTTCTACTTCCTCTTCAATACTGGAGGTAACCGCAGAATTACCAATGTTGGCATTGATCTTGACCAGGAAATTACGGCCAATAATCATGGGTTCCAGTTCGGGATGGTTAATGTTTGAAGGAATAACGGCCCTGCCACTGGCTACCTCTGCCCTGACAAATTCGGGAGTGATATAGCCTTTTGGGGTATTTGCACCAAAACTATGACCGCTATGCTGGTGGTTCATGACAGTCGCCTGCTCCCCAAGCTGACTGTTCAGCAGGTCTATCCGCTGGTTCTCACGGATTGCGATATATTCCATTTCTGCGGTGATGATTCCCTTTCTGGCATAATGCAGCTGGGTGACGTTTGCACCCTTAACCGCACGCATGGGCTGATGCTGAAAGGCAAAACGCAGGTTATCCAGTGAAGGATCGGCTAAACGCTTCGCGCCATAATCGGATGAGATGTGCTGCAGCTGTTCTACGTCAGCCCTGTCGGTAATCCATTTTTCCCTCAATCGGGGTAAACCGGATTTCACGTCTATGTGCACATTCGGATCGGTATAGGGTCCGCTGGTATCATAGACCGTAACCGGCGGGTTTGGCTCGGTTAAACCGAATCCGTTATGGATTTTAGTTTCGGAGAGGGTGATTTCGCGCATGGCGACTTCAATATCATGCAGCTCGCCTTTCACAAAGATTTTGCGGGATGCCGGGAAAGGCGTCCTGCTGATGACCTGATCATCTGGTGTTTTTTCTACTTTCATAAGCTTTCCTGATTAGATTTTGATGGTTTTAAAGATTATCCGCCCTGAGTTGCCTTAATGAGAATGACCTGATCGCCCGGTTGCAATAAATGGCGCGGCCATTCGGGTCGGGTGACTATAGACTGGTTAACGGCGACCGCAATCCCGTCGCCTGAAATTTGTAAAACAGCAGAAAGCATCCCGGCTACTGAGCAGGATTCATCAATCGTATAAGTCTGATTATTTACAGTTATTTCCATTCCTTTTGATTTTTGACAACGATAGGAATGGCCTGTATAAGGAATGAAAAAACAACACAGCTGTTGCTTCTTACTTTTCCCTTCGGCAGTACTAACTGCATCAGGTTCAAAGGGTATTTCTCAGCGCAAGGCACCCCTAAAGTTTTTTGTAAACCTATAGTATTTTTAATAAATAACGAAATATTTATTTTTTTAGGGTACAAATCCCACATGATTTACTGTCTTCATAATTCTATTATTATGTCACATTACGCTTACAAACATCAGATGTTTAAATATAATACACACCTTTGAAACATCAGATGTTTACAAATGGACAAAAAAGAGAAATTATCAGATAAAGTTATTATGGCCATCAAGAATGATATTGCTGGCGGGCGACTAAAAAAGGGACAAAAAATCCCTGCAGAACCAGAATTAATGGAATTGTACCAGGTAGGACGTTCTACCATCAGGGAGGCAATTAAAACACTGGCTATTTCAGGAATCCTGAAAGTACAACAGGGTTCCGGCACTTTCGTCACTTCAAAAATTAAAGATGAAACCTTAAACCAGCGACTAAGAAGAGCAGATTTTGACGAGATCAATGCCGTCCGTTCACTGCTGGAAAAAGAACTGGTAAGATTAGCCTGCATCAATAGAAATGAGCAACATCTGCTGGTGATGGAAGAGTTTCTGGCCAAAAGAAAAGCAGCCATTGAAGCCAATGCAGAGAAAAAATGTACAGATGCTGATATTGATTTTCATATCGCCATTGCCCGGGCTTCGGGTAATAGTGTGCTAACCGATCTTTATCAGAGCTTCACGAAAGTCATGCGCGATTTCTTTTCCAAAAGGGAGGCACAAAACATTGCGAGGTTTGCCGACAGTCAGCCTAAACATGAAGCATTGGCCAGAGCCATCGCAGACCGCGATCAGGAGCTGGCAGAGGAAATTACCGCAAATATTTTAAACAACAATTATTAATAAATCATGACCATTTTAACTTTTACCATCATCCTTTTACTAGGTGCCTATCTTGCTGGTTTAGCTGGCTCTTTAACCGGCCTCGGCGGCGGCGTTGTCATTATTCCATTGCTTACACTGGTATTTCATGTCGATATCCGCTATGCGATCGGTGCAGCTTTGGTCGCTTCAATTGCCACCTCATCCGGTTCTGCGAGTGCCTATGTGAAAGAAGGCATCACCAATATACGCCTGGGCATGTTCCTGGAAATCGCGACGACAATGGGGGCCGTTGGCGGTGCGATCCTTGCGATTTATACACCAGTTAATATCGTAGCCATCCTCTTTGGCGTTATGCTGATCTTCTCTGCGGCAATGACCCTAAGAAAAAAACATGAGGATGCTTTGCTGGAAGGCAGTAAACTGTCCTATACCTTGAAATTGAACAGCAGTTATCCTTCCAAAGATGGCCCGGTAGATTATAAATTAAAGAATATCGGCGGCGGTTTCTCGATCATGACCATCGCCGGTGTATTGTCTGGTTTACTGGGTATAGGCTCCGGTGCACTCAAAGTCCTGGCTATGGATACAGCCATGCGGGTGCCATTCAGGGTAAGTACCACGACCAGTAATTTTATGGTGGGTGTAACTGCAGCGGCGAGTGCGGTAGTATACCTGCAAAGAGGATACATAGATCCGGGACTGGCCTTTCCTGTAATAATCGGTGTGCTTGCAGGTGCCTATACAGGATCAAAACTACTGATGCGGATTAATGTAAAATCACTGAAGCTGATCTTCAGCATCGCGATTACATTGATTGCATTGAACATGATATATAACGGTTTTTACCATAAATTTTAAAAATGAAATCTACAGAAAATAACAGAGTGACCGACTATGATATGCAGCAGCTGATTGGTACGGTTTTAAGGTATGGGGTTTTGCTTTCAGGGGCAGTAGCGATTATCGGCGGCCTGCTTTACCTGGTACAAAAGGGCGCAGGTATGCCGGACTATACCACGTTTAATGGGGAACCTGCGGGCTATACCAGCCTCACGGGGATCATTAACGGATTGAAAAGTGGCAGTGCGACGGAAATTATCCAGCTGGGTGTGGTGATCCTGATTGCTACCCCAATCATCAGGATCGGCTTTTCGCTGGTTTCATTTATACTGGAAAAAGACAGGTTGTATGTGGTGATCACGCTGATCGTACTGCTGATTATCCTTTTTAGTATGTTCGGCGGACTGGCGGTATAGAAAAAAATAACCGCTTTGATCTCTAAAAAATTTGATCAACAGCTGGTCATTATCCATTAATGACCGGCTGTTTTAATTGCCGTTTGTCTGCTTCTGTAATATACAAATGCAGCGGTCGCAGTTAAACCTATTAGCCCTTCAATAAATACCGCCGGTCTTGGTCCGATACTGTGTGCCAACCAGCCAATCAATAAACTTCCTACGGGAATGATACCCTGATAAGCCATTACATAATAACTGATTGCCCTGCCCCTCATTTCGGGTATCGCATGGGTTTGAATATAGGTATTGATGGCTGAAGTTTGTGCCATCATCCCCAGTCCGGAGAAAGCCATGAATAGCAGGGCGATGGGCAACTGTGGCGCATAAGCCAGTAGCATCAGACTAAAGCCGAAAACTCCACCTGCAATAGTAATCAGTTTGCCTAAAGTATTGCTGTGGGTAAGATTAGCCAGGTAAACGGCACTGATAATAGAGCCTAAACCAGCCGCACTTTCAAACCAGCTAAAGGTTTTTGCATTTCCGTCAAAGATATCTTTGGCGAAAATTGGCATCAGAGTGTTAAAGGGGATAACAAATAAACTGCTGATCCCGATCATCATCAGTACGCTGCTCAGGTCTTTATCGCCTGATACATATTTAAAACCTTCCTGTAACTCCACCCAGATACTTTTCACTGGTTTCACAATTACGGGTACATTCAGGCGCATCATGAATAAACAAATCAATACCGGGATATAACTCAGGAAGTTCCCTACAAAACAGAAATCAGTACCAAAAGTACTCAGGATGATCCCTGCTACTGCCGGACCAGCAATACGGGCAAAATTGGTCATGGTCGAATTTAGTGCGATTGCATTCGGCAAATCTTTTTTGTCATCCACCAATTCAACCATTAAGGACTGCCTGCAGGTCACATCAAATGCATTGATTACGCCTTGCAGTAAACTCAGTCCGATGATGAAAAGTATATTGTTATAACCGAAAAATATAATTCCAGCCAATGCACCGGCCTGGATCATGGATACGATTTGTGTGATGACCAGAATATGGTAACGGTTGTGGCGGTCTACCAGGCTTCCTGCATATGGTGATAAAAACAAGGAAGGAATTAAACTCACAAAACCCACTACCCCTAATAAAACTGCAGATCCCGTGAGCTGATAAACCAGCCAGCTGACTGCCGTCTTTTGCATCCAGGTCCCGATCAGGGAGATGGTTTGTCCATAGAAGAAGAGTTTGAAATTGCGTGATTTTAAAGACCTGAATAGATTCATTGTGTGTATTGGAATTGTTCTCTGCAAATTTCTGCATAACTTATCTATTTATAAAATTGATAGTTTTAATGATTTTGATTAGTTTTAACGATTGATAAATTATGGAAGTCAGACAAATAGGTTATTTCATCAAAGCGGCAGAAATGCTGCATTTCACAGATGCCGCAGCAGCATCTTTTGTGACACAGTCTACCCTCTCCCAGCAAATCAAACAGCTGGAGGAAGAGCTTGGTATGCTCTTATTCGACAGGGTGGGCAAACAGGTAAGATTAACCGAAGCGGGAAAGGTTTTTCTGGTACATGCGCGGCAGATTATCCTGGACATTAAAAAATCAAAACAAGCGGTATTCGAATTGAATAACCTGGTCAACGGGGAATTAAAGATTGGGGTAACTTATGCCTTCAGTTCATTACTGCTACCGGCCTTAACGCCTTTTTCTGAAAAATATCCGGGCATCATGATCCATGTAGAATACGGTACTTCGGGAGAGCTGGAAAATAAACTGATGATGGCTGATCTGGATTTTATGGTGGCCTTCCATGAGCAGGAAGATACAGATGGTTTAGAAATGCAGTCCCTGTTTTCTTCCAGGATCATGATGGTGGTCTCGAAAAAGAATCCGCTGGCCAAACTCGCAAAGATTTCTTTGAAGGAGCTGGGAAAACTGGAGCTGATCCTGCCCAGCAACGGATTCAGTTCAAGGGATTTATTAAATGAGATGTTTAGAAAAAACAACATCTCACCGAGAATAAAGATTGAGATGAATGATGTGCATTCACTCTTGTCTATGGTAGAATCAGGACACTGGGCAACGATTATTAATGAGAAGGCCATCAGTACCTGGGATAGCCTCACTGCGGTACCCATAGCCGGGGAAGAGTTGTACAAACAAGCATTTATCCTGTGGCAAAAAGGCGTATACCGGAAGAAGTCGGCCACCCTGTTTATAGAAGAGCTGATGAAGATTGTTTAAGCCTCATCAGCCCTGCCATAAATCTACGCTTTTTGCAGCAGGCGATATTGAAAGATATCTTCAATAGTCACTACAGTAGTGTGCTGTTCCTTTGCGAATGCGGCTATTTCAGGAAGTCTGGACATGGTACCATCGTCATTTGTCAATTCGCACAATACAGCAACAGGACGTAATCCCGCCAGTATCATCAGGTCAATACTACCTTCTGTATGGCCTCTTCTACCTAAAACACCGTCTGGATTTGCACGCAGTGGAAATACATGTCCGGGTCTGGAAAGGTCTTCAGGTTTGGCCTGATCTGCAATCGCTGTCCTGATCGTCTGCATCCGGTCGGCCGCCGAAACTCCCGTAGTTACCCCATCTCTTGCCTCAATAGAAACCGTGAATGGCGTATGGAACTTACTAGTATTGACTTCCACCATGGGCTTGAGTGCTAATTGTTCAATCCTGTCAGGTCTGAGACAAAGGCATACGATACCAGTGCATCTTCTGATCATCAGCGCCATATCTGCCACGGTCATCGTCTCCGCAGGAAAGATCAGGTCGCCCTCATTTTCCCTGTTTTCATCGTCTATCACCAAAACACCTTTACCGTTTTTAAGGCATTCCAGTGCATTTTCTACTCTTTCCTTAAAACCTGTCCCAAAGCTGGCTAGTTCATTCAGATTCTCCATATATATTATTTTGACGCCGCAAAGGTGGTTATTTAAATAATCGCAGACTAATAAAAAATGTAGTTCCGGTACCAACTGTACTTTCCATCCATATTTTGCCTTGCTGTACGGTGATAAATTCCTTGCAGAGGACTAATCCCAGGCCTACCCCTTTTTCATTATTTGTACCAAAAGTACTGGCGGACTGCAATGTAAAGATATCTTTATGTTTAGATTTCTTGATACCAACTCCAGTATCTTTGATCAGTATCCAGCAGTCTTCACCATGGATTTCAGCCGATACGGTAATTTCTCCTCCTGAAGGAGTAAATTTTATCGCATTGTTGACCAGGTTACGTACCACCAGCTCCAGCATGTCATGATCTGCAAACAATGAAATGTTTTTGCCCAGCCGGTTATCTAATAAAATCGCTTTCTCCTCGGCAATGCTGGCCTGCAGCAATAAGGTCGGATCCAGTGTTTCTGCCAGATCCAGCTTCACCTGTTTAACTTTCATGCCATCCATCTGGGATTTGCTCCAGGACAGGAGGTTGACCAGCATTTGTTTTGTATACTTTGTTTCGCGCAGCAAACTGGTCTTTATCGTTCTTCTTTCCTGTTCCGTTACATCAAACTCGAGCAGGATTTCCAGGAAGTTCTGTATAGAGTTCAGCGGAGATTTGAGGTCATGCGCCAGGATGGAGAACAGTTTTGTCTTGGACTGATTGGCATGCTCCAGCTCTTCAGCCCGCTTCACGGCAAGTAAACGTTCCTTATTGTAATTGTCGAGAATGCTGGTCACGGTAAAATAGACAATCAGTAAGGTAAAGAAATACACGTAGGCAAAATCTGCATACCTCGCTGTGGCGTTATGATGTTTTAAGGGAATAAATTCCGGATGATCATGTTGAATGCCCAGCAGCATAAAAGCAATCACCGTATTTATGGCCATCCATATGACGCGCTGCGACTTCGGCACGATGCTGAGAATCAGAAAGAAATAAAGCAGATAAATGATTAATCCCGGTCCGTTGATGCCGGAGTTATTAAAGTAAAATGCAATAAATAAAACATTACCCAAGACACAAAAAATCGTTACAGCAAGATCATGCCGGAATTTTGCTTTTGACAGATAATAAACTCCACAGGCGGCAATAACGCCGGGAATTAAAAGCAGAGAAACCGTATAAAGTCCGATGAAATAGTTGAAAAATATACTGCAGGAAAACAATATAATCGTAAAAAGGCAGGTGATATGGAAGATTCTTGCTTCGAGTGCATGCGTTTCAGGACTACCTGTCAGCTTTATCCAGGCAGATCGTAGTTGATTAATTTTCATATTCAGGATCAGTCACAGAAGAAATTAAACTTCCGGCAATATACATTTATGCATTACAACACTCTTATTTACGATGTAAATAGAATATTAGATTTGTCTTTTAATCCGTAAATTTTAAAGAAATTAAAAAAATATGATGGGCGTCACTTTTTAACGCTTCCATTATCATTTTAACTCAGTACAGTTCGGACCATCTTTGAGGGGATTATAATTTCCATTTATGGTAGAAAAAACGACGTTTACTGTAGACACAAAATGTTACCATTGTGGTGACGACCTGCCGGCAAAAGCATATATCGCAGATGACAAGCCATTTTGCTGCCTCGGTTGCAAAGGGGTATACCAGATCCTGACCAAACATCACCTGTCCAACTATTATGCGTATAATGATGTACCAGGACAAACGCAAAAGAAAACACCTCAGCATTTTGATTACCTGGAAGACGAGGGGATTGCGGCCGGACTGATTGATTATAAGGATGAGAAAGTAACGGTAATCACTTTGTTTATTCCCGCTATCCACTGCAGCTCCTGTATCTGGCTGCTGGAACATCTGCATAAAATCAACCCCGCCATTTTTCAGTCGCGCATAGATTTTCTGAAAAAACAGGTAGCCATTACCTTTAAAAACCAGGAGATTTCGCTCCGCGAAGTGGTAGAGTTACTGGAAGCCATCGGTTATGAACCCTTGATCAGTCTGCAGGATGTAGTTAAAAAACAGCAGTCAGATCATTCAGAACGGCACCTGATGACTAAGATAGCCGTCGCCGGCTTCTGCTTCGGTAACGTGATGCTGCTGAGCTTTCCCGACTATTTCGGATTAACGAGCTTTGAACAGAACTTCAAATATTTCTTTGGTTATATCAACCTCGCCTTCTCTATTCCTGTATTGTTATACAGTGCACGGGATTATTTTATCTCGGCCTGGACAAATGCAAAACGGGGCATTCTCAATCTTGATTTCCCTCTCGCACTAGGTATAGCAGTCATGTTTATCCGCTCTGCGGCCGAAATTATCACCAATACGGGCGCCGGCTTTGTAGATACCTTATGTTCGCTGGTTTTCTTCCTGCTCATTGGCAGATGGATGCAGCAACGCACTTACCATTATCTTTCTTTTGAGCGTGACTACCGTTCTTATTTCCCTGTGGCAGTAACGCTGATTAAAAACGGCGCGGAGCAGCCGCTGCCATTGAATGAACTGCAGACGGGCGACAGGATCCTCATCCGCAGCAACGAGATTATTCCCGCTGATGCGATACTACTGAAAGGCGAGGCGAAGATCGACTTCAGCTTTGTGACAGGAGAATCACTGCCGGTGGAAAAAGTACTGGGCGAAGTGATCTATGCGGGCGGGCGACAACTGACCGGCGCAATTGAGCTGGAAGTGATCAAACCCGTTTCACAGAGTTACCTGACGCAGCTGTGGAACAATGAAGCTTTTTCCGGCAAAAGGGATACGATTAAAACCTTTAGCGATACGGCGAGTAAATATTTCAGTATCGTGTTACTGTTAGTAGCCTTCTGTGCAGGATTTTACTGGATTGGATCGGATGTCAATAAAGCTGTGGCCTCTTTTACAGCAGTGCTGATCATCGCCTGCCCTTGTGCACTGGCACTCAGTTCACCCTTCACATTAGCGGCTGTACTGAGCATATTCGATAAAAATAAGTTCTACCTGAAAAATACAGCAGTCATTGAAGAGCTGGCCAGAATAGATACCATTGTATTTGATAAAACGGGTACGATCACCAATCCTGAAGCAGCAGCCTATGAATTAAAAGGGGATCTGACTGCAGCAGAAAAACAGCTGGTGAGTGACCTGGCCCGCAATTCTGGTCATCCCCTCAGCAGGGAGCTGGTTAAAGCGCTCAATATCCCTCCGGTTTATCCTGTAGATCATTATATGGAAAAAGTCGGTCGCGGGATTAGCGGCTGGGTAAATGGCCAGGAGATCAAAATGGGCAGTACCGCTTTTCTCGGAATGGACCTGCCGGAACTGGGTAGTGTGGTACATCTGGTGATCGGCGATCGCTATGCAGGTTATTTTCTATCCAAACAGAACTGGAGACCTGGTTTTAAACAACTGGCATTGAAACTGGCAAAAACTAAAGACCTCCATTTATTGTCGGGCGACCATGACCATGATAAACAGCTGCTCACTCCCTTTTTCCCAAGGGCACAACAACTGCATTTCAGACAAAGTCCACAGGACAAACTGGATTATATCACCGCTTTACAATCGTCCGGTTCAAAGGTAATGATGTTCGGCGACGGACTGAATGATGCCGGTGCGCTCAGAAAGAGTGATCTGGGGATCGCGGTTACGGATAATATCAACAACTTCTCTCCGGGCTGTGACGCGATCCTTGATGGTGCGGCTTTCCAGAAAATTCCGCAATTCATAAAACAGGCAAAAGATGCGGTGAGGGTCATCCATATGAGTTTTGTAATCTCTGTCCTCTATAATGTGGTGGGTTTATTCTTCGCCGTGCAGGGTTTACTATCGCCCCTGATGGCTGCGATCCTGATGCCGATGAGCACAGTAACGATCATACTCTTTACCAGTCTATCCGCAAGATATTACGCACACAAAAACAAATTGCTATGAACATGATCTACCTGCTGATTGGGTTCAGCATTTTGCTGGCACTGATCTTTCTCATTGCTTTTTTCTGGGCCAGCAGGTCCGGACAGAATGACGATCTGTATACACCTGCTGTCCGGATGCTCTTTGATGATGAGCTGACACCGGAGCATGAAGAAAAAGGTGACGAAGATCACGCTTAAGCGCAACTTCTGTCATACCACAGTCAGCGCACTCCTTTTAATTTTACCCGCATAAACCATACATCATTTTTCTCATGACTGAAAAATTTCACTACGACAACAAGATCGTCAGAAACTTTGCTATCGCCACCATCATCTGGGGCATAGTAGGGATGACGGTTGGCCTCCTGATCGCCATGCAACTCTTCACTCCCTCACTAAACATGGGTTCGCAATACACCACTTTTGGGCGTATCCGGCCTTTACACACCAATGCGGTGATTTTCGCATTTGTAGGTAATGCTATTTTTATGGGGGTTTATTATTCGCTGCAACGTTTGCTTAAAGCAAGGATGTTCAGCGATGTATTAAGTTATATCCATTTCTGGGGCTGGCAGCTCATTATTGTAGCCACGGCCATTACCCTTCCTCTAGGCTTTACCACTTCCCATGAATATGCGGAGATGGAGTGGCCGATTGATATCGGCATTACCCTGATCTGGGTAGTCTTTGGGATCAATATGTTTGGAACCATCATTAAAAGACGAGAGAAACATATGTATGTGGCCATCTGGTTTTATATCGCTACTTTCGTTACTGTTGCCGTTTTACATATTGTCAACTCTATTGAGCTGCCGATTTCTGCTTTCAAAAGTTACTATGTTTACGCAGGTGTGCAGGATGCGCTGGTACAATGGTGGTATGGCCACAATGCGGTAGCATTTTTCCTGACTACGCCATACCTGGGTATGATGTACTATTTTTTGCCGAAGATGGCAGAGCGCCCGGTATATTCTTATAAACTGAGTATCCTCCACTTCTGGTCGCTCATTTTCATCTATATCTGGGCTGGTCCCCATCACTTGCTCTATACCTCCTTACCAGGCTGGGTACAATCCTTAAGCGTTGTTTTCTCTGTGATGCTGATCGCACCAAGCTGGGGCGGTATGATCAACGGTTTGTTAACCCTGCGCGGTGCATGGGATAAAGTAAGAGAAGATCCCAGGTTAAAATTCATGGTAGTGGGTATCACTGCTTATGGGATGGCCACTTTTGAAGGCCCGATGCTGGCTTTTAAACAGATCAATGCCATTGCACATTATACCGACTGGATTGTTGCCCACGTACATGTAGGTGCATTAGGCTGGAACGGATTTTTAACTTTTGGTATTCTTTACTGGTTAATCCCAAGAATTTACAGCACGGAACTCTATTCTAAAAAACTGGCTTCTTTCCACTTCTGGATTGGTACACTAGGTATCATATTTTATGCAGTTCCGCTTTACTTCGCTGGTTTTACACAGGGATTGATGTGGAAAGAATTTACACCAGAAGGTGTATTGAGGTATCCTAATTTCCTGGAAACAGTGATCCAGATTATCCCGATGTATATGTTAAGGGCTTTAGGTGGTGCATTATACCTTACAGGAGTAATTGTGATGACTTATAACCTGATCAAAACCATGATAGCGGGTAAACTGGTTGCAAATGAAGCTGCGGAAGCACAACCATTGCCGGCAGTATATGTGCCTCAGGGTTCCGATAAAAAAGTACACCGTTTCCTGGAGCGTAAACCAATGTTATTCCTCGTATTGTCATTGATCGTAATCCTGATCGGTGGAATGGTGGAAATGATGCCAACGTTTACGATTAAGTCCAACATCCCTACGATTTCAAGTGTGAAACCTTATACACCTTTAGAATTACAGGGGAGGGATATTTATATCAGGGAAGGTTGTGTCAACTGTCACTCGCAGATGATCAGACCTTTCCGTTCGGAAACCGAGCGTTACGGAGAGTACAGTAAAGGTGGTGAATTTGTATATGACCATCCATTTTTATGGGGATCTAAACGTACGGGGCCTGATTTACAACGTGAAGGGGGCAAATATGGTAATGCATGGCACTACAATCACTTGTACGACCCGCAGACCATGTCGCCGGGTAGTATTATGCCTCCATATGAATGGCTGATCAACCAGCAACTGGACACGACCACGACCCGTTCTAAAATCAGCGCAATGCGTTCACTGGGCGTTCCTTATCCGGAAGGATTTGAAAGTAAGGCAAATGCCAAACTGGATGCACAGGCAAAAGGTATAGCGGCCGACCTGAAACAAAATAACATCAAGGTAAAAAGCGACAGGGAAATTATAGCGATTATCGCTTACCTGCAGCGCCTTGGAACAGATATTAAAGCAAAATAACATTAAAACTAATCAGACATGTTCAAACAATTCCTGGAGCAAGCCGACGGAAACCAAGGGTATCTGCTGAGCTCAATGAGCGTCTTTCTATTATTCTTTATACTGGTAGGTGTGATGCTGCTGAGAATGAAAAAAGAAGAAATTACCTATATGAGCGAACTCCCACTAAAAGATGACAATGATGAAAGAGGTAATTAACAGCAGCTGGTCAACCGGAAACACTTCGGTAGACATTGTAATCGGCCTCATGCTGATCACTTCCATTATGGTCCTTTGCGTATCGATACTGATGCTGAAAGTGATTAAGTTCTACGTTAAAGAAGCTGCTAATCCTATACCTTTCGCTACGCCGGAAGAAAAAGAACGACGCAGGCTGGAGCTGGAAGCAGCACAGGCACTGGTGAAAAAGAAACCTTCTGTCTGGCTCAAACTGATGCAGCTGAAGCCGATGGAAGAGGAAAAAAGCCTGGAAATGGAGCATAAATTTGATGGCATTGCCGAATTAAACAATCCTACTCCTGCCTGGTTTATGGTGCTGTTTTATGCTACCATCATCTTTGGCGCCGGTTATCTGCTTACCTACCACGTTTTTGGCTATGGTAAATTGCAGGAAGAAGAATATGTAGCAGAAATTGAACAGGCTGCAGAAGATAAGGTAGCTTTTCTTTCCAATCCGGTAAATGCGGCCAGCGCAGTAAATGAGAATAATGTGGTACAAAGTAAAGATGATGCAGTGCTGAAAAGCGGCGCGGCATTGTTCACTAACCGCTGTACCCCCTGTCATGGTGAACATGCAGAAGGGATTGTTGGCCCTAACCTGACGGATGAATACTGGCTGCATGGCGGCGGTGTCAAAAATGTTTTTAAAACCATCAAATATGGTGTGCCTGAGAAAGGGATGATCGCCTGGGAAAAATCCCTGAGTGCGTCGCAAATTTCAGATCTCGCCAATTATATTTTATCGTTAAAAGGAACGAAACCTGCGGGTGCAAAAGCGCCGCAAGGGGAAAAAGAATAAAATGTCACAAACTCCGCTACATTTCAGAGATCAGATCAGCACGGTGACTGATGATGGAAAGAAAAGAAAATGGCTATACCCTAAAATCGTTAAAGGTAAGTTATACCAGTACCGTTCTGTAGTCAGCTATTTTTTCCTTACCCTGCTGTTTGCTGCACCATTCATCAAACTGAATGGTGAGCAGCTGATCTTGCTGAATGTACTGGAGCGTAAATTTGTACTGTTCGGGATAGTCTTCTGGCCGCAGGACTTTTATTTGTTCGTACTGGCCCTGCTGACTTTCATCGTGTTCATCGTTTTGTTTACGGTGGTATTTGGCAGGGTCTTTTGTGGTTGGGCCTGTCCGCAGACCATTTTTCTTGAAATGATCTTCCGCAGGATTGAGAACTGGATTGAGGGCGATCATTTCAAACAGAAGAAACTGGATGACGGGCCGCTCACCTTTGAGAAGGCATGGAAGAAAACACTGAAACACGCTGTATTTTTTGCCATCTCTTTCCTCATCGCCAACACCTTTCTGTCCTATCTGATTGGTCGCGAGCCCTTATGGAAAATTATCACGGAACCTGTATCCCTGCATATATCAGGATTTATCTCCATCTGCGTTTTCACCTTTGTTTTTTACCTGGTATTCTCCAGGATGAGGGAACTGGTTTGTACGGTGGCTTGTCCTTATGGCAGGTTGCAGGGTGTATTACTGGACAACCAGAGCATCATTGTAGCTTATGATTATCAGCGCGGTGAGCCCAGGGGGAAAAGGAAAAAAGAAGAAAATGTATTAGGTGATTGTATTGACTGTAAGTTATGCGTGCAGGTATGTCCAACGGGGATCGACATCCGGAACGGTACGCAAATGGAATGTGTGAACTGTACTGCCTGTATTGATGCCTGTGATATGGTAATGGAGAAAATAGACCGTCCCCTGCGACTGATCGGTTTTAAATCTGAGGATGAAATTGCCACAAAGCAGCCCTTTAAACTGAATAAACGGATTTATGGTTACAGCGCTGTTTTGTTCTTACTGATGGGCACACTGTCTTACCTGCTGATTACCCGTACTGATGTACAGACTACCATCCTGAGGGCGGGCGGCACCCTATATCAGTTAAGAGATAAGGAGAAGGAAGTCAGCAACCTGTACAATACCGAGCTGGTCAACAAAACCAGTCACCCCCTCCATTTTACCATTGTACCCGATAACAAAAACGCAAGGATCCAATACATCCAGAAAGAAGACAGCCTGAAAGTAAACAGCAGTGTGAAGATCACCTTTTTTGTGATTATGCCACAGCAGGTCATTCAGCAATACAAATCAAAAATAGGCTTTAAGCTGATCTCTGACGGGAAAGAAGTAGATCATTTTGAAACCACATTTATCGCACCATTAAACGACTAGAAGATGAACTGGGGAACAAAAATCGCCATAGGCATGAGCATATTTATGGTATTTATCGTAGTGATGGTTTTTACCATGTTCAACAGCAAAACAGATGCGCTGGTGGATAATGACTATTATGAAAAGAGTATCAATTACGACAAAGTATATGATAAAAAAGAGCAGGTGAAGCTGGATAGGGCTGCACCTGTCATTGCTGTGCATGCAGAAAATATCATACTCGTTTTCAAAGCCTCTTCACAGGGAACCATCAGACTGATGCGTACGGCAGATAAAAAGCTGGACAAGGCGATCTCTTTTGAAACCAATTCCGCAAACCAGGTCAGCATTCCCGCTACATCTTTGCAAAAAGGTCCATGGCGGTTAATTGCCGACTGGATCAGTCAGGAAAAAAGTTATTTATACGAACAGGAAATTACGGTAAGATGAGTTATCAAAACCTGGCCTTTATGATCGGATTGCTCGGCAGTGTACACTGCGTGGGCATGTGCGGACCGCTCGCTTTTGGTGTGCCCTCTCTCCGTTCCGGCTGGTTTTACCTGGTGCTCGACAAACTCCTGTATCAATCCGGCAGGATCATCTCTTACTGTATATTGGGCGTGTTGATTGGTTTATTAGGTCGCCAGATCTGGTTGGCAGGTCTGCAGCAAGGCGTAAGCATACTCAGCGGTTTACTCATTATACTGGCCGCCTTATCCCGCATTTTCAAATTCTCCCTGAGCAATTCCAGCTCTCTATTACTCAAACCCTTCAACGCCATGTTCAGCTATGCCTTGCAGCATCGCGCAAATCACCTGATCATCGGATTAATCAATGGCTTCCTGCCCTGCGGATTTGTCTATTTGGCAATGGCCGGCGCATTGAACACAGGCGCTGTACCTTCAGCCATCAGTTATATGTTCTGGTTTGGATTGGGAACTACGCCCCTGATGTTTATCGCAGCAGTCAGTGTTGGTTTTACTTCTGCCTTATACAGGAAAAGGATCAATCAATTGATCCCCTTCCTGATGTTATTTCTCGGTTGCTGGTTTATCCTGCGAGGTATGGAATTGAATATCCCTTATTTGAGTCCGCCTAAAGCTGCAACCATTACCGAATGTATGTAGAGTAAATACTTAGTCCGGATTAAATGCTTAACCCGCCATACTGAACAGCTGCGTTTGTGGCTGATTCGCCCACAGTCTTGAATCCAGCGCCATACAGATATTCCTCAGGAACCTTTTTCCTACAGCTGTTACGCTCAGTTCAGTTCCGCTGATCGTAACCAGACCATCTGCTGCAATTAATTTCATCCGCTCCAGTCCTTCCATAAAAGCAGCATTACGTTCCTGCGGCAATGCCCATGAAGTAGTGCCTTTACACATCAGGTTTAAGATATGCCTTCTGATAATCAAATCTTCCTCATCCAGGATATGACCTTTAAAGACAGGTATTTCTCCCCTGTTTACAATTTCCAGGTACTCTTCCACCTTCTTTACATTTTGTGCAAAAGCAGTCCAGCTATCGCTGATAGAAGATACACCCAGTCCAACCATTAATTTACTGTACTGGTGTGTATAACCCATAAAATTACGGTGCAGTTTACCCGCTTTTTCCGCAGCATACAAACTATCCGTTTCCAGTGTAAAATGATCCATGCCGATCTCTATATATCCGCCCGCTTTCAGCATCTCGCGTCCCAGTTCATACAATTCCTGTTTCGCCTCTGCAGCAGGGAGGTCATGTTCTGTATAACGACGCTGACCCGGTTTAACCCATGGCACATGCGCATAGCTGTAAAAAGCAATCCTGTCCGGCTTAAGGTCCAGTACAGATTCGATGGTATCTTTCAGGCCTTCCATATTTTGCAGTGGCAGGCCGTAAATCAGGTCGTAGTTTACAGAATTGTACCCTGTAGCCCGGGCCATTGCTGTAACCTCCCTTACCTCCTCTACACTTTGAATCCTGTTGATCACCAGCTGTACCCTCGGGTCAAAATCCTGAATACCCAGGCTCAGTCGCCTGAAGCCCAGTTTATTTAATGTAATCAAATGTTCTTCCGTAGTATTCGCAGGATGTGCTTCAAAACTAAACTCAGCTTCCGGGTGAATATCTGCATGCTGCAGGATACCGTTGATCAGCAGATCAAGATTGTGCGCACTAAAAAATGTGGGTGTACCACCACCAAGATGGAGTTCCCTGATCATGGGTCTGGTCTTAAAAAGTTTCAGATAGAGCTGCCATTCTTTTAATAAGGCAAGAATATAGGGTTCTTCTACTTTATGGTTACGTGTGATGCGTGTATTGCAGCCACAATAGGTGCACAGGCTTTCACAAAAAGGCAGGTGGATGTACAGGCTCATTCCATCCTTGTGATTGCTCGCATTGAAGGCGCTGCTTACGGCATATGCCCATTTTTCTTTGCTGAATCTCTCATTGTCCCAGTAAGGTACAGTAGGATAACTGGTATACCGTGGTGCTGCGACGTGGTATTTGGCGGTTAACGATGTGCTGCTCATGGCTCCTCGTTTTTAGGCGTGACCTGATCACATGCCCTGGAGCATACACATGCGGAACCCAGACAACGGTTTTGCTGCCATTTATCCAGGTTGAGAATAGTTTCATTGGCGAGTGCCATAGGCAATCCCTTGTCAGACATCCCCATCAGGGAAACCGCAGGGACATTGGCGATCTTAATGTTTCGCTCAGCTGCTGCGTCCTGGTCAATATGTGTGGTTGCAGTAGATCTCGTGGCAATAAACTTAACGCCCAGATCTGCCAGGCTATTGATCACTGCAGCTGATACCTGATCTTCACTAAACACAATGACCGCTTCTTTTCCCTCAGCATAACTTACCGTTTCGGCACTTAGCGAGTTCGATATCAGGGTAATATCATGCTTTTTATGATTGGCTATCGCCAGTGGCTCTTTTTCAAAAGACTTTATACTGTAGGCTACTACTCTCATTCGAAATTGATTTATTTATCAAAATTAGCAGTTAAGTGCCTGCCGGGGAATGAGATTAGTCAGCCATAAATGTGATCCTGATCAGTTTTTCATCTGCTGCAGTTTCATCTGATCCAGTATGACGATCTGGCTGCCTTTACGTTCAATAATCTGTTCATCCTTAAAATCGCTCAGGATACGGCTGACCGTTTCTGTGGCCATTCCGGCCATCGCAGCGAGGTTATCCCTGGAAATACGCAGTACGATCTGCCCTTCCTGTTTCTCTTGTTTACATAAACGAATCAGCACATCGGCCATTCTCTTACGTACCGAGTGATAAGCCAGTTGCAACAATTGTTCTTCCTTCTCCAGCAAATTATTAGACAGGATATGGATGAACTGTCTCGCCACATCAGGGTAACGGTTCAGCAGTTCTTCCAGCATTTCTTTTGGCAGCTGACATACCGTAGTATCCTCCAGTGCTTCGGCGGTTTCGTTATAAGGTTCGTTCAGTAACAATGCCGGAATACCGAAATATTCATCAGGACTATAAATCCCTGTCAGCAATTCACGCCCATCCTCACTCAGTTTAACCGTTTTCACCTTACCACTTAAAACCAGGTATATACCCGACACAGCGTCGCCCTCATAATAAATGATCTGCTTCTTTTTGATGGTTCTCACCTTACGCTCAGACATCATTTTGTCCAGCTCTTTTACGCCCTGCGTACCAGATACGAGGTGCGTTAACTTGTCAATCGATTTACTGTAAAAAAGCTCCTGTTTCTCCTTTTTATGCAGTCGGCTCTCGATCGCATTCAGCAGCTCTACATCATCAAAAGGTTTCACCAGGTAATCATCAGCACCCATCTCCATTCCTTTGCGCATATCCATTCTTTCGGCCTTTGCGGTTAAAAATATGAAAGGGGTGGCAGCGGTCTGCGGATTTTTATTCAGCAGATAAAGTACACCATAGCCGTCCAGTTCCGGCATCATGATGTCGCACAGAATTAAATCAGGCAGATGTGAAATGGCCAGTTCTACACCAGTCTTTCCATTATCTGCCTGAAAAACCTCATAATTGGCCAGTTCAAGGATTTCCGCTGTGCTTTCTCTGATGTCTTCGTTGTCTTCAATGATGAGTATACTTTGCTGTTTCATATGATATCTGTTTAATTAGAACTGCCGGTCAAAAAGATCTGATCCGCTGCTTAAAAAATATTGACCTATTTATTAAATGATAGTATAAAAGTAGTTCCTTCGTTTTGTTTACTCTCAAATTGCGCTTCACCTTTCATCAGGCTCACATAACGCATGACAATATTCAATCCCAGACCTGTGCCCGGGATATTGCCTGTATTGTGCGCCCTGAAAAAGGGCTGAAACAAGTGTTTCTGATCCGTGTCAGGAATCCCGATGCCATTGTCTTTAATCGTAACAATGCACTGCCTTTCATTAATTTCGGTATTGAATTCGATGAACGTATTTTCTCCGGAATATTTAATGGCATTATTGATCAGGTTGATCATGCAGTTCTTGAGCAGGTTCTGATCCAGCATCACCACACTTTCCAGTCCGGTATGCTGATAGATGATATTCTGGTCCTGTTTGGCGATCATCTGCATTTCTTCCGTAATTTCTTCCGCTAATTTAACGAGGTCGAATGACTGAAAAGCGGGTTCTACCCTGCCTGCTTCCAGCCTTTCCAATGACAGAAAATCGTTGAGAATCGTAGTGAGGTTGCCGACTGCATTCTTGATCTTATGCACATGTTTTTCGATGTGTTTATTTTTAAAAGGCTGCGCATATTTTTCGATCAGGGAAGAGGACAACTGGACAGAGCTCAGCGGCGTACGGAACTCATGCGAGGCCATAGAAACGAACCTGCTTTTCATCTGGTTCAGCTCTTTCTCTTTCTCCAGGGAAATACTTACTTCCTCCTTCGCTTCTCTGAGGGCAGTAACCGTTTTCTTTAAAGATTTAGTCCGCTCGTCAACCAGATTTTCCAGCTCTGCAGCGTATTCACGCAGGCGCTCTTCTGCTTCCTTCTCTTTGGATAAGTCATGGATAAAGCCGGTAAATATCTTACGGTCCTGGTACTGCACCTCACTCACGGCCAGTCGGAAAGGAAATGTGGAGCCATCTTTTCTCAGACCCCGCACTTCCCTTCCGATGCCAATGATATGTTTTTCACCTGTCTGGTGGTAATGTCCCAGATAACTATCGTGGGCCGACTGGTCCGGCTCCGGCATCAGCATGGAAATATTGTTTCCCATTACTTCCTCCAGTGTATAGCCAAAAAGTTTCAGCGCAGCAGGATTTAGCAGCTCAATTTTTCCTTTTCCGTCGATGGTGATAATCCCATCAATTGCGGTTTCAATAATCGCCTCTAATAACCTGGCATTTTCCATATATTGATTTTTACAAATATAGAAAATCTATAAATGGTTTATATATTGCATTATCGGCTTTAATTAAATACCTGCAACAGTAATTAACAGGATGGCCAGGTGGATGAAGAGGCTCAGTCCGAAGATGAAAATCGTAAACCTTGTCGTCATACCACTCATATTCGCTACAATGTTGGCGAAAAAGATGACCATACTTGTTGCAAGGCAAGGTAAAACGTGACCTCCTAAGGAGTAGACGACTACAAAAGTTAAAGGTACTAATATAGTTGCATGTAAAATGATAGATACCAGAAACCATCCTAAATGGTTTTCCTTCTGTGTGTCTGCAAAGTTTAAATATCTGGTATACAATGATACTGTTGGGGCGGTGGTGATGGTTAAAGTTGCCATGATAATTTGTTTTTGTTGATACAAATATCCTCGCTGAAATCACCCTTTTCCATGATTTCTGTCACAGCACTTAGCAATATACGTCACCAAAAACAGTGATCAATGTCATATTTTTAACTGAATTTTCTCCGCTATTTTGCAATCCTACAGATAAATAAAATGCTATGAACCATACTTTTCATATTCCGGTTTTAGGACTGGGTTATTCGGTCGACACCCCTTTAAAAGTAGCCAGATACGGTATTTCGTCAGTTGTTTCCATCGTTGATGATGAGTTGTGCGAGCGAATGAGAAAGTTCCATTCAGAGAAAAATAACCTGCCCTATACGCTGATCAAAAAAGAGGAGCCGGACAGCAGAGCAAAGCGTATCACTGCCTACCTGAATATGTTACATATACTGGTTACCGCATCCTTTTCGGCCTTAGCGCAGGAAGATTTTCCCACTGGCACTGAAATTAATACCTATTTCCAGTTGCTACCGGAAAACTCACCGCTGAAAAAAGCATATGAGCTGATGCTGGCGCTGCCTGATAGTGAAGCAAAAAAATACCAGCAAGAAGATCTGCGTGCGAAGATGAAGGCTGGTCATATAGATGTGAACATCATGTCTAAAGTAGACAAAGCGAACTACACGAAAGATAATGAACACGAAGGGAACGACTTTACCGATGCCCTGGCTGCCATGCGTGGTTTTGCCAATAGCTCTTTGCGCTCATCAGTAATCATTTCAGCCGGATTAAACCCACGCCTGTATACTTATATGGAGCACTGTGCCGATTTCTACCCCAATCAGTTCGGCGATATCAAAAAGAGGATCACACTGAAGGTAAGTGACTACCGCTCTGCCCTGATCCAGGCGAAAATGCTTGCTAAAAAAGGTCTATGGGTATCAGAATTCCGCGTGGAATCCGGTCTTAACTGCGGGGGACATGCCTTCGCAACGGAAGGATTGTTACTGGGGCCCATCCTGGAAGAGTTTAAACTAAAAAGGACAGAACTGCATGCAGAACTCGCTGCCATATACCATGCAGCCTTAACTGCAAAAGATATCAGCACAACCGTAGCAACTACCTTGAAAATAACTGCACAAGGCGGTATAGGTACTTTTGAAGAACATGAATTCCTCCTCAATTATTATGCGCTCGACGCAACCGGTTGGGGCAGTCCATTTCTGCTTGTTCCCGAAGCCACTAACGTTGATGAAAAAACAATGGAATCGCTGGCTACAGCTACGGCGGACGACTATTATGTGAGCAACTCTTCACCATTGGGTGTACTTTTCAACAACTTCAGAAAAAGCACTATGGAAGAGCAAAGATTACAACGCATAGAAAAAGGCCGACCGGGAAGTCCCTGTGTAAAGAAATTCCTCTCTACCAATACAGAGTTTACCGAATTGCCTATTTGCACCGCCTCCCGGGAATATCAAAACCTGAAGATCAAAGAACTGGAACAAATGGAGTTGAGCGAATCAGCATTTACAGAAAAATTCGACACCATCACCGAGAAGATATGCCTTTGCGAAGGGCTCTGTGCCTCTACTTATATTAAACATGGCCTGCTCAAACCTAAAGAGAGTCCGGCTGTAAGTATCTGTCCAGGCCCAAATCTGGCTTACTTTTCCAGACAGTACTCTCTGAAAGAAATGATCAGCCATATCTATGGTCGTGAATCCATCTCCTTCAAGACCTTACGTCCCAATCTATTTGTAAACGAACTGAACCTTTATATTGATTACCTTAAAAAAGACCTTAACGCACAGATCAATGAGCTCAGCGTTAAAAAAACGAAGTATTTCGAGAAGTTTACCGACCAGTTGTTTAACGGAATCAACTATTATAAAGACCTGATTCCTGAATTGAAGCTGCAGACAGATTTGGCTGCGCAGGAACTGCGTCATCAGCTGAGCGTTGCTGAAGAAAAACTGATATTGATTGCGAAAGATTTGAATTTAGCGATTGCTTAGAAATTGTGCTTATTGAGTTTACAAGGGTAAAACTAATCATTGCTCTTGTAGACTTAATATTCTTTTCTAACTGTGTCGATTTAAAGCAATTCTATTTAATGCCAGTTGACGAATTATAACTTTTATTATTTGCAATAAAATTATAATCTTCCTTGCTCAAACGATCTTTTTGAAAGCTATAGTCAGCAAATTTTTTGGGATAATTTAAATCATTAGCATCATGATGTGATAATTCGCCATTTTGAAAACTCATAATAAGTTGATTTACTTGCCCCAGACCTGTGTGTAGGAAATCAGCTGTATCAAAGTACAAAAAGTAAGTAGCAACATTTTTAAAGCTTTCATTAAAATTTATCGACACATTACTTCCGGATATAGTAAGTCCACTTTGCTGTATTCCCCGTAAAGCAACTCTCATAATTGATTGTTGCAAACTGTCTAAAAATAAAACAATAAGTGATGTTTTATAACCGGATCTTCTAGCCTGATTCACGATCTCTATAAAAGAAGCATCATTAAAGACCGTTTCTATTATGATATTCTTTTTTTTTACTATAGATGAAAGCGCTAATTCCTTTGTACGGCTTTTGTATACATCAGTCATTAAGATTTCAAAACCTTCCAACTCATTTAAACGAGTACGAATAAATGTTGATTTTCCTGCAGCATTACAGCCCACTACAAAAACCAATTCTGGTGGATTCATTAAATCAATTTTGTAATGATAGTATCTTTAACCTCTACTGGCATATCCTTTTCATCAGATATAACTTCTATTGATACCAAATATATCTCTCCGGTAGGTAATTCTTTACGCCAATACCCATTATCTTCTTTAAATTGAGCGTAAAATGGATTTCCCAATTCAAAAGCACGCTGGCGTCCTAACTCATGCATATTACCCATATTTTTTAGCAGACGGTCTACCACTGATTCCATAGCTTAACACATTTTGTTATTCAAATATACAGAATTCAAAACATTTCATCATTGATCAATTTCCAATGAGACAAGAACTTCAAGCTAGGTTTTGAAATAATTATCAGACAATACATATAGAGATACATAGATATAGAGATACATTGGTATAGAAGAAACCTCTTATCCCCCCTGTACATTGCGAATACGTAATAAAACAGGAAGGGTATTTTCGGCCTCCTATGTTTTGCGCAGCAAAAGATAGGCAGTCGAAAATACCCTTCCTGTTTTATTATTCCTTTCGGAATACTATTTCATCTCCCCTTGCAAAGCCTTAGCCTTTGTAAAGTGTCCTTCAATTACAGGCAATGTTTTAGCAGCAAAATCCTTTACTTCTTTTGTTCTTGAACCCGACGCTGCCCCTTTAAATAAAGCAACAGTCTTATCATGATCCGTAACCATCATCTCCACATAATGTTTATCAAAAGCCGCACCTGTCATTTTCTTCATCATGTCAACATGCGCCTGCTCCGCTGCCGGATAAACAGAAGGCAAAATAATACCTGAACTGGCAGCTATGGCTTTCAACTCTGCATTTGCTTTACTATGATCAGCAACCATCTGAGCAGCAAAAGCTTTAACTTTCGCATTTGCAGATTTCTGTGCAAGCTTACCCAGATCAACCTCCATCATACCGCCAACAGCAGCAGTTTTCATAAAGACAGCTTCATCTTCATCAACCTTCGACTGGTTCGTCACGTCTTTCGGCATATTACCTTTATCTGAAGAATCCTTACTTGCAGACGATACTGCACCTGTATCCGATTTTCCTGAATCCGCAGCAGCTGATGTTCCTGTAGAATCACCATTAGCACCACGTTGTTCCGGACTCTGACAGGCCTGGAAGCTGCATGCCGCAGCAATCATCAACCCAAATAAATTTAATTGTTTCATGTTTTCTGTTTTATAGATATCCATTAAACATCCACCTCTAAAAAAAGTTTGTATCTGCGATATTCGAAATAGAACTGTATTTTCGTAACAACAAAAACAAAACAAGATGAAAACGACATTAAAAGTTGCGCTAAGCATTGCTCTTGCGATTTGCATGAACACTGAAATGAAAGCACAAGGCATCAAAATGCCACAACCCAGCAGCGGACAGACCATCATACAGGATTTCGGTCTGGGTACAATTACAGTAAAATATGCGCGCCCCAATACAAAAGGGCGTAAAGTTTTCGGAGAGCTGGAGCCTTACGGATCAGTTTGGAGAACAGGTGCAAACAATGCGACAGTAATCAGTTTTACCGAAGATGTGACTTTTGAAGGTCAGCCGGTACCTGCAGGCGAATATGCATTGTTTACTATTCCTGGCAAAAGCGAATGGACAGTGATCCTGAACAAAGGCACTAAACAATGGGGCGCTTATGAATATAAAGAGGCAGAAGACTTTTTACGTGTAAAAGTTAAACCTACAGTATTGAAAGACAAAGCAGAAACCTTTACCATTGAATTTGCTAATGTTTTCCCTACAAAAGGTCAGTTGCAGTTATCATGGGACAATACTGCGGTAGCAGTAAACCTGACTACAGATATTGATACCAAAGTAATGGCAAGTATTGAAGAAGCAATGAAAGGCGAGAAAAAACCTTACTTCCAGGCAGCACAGTATTACCTGGAAAACGGTAAAGACCTGAATAAAGCTTTGGAATGGATGACAGCAGCAGATGATAACAAATCTCCATGGTTTATCCTGTGGAAAGGCCGCACTCAATTGAAAATGGGCGATAAAAAAGGCGCTGCGCTCAGTGCTGAAGAAGGTATCAAAAGAGCAACAGCCATAAAAAACCCGGAATATATCCGTTTAAATACAGAGTTGTTAGCTTTAACCAAAAAATAAGCATTCATCAGGTATGAATAATAATAAAAACCGTTGCCTTAAACAGCAGCGGTTTTCTTTTTAAAGAACTGCTGGATAACATATGCCAGTAACACGACCAGTAAACAGCCAATCACGTTCAACCATAAATAAGCAACAATTTTCTGGTATCCGCAGATACACACCACGATTTCTGTAATAATTGCTGCGTAGAAAACAGCTTTACCACCAACCTGCTTCACATAAAAAGCGACTAAAAATACGCCCAGTATCGTACCATAAATATAAGATCCCAGAATATTAACCGCTTCAATCAGGTTCCCTATTTTACTCGCATATAAAGCCATTGCAATACAGATTACACCCCATATTACAGTCGACCATCTGGAAGCCTTCAGGTATTTCTCATCACTAGCCTCTTTATTGATCAGTCGTTTGTAAATATCAATCACACTCGTAGAAGCCAAGGAATTCAGCGCACTTGCTGTGGAGCCCATCGATGCCAGGAATATAATCGCAATCAGCAAACCTATCAGCCCCTTAGGCAAATATTTGGTAACGAAGCTGAGAAAGATATAATTGTTATCATTGATATCAGCACCTTTATCATTTTTAAGCATCAGGTCGGTCACTTCTTTCCGTACCGTTTTTGTTTGCTCATCGGCAATTTTCAGTGCAATTCGCTGCTGATCAATAAGCGGCTGATCTTCCCTGTCCAATGCCGCATTCAGCTTATTGACTTCTACCTGCTTCTCCTGAAATGCTTTATCATATTTCTTTTCCAGCACCTTTAACTGTGGATTGTAACTGCTTTGTTCCAGTTTGTTCAGTTCAAAACTATTGAAGAACACCGGGGGACGATTGTACTGGTAAAAAGTAAAGACCAATACACCGATCAGCAGGATGAGGAACTGCATCGGGATTTTCACCAGCCCGTTCATGAGTAGTCCTAAACGGCTTTCACTGACTGATGCACCAGTCAGGTAACGACCTACCTGACTCTGGTCTGTCCCAAAGTAAGACAATTGCAGAAAGAAGCCGCCAATCAATCCGCTCCAGACTGTATAAGGATTGTTCCAGTCGAACTTAAAGTCGATCGCATTTGTACGTCCCATTTTACCGGCAATACTGATCGCTTTACTGAAACCGACACCACCGGGCAGCAGGTGTACAACCAGGATACCGGCGACGAACAGTCCGCAGAAGATAATAGTCATCTGCAGCATCTGCGTATAAGAAACGGCTTTAGTTCCACCATAAACAGTATAGGCCACTACAATTCCACCAATGCAGATCGTGGTATAAGTCGTATTGATATTTAAGATCGTAGATAAGATAATAGATGGCGCGTAAATCGTGATTCCGGTCGACAGTCCCCTTTGGATCAGGAATAAAAATGCTGTCAGCGCTCTTGTATTCAGATCAAAACGCTGCTCGAGATACTCATAAGCGGTATACACTTTAAGCCGGTGGAAAATCGGAACAAAAGTAATACACAATACAATCATCGCCAGTGGCAAACCAAAGTAGAACTGTACAAAGCCCATTCCGGTAGAATATGCCAATCCGGGTGCGGATAAGAACGTAATCGCACTCGCCTGCGTGGCCATTACCGACAAACATACGCTGTACCAGGGCAAAGATTGATTACCCAGCAGGTAACCATTGATATTCTGTGCACCCCTGCTCTTGTAAATGCCATATACAACAATTACGACCAGCGTAAATATTAAAACACCCCAATCTAAATTACTCATTCAAAATACCTGGTAAAAATGTAAAAGCCCACAATCAGCAAAGCCAGCCAGCCAATTAACAATACATAAAACTGTTTCCAGCTTTTCACAAATGGGGGCAATTCCTGACCTGGCTTCTTCATTATTTATCTTTTGATATCAGGTTCACGAATAAACGATAGGCACCTGGTACACCCGCCGGCAATTCCCTGAAGAACGCAAGCGAGGTATACACAAATTTACCCTTTCCATAATCTGCCACCAGTAAGGAGCCATTGTTATTTTCCTCACCTGTATCATGCATTTGCAAAATAGGTGTGTAATGTGTGTCGATATCCTTTGCGAAATATAAACCGCGTTCCTGAATCCAGCCATCAAAATCCTGATCGGTAATCTTATTCGGGAAGTTTAATGCCGGATGATTTGGCACAAGGAAAGTAACTTTTGCATCTTCCTCCGTGGTACGGTCACGTGTAATTTTGAAAGGATAAGGGCCTAATTCCTGTATTTTTAATGGAGAGTTCACATTGTATTGCACTAACAATACGCCACCATTTTTAACATAATCCATCAGTTTGGGCTGCATTGCTGCGATCTGCTCATTGATATTGTATAAACGCACCCCAGTGATGATGGCATCAAACTCAGAAAGGTCACCATTGATGACCTGTTTTTCCGACAAACGCGTTACCGTATAACCGATCTGCACCAATGATTCAGGAATCAGATCGCCCGCACCAGCGATATAACCTACCTTCTTTCCACCAAATTTCAAGTCTATCTTTTCCACTTTCGCCTCAGCGAATGGAAATAGTGTCTGTGTAGGAATATGATCATAGCTCAATACCTTAAGTCCCTGGTGATAAGGTTTGCCATCGACAGTGACCGCAAAAGAGAAGTCACCACTGCTGATTTTACCAGCTGGTGTAACTGTAAATTCGATATTGCGTTCCTCCCCTTTAGTCAGGCTAAAATCTATTTGCTCCGGACTCACCTTCCAGCCTTCCGGAACTTTAGATGTTAATACTCCTGCCGCATTATTTTTAAAACTATGCAGTTGCACGTTTATTTTCTTCGCTGTATTGTTGTTGAACACAAAAGCCTTTTCAGCCATTGTTGCTGTTACGGGAGGTGCTACCACAAGCGGCTCATAGATCTCACCCCTTACCGGATCTGTGGATTTATACACAATAGGTCTCACCACGTCCACAAACTGGTCGCCAAAACTGATCCTGAATGTTCCTCCAATAGGTGCAGGAGCTACCGGCATACCTAAGAAATTCAATGAATCTATCACATAACTGCCTATAGGATGTTTTTTCTCCAACCAGTAAGGCTGGGTAATGCCGATTTGATCAGCCGCTATTTTCTTTGTCAGCGATACCATTTCATCCGGAACAAGCACCGCATTGATTCCGCTTTTTAATTCCCGTACAGAGATTTTCAGCGGGAAATTTGCCTTTACCCTTGAGATTGCATTGATGGTGACAGGAATAGAGTCGCTCACCGCATATGCCGACTCAGGAGCTGATGTTTCCAGCCATAATCCGGCACAGGCCAATATCAGCTCATCCAGTAGTTGGTGTTTGAAAGGAAGGTTTTTAACTATTGTTTTCAGCTGTAAAAGCTTTGTGATAGATAGTGACGGATTAGCAGGATTGTATGTTGTGTTGATATCGTCAATGAGCTGTTGCGCTTTCGCCAATCCTTTATCACGACTCAACGTATTGTTAATGCCTTCAAACAGATCTTTTTTAGCCGGTTCACCCGCAGTAAAACTAAAAAATTCTGTAGATGCCCCTCTTTGTCGCGCGCTGCCAAAACCCTGACTACGGTGATTGGATCTGCTTTCTGCGGCAATTTCGCCATAGCTTTTGCCCAGCAAAGGATTATACACACCGACATCCAATTTCAGCTGATCATTTGCTGTTGTATTGGTGCCACCAAAATTAAAAGTATTCCAGAAGATCCTTTTTGCCTGCCATATTTTCACATATTTCAGCTGTTCAGGAAAACGTTTGGGATCTGCCGCGGCATAAAATGCTTCTTTTGCAAGAATAGCCGAAGCAGCATGGTGACCATGTCCGGCGCGTGCATCGGGCGGAAAACGAGTGATGATCACATCCGGACGGAACTGGCGGATTACCCATACCACATCCGAAAGGATTTGTTCTTTATTCCATATTTTTAAACTTTCATCCGCATTTTTAGAGAAGCCGAAATCGTTTGCTCTGGTAAAAAACTGCTCTGCTCCGTCCATATGCCGTGCTGCAAGCAATTCCTGTGTACGGATTAACCCCAGCAATTCGCCCTGTTCTGTACCGATCAGGTTTTGTCCCCCGTCACCTCTGGTTAAGGAAAGATAACCTGTTCTGACTTTTTTTTCTTTAGCCAGGTAAGCCAGTAAACGTGTGTTTTCATCATCCGGATGTGCTGCAAGATACAGCACACTGCCTGTAACGTTCAGGCTTTCCAGTCCTTGCCTGATTTCTGCCGCATTTAATTGCGTAGAAGACTGAGCTTTAAGAAATAAAGGGGTGGTGAATAAGAGTAAAAGCAGGAATAAACGAGATTTCATATACCAATATTAATTGCCGAAAATAATTAAAAAAAGCGGAGGCCGCCTCTCTTCTGGCAATTAATATTGGTAACAATCCTGCTTGCAGGATTATAGCAGGATTTTGCTGCTTACTTCTTTGTCGATCGTAATATAACCAGGGTATTTAACCAGCGTATTGCCTACTTTAATACTAGGTTTGATTTTTAACGTCACCAGGCCTTTTCTTTCCTGGCCGCTACCGCCACCTTTCAGGAATTCTGAAATTTCAGACATTACCCTGGCGTTAGAAATAAACTGGTAAACATTAGCAGTAATATCTACAGGCACCACAACCGACTGTCCCGGTTCTACACTGACCATCTGGTTTACAAAACCATTAGCCAGGTCTACCTTATTGATTAATACTTTGTATTCAAACTCATTGATAGCCGCAAGACTGCTCGACGGATTCGTAATTTCCATATTGATGCGTGCTTTAAGCGGCACATCTTTTCTCAGCAAACCAAAAGCCAGACCAGGTAAGCTGGCCAGGTTGATGTCCTGCATGTTGATCATCTTTTTAACATCAGCACCACCAACAGTCACATTGCTGGCAGACATTACTTTATAGGTACACTTTTCCAGCGCTTTGATTTGCTGCGCTTGTTTGTTCACACCACAGCCCGCCATGGTAATGGCCGCGAAACAAATCATTATTATTGATCTCATCTTTATCCTTTTTTAAACGATGCATGTGTTGCATCTGTCCTGCATATAACGCTTAAACACAGATTTATTGTTTGCGATCTGCCTTTAGTAGCCACGTTTAGATCGACTCCCCTTCACGCTGATCATACTGTCCACACTAAATCTGCCACCGCCAGAAAATAACAGCAGCACATAAGTCAGCAAATAATGCAATCCCATCTCTTTCTCCTTCATGCCATCATTTCCATGAATCATAAAAACGGCTACCAGCATGGTAATGATCAGCGGCAACACAGCTAATCTTGTCGCGAAGCCCAGCAGCAGTAATATAGAACAGAATACTTCAGCAAAAACTGCCATCACTAAAGAGAGGATACTGCCTACACCCAATGGATCAGGAAAGGAGATTGCTCCGCCAGCCAACAGCATATTGAACTTTGGAATTCCGTGAGAAAGCATCAATAAAGCTATAGCAACACGTAAAATAAACACTGCAATATCCAGACTGCGGTGATTGTAGTTGGTGTTAAATAATCTGTTCATTAGATACTAATGTTTTATGTGTATGTATTTAATCTAGGGTAAATATATAACATAAAAATTTATTTAAAGCATTAAGGATTTAACAAAACCCTGCATGGCATCCTTTAAGATCATCTTTTTCAACTGATCCGGCTTGCCATCCTTCTCCATCATTTCAATAGATACCAAACCGTGCAGAATAGACCAGTAAGTATGGAACTTCAGAAAATAATCCGCTTCCGTATTTTTTGCCAGTGCCAATGCCTCTTTTATCGTAGAAATCAATATGGATGTCATTTCCTTCATTTCCGAAACCTGGTTAACCATTTCACAGGCAGGAATACCCAGACCAAACATCAGCTGATAATATTCCTTGTTTTCAAAAGCGAATTCCCAGTAAGCATCTGCCATTTCATATAACTGGTCTTCAGGTAACTGATGCAATCCCTTTGCACGGGATAAGGTGCAGGCGAGCTTCTGATAACCCTCGATAGAGAACTCCAGCAAAATAGCTTCCTTATTTTCAAAATGGTTATAAATTACCGGGATGCTGTATTCTATAGCATCAGCAATTTTTCTGATAGAGAGCGACTGCCACCCATCAGTAATGACCATGTTCCAGGCTGCCGCCAGTATGCCGGACCGAACCTCTTCTTTATGCCTGATTTTACGTTCAACTATGCCCATCGCATTAAAATTATTAACAGTGTTAGCAAAAGTAATCGCATTAGACATTAGTTTCAAGGATATCTTACTTTCTGACTTAATTGCAACAAAATCATTTTTTAAAACAGAATTGGCTACCTATTTGCTTTGAAAACGATATCTATCAAAACCAACACGAGCATACAGCGCACAAATAGCAATGAGAATGATCGTGGTAGCTTCATAACAATTATTTACTGATGAAAATATGGAAACACGAGAAAAAAGAAAACTATCCTTTAAAGGAATCTGGAAAGTATTAACAGAATCATTTGGCGGCTTTACAGATCATAAAGTGACTAAGCTCAGTGGTTCTCTGGCTTATTATACCGTTTTTTCTATGGGTCCCCTCGTTATTCTGCTCATTTCCATTTGCAGTATGGTATGGAGAAGAGAGGCGATAGAAGGTCAGATTTATTACCAGCTGGTTGATTTTCTCGGAAAAGATACAGCCCTACAACTGCAGGAAATTATTAAAAAAGCCGCAGTCAGCAATCAGAGTGTTTTCTCAGCTGTAGTGGGCGGGGCTACACTCCTTATCGGTGCGACCACCGTATTTGCGGAGATTCAGGATTCCATCAATACGATTTGGGGATTAAAACCTAAACCTAAAAGAGGCTGGTTAAAGATGCTGCAAAACAGGTTTCTTTCTTTTTCAGTCATCCTCAGTCTGGGTTTTATCCTGCTGGTTTCCCTGGGTGTTACCTCTCTGATAGATGGTTTCAGTACTAAATTACAAGCTACCTTTAACCAGGTGTCTGTTATCTTCTTTTACATCCTTAACCAGTTCATCACTTTATCTGTCATCTCGTTGATATTTGGCGTAATTTTCAAAGTATTGCCCGATGCGCAGATCAAATGGAAAGATGTAACCTTAGGGGCGATAGTCACTGCGGTATTATTTATGATCGGTAAATTTGGTATTTCCATTTATATTGGCAGCAGTGATGTGGGTGGTACCTACGGCGCGGCAGGATCTTTAGTAGTCTTGTTGTTATGGACCTACTATTCTTCCATCATCCTCTTTTTCGGTGCAGAATTCACCAAGGCTTATGCGATCAATTACGGTTCAGAGATTCGTCCGAATCATTATGCAGTAACTACACGTGAAGTGGAAATTGAGACCGGGGGAGATTCTATCCAGGAAAACGATAAAAAACCCACACAGATAAAGGAGAAATAAAAAAGGTTAGCGTTATGGAATTGATATCAATTCCATAACGCTAACCAGCTCTGCACTAAAATTTGCAGGTATAATAATGTTAAATTAAAAAGCTGACTAAGCTGTTTCTAATTTAACTGTATTTCTGTATGGGAATGAATTGAAGATATGACGACGTGCAAATCTTCCCGGAGAATCAGCGTTTACTAATTTCACATAAATCGCTTTAGGCACTTCAAAATACTCATAGCTGCTACCGTCCAGGAACTGTACAGTAAGCACTAATCCTTTCCAGTTATAGTCAGCAATACCACAAGTTGCAGTAGTGTTGGTATATTCTTCAATTGATAAGGCTAAAGTTTCAGGAGCAATACTTACCAAAAAGTGGTATGCTTCAATGATTTCTTTACTTTTAACTTCGGCAGCTACTCGTGCTTCATCTTCCTGAAATTTATCAGGGTGGAATTCCTTCATTAAATTCCTGTAGATAGTTTTTAACTCCTTCAGTTCGGCATCTTTCTGAACACCCAATAATTTTCTGTAATCGACAATCTTCTTCATAATGTTTTTAATGCAATATTGTCCATGATTAACAGGCTGAATTGCAGGCTCAACCGATCCTTCAGGGAAACAATTTTGCAAAGGTACACTTTTAAAATGTAATCAAAGATTAAGGTTTGGTTAAGATTATTTTAATCTGATTTTAATTCGCTTTTAACAGAGCTTTAACCTGCTCGTTTTACTTTTGATTATTTATTCTTTATCCCCTTTAATCATTAATCACATGATGAATCCAACACTCCTTGCTGCATTGGGTACGCCGGAAATCCTGGTAATCCTTGTCGTAATTATGCTTCTTTTTGGCGGCAAAAAAATTCCTGAACTGATGAAAGGCCTTGGTCAGGGCATCAAAGAATTCAAGGACGGACAAAAAGAAGAGCCTGAAGCAGAAAAAAAAGAGGCAGAATAAGTTCCAAATAGAGTTTACATTTGCAGGTAATAAAATAATTGTCAGGTATGTATAAGATTGGATTAGCAGAAGACGACGAGAAAATAGCCAGCCTGGTCAAGGCAGGGCTCGAAGAACATAACTACATCGTCACCACTATTCCTGATGGAGTAATGGCCTTGTACGCTTTCCAGGAAGAGAAATTCGACCTGATTATATTAGATGTCATGATGCCAGGAATGAATGGCATTGAAGTATGCCGCAAACTCAGGGAAACCAACAAAGAAGTTCCCGTTTTGATGCTTACCGCTTTAGGTTCCATTGAAGATAAGGTGCTGGGACTCAATTCGGGTGCCGATGATTACCTGCTCAAACCTTTCCATTTCAAGGAATTACTGGCCCGTATAGAGGCTTTATTGAGGAGACAAAAACTCGCAGCTCCTCAGCCGCAGACACATACCATGGTATTCGAGGATATTGTGCTGGATACTTACAGCAAGACCGTAAGCCGCGCAGGTAAAGATATACAGCTGACAGCCAAAGAATTTACCTTGTTAGAGCTTTTCTTAAAACACCCCAACCGTTTATTATCACGTCAGTATATTGCAGAAAATGCATGGGACATCAGCTTTGATACCGGCACCAATGTGATTGATGTGTATGTCAATTTCCTGCGCAACAAAATTGAAAAAGGATTTGAAAGAAAACTGATCCATACCAAAATAGGTATGGGATACATCCTTAAATAAGCGCTGCCGATGAAAATTAAAGACCGCCTGGCCTTATATTTTACGCTGATCAGTACCTTTACACTGCTCGCTGTTTTGATCGTGGTCTATTTCGCCTTCCAGAAAGTAATGGAATCGGAGTTTTTTGACCGGCTGACTGACCGGACGATGGTGACCGCGAAGCTCTATTTAAAAGCAGATGAAATCTCGACTGACGCACTTGATGCCGTCAGGGCACAATACCTGGAGCGGTTAAATGGAGAGGTCATACGGATTTACAATGAACGCAACAATGCCACATTTATAGGTGATGATGAACAATTCTGGACCAATGAGACGATCAATAAGGTTCGCCAGGAAGGTAAAGCAAGGTTCAAGGACGGAGAAAGACAGGTAGTAGGGATTTTTTATAAAGATAACCAGGGCGACTTCGTCATCATCGCTTCGGCTATAGATCATGGAACCACGGTAAGAGTGCAGCAGTTACTCAAAGTAATGATCGTTGTTTTCATTATCATTTTCATCGGATTACTGCTTTCTGCGCGATGGATTGCAGAACGGATCCTTTCACCACTTGACGTTTTTATCCAGCAGGTAAAACTGATTAAATCCAACAATCTTGATTTTCGCGTAGCAGAAGGGAAAAACAAAGATGAAATTACCCTGCTTGCCCAGAATTTCAATAACCTGATGGAGCATATGGAACATGCCTTTATCCTGCAAAAAACATTCGTGGCCAATGCCTCCCATGAGCTGAGAACACCCGTTACGCGTATGGTCATTGGTGCAGAAATCAGCCTCTCAAAAGAAAGGGAAACGCCTGAATACAAACAGGCCTTACGTTCCATGCTGGAAGATGCCGAGAAACTGGACAACATTATCACCGGATTAGTTCATTTGGCACAGGCAGATCTCGAATATGGCGCGGCACAACTGGAGCAGGTCCGTATCGATGAAATGATCTGGCAGATGCAGGCAGAATGGAACCAGAAAAAAGGGAGTAACAAACTAACGGTAGAAATGAAAAACCTGCCTATGGATGAACAACTGCTGACCCTGCAGGCCAACCCTACGCTGCTGCAGATTGCACTGGACAATATCATCAGCAATGCTTTTAAATTTTCTGATAATCAGCAGGTGAGCTGCCTGCTTGATATCACCCCGTTGGGGATAGACATTACGATCAGTGATCAGGGCACCGGCATAGAGGCTTCAAAGCTGGAACAGATTTTTAAACCTTTCTACAGCTCCTCTGCCAAGGTAGAACATGCGGGCAATGGGATGGGTTTATATATGGCGCATAAAATCATCACGCTTTTTGGCGGAAAGATCACTGTAACGTCATCTAATGCTTCGGGAACGACCTTTCTTGTTCAGTTCCATTCATTTTAACCACTTTTTAATTCGCCTTTAATTCACCTTTAATTTCGCCAGATTAGATTTGTTTAAACATTAAACAGATGGCGACCAGCACCTTTAAACTCATTATATTATTTACCGGCTTTGCCCTGCCGGGCTTAACCAATAGCGCAGCAGCCCAGTCTGCTGACACAATAAAACTCAGCCTCCCTGCAGCAGAACAGCTTTTTATCAGGAACAATTACCAGTTAATTGCCCAGAACTATCAGACAGATCAGGCAAAGGCAGACATCATCACAGCAAGGTTATTTGATAATCCGGAACTCGAAGCAGAAACACAATTGTATAATAGCGTAACAAAAAGGTTTTTTGAGACTTCCAAAACTCAGGGACAGTATTCAGCCTCCATCTCACAACTGATCAAACTGGCGGGAAAGCGCAACAAGAATATTCAGCTGGCGACTGCCGGGGTAAAGTTGAATGAATACCAATATTTTGACCTGATGCGCACCCTGAGGTATAATCTGAGATCCAACTTCTATAAGACTTATTATGCGCAGCAAAGTGCAAAAGTATACGAAGAGCAGATCAACTCGCTGAAAAAACTACTTGCTGCATCAGAAGAGCAGCTGAAAGCCGGAAATATTGCCATGAAAGATATGATCAGGATCAAATCACTGCTCTATAGTCTCCAAACTGAATACAATAACCTGGAGAATAACATTGAGGATATGGCAACTGACCTGAAACTGATGACCAATGTAAAGCCCGATGCGAACCTGCAGCTGGTTATGGATCCTGCTGAAGAACGGAACTACCAGCTGAATAAATCAGTCTATGTCAACCTGCTGGATTCTGCCCGTAACAATCGTGCAGACCTGAAACTGAGTCAGGCCGGCGTTAGCTATGCTGAGAAAAACCTGACGCTTCAAAAAGCAATGGCCGTACCTGATGTACAGTTCTCCCTGCTTTATGACCTCCAGGGCAGTTATCCTAACAATTATGTAGGTCTGGGTATGCATATTCCGCTCCCGCTATTTAACAGGAACCAGGGTGAGATCAAAAAGGCAAAAGTTGCGATCGATGCCGGCAGGAACATGCTGAGTCAGCAGGAATCCACCCTCGAAAATGAAGTATTTAACAGTTATCAATCGGCATTAAGAACAGAGAGCTTATATGATGGCTTCGATAAAAACTTTAATTCCGACTTCGATAAACTGATTGGCGAAGTGGTAAAGAATTTTAAAAACAGGAACATGAGTTTGATTGAGTTTATGGACTTCTACGACTCCTACAAACAGAATACACTGCAGATGAACGACCTGAAATATCAGCGGATGAACGCTAAAGAAGAGATTAATTACGTGACTGGTTCTACCATATTTAAATAATACAACACATGCAAACCCAATTGAACAACCTCAGTAAGCTTACGCTCAGCCTGCTGACTACTGCCCTTCTGTTACAAAGCTGCTCGGAGCAAAAAACCGAACCGCCAAAAGATGATAAATTTGTAATCACAGACTCCTTGATCAGCAGGTTGATGATAGATACCGTAAAAAGTCCGAATAGTGAATCTGACCTGAGTTTCTCCGCCAAAATTGCCCCCAATGAGGAGACCACCGCAAAAATATTCCCGATGGTCAGTGGAAATGTGCGTGCTGTTCCTGTAAAATTAGGCGACAGGGTGAGTAAAGGACAGGTCCTGGCCACTATGGGCAGTCCGGAAATGGCAAATTATGATAAAGAGGCCATCAGTTCATCTGCGGAACTCAGAACTGCGGCAAGAAGCCTGAAGGTGGCAGAAGATATGTTCAAAAGTGGGTTGTCATCCGCCAGAGATTTAGAAGAAGCAAAAAATGATTACCTCGTTAAACAGGCAGAAGATAAACGCAGCAGGGCTGTACTGAACCTGAACGGGGGTAGTATTAACGGAACTTATACTTTAAGATCACCCATCGCCGGTTTCGTCATTGATAAAAATGTGAACAGTAACATGCAATTGCGTGCAGATAACAATGAGGCTTTATTTACCGTCGCGGATTTATCTACTGTCTGGGCGCTCATCAATATTTACGAATCAGACATTTCCAGCATTCAGCAGGGCGATCCGGTAAAGATCTCCATCCTCTCCTACCCTGATAAAGTTTTCAGCGGCAAAATAGATAAGATTTACAACGTGCTTGATCCGGATAGCAAAGTAATGAACGCCAGGGTAAACATTCCAAACCCGGGTTATCTGCTGAAACCGGGCATGATGGCTACTGTACAGATCACGGCTAAGTCTGATAACGTTTTGCCATCAATCAATGCAGATGATATCATTTTTGACGAAGATAAAAGTTATGTGCTCGTCCTGGATAAAGTGAAAAAAGTACGGATACAGGAAGTGGAAGTCGGCCGTAAATCTGGCAGCAAAGCCTACATCAGTAAAGGTTTGCAGGCGGGCGACCGTGTCATTGCTTCCAAAACTGTCTTCATTTACCAAAGTCTCAAAGACTAATTTTCAGGAATCTCTTTAAAACATCAAAATGAACAAGTTCATTAAGTCTATCATAGGATTTGCCTTAAAAAACAAGTATTTCGTATTCTTCGCCACCTTCATTATGGTGATCGCAGGATATATCAGTTTCAAAAATACGACCATAGAGGCATTTCCGGACGTAACCAATACCAATATCACCATCATCACCCAATGGCCCGGAAGAAGTGCCGAAGAGGTAGAGAAATTTGTGACGCGACCACTGGAAATCGCGATGAACCCGACAGAGAAAAAAACAAGTATCCGTTCTTCGTCTTTATTCGGACTTTCCATTGTAAAAATCACCTTCGATGACGATGTAGATTACGCCTTCGCCAGGGTGCAGGTGAACAACCATATTGATGATGCAGATCTTCCTGCAGGGGTAACACCGGGCATTCAGCCTTCATCAGGTCCCACAGGCGAAATTTTCCGTTATACCCTGCAAAGCGATAAAAAATCCATCAGGGAACTGAAAACCCTGCAGGATTGGGTAGTGGAAAGGGAATTGCTTTCCGTACCGGGCGTAGCCGATGTGGTGAGTTTCGGAGGTGAGGTAAAAACCTATCAGATCACCATAGATCCGCAGAAATCTATACAATACGGCGTAACCGCGAAAGAAGCCTATGATGCCGTTTCCAAAAGTAATATCAACGTGGGTGGTGACGTCATTGAGCAAGCCGGACAGGCCTATGTCGTGCGCGGAATCGGTGTTCTGAATAACATTGAAGAGATCAAAAACGTCATCGTAGAAAACGTAAACGGAACTCCTGTTTATGTAAAAACTATCGGAGAGGTTACCGAAGCAGCCTTACCACGACTGGGACAGGTAGGAAGAGATAACGATCCTGATGTAGTGGAAGGTATCGTCGTGATGCGTAAAGGTGAAAATCCAAGCGAGGTACTCACCAGCCTGAAAGCAAAAATAAAAGACATCAATGAGAATATCCTGCCCGGGGATGTGAAAATCAATACTTTTTACGACAGGGAAAACCTGGTGGACTATGCCATACATACGGTAATGCATAACATGATGGAGGGAATTATCTTCGTTACGGTAATTGTGTTCCTCTTTATGGCCGACTGGAGAACAACGGTTATCGTTTCCATCATTATCCCGCTCGCTTTACTCTTTGCCTTCATCTGCCTGAAATTAAAAGGGATGTCCGCCAACTTACTCTCGATGGGGGCGATAGATTTTGGAATTATCATAGACGGGGCCGTTGTGATGGTCGAAGGAATTTTTGTTGCGCTTGATCACCGTGCCCATAAAGATGGTATGGAGAAATTCAACAAACTCAGTAAACTCGGCATTATTAAAAGAGCTTGTTTAGAGAATGGTAAAGGTATCTTTTTCGCCAAGCTGATCATTGTAACCGGTTTGCTGCCCATCTTTACCTTTCAGAAAGTAGAAGGAAAAATGTTTTCTCCATTGGCCTGGACCCTGAGTTTTGCCTTATTAGGTGCCTTGATCCTTACTTTCACCCTTGTACCCGCACTAGCGAGTGTATTATTAAATAAAAATGTAAAAGAAAAAGATAACTTCTTCCTGAGAGCAATTACCAATGGCACCGTTCGCTTTTATAATACCTGTTTCAAAGCCAGGAAGATCGTTTTTCCCATTGCATTAGTGATCCTCATCGGCGGACTCTTCAGTTTCAAATTCCTTGGAACAGAATTTCTGCCCACCCTCGATGAAGGATCAATTTATGTAAGGGCCAGTGCACCACTCAGCATCTCTTTGAATGAAACCAAAAAGTTATCCAATGAGATCCGTAAGATCTTCCTTCACTTTGATGAAGTCAAACAAGTAGTTTCACAGACCGGGAGACCCAATGACGGAACGGATGCTACCGGCTTCTATAATATGGAATTCCTGGTAGATATCTATCCTAAGGACGAGTGGAAACGCCATGAAAGCAAAGAGCAGTTGATTGAGCGCATGCAGGAAAAGCTGAAAGGTTATCCCGGCATCAGCCTAAACTTCTCGCAACCGATCTCAGATAACGTGGAAGAAGCCGTATCAGGCGTGAAAGGATCCATTGTGGTAAAAATGTTTGGAGAAGACTTTAAATATATTGAAGATAAAGAAGAGAAAATAGAAGCTATCCTGAAAACTGTGCCTGGTATTGAAGACCTGGGTATCTTAAGAAACCTGGGTCAGCCTGAACTCCAGGTCAACCTGGATCAGACAAAGATGGCCCTTTACGGGGTCACCGCAGAAGATGCCAACGCTGTAATTGAGATGGCCATTGGCGGTAAATCTGCCACGCAGATCTTTGAAGGAGAGCGTAAATTTGACCTGAGGATAAGGTATCCCGATTCATTCAGACAAAACGAGGCATCGATCGGAAACCTGAGGATTCAAAGCATCTCCGGTGCAAAAGTGCCATTGAGCGAGATTTCCACCATTAAAAAAGTAACTGGTCCGAGTATCATTTACCGCGACAAACATGAGCGCTATGGTGCCATCAAATTCTCTATCAGGGGAAGAGATATGGGCAGTACCATTGCAGAAGCACAGGCTAAAGTGAATGCCGCCATCAAACTCCCTAAAGATTATAAACTGCAATGGGCAGGAGATTTTGAAAATCAGCAAAGGGCTACAGCAAGGTTATCCCAGGCCGTACCTATCAGTTTATTGCTGATCTTCTTTATACTCTTTGTACTGTTCGGGAATATTAAAGATTCACTCCTGGTATTGAACAACGTACCATTTGCAATGGTCGGCGGTGTACTTGCCTTACTCATTGCCCATGTGAACTTTAACATCTCCGCAGGGATCGGCTTTATCGCATTGTTTGGGATTTGCGTACAGAACGGCGTGATTTTACTCACTAAGTTCAAGACCAATATTGCCGAGCTGAAATACCATCCAACCTGGACGTTTTCGGACGCACTAAAAGATGGTATAGCTACCAGGTTACGTCCCGTGATTATGACAGCCATGATGGCGGCAATAGGTTTAATGCCCGCGGCTTTGTCGACCGGCATAGGTTCTGAAGCTTCAAAACCATTAGCGATCGTAGTCATAGGCGGATTGATTACCAATACATTATTCAGTCTGTTTGTCTATCCAATCGTATTCTACTGGGCTTACCAGAAAAAAGCGAAACACTTAACAGACACCAGAGATTTGGCAAGAACAACACACCTATAGTTATTGCATTGGTTAGGGTTGTGTTTGCAGCGGCGGCGAAGATTGGCAGGTTTTCAGTCGTTGCTGACAAACACTAGGAAGGGGATTCGCGAAAGCGGCCCCTTTTTATTTGCCTTGTCATTCCAAGATTATTAAAACACTGTCGCCGATGAACTGTTATTAAAGAAACAACGAAAACATGGCAGATTTAGAACTACATAACCCGGAATTTGATATCTCTGTTTCCCTCAACGGAGCGGAAAAGACTATAACCGTTAAACCAGATGAAACCAGCGATGGCGTAGAATATTACATCTGTTTTTCAGGATCAGACAAGATTACACAGATCAGATTAGATGAAGATGGCACCTGGGATCAGATGTGGGGCGAACTTTCTCCTGAAGAGGTAAACACTATTGGTTCAGCTATTCAGCAAAAATAATTGTTATGCAAACACATTCCAAACACCTCAAACTACATACACCCGAGCAAAAATTAGTGCGCCGGCAGTCAGCCAACCTGGGCCTGACTGAACGTTTTGTCTCCATATTTGCAGGAGGAATATTGTTGAGCAAAGGTTTAAAGAATCCTTTTAAATCCACCTTTTTATATGGTGCTTATTTAACCTACCGCGGATTTACAGGTAATTGCCTGGTTTATGAAGCTTTGGGTGTAGACAGCAGGAAACCGCAGGCCATCAATGTGCGCGGGGAATTCATTATCGATAAACCCTGTTACGAAGTTTACAGCTACTGGCGTAACCTGAACAATCTGCCAAAAAGTATGAAACATCTCCTGGATGTAGAAGTGATAGATGAGCATTTATCCCACTGGAAGAGCAATGCTTTGGGCAATCTGTTACCTATCGACTGGAATTCAGAAATTGTCAAAGACGAACCCGGACGTTTAATCGGCTGGAGATCTGCAACAGGATCCGTTTTGCAGCATGTAGGAAGAGTAGAATTTGATGAAACTCCGGACGGGGCAGGCACTGTATTAAAGATCGTTTTGTCTTACCACCCTCCTATTGGTGGTGTCGGCATAGGTTTAGCCAGATTACTAAACCCATTATTTGAGTCGCTCCTTTCCAAAGAGATCAACAACTTCAAAGAGAAAATCGAAGCTACAAGGCGTTAGTGTGACTATCGGCTAGCCAACATCATGATCGATAAAAGTATCGTGACGATATAAAACACGATGAAGGCGATGGTCAGCACGCCGAAGAATTTGAAGAAAGATTTAAGTTTACTCATTGCGGCGGTCAGGCTTGCCTGATCGCCATATAATACGGCCTGATTGGCTGCAGATGAAAATTTAAACAGCAACAGGCTTGGATAAAACTGCAGAAAAGCAATCACTAAATAGATTGCAGTAATACCTCCTGACCCAAGCTGGAGCAAGGGGTTATTCGGCATGGAAGCCTGCAGCGAGCCTAAAATTGCAGCTACGCTAAATGCTGAAATGGCAATCAGTGCTGAGAATATAAATCCTACCACAGAGAGAAATCTGCTCCATTTGGCAGTATCATAAATATAGCTTCGTATATCTTCTGAAACCATTAAAGTTACTGGTTCTTCACTTTCCAGCAGTTCAGGTTTAGTTTCCTCAAAGTTTTCCATAATGGCGTATTGTCAGTTTTTTAATTTTCTAAACATAGAGAATATTTGCGTGTGGCACAAGTTTATTGTGTCAGGGATTTAAAAAAATTGATACCTTTGCGCCAAATAAAGAAAAAAAATCATTCATGGCATTACAATGTGGTATAGTTGGTTTACCAAATGTTGGAAAATCCACCTTATTTAACTGTTTATCTAACGCAAAAGCTCAGGCAGCTAACTTTCCTTTCTGCACAATTGAACCTAATATCGGTGTAATTACTGTGCCGGATGAAAGGTTAACAAAACTTGCAGCACTGGTTAATCCTAACCGCGTTGTTCCAAATACAATTGAGATCGTAGACATTGCCGGTTTGGTAAAAGGTGCATCTAAAGGTGAAGGCTTAGGCAATCAGTTTTTAGGAAACATCAGAGCTACAAATGCAATTATACACGTTTTACGTTGCTTCGACGATGGAAACGTGATCCATGTAGACGGTTCTGTTGATCCTATCCGTGACAAAGAAATTATCGATACAGAATTACAGCTTAAAGATTTGGATACTGTTGAGAAACGTATTCAAAAAGTAGAGAAGCTGGCTAAAACAGATAAGGAAGCCAAAAGAACATTCGAGATTTTAAGCGTGATCAAACCTCACCTGGAAAGCGGAAAATCTGTACGTTCAGCAGCTTTGAATGCGGAGGATTTTGAGTTTATTGAAGGCCTGGGATTATTAACACAAAAACCAGTCATGTACGTGTGTAACGTAGATGAAAATTCAGTGATTAATGGTAATGCATATGTTGACCTGGTAAAGGAAAATGTAAAAGGCGAAAATGCAGAGGTATTGATTATCTCCGCAAAAATTGAGTCTGAAATTGCTGAACTGGACAGTTATGAAGAGCGTCAGGAATTTTTATCTGACCTTGGCTTAGCTGAATCTGGCGTAAACAAATTGATTGTTGCTGCTTACCGTTTATTAGACCTGTTCACCTACTTTACTTCAGGCGTGCAGGAAGTAAGAGCGTGGACTATCACTAAAGGTTTTACAGCGCCTCAGGCAGCTGGAGTCATCCACACCGACTTCGAAAAAGGCTTTATCCGTGCAGAGGTAATTAAATACAATGACTTCATTACATTAGGTTCAGAGAATGCCTGTAAAGACGCTGGTAAGTTATCAGTTGAAGGCAAGACTTACGTAGTTGAGGATGGTGACATTATGCACTTCCGTTTCAACGTTTAACCGTTAAAAATAATTGAGAAAGCCGTGATTGTGCATTTTTGCATATCACGGCTTTTTTATGTTTAAACAGTATTGATCACATTTATCCGACTATCACTAAATAATTAAATAGATTTAGCAATTACTTAATAGATATTATATGTAATTATTTTAATAAATTATATATATTAAAAGAAATTTATATTAGATTTGGTCTTATCATATGTGGACATATGAATTGTTAGCATTATAAAAAGATATTGCGTTGCAAAGATACTCGCTTAAGGAAACTGGTAATTTCAAAGGAAACGAGGGGACAATTGCAATGCTCACGCTTTTGGCGTGAGCTTGTATGTTCGTTTCTGAGTTACCAGTGCCTAAGCGGAACAGCCGCAATTCCTTTTTTAACACGATGATTGTTTAAAAAGCGATGAATTATACTTTCAACATCGAGAAAAAACTAGAGATTTCCGGCTTTAGCATGCGGAATATTACTGATGCTGAGGCAATTTTTGTAGCGGCATATGAGAAATTATACGCCAATGATTCCGGCGTAAGCCTGTCTGCCATGGAAACCACTTCCTTCGTTCCGCTAAAATCTATTGTAGCAGATAAAGAGAAACTGCAGGAGATATTTGCATTCTCTGTTATATTCGAACTCTTTCCACACCAGATGAGGCTGGTTGTCAGAAAACCTAACTTAGGCGCTGGCAGCAGAAAAACACAAAAGATGTACCTGATTGAAAACGATAGGGAAATGAGCCTGATCGATTTCGATGAAATAGCAGAAAGATTAAGCCTAAGCGACCTGAATAAAAAACAAGATTAATCTTCCTCAGTCAATTGAGCGAGGCAGGATTCAACAAAATCGCCTATCTTTTTGGCAATAGGTTTCAACACATTATATTCTGTTTTCCAAACCACTACGCTATCCCCTTCTGCGACCGGCCTGATCGATCCCAGGAAATTTGCATCTTCGAATACACGATAATCCGTACCTTCATCAGGTTTAAGAATTAATAATTTCCTCGGCTGTCCCCTGTATTCGTCTTCGTAAATAAACTGGTGCATTGTTATTTAAATTAGTTCTTCGGGCTAAAGGTAAGATTTGCAAATTCACCACCTGAGTTATTCCCAACAAAAAATCCGATCATCCCCTCTTTATGTTTACTTAACTTTTTAACCGATAAACTGGGTTCACCATTCCCGTTAACATAAACTTTCACTTCGGTCTCCGTAAGCACCACTAATACATGGAACCATTTTTCAGGATCTGGAGAAGGATTAACTGCATGTTCGTACTTTCCAGGAAAACTATCCCGGAGTATTTCCCAGTCATATTTTGGCAGAGAGATATATTGAACGCTATGCGCTTTTTTCAAAGAATCAGGTGACAGGAAATTGAATGGTCTGAAATAAACTGCATCAAAAATCTTATTGTTTACTCCCTGAAAGGCAAGTCCGACAAAACTTCCTTGCGGCGTGGCATTCCCCTTTACATCGAATTCGATGCTACCCGTATTGAACTTTGTGCCGGGGATCCACGCCAGACCATAGTTGGCCGCTTCATTGAAGCTGATCCCATTATACTCAGATGCTACAATTGACGTTATATTCCTATTGTGTAAAGACATTTTATTCTCTGATACTAACTTCTTTAAATCAAGTATAGTTTTGAGATCCTGAGCGGAACAGATTGAAAATGGCAGGACAAAAAGTGCAATCAGGAGTCTCATTTTTCTCTTCATAAATGAAATTTAAACATTTTAGTAAGCTATATTAACATGGAAATTGTTAAAAAATGTTAAAAGCAGAAGTTTTGTTAAAATAAAGTCACAAAAGCTTAGTGTATTTTTTACACTCTAATTTTTTTTATTACATTTGTATTGTCAATGCGAGAGCAACTATTAAGTACTCAGCATTTAAACAAAGATAATTATCGTTCATCAAGCTTCAATCTTGAACTTGAGAAATAAAGGAAAACCCGTTCATACAGGTTTATATTTGGTTAGAATAGGGATGTGTCTGGATGGAACAACCCTTTCTTTTTTTTATAGCCTTTTGTAAACTTAAAATGGAGAAAACCAAGTCTATATCTTTTCAACTATTTTAAATAGTATCCTTTAAAATCCTTCTTACAAAATTTATTATCCTATCCTGGTACCACTATAGATAAGCAAAATTCTGTGCAGTATTTCCTTGGAAGGAACAAACAATGACCATCTGGAATTTAATATCTATTAAAAAATCTACTTTAGTTAATATTCAGTGAATTTTTCATATAATTGATCACAAATAAATTATATGAAAAAAACGCTCCTCACATTACTAATTATTTCTTCTTGCCTTATTACTAAAGCACAGAATGAGAATGCAAAACAGGTTTTTAGTAGCCCAAAGCTGGAAGAATCAGTCAAAATGCACAAAATTGTTGCTATTTTACCTTTTACAACCAGAATGTCTTTTAAAAAACAACCGAAGAACTTCGATTTGCAAGCTAATCAGGATAAGGAAAAAGCCATGGCAACTTCTATCCAATCTAGCATGTATACATTTCTACTAAGAAAAAGTGACAATTATTCTGTAGAGTTTCAGGATATAGATAAAACAAACATACTGCTTAAAAAAGCTGGTATTTACACTAAGCTTGATGAGTACACTAAAGACGAAATTGCGAAAACCTTAGGCGTGGACGCTATCATTTCTGGTCTGTATGAAACTGAACAATCAAGATCCGAAGGTGGTGCGATAGTCACAACTGTACTTTTTGGCGGACTAGGTAGCAAAACAGGGTCAGGCTCACTAACAATGATGGTAAACGATGGTACATCGGGAGATTTACTATGGAGATTCTATAAGAGCATGAGTGATAATATCTTCATTTCGACTGATAATTTAATCGACAGAATGATGAGGAAAGTTTCAAGAAACTTCCCTTACAGCAAATAAGATGATCAAGCCTCCAATATTGAATTCATTTAAAACATGAATTCAATATTGAAATTTATTACTCGTTATTAACGACTCCTGCGTTCTGAGTTCGCGTAGTGCTAAAGATACCAGTGAATAAACTAAGCTTGAACTAATTAGAACTACCCTTTAGCTTTCAGCATTTCAACTTTCTCCTTTCACTTGAAGCAGACGCTCATAAAGCTTTTTATTCTCATCATAAGCTTCAATTAACTTGTATAAAGGATTAAAGTTATAGGTATTTTTGTCCAATATCATCTGGTTCTCAAAGAGAATTTCGATTTCCTGATCCAAGAATCCTGCTTCATTTCAACTAATTTATAATTCTATTTGTAGACTACGGTACCATGATGGTGATGTGGATTGATACACCCCCCTTATTTAACCTATATTACTCCCACTACTGTCCCGTCTTTAGCTGTGAGAAAATCTATTAATTCATTAAATCAGGAATTCTTAATAAATTAGGTGAGGTCAGAACCGACATCATTAAAAACTAATGCAGAATCAACCTGCATTAGTTGAATACTATATTACTGAATTTTAACAGATGTAACCAGATCATTTGCATTCGGTGAGAGGGTAGTAAAATTCGGATGATTACTACCCAATACCCACGATTGTCCTGTGGAATTATTATCAGCATACATAGTTACAGTCCACCCCTGCGGAATACGGACTGAAGAAGCCCAGTCGTTAATAAATCCGTAGTTTTCTAATTGAGTCAATGTATAAGTTCCTTTTGGAATACCATTCGTAGTTGCCCCCCTATAATTTGCATCCTGATAGAAGTTGACACCAGTTGTCCCTTCACCCCCAGAATTATAAAGCGAATTTGTGTTATAAAGTACATTTGTTATACTCGAAAGGTAACTTTCTACATTAGAATTGGGCAGATTGTAATATAGATATACCCCATAATTATTATTTTTTGTCTGGGTAGCCAGATTTGCAGCGACGGCACTGCTAGTTGCCTGGATGTCAATTGCAGCAGGTCCAAGATTACTGGCAGTCAGCCCAGGTACATTTGGAACCGAGTAAGTACCATACATTGCGTTCCAGCTATAGTCTATTTTTGAACCAACGGTTACTCCATTGAAGGACAGCCTTGATGCCGCAGGACCATAATAATAAAATGTGATCAGCTTTGTTGGCATTAGTTCACGTAAGGCGGTGACCAGATAAACAAATGAACTGGCATTAGGCTGCCCGGTGCCATTAACGCCATAGTCTGAATACTCGTCATCAAAATCGATTCCATCCAGCCCATAGGTTGTAACCGCGTTGCTGAGTTGTTGAGCAAATGCCTGTGCATCTGCCTGATTAGCTAAGTTAGAAATGCCCATACCCTGGTGATTGCCGAGTACAGAAAGCGTAACTTTGATACCTTTAGCTTGCAACGGCTCAATGTAGGTCGCTTTATTATTGAGAACATTAGCAACATTTTCATTGAAATATAGTTCTGCCTTTCCCGTGCTTGCGTTACGATTGATATTAGCGGCAAAAATGATAGCCATATCAAAAAGTCTTTTTCCACCAGCATTGAGTGTATATTTACCCACATTCCTGATGTCCGCGTAATTCACTTCAACGTAACAGACGCCTAAGGGTCCACTTTTAACACTCGGAATTGATATTACCGAGACTGCCCGATTTTGTGGCAATTTCAAATCAAGCGACTCCTGCAATGGAGTCTCTTTTTTACATGAAAATAGGGTGAGGCATATGGCGATGACAGCCATAAACCTAAAGGGATGGTTTTGAATCATATAATTTAATATTTGGTTATTACTAACTTACAATTTAAGAATATTACCTTAAACCACTGATTATAAACACACCTGATATAAAAATGGTGCAAATGGCATTGAAATCAGAAAGAAAATGAATGATGTAAGCTTTAATTTTGTAAACTGATTAGGACCTAAAAGGTAACAGACTCGTATCAACGTTTGGATGACAGCACGGTGAGTCCACGGAAAGTCCACCCCGAGTCCACCCCAAATTTACTAGTTGAAAAATGGGTGGATTTCACTGGGAATTACCGTGCTTTTACGGTGGACTTATCCAAACGTTGATACGACCTGATACAAATCTGGCAGCACATCACCTGCTTCTTAACGAAGCACACCCATTAGCACTAAGAACCACTTGATATGCCATGTATACGCCATATGATGTCATCCAGCAGTATTTTGACAGGAGGTAATAAATTTCGTCAATTTGTATCTTATGTTTGTTGACGAAGCAAAAGACAAATACAAAATCAGCAGAATTAACCGACTATTCACAATAATAAAATTAAATAATGCCAGAAAATTTAAGATCCCTTAGTGATCTAAAAAGATATATTAGCTTACCACTTTACATTTTGCTCAATGTACTGAATCAGATCTCTTGCCATTACCTGCTGTTCCGCTACATTGGGGTGACCTGCAGTGTTTTTAAAAGGGAAGAAATGGGTGTAAATACTTTTATCTTTCAAAGAAGCAACCGCCTGCTCAATATAACCCGGCCATGGAGATCCGGCTTTAGTAGCATCCATATTCCCCAGTGCGCAAATGATCTTTGCGTTTTTATATTTCCCCCTGACAGATTTGATAAAATCCCGGTACGCTGCTATGATCTGTTCCGCTGATGGAGCCTGAGTACCAAAACGGGCTTTGAATTCAGAATTGTCTGGTCTGGTGACTATCCAGGAATCGTTTTGGAAAAGATTTACGACAACCAGATCCGGTGTATATTTGGAGAAGTCCCATTTGCTTGTCGCATCCGAAGGGTCTAAACGATCATACATTTCAGGCATGATCAAAGGAAACCAACTTACTGTTACACCTATCCCGCTCCTCGCGATACAATAATATTCTGCATCAAAATGACGGGCAGTAGTTGCTGCATAACTTACATAATTATTTTCATAAGGACCAGAGCCACGATCCTGACCAGTACTGTCTTCGACGGCCATTCCACAGGTAATGGAATTACCAAAAAACTCTATTTTTCGCTTGCGTGTCTGAGTAGCGGGTAATAATTCTGTACCCTTATTGAGTGTAAAATTGTAAAATAAAGTTTTACCCATTGTCCATTCGGTACGCTTGAATAACTCCAGCACATGTTTTCCGGCTGGTAAATCTGCTACAAGCGTATATTCTTTTTTTCCTTTCTCCGGGTTGAACTTCCGGATCACCTTACCGTCAAGAATAATATTATAGAAATTATCTCCGCGTTCATCATTCAAAACTGCCTTTACGCCTGTTCCGTTAAAATTAATGCTGACTGTAGTGCCTGACCAAAACATAGTCGCAGCAGTATCCAATTGCTGTACACGCCCCATGTAATGAAGGTGATTATCATTATTTTTAATGACTGTCTGGGCGATGGATTGTTCTCCGGAAAGAAGAAGAATGGCCGCTATTATAATTCTATTCAGCATAGGCATAAAAATACAAAAGAATAATCAATTGATCAGCTAACAACTGGTAAAGCCGAACTATAATATTTATGTTGAAAAGAACTTTTTGCGAAATAGTCGAACTACAAATCTTTGCTTTCCAAATTATAGATCTTGAGCCTCTTAACTTCATTTTTTTCGAGTAGACCAGAGAAATAAGGGGCTTTGTTATTTCCCCAGGTGACCTTACTGTTGGATATTGAAATATCCGATGCCCGGTCCAGGTAAAAACCGGATGTTTTTGCTTTCACTAAGCCAGCGACAGCGCTTGGCCTGCGGTCGTAGATACCGCCTTCGATAGCGGTGGTTTTATTTAGAAAAAGATTGATCTGATCAAAAGAGATATTGTTGACCAGACCTGGTGATTCACCACCTACATAAATACCGTTCTCACTACTGCAGGTGATATTACTGAAACGGATATTGCTCACCTCTCCCGCTTTACCCTCTGTCTGCCCTTTTGCAAATCGCCAGCCCCCGTCTTTGTCGGCCGACTTTGCTCTTTTGAAAGAAGTGACATAAATGGGTTCTGCTTTACCCCACCACACGTCAGAGAAGAAATGGCTGTCAATGATAATATTGGAGAACAATACATTGCTTACCGTTCCCTCATCACGGTTTTGTATACCAATGCCACGGTTACTTTTAGTAATGACGCAGTTGCTGATGATCACATTGCTGATACTGTCTACATTTTCAGAGCCTATTTTTATGGCACAAGAACGGGAAGTCATGGTGCAATTGCTCACCGTAATATTTTTACAGGGACCGAATTCCTGAAATTCACGCCTGTTTTTAAGACAGATACAGTCATCGCCAGATTCAATATAACAATCGCTGATCCTGACATTGCGACTATGATCTACATCGATCCCATCACTGTTACGTACCTTTAAGCTGTTTAATAAGGTGATGCCAGACACCACTACATCGTCACAGCCAATAAGGTGAACTGTCCAGTAGGCAGAATTCCTGATGGTCAGGTCTTTAATACGGATGTTTGAACCACCAATGAGTGTGAGTACATGGGGTCTTTTATCTGTTACAGAAAAGGGCTTGAGTACGTAAGAATCTTCCAGCTCTGCTCCCATAAATGAGATTCCATTGCCATCAATTGTACCGCTGCCACTTATGGTAAGGTGATGCACATTGTAGCCACCAATCCAGATTGTTCCCTCGCCGGGATTATCTCTGAACGCACTTACTTTATATACATTTTCATCAGGATTGGCCAGGATCGTGGCGCCGGTCTGAATGTCGACTTCAATATTGGATTTGAGGTTAAAAGGACCGGTTAAGTAGATACCCGCAGGGACGATCACCACACCTTCTTTAGCGGAAGAACAGGCATCAATTGCCTTCTGAATTGCAACAGCATTATCTGTTTTACCATCAGCGACAGCACCATAGTCTTTAATATTATAAGTATTCGGAACAGTTGCCTTAGTCTGTAGAGCAACAAAAATCAGGAAGAAGAGGCAGGTAAGTTTTATTTTCACTAGAACACACATTTTATTTGGTGTGATGAAGCTACTGATAATTCTGTAGAAAGAACTGGTCCGGCTTTAAAAAACAAACCGGACCAGCTATAATTTATTTTACCAGATTTTGTTTTACGTAATCAAAACTCTGTTTGATACTTGCAAAAGGATCAATCTTAATCACATCCTGTTCCACAAAAATGTGCTTCAGTCCGGATTTTTTCTCTGCTTTAAAAATGTCTTTGAAATCAATATTTCCAGTCCCCACCTCAGCATAACTAATTCCTGTCAACACATCTTTTGAAGATGCTTTATCAAGTGCACCGCCCGTAATTACTGCCGTATTATTTTTGTCCATATCTTTCACGTGCCACATCGAGAAACGTTTAGGATATTTTTCAAAATAATCTACCGGGTTTATACCCGATTTTTTGATCCAGAATAAATCAAGCTCAAAAGTAACGAGTTCAGGATCTGTCTCATTCAATAAGATATCATAACCTTTACCACCATCTGCAAGCTGTCTGAATTCCCAGAAGTGATTATGGTAACCTACAGTCAGACCAGATTTGGCACATAACTCACCGGCCTTATTTAACTGTGCAGCCATATACTGAAATTCCGGTTTGCCTAGTTTATCTAAAAGCATAACAGGTGGAACGGGTACAATAAAGTATTTCTGACCAAGAGCTGCAGCAATATCAATCTGGTATTTCAGTGCGCTGTCATCACCGTTTCCAATCGTCAGAAAATCGTTTAACTGATAGTGACCGCTATAAGTTTTCAGCTGGTTATCTTTCAATAAACTGCTTAATTCCGGAACGGTAAGTCCCCAGAATTTAGCCGCTGCATCATTTTTCTGATATCCATAAAAGGTTTCTGCATGTTGATAACCAATTTCCGCTACTTTTTTTATTGTAGAACGTACATCCTGATTAAGGACATCTCTCAATGTATATAATTGTAATCCAATCTCCCTGACTTTTTTGTTCAGGTAAGGTTCAGCTGCCATAGACAGCAACGAGTTGGAAGTAATTAATGCTGTACTGAGTAAAGCAGTTTTTTTTAGAAATGATCTTCTGTCGTTCATTGTATTATGATTAGATTTTCAATATCGTGATAATATTGATTTAAATATCAATCTAGCGATAATGTTAAAAAGAATAAACCATAATAATGACAAATGGTATCAAAAGATCCTAAGAGAAATTTTAGGTCAGTTGAACTTAACAACATTGGCTTGCAGCCAAAGATTGATCACATTGAGCGTGCGCAAAGAGAAATCTGCTTTGATAAATGGATACTCAGCTATCGTGCAGGTCTTGCAAGGCAAAAACAGATGATTTAATCCGGAAAGCAAAACGGTACGCACCTTCCTGTTTCCACCAAAAGCCGTATATTTCTTCCAGTTATCCAGATTTTGCTCAGCAGCTACCTCCAGATCTTTATCTCCGTGTAAAGCTAATATTGGAACCCTCAGCCTTGCCAGTGTTTTAGCTCCATCGGCATCTGATAGCGCCACACCTGCGAGACTAATCAGAAATGCAACATCTTTACTTCCCGCTGCCGCAAGGGAAATTACGGCACCACCTTCTCCATGCCCCATTAATCCGATCTTATTTTTGCTGATACCATTTACACTTTTCAAAAACTGAATTGCAGCTAAAGCGTCATCAGCTAAATTGCGTGTAGTAGCCAGTTGAAGGTCGCCCGTAGTTTTTCCTACGCCACGATCGTCAAGTCTCAACACAGCAATTCCATTATTGCTTAGATAATCCGCTATTTGTGCAAATAGTGGATGGCCTGCAATTTTGCCGTCCCTATCCTGTTTTCCTCTGCCAGATACAATAATAACAGCGGGTACATTATTCACACCTCCAGGTAAGGTCAGCGTCCCTCCGAAAGTAACTTGACCATCTGCACTTTTAAAACTTACTTGATGAGCAATATAATAATTAACAGCTTGTGCCTTTGCAGACAAGGTATATATTATAAAAATAGTGGTTATGATGAGGAGATTCTTCAATTATCAGTATTCTTTATACTTCATTAATCAGGAACACCGTCATACTTCTCGGGCCATGTGCCCCAAGAACAAGCGACTGCTCTATGTCAGCTGTTTTGGAAGGGCCGGCGATAAAAGATCCAAAACCATAATCTGCCATACCGATCCGCTCATAAGCGGCATGCATATCAGGAACAAGAATATTGCTGTTAACCAGCATGACGATATGCTGAGTAATAAAAGGCAAAGCCCTTACCCCCATTCTGTCTTCAGTAATCCATACGGCTGAATTTTCCGCTACGGCAAGCAAAGGTTCGAAAATTGCGACATCCACATCGGCATAGCTATGCGGATCAGCATTCAATTCAAAAGCAGGTATTTCTGCCGAAACTAATGACGCTACAGTGGATACAATGCGCTTTTCACCGGCAAAGTCTGCATTGATCTGCTCCTGCACTTCTTTCAGAGAGCTGACCAGGTATACTTTGCTGCCTATACCTTCAGCCATGGCCTTAAATTTCTGTGTCAGGCTTAGTTCCTGATCTCTTTCAAAAACCGGGACCGAAGGTAAAGCACTCAGTTCCGGTTGGTTTTGCTGCAAAGCAGCCAGTATTTTATCTCTGCTCATCTTTATTTCTGCTTCACATTTCGTTTATACCACTCACCGAACGACTCTTCCGGAGCTTCTGGCATATCACGGTGTTTATACCAGGGATTAAACTTATTATTTACGGCAAAAGGCACATGTTTTAAAAACCAGCGCCCTGCTTTGCCCGCGGTTCTGTAGATCACCGGCGAAGACAAGGTAAAGGTCATCAGCTGCATGCCAATCTTCTTCGAAGTATCTGCATATCCTTCTTTAACTATGACCTGCCGCCATTTATAGAGCTGCTGATGAATATCTATTTTAACCGGACATACGTTAGAGCATGATCCGCACAGTGTAGAGGCAAATGGCAGATCCGCATACTTTTTCATATCCAGATTTGGTGCCAGAATAGCCCCGATAGGTCCTGATATGGCATTATGATAACTATGACCACCACTCCTTCTATATACCGGACAGGTATTCATACAAGCTCCGCAGCGGATACATTTTAATGAGGCACGGAAATCTTCACGACCCATTTGGATAGTACGACCATTGTCTACAATAATAATGTGCATTTCCTGTCCCTGTCTGGGCTTTTTGAAATGACTGGAATAGGTAGTAATCGGCTGTCCGGTTGCACTCCTGGTGAGTAATCTCAGGAATACGCCCAAATGTTTGCGCTCAGGAATGATCTTTTCCATACCCATACTGGCAATATGCACATCTGCGAGATGCGCACCCATATCGGCATTCCCTTCGTTTGTACAAACCACAAATTCACCAGTTTCGGCAATAGCAAAGTTTACACCTGTTAGCGCCGCTTTTCTGGTCAGGAAGGTTTCTCTGAGATGCTGTCTGGCGGCCTCTGTTAATATCTGCGGATCTGAAGTACCTTCGGGCACACCCAGATGCTGATAAAACAATTCGCCGATTTCTTCTTTCTTTTTATGGATACATGGCAATACGATATGGCTAGGCGGTTCTTTGGCCAGCTGCACAATACGTTCCCCAAGATCAGAATCAATGACATCAATACCATGTCGCTCCAGGTATTCGTTCAGGTGGCATTCCTCGGTCAGCATGGATTTGCTTTTAACCATCTGGCCGATGCCGTTTTTCTGCAGGATACCGTGCACAATACGGTTATGTTCTGCTGCATCTGCAGCCCAGTGTACAACGATCCCATTAGCTAATGCCTTCTCCTCAAAACTGACCAGGTAATTCCCCAGATCAGACAATACATTATTTTTAATTTGTGATGCAGTTTCCCTGAGCATTTCCCATTCAGGAATACTGTGGGCCGACTTATCTCTTTTCTGCCTGATCCACCATAAGGTTTCATCATGCCAGTCTACTCTTGCTTCATCCTGGTTAAAAGTCTCCGATAATTCGGGATGTGTTTTTATAGCTTCGTCTGTCATCTCGGGTTATTCTGCATTGAGTATCTCTGCAATATGCAGCACCTTCACTTTACTATTCTCTCTTTTTAAAATTCCTTCCATATGCATTAAGCAGGACATGTCAGCACCGGTAATATATTCCGCGCCATGATCAAGATGATCTTTAACACGATCCTTACCCATTTTGGAGGAAACTGCTTCTTCCACTACGCAAAAAGTTCCGCCAAAGCCACAGCATTCGTCCGTGCGACTCAGTTCGATCAGCTCTAGCCCTTTCACTTGTGATAACAATTGCTGGGGTTTGGAAAAATAAGGGGCAACGAGCTCAGTCATCTGCGTAAGGAATAAACCACGCTGACCATGGCAGCTTTGATGTAATCCTACTTTATGCGGAAAGCTGGATTGCAGATTTTCTACTTTTAAAATGTCTACCAGAAATTCTACCAGTTCGTAAACCTTAGTCCGCACCACAAGTGCTTTATGCTCATCCTTATCTGTATGTAAATGGTCTTTGATGTGCAGCACACAGCTTCCTGAAGGGGAAACGATATAGTCGAACTCCGCAAAATTGTCTACAAACAGTTGATTACAGTCTTTGGTCAGGTGTTCAAAGCCTGAATTTGCCATAGGCTGACCACAGCAGGTCTGACCACTGGGATAAGTCACATCTACCCCCAGTTTAACGAGCAGCTGATAAGTGGCAATACCCGCATTGGGATAAAATTGATCTACATAACATGGAATGAACAATCCGACTTTCATTAGAATTATTTGGTTTTACCCGCAATATCGTTATTCGTTGCGTAATATTTCAATTCAATAATATCATTTGGCATTGGCTTCCTGTTCCAGCACTGGTGAATGGCCAGGGCAGTACCGATTGCGGTGGCCTGCGCCATTGATGCGGCAAAAACTTCCATATCGGGAAAAAGCAATGCAAGCAGGTTCATGTAGATGGCATTTTTACTGAAACCCCCATCTACAAAAATCCTTTTAACTGTAGCACCATTGATAACCAGCCTGGAAGAAGCCTGTTGCTGAACAGCGATATCGAGCATAAACTGGTGATAGGCAATTTTATCAGAGGGAAAAGAAGACAGGTCACGCGCTGCGAAAGCTGATGCCTTACTGGCCGGAGGATTGAGTTCTTTTCTTTCTGCCATTCCCTTCAGCAATTCCTCAATAATACCAGCATCATATCTCATCGTTTTATACCGGCCTGCACTTTGCTTAAAATGGGCAGCAATGCGTTTCACCTGCTGATCGTGTTCATAACCGGCAAAAATACGGGAAGACTTTACGGGCTTGCCTTTGAACTGCATATAACTCAAACAATCCTGTTCCAGCTCTTCCACGGTTAATGCGGAGTGGTTGAAAGGATTCATGGTGATACACCAGGTTCCGGTAGAGATCAATATAAAAGGATCATGAAAATTGATCAGATAAGGGATCAGCGCGGCAGAGCTGTCATGGAGACCAATACCTACTTTATACTGATTGCCTGGAAATTCTGAAGGAAATACCTTATCGGCATCCACAATAGGTGCCAGCTTAAGATCCAATCCTTCCTTTTTTACCCACTGATGGTAATCGTTAGCCGTAAAATCCCACAGCTGGGTATGACAGCCTATACTGGTCAGATCCGAATATTCCACACCGGACACGAGATAACTCAGGTACTGAGGCAGGTGCAGGGCATATTTAATTTGTTTGTACAGTTCAGGTTTTTCTTTTTTAATCCGGTAAAACTGCATACCCGAATTCAGGTTGCCCAATACAGGTGATGCCGTAGCAGCAGAAATAGCCTGCTCCCCGCCGTAAGTTGCATAGAATTCTTTTTTAAGCTCCTCAGGATAGGCTTTCAAATAGTTATATAAGGGTGCGAGTGGTTTCCCATAGGCATCAATATAGACGAAACTAGCTCCATAGGTAGAAAAATTAATGGCCTTGATTTCAAATTCTTTGCGCTTCAGTACTTCGCGCAAAGAATCAAAAATCGAGAGCCGCAAACTTTCCAGGTTCTCACAGGGATCACCATCCTCATCGTAGGTTTCTATGAAACGGGCAGAACGCTCAAAAACTATTTTATAGTTCTCGTCAAAGAGGAAGATCTTTTTGTTGGTCTTCCCGACATCGAAAACTACTATAACCGGCAGCGCACTCATTATAATCCTGTGGCTACGGTTTTCATTCCCCTGTCTGCAATCAGGTTTTCCCTGACTTTCAGCTCACGGTATAATGCTACAGGTTTTGCTGCACCACCGCTTCTGAGTCTTGCTTCCTGCACAATAGGCCTAACATCTGTACGGAAGGCATGCTGCAGAATTTCCTGACAGCGAACTACATCATTTTCCTGCTGTGCAACGGCCAGTGCAGCCCTGTCTACCAGTAGGGCTTGGGTATAGGAAAGCATAATGGCCTCGACCGACTGCAGCAGATCTTCCAAAGGATCTTTTACATTATGGGAAGCGTCAATCATCCAGCCTAATCCGCTAGCGTGATCCATTCCTTTAGCGTCCATTCCTTCAACGAGTTCATTAAAGATAAGGAACAGCTGGTAAGGCTTCATGCTTCCGGCAGTTAAATCATCATCGCCGTATTTGGAATCGTTGAAATGAAAACCGCCCAGTTTACCTTCCATCAGCAACAGAGAAACAATCTGTTCAATGTTGGCATTCGGCAAATGATGCCCAAGATCGACCAGCGTGTAGGCCTTAGGTCCCAGTTTATTTGCATACAGTAGCGACTGGCCCCAGTCGCCCACCGTAGTAGAGTAAAAGTTAGGTTCAAAAGCCTTGTATTCTACAAATACCTTCCATTGCTCCGGCAATGCAGCATAAATTTCTTCCAGGCTTTCCAGTGTATTCTGGAATGCTTTTCTGAAGTTCAGTTGTCCGGGGAAACACGAGCCATCCGCCAGCCAAACCGTCAGCGCATCAGATCCTAAAGCAACACCCTGACGAATTACTTCAATATTATGTTCAATAGCCTGCTTGCGCACCGCCTTATCTACATGCTGCAAAGAGCCGAATTTATAACTATGTGCCTGCCCTGCCTGATCCTGGAAAGTATTGGAGTTCATCGCATCGAAACGGAGGTGATGGTGCTCGGCCAGCTTTTTAATCGCATCGTAATCCTGTGGGATATCCCATGGGATGTGGAGTGATACGGCACCGCTGGACTGGTTCAATTGATGCAATAATCCGATATCCTGAATTTTCTCTTCCAGGCTACGGGGTTCCCCTCCGCCGGAAAAACGGCCGAAGCGTGTCCCGCCCGTACCTAAAGCCCAGCTAGGGATGGCAATTTGAAATTTTATCAATTTACTGATCACTTCTTCGATCTGCGCATGTTCTGCTGCAGCAAACTCGAATCTGCGTCGATGCTCAGCTTCCAGCTGCTGGTTATGGGCATCTATCTGATATTTCTCTATTTCCATGTCTTTAATTTATCTTACGAATGCCATGGCTACACCACCATCCACATTCAATACATTACCAGTTGATTTATTTAAGAGTCCGCCTACAAATACCAGGCAGGCATTTGCGATATCTTCGGGAAGGATAATTTTGTCCAGCAAGGTACGTTTGGCATAGAATGCCGGCAGTTCTTCTACCTTTACCCCATAAGCCTTCGCACGGCCAGCTGCCCAGTCGCCCTCCCAGATCTTACTGTCTGAAATCACAGCATCGGGATTTACCACGTTTACACGAATTTTATCTGCACCCAGTTCTGCGGCATTTAATCTGCTCAGGTGTAATTGCGCAGCCTTTGCAGAGCCGTAACCAGCATTATTCGGTCCCGATACCAAAGCGTTTTTGCTCACGATATTTAAAATATCACCACCAATTGCCTGCTTGCGCATGACTGCTACCGCCGCCTGTGTAACTTTAAACTGTCCCTTTACCAGCACATCATATAACAGATCCCAGTCTTTATCGGTATGCTCTTCGATAGGTTTGGAAATCGATAAACCCGCACAGTTCACGACAATATCAATCCCCCCAAAAGCAAGCGCAGCAATGTTAAAAGCCTGCTGAATATCATCACCTTTGGTGACATCCAGCACTGCTGTAGTGTAAGCGTCTTTTCCGTATAAACCTTTAAACTCCTGATCTGCCTGCTCTAATCTGCCACCATCGTTATCATTGATAATCACCACCGCGCCTTCTTCTACAAATTTCTTCGCGATAGCTTTACCAATTCCCCCGGCACTACCAGTAACCAGGGCAATCTTACCGGACAGCGCCTTTGGTTTAGGCATTCTCTGCAGTTTAGCTTCCTCGAGTAACCAGTATTCTATGTTAAAAGCTTCCTGACGTGGCAATGAAGTATATTCCGAAATAGCTTCAGCCCCTTTCATTACATTGATGGCGTTGATATAAAATTCTGCTGCCACACGCGTAGTCTGTTTGTCTTTGGAGAAAGAGAAAAGTCCGATACCCGGGTAAAGGATAATTACAGGGTTAGCATCACGGATTGCAGGACTGTTTTCATGTTTACAGGTGGCGTAATAATCAGCATACATTTTCCGGTAAGCCACAAATGCAGGTGCGAGTTTTTCTTTGATCACCGCAGGATCAGTTAGATCTGCTAAAGGATCAAGCTCCAGTACCAGCGGACTGATTTTGGTACGCAAAAAGTGGTCAGGACAACTGGTACCCATAGGAGCGAGCCGATCCAGGTCTTTGGAATTGATAAATTCAAGCACTCTCACATCATCCGTAAAGTGCCCCACCATATGGCGTTCACTTGAACAGAACCCACGTAATACTGGTGCCAGCAATGCGGCCTGTGCTGTCCTTACGGACTGCTCCGGTGAGCTGAGTTGCTGACCACCAAATACTGGTCCTTTTTTACCATAGTTCTCTTCCAGGTAAGTCGCACAGATTTCTATGACTTCCAGCGTATTGATATAACTTTCATAGGCCGTATCTCCCCAGGTAAATAAACCGTGCGAACCCAGCATAATCCCACGGATTCCGGGGTTTTCATCCAGACAGGCCTTTAACTGCAGTCCCAGATCAAAACCAGGTTTTTGCCAGTCTACCCAGCCAATAGTGCCGTTGAAAAGTTCCTGCGTAATCTGTTTGCCGTCCTTTGCCGCAGCAATGGCGATGGCAGCATCCGGATGTAAGTGATCTATGTGTTTAAATGGCAGAAAGCCATGGAGTGGCGTATCAATGGAAGGTGCTTTAGAATTGAGGTCATAAATACAATGGTTGAAAAGCTCTACCATTTCATCCTCCTGATCCAGTCCCCTGTAGATCTTTTTCAAGCTTCTCAGTCGATCTACATATAGCGCAGCCAGTCCATTACGCTTTAATGTACCTATATCACCCCCGGAACCTTTGATCCACATTACTTCTGCTGTTTCCCCGGTCAGCGGATCTATCGCGTCTGCTTTACAAGAAGTATTTCCTCCGCCATAATTGGTCAGGCGTAAATCTGCTCCCAATAAATTGGAGCGGTAAAGTAATAAGGCCACCTCATCTCCTGCCAGTTTAGCGGCTTCGGCTTCATCCCATAAATAACTGACGTGCTTAAAACGGTCTCTTTCGAACATATGATTTAATATTTTTTGTGACTATTTAATTGAATTTCCATACCCTACAATCAGGATAGATGCGATAATGAAGCCGATTCCCACAAGCACTGTACGGAAGGTTTTTTTGCTGACTGCCGTCCATTCTTTCAGTACTAATCCCCAAACATTGGCAACCAGGATAATAAAGGCCATGTGCAGTATCCATGAGCTGGCCCCATTGCCCAGCTTACTTTCGCCCATACCATAAAAGAAGAACTGTAGAAACCATGTGGTTCCTGCCAGCGCAGCAAAAACATAGTTAGCCAATAACGGCGTCTTTTTATTTGTATAATCCTTGAATGTTTTGTTGCGTGCGTTCAGTAACATGCACCAGAGAAAATTGGTCGTCAATCCGCCCCAGAGGATCACTACATAGGTGACATTATTCTGGTAGAGAAATTCTCCCTGTCCCGGATGAAGCGTTTTCCACAAATGGTTAGCTTCATGCGCCATATCCTTGCCTGCATCAATCCCAAAAGCAAAACAAGCACTCAGGATACCAGAGATAATCGCAACAGTGAGTCCCAATCCGATCTTGAATTCAGCACTTTCTTTGATTTCCTTTTGTGCATTCAGGTCTTTCTCTTTCATCATTCCCGCTTTCCCGCAGATAAAAATACCAACTACACAAACCAGCAGGCCCACGATGACCAATTGCCCCCAGGAGCTGCCAATGATATCAGTAAAAGTATCTTTTCCCGATTTTGGATAGATATCATAATAGATGGAAGGCAGCAGGGCACCGAATACAGAACTTAAGCCCAGGATGATGGAACTCCCCAGCGAGACACCCAGGTAACGCACACCTAAACCATAGGTAAGTCCCCCTATCCCCCATAAAATACCAAAGAAATAAGTCAGGCCGATTACTGCACCATCGGTATGTTTGATAATTGCGGAAAAGTCAGGAATCGTAAGGTATGCCGCTAATGGTGGCACAATCAGCCATGAAAAAATACCGCCAACAATCCAGTAACTTTCCCAGGCCCAGCCCTTAACCTTTTTATAAGGGATGTAAAAACTCCCGGAGGCGAAACCGCCGATGAAATGGAATATAACTCCAAAAATGATTTGCATACGTGTTTATGTATTTGGTTAGAATAATTAAGCGATAATAATGCTTTGAAATGGTTTAACTGTTATTTACTGTCCTGCTCCGGAATTTCATAACACATTGATGCGAACCCGCAAGAAGGGGTTTAGAGATACTCTTGAATTTTTTTTGATCAATCATAAGATGGAATATATTTGGTATCGCCAAATTATCACTAAAGAAAATAAGCCACCTATATGATTTGATATTTAAGCTATACTTTTTGGCATTGTTATTTGCGTTTTCCAGCAGATTTAGATTTCATCCCTTCATTAATCCTCATCGTATTTTCATAAATACCTTCGTAACTTGTTACCTCATTTACCTTCATTAATTCCTTTGTCAGATCTGCCAGTCTGATTTCAATTGTTTCGAGACTTGCTGTTGAATTGCCCCTTATTGCATTGATTTGTCCAGTAAGATCATTTCGTAAATCGATGATCTGTATTCCCAGATTTGTAACCATTGTTTCCAGATTCCCAGTTCTCGTTTCCAGATTCCCCATCCTCGTTTCCAATCTAACCATTCTCATTTCCAGCTGATCGATTCTCGTTTCCAGATTCTCCATCCTCGTTTCCAATCGAACCATTTTCATTTCCAGCTGATCGATCCTCGTTTCCAGATTCTCCATCCTCGTTTCCAATCGAACCATTTTCATTTCCAGCTGATCGATCCTCGTTTCAATATTTGTGAGCTGTAACTCTAACTTATTGATCCTCCCCGAAATTCTGTCAAACCCCGCTTCCATGGCTATACTCATTTCCTGGAAAAGATTTAACAGTGCAAAACTTGTTTTTTCAATTTCAAATAACCTTTTGTTAATGACTTCCATAAATCTCGTATTAATAGTTCAAAATTACCTTATTTAATTTTAAATAAAAAATAATTTCTATTTGAGCTAAATTAAATAAATAAAAGAGTGATTTAATTACCCAAAGCACATGTTTTCATTTACAGTCCCGGGTAGTTAGCCGGCAATGCTTCCAGGAAAACAAATTCATTATTTCTTAGTATTTTTATTCCCTCCTGTGAGCAAACCATATATAGCCTAATGACCGATTACTATAAATACCTGCCTGTCAGTACTGAAGACAAAAACTGGGGACTATACGTGCTCAATGCAGGAACCATTCGCACTGGTCCTGAAGCGATATATCCGGTAAATACTCATCCTTCACATCATTACTTCAACTGGAATAATGGCCGTATTTTAGACGAATACCAGCTCCTGTATATCACAAGGGGATCCGGATATTTTGAATCGGATCACTGCAGTTACAGGAAAATAGAAGAAGGTTCAATCATCATTCTTTTCCCGGGGGAAAGGCATCGCTATAAACCTGCAGAGGACACCGGATGGGATGAATACTGGATAGGTTTTGAAGGAGAAATAATGAATAACCTTGTTCGCAATAGCTTTTTTAGTCCGGCACAGCCCTGTTTCTACATCGGCTTTAATGAACAGATTTTCGGCATGTTTGAGTCGATCATTGAAAAGACTAAGACAGAGATTAGCGGTTATCAGCCAGAAATCTCAGGCGCAGTACTTCATTTAATGGGCAGCCTGCGTGCCTTAATAAAAGAAAATTCCAGGGTACATGACGACCGGGAACTCATCGTAAACAGAGCCAGGATTTTATTCCGATCTAACATAGATAAGTCCTATTCCCCTGAACAGGCTGCGGAGGAATTACAAGTAGGATATTCCTGGTTCAGAAAAGTATTTAAAAGCTATACAGGCCTGTCTCCCGGACAGTTTTTTATCCAGCTTAAAATAGAAAAAGCGAAGTCTCTGCTGTCTGATCCCAATCTCTCTGTGAAAGAGATTGCTTATGCGCTGAAATTTGAGTCCAGCTTCTATTTTTCCAAATTATTTAAGGACAAAACCGGGATTACACCCAGTGCTTTCAGACAGCGGGAAATCAGCCTCACGACGGGCAGATTGTTGATTTAGCATTATTCACTGTTCCTTTTAAGGTGATGAGAAAATCTTTATAAAGATGGCCGTAGTGTAAGATAAAATGGTGCCTCCTGATCCTGATGGTTCTGGCTCTTAATGATTTCCGCTGCAATAGTGCCCATCATCTTAAAATCAGTGGAGATGGTGGTGATACCGTTCAGTAAAAATCTTTTCAGCGGAGTTTCATTGTAAGAAATCACCCCCACATCTTTACCCATGATTAAGTCCATAGCCATGATCCGCTCAATCAGCACCACCAGATCGTCTTCCATCAGGTTGATGTACGCTTCACCGGAACCTATCGGTTCATTGCTCACATCACTCACAATCACATGATTGAAGGCATATTGCTGACAAAATCTTCTGAATCCATCTATAATTTCATTTGGGAAATAACTCTTTTTAGGAAAGATGAGCTTCAGGGTATGGTATTTCTCCAGTTGCTGTTTTGCCTGTATGAGTGCCCTATAGATATCCTTTTCAAAATTTTCATATACCGCTGAATAATGACCAGTTACACCAGGAACCTTTTTATCGAGCAGGATTAACTTATCCGAAGGAATCGTATTGATAATTTTATAGGCATCTTCACCACCTTCAACAAAATGTGGTATAATCACATAATGCGAATATTCGGTTCGCTTGTTCATAATCAGCTTTTTGAAGATAGCGAAATCGTTGTTATAGATATAAAAGTCGATCAGCGCATCTTCCCCTAATGCAGATACGAAAGAATCGTAAATAATCTTTTTGTGTACAGACAATTTATTAAACAATAGAAAGATCTTGATTTTCTTCTTGAACTCAGTATTGTCAATATAAAACCCCTTGCCGGGCACGGACAAAATAACGCCCTTTTTCTTCAAATATTTGTAGCCTTTTTCTGCAGTATCCCTGGAGATTTCGAGAACACTGCTCAACTCATTGATAGAAGGCAGAATATCATTTCTATTCAATATCCCATCCTCCACAGCTTCAATGATGGAATCACTTAACTGTAAATACTTAGGTGTAGCAGAGTATTCGTCTACGTGAATGAACTTGAAAAAGTCGCTCGTCTTGATCATATGAATATGTTTTTAAAACCTTTTAGCATAAATAGAAAATTACCGGATCACCTTCACCATTTCAGGCGCATCAATTACCGTTTTCACTTTACCATTAGCTAGTTTAGTATGCTTAATTTTCACAAGGCCATAGGGTGTTGGAATGTAATGACCTGCACACCCAGAACATGTTCTGTAAGCCATGATGTAGGTCCAGATGCCCAGCCATGAGCAAGGCTATGTCGTAATTTTTTATAGCTGTACGCACCATAGGCAGCATGGATATCTATTTGACCAGCGGGCACCAGCTCATCAATGCGGCCGGCATTTTTTGTCCAGGAAAGATCAAAATCCTCCCAGAAGGTAGTCGCCCCCATATCCAGCATCCCTCCCCAGTATGCCCTGATATTAGCTATTGCTCCCTGATAATCTCCTGCTTTAGCTTTCGCCTGCAGCATGTAATAGCCATAAAAAGTAGAGAAATCTTTTGTGCCGCCAACTGAAATAAAATCTTTGTTTGCCTTTTCAGCTGGCATTAATCCCGCTAAAGCCAACAATGCGGCTGCCTGCTTACTGTTTGCCGCGTCAGGAACGCTTTTCTTTAACAACTTTAAGGTCGACTCACATTTAAGTGCTGTGGCATTTTCACCAAGAATATGGCAGAGTTCAGCACCGTCTTTTAAGGTAAGTACCATCATGGCCTGCAGACCAGCATGCACTGCCGGTTTATTGGCATAAGATGGCCAGTCCATAAAGCGCATGCCATCCAGGTCTTCCTCATTGCCTTTAACTTTGGTCATGAGGTGATTGAGCAGGCTAACCAGGTAACCACGCTGCGCTTTGAGGTAATTCAGATTCCCCTGGTATTGATACCAGTCGCGCTGAATCCGGATCCACCACATAGAATAGGAACTGATCCCATTCATCCATTCTGGTATTGGCGTCACCTTTTTGATCAGATCAAGGCTTTGAGGTACCACCTCATTATAGCCAAAAACAGTATTTATGGTCATGACTTCAGGATGCATATCCCCTACCCAAACTAACCTGTCTCTTTTAATTCCGTCCCACAAATATTGCTGCATATTTAAATGAACAGTATAGGCACCTGTAGCCCAGATTTTATTAAGCCTGTCATCACTACTGTGAAACGATCCCAGATAAGGTACATCACGGTAAGTAGCGATTGCCCGCACTTCTTTTAATAACAGTTCTGCATTCGTATCGGCCAGGTCTATCCGCACAAAGCGAAAGCCTGTATTCCCCAACTCCAGTCCCCCCAGCCAGGGCAGCTCAACAGTAAAATCACGAATGGCATGGTCGTTCGTCGCCCCGCTTAGCGTATCTATTTCTGCCATAGCCTCACTCGCAGATTCCCCGAAACGAATGCGCACTTTAACTGGCCCCTGTTTATTCATCAATCCGGTAACGAGTTGCAAACCTCCATGGAGTTCTTTGCCATAATCCAGCAGGATGCCTGCTTTTGTGTGGTTATCGCTTTTTAAAGTAACCAGATCTTTATTGACCAGCTCTGCCTGCCCATTTCCGGCTTTGAGTAATTGCTGTGCATTCAGGATGTATTTGCCCGTGGTGTCCGACTGCCATAGGATGCGTTGGGGAGAAAGATATTCACGTATGCGTGGATCTTTCTGTGCAGATAGAGTTAGGGTTGAGCATAAAAAGCAAGTTAAAAACAGATAATATTTCATCTTGATCATTTGGTTAAGGCCAATATTTTATAGTACTGAGGGTTACAGGCCCTCTTAAACCAGAGGCTTCCAGCTTACTGTCGGGATGGTATGGATTTACATTTAAAATGAATGAAAATCAGCTGAGATTGCTGGTCAGCCAATTTTCATTCTTTTGTGTAATATCTATAATTTTACTGCGTATTCAAACTGGTAGGTACCAGAACCAGCATTTATTTCAACATCGTTACCTTTATCTGACACCTTGCTAAATCCTTTAACTTCTTTCAATACGACCCCATTTTCTGTTACAGCCGATTTAGCAGCGCCAGGCAACGTGATCAGCGCTGTGGTATTGGGAGGGATAACTACTTTTAATTTAAAATTGCCATTTTCAATTTTCCAGTCGCTTACTGCCAGCCCATATAATGTTTCCAGTTCCGCAGCTGCATGGGTAATCTGACCTCCAGGTTTTGGTGCGATCGTTATTTTCTTGTAGCCTGGTCCCGACTCATCCGTATCCAGACCTGCCATCACTCTATACATCCAGTCGCCGATTGCACCGTAGGCATAATGGTTAAACGAGTTCATATCTGTGGTTTGGAAACTGCCATCAGGTTTGATACCATCCCAGCGTTCCCAGATGGTGGTGGCTCCCATTTTAACGGGATATAACCAGGAAGGATAGGTTTCCTGCAGTAACAGTTCATAAGCTATATCCGTGCGACCAAAACGGGTAAGTACGTGACATAAATAAGGTGTTCCGAGGAAGCCGGTAGTCAGGTGTGTACCATAACTTTTAATATTTGCAACCAGGTGGTCTACTGCCTGCTGTCTGAGGTTTTCTGGTAACATATCAAAGTTCAGTGCCAGCACATAAGCGGTTTGCGAACCGGAAACCAGTCTGCCGTTAGGGGTCAGATATTCTTTCAGGAAGGCCTTTTTAATCCTTTCCAGCAGCAGTGTATATTTATCCTCATCGCCTTTATTGCCCAGTACCTTTGCTGCATTGATCAGCAACTGTGTCGAATGTGCATAAAAAGATTGTGCAATCAGGTATTTATCAGTGATGGCCGAGCGACCGTCATTATCGTCAGCCGGACGATAAAAGAGCCAGTCCCCAAAGTGAAAGCCTGTGTTCCACAAGTCGTCTTTACTTTTTGAGGTCATGAATTCTACCCATGCCCGCATACTTGGATACTGCCTTGCCAGCACCTGTTCGTCACCATAGGCCACATACATCCCCCATGGAATGATCGTTGCGACGTCTCCCCAACCCGTAGCACCATTAGAGTTGTTGTCCAGTACGTTTGGTACAACAAAGGGTACACTTCCGTTAGGCAACTGGTCTGATGCTACATCTTTCATCCACTTGGTAAAAAATCCTGCCACGTCCATGTTAAACGCTGACGTCCTGAAAAACACCTGTGCATCCCCTGTCCAGCCCAGACGTTCATCACGCTGCGGACAATCCGTAGGCACATCCATAAAATTACCTTTTTGTCCCCATTCAATATTATGCTGCAACTGGTTCAGCAGCGGGTTCGACGTGGTAAATTTCCCGGTAGTTGCCATATCAGCATATACCGCGATCGCTTTGAAAGAAGCAGGATTAAGGTTCGCTACATTTCCTGTTACTTTCACATACCTGAAACCCTGGTAAGTGAAATGCGGTTCATAACTTTCTACACCAGATCCTTTAAAGATATATTTGACCATCGCTTTTGCTGTACGCAGGTTAGCATCATAAAAATTGCCCGCCTTATCCAATACTTCGCCATGTTCCAACTGGATGGTAGATCCTGCCTTGCCACTGAGCTTAAAAGATACCCAGCCTACCAGATTCTGGCCAAAATCCAGCACGGTCTCCCCTTTCGGAGTTTTAATGACCTTGATTACGCTGAATTCTTCATGCTTGCGGGGAAGCGGACTAATACTGCTTTCCAGTGTTTCTTTCCCTGCGGCTAAAATCTTGACCCCTTTCCAGGCTGCATCGTTATAGTTTGGCATTGCCCAGCCGTTCTTTTCATAACGTGCATCATATATTTCTCCATTATACAGATCTGAGAAGCGAATGGGACCCGTTGTGTATTTCCAGCTATCGTCACTGTTCACGGTCTTCACTGTGCCATCAGCATATTCAATATGCAGCTGCACCAGTCCGCTGATTTGTTTTCCATAAAAACCACGCTGACCATCAAAGCCGATACGGCCTGCATACCATCCATTGCCGAGTGTGAACCCAATTGCATTCTGCCCGTTTTTGAGCAGGGTGGTTACGTCATAACTTTGGTAAAGCAGTCTTGTGGAATAACTTGTCCATCCAGGAGCCAGGTAATCACTGCCTACACGTTTACCATTGATCTGAGCTTGGTATAAACCATGAGCGGTAATGTATAAGGTGGCAGATTTCACATTTGCGGTCGCAGCAAATACCTTTCTGAACATCGGACTTGGACCTGTGACTGTGTCGGCAAGATCACTGGTAATCCATTTGGCCGACCAGTTAGCCGCACCAAACAGACCTGTACGCCAGGAGCTGATGGCACTCCAGGCAGATTCCTTCCCCAGGTTATCTTTTAGCTTCACCTGCCAGAAGTATTTTGTATTTGGTTGCAGTGGAGTACCGCCATAGGGCAGAAAAACCGAAGTCTCGCTCTTCGTTTTACCACTGTCCCATACCAGCGATTTCCCGGCCGATAAATTCGCAGAATCTGTCCCTACCCTGACCTGGTAAGTCGTTTGCATTACATTACGTTGCGCAGATTGAATCTTCCAGCTTAACCTGGGTGCCGCAGCGTTTATATTTAAAGGATTTTCCTGATATTCCGTCTTCAAATCGGTTACCTGCAGTTGCTGAGCAGCTGCTGAAAGGGTAAACAGGGAACAATGGAGGGCAACTATTAAAAAGTATGTTCTCATAGCGTGTTATTGAGGGTTTTGAGTTAGGTTATCAAGATTCACTTCTCTTTGTGGAAGAGGGAGCAAGAGTTTATTTGTATTCAAATTATAAGATCCGGAAGGAATATTTTGTTTGTTCGCTATCTCATACCGCCCATGGGCAGTCATTACCGCCTCTGCTTTTCCTGAACGCACCAGGTCATACCAGCGCTGATTTTCAAAAGCCAGTTCAACTCTTCTCTCCTGCAAGATTGCATCCCTGAATGCCTGCTGACTATCTACGCTCAAGGCCGCAACAGCATTTGCAGCAGTCTTAGCAGGCAAACCAGCACGCGTACGAATTTGATTCAGCAAAGTGAAAGCCTCTCCGCCGGCAGCAAATCCCTGCTCATTTAAACATTCGGCAATCATCAGCAACACATCTGCATACCTGATTACAGGAAAATTATCATTCGTCCGCCCCCGGTCTACAATACCATGGTTGTATTTTTTAACATAAGGAATGTTTACAACTTTGCCTGTCAGATCTGTAAAGCCGGTTGCCAGTGAAACATCTTTTCTTAAGTCGCCCGTTTCATAGGCATCGATCATATCTTGTGTAGGAATGTTCCATCCATTACCCCCGCCTAGGGTTGTTCCCGGATCACCTGTAACGATACTGCCAGAATTCCATGGTGCAAACTGATACATAAAGTTACTTTCCAGACCCGGTTGTGCACCAAGATACTGAATTTCAAAAACAGACTCGCTGTTATTTTTACTTGATGGCAAAAATATATCGCTGTAAACAGGTATCAAACTATAACCCAGCGTCTGCACTTTACGGAGGGCAACCAGAGCTTCACTGAATTTCTTTTGCGTCATATATACTTTGGCTAACAGGGACAGCGCAGCCCCCTGTGTTGCACGTCCGGCATCAGCACTGCCATATTTTACAGGGAGATTCGTAACAGACGCATTCAGGTCGGCAATAACCTGTATATAAACCTCCTCCAGACTTGCTCTTCCTTTTGAACGGGCGTCTTCGGGCGACTGTGTAGGCAGCAGTCTCAGAGGTACGCCACCAAACTGCCTGACCAGGTTAAAATAATTAAAAGCACGTAAGAATGCTGCCTCCCCTGAATACTGGTTTTTCAGCGCCTCTGCCATAGGTACCTCTCCAATTCTTGCCAGGATTTCATTACAGCGGGCAATTCCGGTATAGTTTTGCTGCCAATACAGCTGCAAAGGCTCTGCTGTGGCACCCACCAGGAATTCGTCTATAAACTCACGCTGCTCATATCCCCTGTCTGACGGGTTATATTGATAGGTGGTATTGTCTGAGCGCATTTCTCCGAAGAGCCAGTAGCTCACCCTTCCCATATCACTGATAGAGGAATAAGCGCCATTAACAGCCTGTCTGATATCGCCTTCCGTTTTATAAAAATTATTTCCTGCAATGGAAGCTTCAGGAGTCTGATCTAAAAAGTCTTTTTTACAGCCGCAAATAGCTAAGCTGATCAAAAATACGCCTGTGATGATATATGTTGAATAATTCTTCATGATGATGATTGCTGAAAAGATTAAAAAGTTAGGTTTACACCAAGGATGAAAGTTCTTGGCAAAGGGTAATTCGTGAAATCTTCTCCGGGAACCAGCGCATTACTCACTGCATTACCAGAAATTGTATTTCTGCTCACTTCCGGATTGGAACCGCTGTATTTGGTGAAGGTTGCCAGATTCTGGATGCTGGAATAAATCCTTGCCCCTTTGATCACTTTAGAATTTTCCAGCCATTTTTCACTGAATCTATAACCCAGCGTCACGTTCTGGATGCGCATATAACTAGCACTTTCTACCCATGATGAATTGACATCACGGTAAATTACCCTGGAACCGTTAGTTGTTGGTGTAAAGCCGTCGCCGGGATTTTCGGGCGAACGCCATCTGTTCAGCACTTTCTGATCCACATTAAAAATACCATCAATATTCAGCAGGTACTGATTGGCTGTTTTTAAGATCTGTCCGCCCTGAGAGCCTACCAGCAGCAGGTTCAGATCAAATCCCTTATAACCAAATGTATTCGTTAAACCCCAGGTAAAATCCGGCTGTGGGGAACCGATCACTGCAAAATCTTTTACAGGCTCAATGATGCCGTTATTGTCTACGTCTTTATACTTTATCGATCCAACTATTGAGGTGACATGTTTCGGAGAGTTGGCCAGATCGGCCTGATCCCGGTAAACCCCTTCCAGAATATACCCGTAGAATTCCCCTACTGGTCGCCCTACCTGCGTGATATGCTGGTATGATCCTTCACCGCTTCGTCCACTATATACCGGATCATTATTATCATTTAAGGCCAGCACCTTATTCCTGTTAAAAGCAATATTTGCACTTGTACTCCAGGTAAATTCACCTTCCAGATTTTTGGAAGTCAGGCCAAACTCAAAACCTTTATTTTCAATCTTGCCGGAGTTGATGATAGCATTTGAGTAACCGGACGACAAGGGGATTTCACTATTGTACAACATGCCATTCGTGATCCGTTTATAATAATCAAGGTTGACAGATACGCGGTCTTTGAACAGGCCCAGATCAATACCAGCGTCCAGTTGTGAAGACTCTTCCCAGGTCAGGTTAGGATTATTCAGGGAAGTAGGAATGCGGCCACTGGCCAGCTGTCCGCCAAAAGTATAGTTAGATGATCCGATATTAGTGATATACGTATAGTTTCCAATGTTAAAATTACCAGAGAGACCATAGGTAGCTCTCAGTTTTAAGTCGCTCACCCAACTTACATTCTTCATAAAATCTTCCTGTGACACCCGCCAGCCCAATGCAGCAGAGGGGAAAGTACCGTAGCGGTTATTACTTCCAAAACGGGAAGATCCGTCCGCACGCACCGTAGCTGTAAATAAATACTTGTCCTTATAAGCATAATTTACCCTGGCCAGGTAGGAAATAATAGACCACTTCTGTACATCCGCTCCGTAAGAATTGATAATAGAAGCAGCATTGATGGTCTGGATTTTATCATCAGGATAGTTATCCGCAAATAACCTGAGGCTTTCTGCACGTTCCTTTTGCGCGCTATAACCTAATACAACATTCAGGCGGTGGTCTTTAGCAAATGTTTTGTCATAGGTCAGCAGGGCTTCCGACAGCCAGTTGAAGCTGTTTGATTTTTCTGTAGTAGAATTCGGAACTACCGGAGGCGGAGCATTTACACCACCAACAAACGAGGGATTAAACACAAAAGAGGAAGCATTGGTATAATCTACATTGAAGCTGTACTTTAGTTTCAATCCGTCCAGAATCTGGTATTCTGCAAAAGCAGTACCCAGTCCCCTGAAGTTTTTTGATTTAGTCCCCGCAAATTCCAGACTGTTCAGCGGATTTGGTCCTGCATACATATCAGGAGAAAATATATAAGGCGTACGGTTTCCTGAAGCATCTGTAACCGGTATCAGCGGACTGAGCCAGAGGCTTCTGCTCAGTACATCTACAAAGTCGCTCTCAAAGCTGTTTAAGTTTTGTACACTATTGGTCGGCGCCATATTCAGACCCACCCGCAATTTCTTGCCGATTTTACTTTCTGTATTCATCCTGATCGCATAGCGCTCAAAACCTGTATACCGCAGTGTTCCTTCCTGGTTCAGGTAACCAAGGGAAAAAGCATATTTCGTATTTTCTGAGCCACCACTGATACTCGCATCCAGGTTACTGGTAGGTGCATTATGGATAATTTCATTATACCAGTTTGTTCCTTCGCCATATTGTGCAGGATTACGAAAAGCAGCAGGGATATCTGCATCCGTTGCCACCAGTCCCCTTGAAGCAAAATCATCAATGATAATATCTTTTCTGAACTGCGCGAACTCCGTACCATTCAGCATTTGCGGACGCCCCTTTTGAGGAACCTGCTGGATGCCGGTAAAGGCACTTACATTTACTACAGGAACTCCGCGTGCACCTTGTTTTGTGGTAATCACGATCACCCCATTGGAGCCTCTCGAACCATAGATAGCTGTAGACGAGGCATCTTTTAATACGGTTACCGATTCTATATCGTTGGGATTGATCACGTTCAGGGGATTGGACACCTGTCCTGAAGTATTTGAGATCGGATAGCCATCCACCACAAACAGCGGATTATCACCCGCACCAATAGATCCGGAGCCCCTGATTTTAATAGATGTACCACCACCCGGCGTTCCGGTTGTCGTGCTGATCTGCACCCCCGGAATCTGTCCTTTCAGTTTCTGATCTACAGAGCTGACAGGTAAATCCTTCATCTGCGCAGCAGAAAGTGTGGCCACAGCTCCGGTGGCGTCTTTTTTTGTGGTGGTTCCGTATCCGATGACTACAATTTCATCCAGCCGCTGGTTGTTTGATACCAGCTGCACATCAAATGTAGTTTTACCAGCAATGGCCAGTTCCATTGCATTGTAACCTATATAACTAAAAGTGAGAATTGCATGATCTACTGTTTGAAGCGAATAGACACCGTTTGAATTTGTCGTGGCACCAGCAGCAGTACCTTTTACTTTTACAGTTACTCCTGGAAGCGGACTGCCATCGTTTTTATCAGTTACCTTCCCGGTAACAGTGATCTGCTGGGAATAGGCGTTTGTAACTATTGTAACTGTAAACAAGAGTACACAAAGCACCGCAGAAAAGAATTTTTGTAAATTTCTTTCAGTTGTCATATGCATTTATATTTGGTTGATCTAAAGTAAATCAACCACTCCTGATCGGCAACCTGCTCTATCCTGTAAATGCGTTATTTTTGTGTTTTAAAACGTTTTTTTATCAAAAAAGGGCGACAAATGAATTGCCGCCCTCCTCTTAAAATGTTTATTTATGCTACCTGATCTCGAATACATATTTTCCCGCGCCGATCTCATGAACAGCATTTACTTTCTTACCCTGCAACCAGGCAGACTGATTCCCTGTTAGGGGGAAGCGAACAGTGGCACTGGAATTAGACGGCACCATTACCTCATAAATCACCTGTTTACCTTTCCTCTTCCAGGAGGAAAGAATAGTGCCATATGGCCCGGTATGGCTTGCTTCAAAATGGCTTAATCCGGATACAAAATTAGGCGCCAGAATAATATTTTTAAACCCCGGATGCTGCTCATCAATCTTGATTCCACCCAAACCTTTAAAAAACCATCCACCTATTTCACCAAACATCATATGATTTAAAGAGATATCCCGCTCTGCTTTAATATTCCAGTTTTCATATAAAGTAGTCGCCCCATTTACGATCCACCATCCCCATGAAGGGTAAGTATTCTGTGCAGCCAGTTTGTATGCCGTCTCCGCCTGTCCGTTATCACTCAAAGCATTTAAGATCGCCTTCGCTCCCAGTACCCCAACATCCAGGTGCATTCCATCCGCTGCTACTCTTTTTGCCAGGTTTTCTGCCACTTTTGCTTTCAGCTCTTCAGGTACAATTCCCCATTGCAAAGCCACGCTCAGTTCTGTTTGTAATCCACTGCCATATATAGCTGTAGCTGTGTTGAGGTATTTGTCATTGATCGCCTTTTTAATCTTTTCCGCCAATGCGGTATAATATGCAGCATCCGCTGTTTTACCAAAAAGCAGGGCTGTTTTGGCTAGAATATTAGCATCTACGTAATAGTAAACGGAAGATGTATATTCCAAAGGTGAAGACGATTTTACAGGCACCCAGTCGCCCCTGCCAAAGGAGGTTAATCCTTCCGGACTAATCTGCTCTACATAATTTACATAACTTTTGATGTTATCATAGCAGTCTGCCAGCAGTTTACTATCTCCGTAAAACTGATAAATATTCCATGGAATAATGGCGATGGTACTTGTCCAGTCCGTTCCATTTGCTGTACCATATCCCCAGCCTCCTGTAGGAATGATATCCGGTAATACGCCATTCGGCTGCTGTTCATCCCTGTGATCTGCCAGCCATTTTTCATATACGGTAATCCCATCGAAATTATACAAGCCCGTTTCCACTGCAAAATGACCGTCACCCGTCCAGCCGTTCTTTTCGCGCTGCGGACAGTCGGTCGGGAATCCAAATAAATTAGATAAGTAAGAGTTATTCGTAGCCCACCATAATTTATCAATCAGCGGATTTGAAGAACTGATCTTCCCTGTTGCCGGCACATCGCTGTGCATAAAATAACCAGTGATACTATTTTTATCAATCTCTACTGGTTTGCTGCTGATGACTTCCACATACTGAAAGCCTTTATAGTTAAACTTAGGCATAAACTCTTCTACTCCCTTTCCGCTCAGGATCAGGATATCCGTCTGAAAAGGATCTTTGTTATCTGCCGGACGATGGTATACATCAATGTTAGACAAATCAAGGCGTCCATCAGGAAATAATCGTTCTCCATGTTTAATGCGTACAACTGTTCCGCTTTCTCCTTTCACCCGGATCTTTGTAACCCCGGCGATGTTCCTGCCCAGATCAAACACGTAGGTAGTATCATTGAACTTTTTAAGCGATACTGCCGGAATAGTCTCCACATTACGGATCGGATGCATCGCCTGACTCACAATATTTTTTGATGGCGCCGCGCGAAGGGAAATACCATTCCATTTACTGTCGTCAAAATCCACGGTATTCCATCCCGGTTGCTCCAAACGTGCATCATAATGCTCCCCCGTGTAAATGCTGTTAAATGTCACTGGACCGCTATGCGTTTTCCAGCTCCCATCCGAAGTCACAACTTCAGTAGATCCGTCTTCATAAGTAATGCGCAAGTCCAGGCAAAATGCTGGCCGCGCTCTCCAGGGTGCTTTATCAAAATCCCAAACGGCGAGCGACTGGTGGTTATACCATCCATTGCCCAGTAAAACACCTACAGCATTTTTACCGCTTTGCAAATTAGCCGTTACATCATAACTTACATATAAATTCCTCCTGTCGAAACGCGTGTACATGGGATCCAGGCGGTGGTTACCTACCTTTTTACCGTTCAGGTATAATTCATATAGTCCGCCTGCGGCAATATATGCTCGGGCAGATTTTACTTTTTTAACCGGTTCGAATACTTTCCTGAAATATGGAGCAGGCAATTTATTGATATTATTCCCGTCACTGATCCAGGTACCTTTCCAGTTAGATATCTTCATCATTCCCGTCTCAAAACTCGCCATCTTTCCAGCAGTGCCTGGTTTTCCATCTTTATCCCAGACTTCGACCAGCCAGAAATATTTAGTAAAAGCTTTTAGCTTATCCCCTTTATAAACAACTAATGATGTTGAGGAGGTCACCTTACCGGAGTTCCATAACCCCTCCTTTTGATTGAGCAGCGCAATAGAATCTGTACCTAAAGTTATCCTGTAAGCAGTTTGTTGGGCATCCTGCCTCGTATCTGCAAGCATCCATGATAGTCTTGGTTCTGGTGCATCAATTCCTATAGGATTAACCAGATGTTCACATTGCAGGCCATAAGGCGATACGGTTGCATTCGCAAAGATGCTCTTTGCCGATAATAAGGTAAGGATAAATAACAAAGAGGAACTCAATAATTTTCCTGAATAAAGTTTCATAAATATCATGTATGTGCTTTACAATAGTAACATGTGCAATTCTTTACAGCAACCTGTACTATCCTGTTCTCAAATCTAAAAAAAACCAGCTAACTGAAACCAAGCTATATTTTTTATATTTGCCGGCAGATGAAATCTACATACCTAATCTTACTTGTTTGTATAGCAGGATGCTTTACCGCTTGTTCCAAAAAAGACTCTTTTGATGCTGAGGCTCAATTCACCACAGATACGACTATGATTCGTGATTTTGTGAAAAAAAATAACATTCCAGCTATTAAACATAGCAGTGGTATTTTTTATGTGATTTCCGCACCTGGTACCGGCTCTTATAAATATACTGCTTCTACAAAAGTTACCGCAAACTATACCGGGAAACTGTTAGACGGTTCTGTTTTCGATAGTACAACAGGTAAAGCACCAGTAGAATTTCCACTTAACCAGGTGATCGAAGGCTGGCAGATTGGTGTTCCTCTGATCCAGAATGGCGGAACTATCCGTTTAATCATCCCTTCAGGATATGGATATGGGAATACTCCTCAACCATTACCATCAAACTCAATTACCGATTTTACAATAGCAATTACGAAATTACAGGAATAATAAAAAGATATATTTAAACGCGGAAAGGCTCCTGATCAGGAGCCTTTCCGCGTTAAATAAGTTTAGGGTATAAACCTGTATAGTTATTCATTGTAAATAGCGCTCAGGAATTTCGCCATTTTTGCAGGGGAATCAGTATTCAGATAATCCACACCCATTTTAATAAAAGCCTGCCAGCAGGTTTTCGTATCCGGATTACCCCAGAAGCGTACCTGTTTACCTGCTTTATGTACAGAATCTACGAAATTTTGTGACTTTGTATAATCAGCTTCTGCCATGCGACCCATACCGTTCCATTTTGAAAATTCATAGAGCCCAACACTAAAAAATGCTACTCTTTTCAACTGTTCTGCGGTATATGGAATTCCCCGCTTGCCATCAAAGAAAAAGATAGGGTCAAAAGCTTTAAAACGATGCGGAGCCGGAACATTTCCCGTAATCACCAACCGCACGGCATCCGGATTAGCCGCCGGGTCAAAATAATGACGCAATGGTCTCAGCTTTGCTTCCAGGCATTTCAGTGCAGGTTCGCCCGCAGTCTTAAGGTCAATCAGCAATTGAAGTTTACCTCCATCTTTGTAAGCCTGGTTATTTCCGTTGCGTTTGATCTCTCTCAGTAGTGGTTCGATGTACAGTCTTTCTATAGTCCGTTTTTTATCAATATCCTCTATGGTATGCGCTACATAGAGCTCATTACCTTCCAGAAATACGTCCACTTCCATAGAGCCAAAATGGCTGGCATAGGCAGTATAAAAAGGCCGGCTTTGCAGATAATCATTATGGGAATGTGTATTCTTATTTACTTCGTACTTACTCACCCGAATATATTCCTGTGCATAAGAAGCCATAATATTTGCACCCAGCATTAACATTGTACATAATGCAGTGTAAGATAAATTCCTTAATGCTGTACTCTTTTTTCCTTTATTCATCATCCTTTATTTATGGCTTAAACCAAAATTAATGTTCGCATACCCAGACTTTGTCAAAGATATAGGCTGATGTATTAAACTAAAGTTAGCCTGAAATTACCAAAAGAATACACCGTGACGCTTATATAAGATATCTGGATATACATAGATCAAGATGCTGTAATCAAAAAAATAATTATGGAGGGATAGGTGGCCAAAACTATATAAGTCTGCTAATTGTTAGCTAATAATTTAGCAATAAGACAAGAGGATCACTTATCAAATTTGATCAGCTGATCGTTTGGAAGATCATACTCATAGAGCAGATCCTTATCACTATCAAAATATAACCACTGAACAACATTTGTTTTATGCTCGAATGCTGTAGCAATACCAATCATTGTATATTCCTTGTCTGCTCTTGTCTGTGCTTCTATGGAATAGGAAAGATCATTTCTATTTTTAATTTGTAGTTTGAGCAACTCGTTCTGAGAATTTGCAACATAGTATTCAACAATCAGATAAATTTTATCCAGGTAGCTTTTTGAATATTTATCAGCTTCAACTGTATAGTATTTGAGTTCTTTCTGGTATCCTTTTCTAAACTCCGAAACCTTACCATCTTTAACTTTTTTTGCAGACAGGATATGTTTGGCTTCCTGCGGGGAATCTCCATCACCAGCCATGTAGATCGTGTCTTTTTGCCATAGCAGCTCTACCAGGTCGCCCCTGAGGAAAGTTCTCTTATCGTCACCGGAATTCACAAAAGAATAATCTTCATTTCCTTTTCTGGCGTTAAACAATTCGTAGTCGCCATCATCGTTATACCCAATAAATTCAACTGTTATTCGCTGTTGAGGGATAACTACCGAATTCTCTTTGGGTTGGATTTTCTTTTTTTCTGGTGCCGCAATAACTTGATCTGGTATTTTTACGCGATCAGAATGACATGATATGCTAAGGCATAAAGGTAAAATACAGATAATAATAAATCGTTTAATCATGTTATGCTGTCGTATTCATTTTGAAAAATACCGATTCTATAAGCAAAGCTGTATCATGCTTATACCTGCTCATAAAAATGCCTGTCAGTACAATAAAAAATTCACTTTAAAGATGCCGGTCATCATAAAGAATTGTTGTACAAACTAACATGGCAATTTCAATTTACAAGTCTTATTGATCTTCTTTTTGATCCTTTTTCTTTTTTGTATCAGGCTTGGTTTGTCCGTTCGGAATCGGTGTCCCTGTAGTATTTTTACCAGAGGAAACACTCGAAGCATCACCCGTTGCTGGTGCAACCGGCCCTACAGGCTCAGTATGGTCTTTTTTACTCATTGCTGTATGTGTTACATGACAGGCTTGTAAGAAAAATATGGCTATTGCTGCTATAAATAGGTGTTGAATCTTTTTCATGGTATATCGTTTATAACCTGATAATCGCAAATAACGTGCTAGGTATTATTTAAGAAAAGGGTACAGACAAAAAAAGCTGCTCCGTAAAAACGGAACAGCTTTCTCAATTTTATTGTTCTTTATTTAGAACTTGAAGTTCACCGCAGCTTCAACCGTAAAAGGACGGATATAAGAACTGGTTAAAACAGAATTATAATAAGGGGTTGGATCTGTAATCAGCTCTGCACCGTTGATTGTACCCTTTGCACCATTCTGGTTCAGGATATTCACCACAGTTAAGCCTAGTCCGATGTTTTTCTTCGCCTGGTAATTTACCCCTGCAAATGTTTCCCACCAGCCTTTGAAATACAGGGCATTGGTTAAGTTGGCAAACTGGTTACTGAAGTAACGTGCACTTCCCCAAACTTTCCATTTTTTGAATTCATAACTTGGATCAATCTCCATCAGTGTTTTAGAGACTCCAAGAACATTATTATTGGTAAAACTGTAAGCACTGTCAAAAGCATTAAAATCGTAGTTCTGATAAATTGGGTTTTGGAAAGTAATCAGGTAATGCAGACTGAAACCTTCGAAAGGTTTGGCGACGATATCCGTTGTCCAGCCAGTAGTTTTAATATCATATTGCTGATAAACCACGTTAGACTGCGCAGCATCAGCTGGATTAACCAGGTTTAGGCGTTGTACGTAATTGTTTCTTGTCAGGTAGGTCAATGCAGATACTATACTAATTTTTGGACTGTTAAAATACAGACCTATACTTGCATAAGGACTTTTTGTTTTTTTGTAATCAGGTTTATAACCTCCTGAGAAATCTTCCAGCTGGCCATGTTTTTCTGTATAAATGAAATCACCCGTTACACCAAAATTGTCAGTCGCCTTGTAAACCAGGTTCACAGAAGCTCCCATATGCATCCAGTCGTAGTTAAAATAGCTTTTCTCCTGACCTGCAAAGCTAAAGTTAGCCGTTCTTGGCTGCGCATAATAATCTCCTTTCAGCTTATGGTAACGTAAATTCACTCCATAGTTCATCGTAAACTTGTCAGAAATTTCCCAGGCATCTGACATGTATGCCGTAATCTTATTTTCGAAACCATTGTGGTATTCTGCACCTGCATTATAGTTATAAAAACCATCAGCATCTGTGGCAGGAGAAAGCAGCTGACGTGGCTGTGCTCCTACTTCCTGGAAATAAGAAGAACGGTTGGTAGTGAATTTATCAACGTTATGATAGGATTCGGTTATCCCGATACGCCAGTTGTGTGCACCTGCCTGTTTGTTCAATTCAAATCTCGAGTTGATAGTTCTTACAGGTATGTTAAGGATACTTCCGCCAAGAACCGTTTGTACAGGTCCAGTATAAACACTGCCGTCATCTTTAAACCTAAAGCCATCAGTTGCAGTTACCTGTCTTATCGCTAAAGGAGTAGTAGATGTAGAAGAGACGTTAGCCTGGTGGTAGCGTACAATGTATTTAAAGTTCCAGTTATTTTCAAGCTTATAATTACCCAACAGGTCCAGTGTATGAGAACTTGTCGTTCCATAAGCTGAACTGCCCATGTCTGACTGATAATTTTCACCCGTCAGGGAGTTGCGCATGTTCATCAGACCATCACGTTTAAAGTAAGAATCAAGACCTGGTCTGAAATTACCCAGTTCTTTGATTGTTCCCCCCTCCTGGTAGGTAAATGCTGCATAGTTGGTTGGCAGGGCAAATGATCTTGCATATTTATACAATAAGCTGATTTCTCCTCTGCCATTGCTGAAACGTTTGGTTAAACCCGCACGATAAATCTGCGTTTTATCACTATAGGTAGTAAAACCAGGATCAAAGGTCATAGGGTCATAGTTGACGAAAACCCCTGCGCTATATGCCCATCCATTTTTGATAGGTCCGGATACGTTCACATCACCTTTAAGCCATCCATAATGACTGCTGGATAGTGTACCTGCAACCTCAAGTGAATCGCCACCCAGTTTTGTATAAGAGTTAACCGCATAACCGAAGTCGCCCGTCAATAATGCCTGTTCTCTTAAACCCATCAGGCCAGATTTACCTAAACTCACACTAGAGCGCCAGGTTCTGCTTGGCAATTCCGGCCAGAAATAATAAACTACCGGTAAATCATTCTCCATAATAGTTGTACCACCAACACTTGCCGGCAAACCTATATTTACTTCACGCGGACCATTATTATTTGCCGCGTTTAACATCACATTACGATTTTCTTCTTCTTTATTGTTTTTTGATCCTGGTTTCTTCTTCACCTTGATCGTATCGGGCTCAGCAACTTCCTGGCCATAGGCCATTGAATCTGGCAGAAATACACTTGATACAAGGAGTAGTGCACATAACTTTACGGTCTTAAATCTCATACAATCGGGAATTTGGTTTTAATAATTATATAGTATTGTTGTTTTCTGTTCTTGTCATTTTAATGCTTCAAATTGAGGCAATGGTAATTTTAAAAAGTCTGATCCCATTACCCTTAAATGTTAAGCGTAACAGGCTGATAAGCGTAAAGCTGTTTGATTAGTCTACCAGAAATATGGTGTAGCAACCACCTTTACAGGCGGCCGGATTTTGAGTGCTGATGTGGGATTGCTGTATTGCAGGTACGGTACAAAGCTAAGTGTGAAATTAAAGCTTTTGGTAAAATAGAGGGAAAGTATCGGGCCATTGTCATTCGTTTTTAGCTAAAATAATTTGGTTACAGGATAGTACAAGTGCTAATTCGTCAAAAATCATCATCATATGCTATGCACGGCGCACAGCATTATAAATGTTACAACAGCGATAAAGGTGAAATTGTTTGATATTGAAATTTGCAGGACTATAATTTACTTTTCAGCATACGTGCAGCCTGGGTATAACCTCCGTCAGATCCATCCACAAAGTGAATATGTGCATTGTCCATATTCCGCACATAACAAGACATAATTGATGCATTACTGACATGCAGACCAAAATAGATTTCCTGAGCGTCTTCCATTTGCTGCAGGTTCTCTTCTAATTTGAGGCGTTGCGAAGCTGTTCCGGAAATTACTGTATTTATTCTGCCATCTATGACCAATGTATCAGACATCTGAACCAACTGCTCTAAATATAACTTTCCCTTGAGCGTGCGGAAATAGATATAACCATATGCGTTCAGGATCATAGCATGGATCACTTTAAGCATCCGGGATTTTCCCAGCCTTGCCAGTAACTCTGTTTTCAAACTATTGTAAGAGGTTTTGAGGCGCAGTTTGTTAATAGAGATCGGTTGTCTTTGTTGCGGCGGGCCATAGATTTCATCCAGTAACTGTATGACTTTCCTTAACACTGCAGACTGTCTGCCCCCCTCCCTTGCCGTAACCAGTAAAGCGATGACCTCTTCCTGATTTTCCGGTACAGCGATCCTGTCCCAGCGACATTGCATTCCTGTCATATCGGGTTCATCCTCCTCATCGGGATACTTTTCTGCCAGATAATCATCTCCTTTGATTAATTTTTCCGCGTAGTCCAGTCCCTTACCAAGCACTACCGGAATCGAAAAAACGGAAGACCTGCTGTGTTTTGAAATGCGCAAATCATAACCATCAGCATACATTCGCTGCACAGTAACCACACCAGCACGTAGCTCCAGATCAAAATTATTTTGAGAATTTACCTTATATCTGGATAGTGCCTGCATTACTGCATCGATAATTAAAGGTGGAACGATAAACGTTGCACCATCGCCACCAAAGAAAAAGGGGACATCGACATTCATCTTATTGGCAATGTTCAGCACAATTACAATGCTGCCGGTAGCCAGGAAATTGACCGTTTGATGCTGCCCATTCAATACAGCCTTTGTAGAATTTTTAATATCTGTAATGACAATATGCCAGTCGGCCGGGACTTTAATAAAAAGTCCTTCATCACTTAAGAGATCGGTTAAACCAAGATTATTTACAGGGAGCGAGGTATAAAATAAATCCGTGGTGACTTCCATTATCAATTATTCAGCATGTAGGATAGATATACGAAGATATCTATTTATAACGTAGAATTTTTAGTAAAAGGCCGGCATCCACCGGCCAATCTACTATCTAACCTAATTTTAAATTTAAATCTGACCTTTCACCTCACCACAGGTCAGCATATTTTTTGGATAATAAGGGTTTCTTATTTCCTTTTCTTTACTTAACCAGCTCGCACCCGTCATAGGGCAAACCTGTAAGTAAACAGTATTTTTTTGTGCCGGCATTTGCTCTGCCATTGTCCACATTAATTTCGACAAAAGAATGAACCCAGCACGCTGTTTGTTGATGTCAGTTGTTGCCGCTATTTTTCCAGCATACAAACGTATGCTGTCAGTTCCATCAATTTTGTTGATGGCCTTAACCAAAGAATCTGCTCCTTTTGCGGTGTTTTCTTTGTCGGAAATGATCAGACTGTTTTTCATATTCAGGTAATAGTTAATTGCCTGTTGTTTCGCCGGTACTTTTTTCTGTGCGGAAACAGTAGTAAATAAGCATAGGAGAACGATGTTTAATACGATATATCTCATTTTATTTATTTTTTAATAACTGGTCAATCTGTTTACTCATTTCTTTCAAGTGCAATCTGTCGATATCATCTTTTGCATGGATGCCACGAATTTGTTTGCGTATCTCAGCTGCATGCTGACGCGCTAATAAATGCACATCACTCCGATCTGCTTCAGATAACATTTTACCTTCTGCATTAGCTTTAGTTTCAATTAGTGCAGTTAAACGTTCTACATACATCCTTTCTACATTTCTTCTGAACAGATTAGCCAGAGGGTCTGACGTGAAATCTTTCCAGACCGCATTCTGTACATCCTGAAGAAATTCTGCAACCGGATAGTTGTACTGTTCTTTCATATCAATCTGTAACATATTGTACAGCAGACCCGAACTTAACAACATAATAACAACCTGGTTCTGTTGTGCAGTAATATCTTTGATAATATCTACACCACTGATCTTATTTGTAATATCCTTTGGATACAACCAGAGCGGTGCATTGAAGAGCTGGCGACCAAAAAAATCTACAGCTGCTTTTACCCTTTCTTTTTTTACGGCAATGTATACCGGACCGGTTTCTTCCGAACTTTTAACCGTAGTATATTGTCCGGTAATATTTTTCATTACGTGATAAAGGTAGCGGGTGTATTGAGACACGGCACCTTTGTGCAAACTTTTCAGGTTATCATACATGTCCCCTTCTTCCGCGGTCCAGTTGATTAACTGAGGCACTACTCTCTTCAGGTTCATCAGGCCGTAATCACTCGCCTTAATTGCGTCATCACCCAGGTCTTCTGTCTGGCTACGGGGATCATCGTTTTTACCTTCGCCGCCAAACCACAATTTAGGATTTGCCGCCAGGCTGTCAACAATCATTTTGCTCAGAATCTTACGGTCGGCAAATTCATCTTTCGTATCAAAAATATGCTTGTATCCCCATTCTATTGCCCATTTATCATACATACCAATCCTTGGATAGATACCAGCTTTACCAATATTATCTTCTGGCTGAGCCACATAGTTAAAACGTGCATAATCCATGATGGACACAGTATGGCCATTTGCTTCTACCCACTTTTTATTGCGCAGCAGTTCTACGGGTGTATGACTGCTTGCCCCCATATTATGGCGTAAGCCTATGGTATGACCTATTTCATGAGAAGACACAAAACGAATCAGATCCCCCATCAGTTCATCATCAAAAACAGGCTTCCTCGCTCTTGGATCTAATGCCCCCACCTGTAACATGTACCAGTTATGTACCAGCTTCATTACGTTGTGGTACCAGCCTACGTGACTTTCTATGATTTCACCACTACGTGGATCGCTGATTCTTGGTCCGTATGCATTGGCTTTATCAGAAGCAAAGTAACGGATCACAGAGAAACGCGCATCTTCCAGACTCATCGTCGTATCATTAACCGGCCATTCTTTAGCAATAATTGCATTTTTAAAGCCTGCCTGTTCAAAAGCCTTTTGCCAGTCGTTCACACCAGCAATTAAATAAGGTCTCCATTTTGCAGGGGTAGCAGGATCAATATAATATACAATCTGTTTTTTAGGCTCTACCAGCTGACCAGCCTTGTATTTTTCAATATCTTCATCTTTAGGCTCTAAACGGTAACGCTGTATCAGTGCTAATTTTTGAACCTGCTGTGAGTCATCTGCAAAAAACAGGTACGAATTTCCAAAATAGCCCACACGCTCATCCAGCAAACGTTTACGCATAGGTACTTTAGGCAACAGTACAAGTGACGTATTCATTTCCAGGGTAGCTGATCCGGTAGTTAATGCCGCTGCGCTTCCCATTGTCGCGGAATAAGTTTTGGTCGTTTTTACCTCAATATTAATCGGATAAGCATTAATGCTGTTTAAAAAAGAACGGTCATCTGCAAAGCCACCCAATTTGTTTTCCGTTTTCATCGCCGCACTCATCGAAACTACCGCGTTGTCTTTTCTAAAGAAATCAGTCACATCAATTACCATGGCCGATGTAGCCGGATTAACCGCCTTGACATCAAAAATGGCGACGATAGGATTTATAGACGACTTTTTAACGGCATCATAGATAGCCTGAGTACTATCTAAAGCCATTTGATTCTCTAATCCTGCTCTTAAAATCAATTTGTTCCCCTGACCTTTCTCAAAATAAATGGTTTGTTCATTAGCTTTTTCACCGCCATATGAACCAAGGCCCATAGGAGTTCCAACATAACGTGTAACGGCCAGGATGTACCTGTTAAGCAAGGAATCGGCAATTTCAAAGTACCATTTACTATCATTATAATGAACAGTAAACATACCTGCTTTAGATACAGCACCTGCAGGAATGATTTTTTCGTAGGAACTTAATTTAGCTGGCTTAATGCTTTTCTGCACACTGTCCAGCGTTTTAACAGGAATTGAAACTGTTTTTTGCGCCTGTAACCGCAGGGCAAAAAACAGTAAAAAGATAATCGGAATCGTTCTTCTCATTTGTGTGTTTGGTAAATTAAAAAGGTCTGGTTTCGTCTGTATTAAGCGTTAACGAAGGATTGGCCTTCAGTACATCCTGTGCAAAAGGGATGATATATAAGAATGAGTTCGGCTTTAAAGTATATGTTTCCTGTGGAACAGTTTTGTTAACTAGTGGAAATACCCTTACAATGGTTTTAGCATAATCAGGCTCCGTGTTTAACCTGCGCAGATCCCAGAAACGATTAAAGCCAAACAACAACTCACGGCGACGCTCAGCGATCACCAGATTCATTGTTTCCTTGACAGTAGCCGGCACAGCTAAAGTAGCACCAGTTAATACTTTCTTCACGCGGATTTCATTCAGTAGTCTGACTGCTTCTTCAAGGTTGCCCGCTCTTGCTTCACATTCAGCCACCATCAGTATCACTTCCGTAGTTTTCATACCTACAGTGGGATAAAAGAAAGTATTATATTTTGGAGTCCACCATGCTGATCCTGCTGCAACATCAATCCATGAGGCATTCGTGGTATCAAAAAACAGGTTAAAGCGAGCATCAGTAGTACCAAATAGTGTATGCAATTCCGGACTGATCACAAAATTATAACCAAAACTCAGTTCGTTGTAGCCTGTCATGAAGAGCAGGTTTAACACTTCCGGGTTTAGATCTGCAGTAACGATTGGTTTAACAGCCAGCTTGCTATAAGCCACCAAATCGTAGATTTTACTATTTAAAGCCAGGGATTGCTTCGCTGCTGCTTCTGCTTTTTCAAATTCTTTCTTGAATAAATGAACCTTAGCTCTTAACGCATAAGCATAGGCCAGCGAAGGATGGTATGGATTTCCAGGATTTGCCTGCAAAAATGGAATCGCCTCATCCAGATCTTTCTCCACAAAAGCATAAACTTCTGCCACGGTAGATTTCTTCGGTTTCGCCTCAAGATCATATTTATCCATGATACAGATACCACCGTCAGTGGCTGCTGTAGCCGCATCATAATGTTTCGCATAGGTATTCACTAGTAAAAAATGCTCAAAGGCACGATTAAGCCTGGCCTCTGCCTTAGCCAGTGTTTTTAGCTGCTGATCTCCCTCACTGTCATCAACTAAACTGATGATGATATTCCAGCGGTTAATATATACATAAGCCTGATTGTACAAACTTGATGCTGTTAGGAACTGAGGTCTGTTTATTTTCTCATCAAACTTAAAATTTATAGTATTGATATTGGTAGGAACACCAATCACATTTGATTCTTTCATGTACTGGTCATCAACCAGATACTGGAAGGTATTAGTTGGATAACTACGACTTGGCAATTCAATCAACTTATAGAACTCTTCTGCCTTTTGGATAGTGACTTTACCTTTAGGTTCGAGGTCCAGATATTTCTTGCAGGATACATTCAGTATAACCGGCAACAATAACAATATATATATGATTCTAGATTTCATGTTTGTATGATTTAAAAAGTAACCGCTAAACCGAATAAAAGTGAGCGGGGTGTACTTAAACTCCTCGTTCCACTATTTAAACTATAAGTTTCCGGATCAATGTCGTCACCGGCAGCAGCCCATAAAAATGGGTTATTGGCTTGTGCTGTGAATTTCACCTGCTGCAGGCTAACTTTCTTTAAGAAGGTTTTAGGCACAGCATAGGAAAATGATATATTACGCAGACGTACAAAAGATGCATTTGCAACATTGATATCTGCAGATCTGTACAGCGAAGACAAAGTAGATGCTCCATTTGACTGAAGTGCAAGAGGATAATCAAATATTGCGCGTGGTATATTGCTTTCAGTGTTAGAAGGTGTCCACCTGTTAGCCAGATCTACGTCTGTTGGGTAATTAGTAGAAAAATCAAGAACATCTTTCCTTAACTTATTACCACCATAAAATATAAACATGGCACCTAATTCAAAACTTTTGTAACGAATACTTTGTTGAAAAGATCCGTTATATGTTGGCGTTAATGAACCAGCATTCTGAAAAGCAAGCGGACTATTTATTGCTTTGATCGTGGTAGGTACCCCGTTGGCATCAAAGCTAACATTAGGATTTCCGTTCTCATCTAAGAACACAGGATAACCATTTGTCATTCCTGCGTATTTATAAACATACAGTGAATTAAAATTCTCGTTCTTAAAAAAGTAATCAGTCGGCGCATTCACATAATTTGATCCTGTCGTTGTGGCACGCGCCACGTCAAGCACTTTAGTACGGTTATAAGCGAAAACAAAATTAGAACTCAGCGTCCAGTCACCACGTTTAAACCAATCTGATCCAATAGTAAATTCTATACCTTTGTTTGTTAATGAGCCATTGTTAATGGTTTGTGTACTGGCTCCCAGCGTTGGCTCAAGATCCATAGTGATCAGCAGATCTGTACTCAGTTTACGATACACATCAATACTACCACGAATACGGTTATTAAAAATAGCATAATCAAATCCAAAGTTGGCTGTAGCAGTTTTTTCCCATCTCAATTTTGGGTTTGGCAATGTACCCAGATTCAAATAAGTCAAATTAGGAAACAGCCTGTCATTTGCTAGCCTTGCCGTGAATGCTGAGCTCGTAGACTGATCAATATTTCCCCCAATTCCATAAGTCGCTCGCACTTTAAGGTAATTTAACCAGTGTAGATCTGACAAAAAGTCTTCGTTGCTTGCATTCCATCCTCCGCCAACAGACCATATAGGCCTGAACTGTGATCTGATATCCAATCCAAAAAGGTCTGCCTGATCAACACGGATACTACCAGTCAGATTATAGCGGTCATTAACCGTATAACTCATATTTCCATACATAGAAACATAGCGGTGCTTGGTTTCAAACTGTCCGTCAGAAGAACTCAAAGTAGTTACGTTATTAAATGGATAACTCGTAATCCCCGTCCTCTTTAGCATGTCTAAATCCAGCAGCTGTGAACTTAATGTGATTGGATTGTAACCATATCTTGTGTCCTGAACAGATACCGGAGTGAAGGTCTGACGCATTTCAAAACCTGCCAGGGCACTGAAATCATGTTTTGTATTACCTATTCCAAAAGATTTTGAGTAATCCAGCTGATTTCTGAATGTATAGCTGTATTTCTGCTGGCTCGACTGGAACTGCCTGTCGCCATCTGGTATATAATGCCTGTATACCTTTGTGTCTGCTGCATAGGATGTGAAAGTATTGTACAAATTTCTCATTGCGTAAGAATCAGCTTCCGAATAGCTGGTTACATCAGCTTTATTTATCTCATATTGTCCCTGGATGCTATATTTCAAACCACCAATGATCTTATAGTCCAGATTGGCAAATGCACGAACGTTCAATGCATTGGTTTTGGTAAAATCACGGTCGAGTTCATCAAGTATGTTAAATTTAAATGATTTAAAATTTGTATTCCCCGCAAGCGCATCGGCTACAGAAGAATTTAATGATGTGAACCCTTGAATATTCCCCACGTAGTCTGATAAAATACGATTACCATCGGCATCGCTTATGGCAGCATAGCGCTGTTGAAGTGTATAGTTATCATAGACACTATTTGTCGAGATTGATCTGTTATATCTGCCATTTAAACCAACTGTGGCCGTTAAACGATCAGACAAGTGGTAGGTCGATTTAAAGTACATGTTAAAGCGCTCCCCATTGTTATTGCGTACACGCTCATTTGTTTTATCATAGTTGAAGGAGAAATAAGTATTGCTTTTGTCCGAAGCAGAACTCAATGACAGGTTATAACGCTGGCGACTTTCATTTTGCCATGCCTGATCTACAAACTGAGAATAATAATCATTATTACCTAATCCATTAAGACTACTTGCCAACTGATTTGTGTTTATTTTCCCCTCTGCCTGCTGCCTGTACAAAGCATAAACCGGAGAATAGTATTTTACAGTACCCGTACCAATTCCACCATAGTCAGCGAAAACATTAGCCGCATTTCCTTTATTCAGCAGTTCTGCCTGATAACGGGCTGATTCGTAATCTACGAGCTGACCGGAAGAAGCATAATGCATGTTATCCAGATCAGGCTTTTCTGTAATAAAAAAATCTGTATTGAAAGTAACCTGGGTTTTTCCTTTTACTCCTTTTTTAGTGGTAACGATAATTACTCCGTTAGCTGCACGCGCACCGTAGATAGATGCTGCAGCAGCATCTTTTAAGACCGTTACAGATTCAACATCATATGGATTGATGTCGTTCAAAGCTGTTTCAGTCGGCAATCCGTCGATAACTACCAGAGGCATATTTCCCACAGTAATTGTTTGAAAGGTACTCGTTCCCCGTAATATAGGATCACCTTTGTACATGCTTAAACCAGCAACTTTTCCTTCCAAAGCCGCAGTAAGATCCGTATTTATAAATTTATTCAGTTTCCCATCATCAATCGTCTGTATAGACCCCGTTGAATTTCCTTTTGTGGTAGTCTGATAACCAGTGACTACAACATCATTCAATGATACTGCATCAGTAGTTAATACCACATTGATTGCGGCTTCACCTCTAGGATTGAGCTCCTGAGAGACAAAGCCCATATACTTTACAACAATTGTTGGGTTATTGGTAGCAGAGCGCAGGTAAAAGTGGCCCGAACCATCTGTTTGCGTCATCACATTGGTACCTTTCAGTGTGATCACTGCACCAGGAATAGGCATACCTGTGGTATCCTTCACCATTCCATGCACAATTTTATCTACTGTGGTATTTTCTACTGCTTCAGTATTGGTCTTATTCTTCAGCAAAATAGATTTATCATTCACCTGATACGTAAAAGGCTGATCAGCAAATACAAGGCTAAGTACCCTGCCTATATTTGAACTTTTTACATTAATTGTTACCGGATTTGCTTTTTTTAGAAAATCGGCATCATAAAAAAAGTTGTATCTGGTCTGCTTGGATATGGAATTGATTACCTCCTCCAGCGGAGCTGCTTTGAAATTAAGCGTGATGCCTTGTGCCTGTGCATTACTGGCTAATTGCATTAAAAACAGGATCGCAAAAAACGAAACCAGTTTTTTAAGGTTAAAAATTTGGGTTGTAGTTCTCCAGGAACTTCTACTTTGATAGAAATTTTTCAAATGATGTGGTGTGTTTAGTTTATTTACGGGTTAGTTGGGTAGGAAGATGTAAAGGGAAGGTATCAATTCTTCAAAATCACGCTCCTTCCTTCTATTCTAAATTTGATATTACTGGTCACTTCCAGCATGTTCAATACGCTTGATAATTTGACATCACGACTGATCTTACCATAGAATCGTTTTTCAGCATGTGCATCATAAATAATATCTACATCATACCAGCGCTCCAATTGGGCAAGCAGCGTTTTCAAATCTGTATTTTTAAACAGGAAATAACCATTTTTCCAGGCTACACTTTCTTCTGTATCTACAGCTGCAATCTGAAAACCCGAAGGGGTTAATACAGCTTGCTGACCCGGACTCATTTTTCGGACAGGGCCATCAGCATTTTCACTCAGCGCGATGCTACCTTCCAGCAAGGTAGTTTTGGCGGGGGACTTATCGGGATAACTATTGATATTGAAATGTGTACCTAATACTTTTAACAGCTGGCCAGCAGAACGAACCGTGAATGGTTTTGTCCTATCATGAGCAATTTCAAAATAAGCTTCTCCGGATAATTCTACCTCTCTTTTATTGCCTGTAAAGACAGCAGGATATTTTAGAGAAGATGCAGAATTAAGCCAAACCTTACTTCCATCTGGCAAGATAATCTGGTATTGGCCACCCCTTGGAATGGAAATTGTATTTAATCCGGCACCGGCGATATTCTTTTCATCTGACTTGTTAGCTGAAGCACCACCTTCATATTTTAAAGTGCCATCTGCTGTTTTTACAATTTTTATATGCTGCTGACTGGCCAGTATACCATTGGCCTGTTCGTTCAGATCGATCACAGAGCCATCCGCTAACGTCAGCATCGCCTTATTTTTACCAGGTGCAATATCATTTTTATGCTTGGCATAAACAGGAACCTCATTACTAGTGGTGTAAGACCTGTAAAATCCTATTCCAGCGCTGATCAAAATCAGTACCGCAGCGGCTACAGCAAAATATCTCCATTTTAACTGGTAAACAGGCATGTCCAGTCTGGTATTGATTTTGCCTAATAACTTTTGTTCCAGCGCTGCTTTTTCATTTGCATTTAAGCTACTGGTCAGATCCTGGTCCTGCTCAAAACTAGCGTACCAATGATCCAGTTCCTCCAGTTCTACTGGTGATGCCTGTTGTGAGTTACAAACTTCTATTAGATATTTTAATCGTTCCTGAGTAATCATAAATAGGTTATATAGCATAAGTAATAGCCGCTATACAGATCATATCGTTTATAAAAGGAAAACCCCTTGGTTTAATCCTAAAAAAAATGAAAAAAGTTTATAATGGTTAAAACAGGAAGGAATTTAATGCCTAAAGAGCTCTATACATATTAAAACCGTCAGGAAATCGGCACGATAATCTTTTAAAAGTGATTTTAAGGTCTTTCTTGCCAAACTTATATGCCCTTCTACTGTTTTTTCAGCAATCTGTAACCGTTCGGCAATCATTTTATTGCTTAATTGCTGCTGATGTTTCAATAAAAACACTTCACGGCATTTCGGAGTCAGCTGTTCGGACAGTTTTACGATTAATTCAGAAAGTTCTTTGTTTTCTAAAAGAGTGTGGGCATCTTCAGCAAGTACAGGGGGGCGGTTCAACCATTCTTCTTTGTAGTTATTCCTCACCAACCTGGCACGAACCTCGTCGAGCACCTTATACTTTAATACGCTATGCAGGTAACCAGCTACAGTGGTAGTAATCCTCAGCGTATGCCTTTTAAGGTAAAGATTTAGGAAAACTTCCTGTACCAGTTCCTCTGAAATGTCTTCATCTTTCAATCTCTTGAAAGCAACATCAAGCAGGCCGGACCAATGTCTTTTATAGAGCGTATTGAAAGCATGGCGGTTGTCCTCCCGAATCATATCCAGCAGCACCGCGTCAGTATAAAGCTCTAATTCAATCGGATCCATAATAGTTGATAGCACAATAATAAATATTATTATTGGAATACGCCTCAAAGGGGGCTGGAGAAGCAACAACCTAACATGAAGGAAATTACAGGGAAATAGCCTTATTTGAATAGATCAGCATCTATTTTGAAGGTCATTACTAATTGGAGGTTACAACATATAACCTCCAATTAAGATTTTCTGCCAGAACGGCGTATTATTTATTCGTACCGTTTTTTTCGGCTGTGAATTTATTATCAATCATCGTGATCATTTCCTGCAAATGCAGTTTGGTCACTTTGTTCAATGCAGCATTTTTTAAAGCTTTTTTAAATAACTGCTGCTGTATTCTCAATTCGTTTCTGATTAAAGCATTGATATCAGTTACCGTAAAACGGAAAGTGTTGTTTGCATTGATCTGCGACATATCCATATTATAGAAGCCTTGTACCAGCAATCTGTACACATACAGTTTCTGCATATTCCTGCGATAGAAATCTACATTCTCACCTGTCATTTCTTCTTTAAAAATGCCTTTGTCCAGATCACTGAACAATTCAGTAATGGTATATTTCTTCCCTTTGTCACTTTGCTCATTGGTTAGCATTCTGCTCAGGCGGTTCCTGGTAATCACGGCATCAATACTAGTCTGCTGAAGGCTGTTTAACTCAAATCCGAAATTTACATTCAACTTATTGGTGATGCTTTCATTATTCAGCCATAATGGTGTGGTGAATAAATAATCATTCAGAAACTGTACGGCACTTTTCTGTTTTGCATATGGGGTCGTTTCTGATGTTAATCCAGCTTCTCCATTTACCCTCACCGTGTGGTAAGAACCAGCTATATTTTTAGTTACATGACCAAGATATAAAGTATACTGATCCCAGACACCTTCATAAGCCTTGAATAATTTCTCCTGATCTTCACCAGGAACACTTACCCATTTCTCTATCTGTGGCAAAATACGTTTCAGGTTCTTGATCCCGTAAGCACTTGCAGTCATCGAGTTATCACCTAAATCTTCATTCTGTGCTCTTGGGTCATAAGGTTCAGCTTCATTACCAAACCATAAACGGTGGTTATGCTTCAATGAATCTGTCACTACCTTTACCAGTGCTTTATGCTCTTCTTCTGCGGTCGCAAATTCAGGATGCCAGCTATAAGCCCATTTAACGGCCCATTTATCATAATCACCAATTCTTGGGAACATTCCTTTGTCGCCCACATGGTCTTCCGGCTGCGCCACATAATTGAACCTTGCATAGTCCATAATTGATGGTGTATGTCCATGTGCCTCTACCCATGCTTTGTCTCTTAATTTTTCTACCGGCACAGTTGAGCTCGACCCAAAATTGTGCAGTAAACCTAAGGTATGGCCAACTTCATGGGAAGACACAAAGCGAATCAGGTTACCCATCAGTTCAGTATCAAATTCTGCTTTTCTGGCTCTCGGATCTACCGCAGCCGCCTGCATCATATACCATTTCTGCAATAAGGACATCACATTGTGGTACCAGAAAATATGACTTTCGATAATCTCGCCACTACGTGGATCTGCTACATTCGGTCCCATTGCATTCGCAATTGAAGATGGCCTGTAAATGATGGCAGAGTGACTCGCATCATCAATACTCCAGGTACTGTCCTGTGCTTTAGTTGGCGCTTCCTTAGCTATAATCGCATTCTTAAAACCTGCTTCTTCAAAAGCCTTTTGCCAGTCATTCACACCAGCTATTAAATAAGGTACCCATTGTTTCGGCGTTACCGGATCAATATAAAACACGATTTGTTTTGCAGGTTCTACCAGTTCACCATTTTTGTACTTCTCTACATCTTCTGGTTTAGGCTCAAGTTTCCAGCGTTTTGCATAAGTAGTAGTTTTTACGCCTTGTGGATCAGCTTCATAATCTTTGAATGATGTAGAAAAATAACCTACTCTATCATCCGCCAGTCTGGGGCGCATTGGTTTTTCATCCAGCAATACCATCGAAGAGTTCAACCCAAGGGTATAACTAGATCCTGTAGGATTAAGACCTGCGCTATAAGTTTTAACGGCACCAATCTCTATATTTTTTGGATAGGTATGCACATAATCGATATAACTTCTATCGTTGATCTGACCGGCCATACCTGCTTTATCCTTGAACGCTTTCTTCTGGAAATAAAGAATATCATTGTCGCTGTTTAAAAATTCAGTCGCATCTACCACTAAGGCCGACGAGTCCTTAGGCATCGTCAATACAGGAAATGCAGCGGCAATGGCACTGATATTATTCTTCTGCAGACTTGCAAACATCGTTTTAGTACTGTCATTGGTATATTCAGAAAAAGAAATCCTTCTCAGGAAAAGTTTTTTATCCGGCCCTTTTTCAAAGCGGTATACGGTTTCACCGATCTGATCACCGGCATATCCGCCTGAACCGTTACGCATGTCGGAAGCTGCTTTAGAAATACGGTTAACGATCAGGATATCTCTGCCTAAAATAACATTCGGGATCTCAAAGAAATACCTGGCATCCTTCTGGTGAACAGTAAAAAAGCCTGTCTGACTTTTCGTTCCTTTGGTAATAATTTCAGCATAAGGTTTTAGCGACGTCGCTTTTTTCAAACTGTCTGCCGTTTTCTTCGCCCTGTCTGCCGGTGTTATTTTAGCAACCGCTGCAGGTTTTTTGTGGAACAGCGCACAACCGGTAAAGAATGTGGTCAGGCTCAGTGCACTATACATCAATAGTGATTTGTGTGTAAGCATTTGTGTTTATCTTGGTTTTAAATGTGTCTTTTTAATTTCCTATAATTTCAAGGATTCTTTCATTCTCAATGATCATCATGCCGTGCCTGTCGCTGCTGATTCCTTCCTTTGCACGGTATGGGTAATGCGGTATTTTGCCTTGCATTTCTGTAGGCATATAAATAAAGCGAAGGTTATTGGTGCGCTGTCCGAGTGCCTCTCCTACTTCCACAATGTGGGTGGAGATGATGTAAAAACAATTACGATGCTGCGCAAAAACCTCAGAAACAGCCAAAGTTGCATCATAAGCATCTTTTACATTTGTTCCTTTAAAGAGTTCGTCAAATATAACAACCAGGTTTTTAGGACTGCTTACTTCCTGCGCGATCTTCTTTACCCGCAGCACTTCTGCATAAAAGTGACTATAGCCCATATTCAGATCATCCGGTACATTGATAGAAGTATACATACCATCCTTCACGGAAAACACCATAGATTTTGCCGGTACAGGGAAACCCATATGTGCCAGATAGATACTGATTCCGAAGGCCTTCATATAGGTCGATTTCCCGGCCATATTGGCGCCGGTTAAAAAGATCATATTCATCTCAGAATTGAGCGACAAGTGATTGGGCACTGCTTTATCCAGACAGGGATGGAATCCTTCTTCCATGTAGATCTTATGCTGATCTGCCGGTAAGGCTTCTGCATAGCTGAAACCTTTTACCTTTACCACGCCTGCAACCGCTATGTACAGGTCCACCTGATACACCAGCTCCATAATTCCCTCCATCTCCGCTCTAAGCACAGAACGCAGTTGATAATCATACTTTACTGTCTCAAAAAATGATAATTCAGCTGGATTATTGATCCTTTCAAGCCAGCGGAGTGCATCACTTTTAAAGATCTGATCAACCTTTTTTAATGCAACCGCAAATGGACTTTCGGCATCCTGTTTTAATAAATCTGCCACAAATCTTTTAACGGCAACCAGCACTTGTATCGTTTCGCTGAGTCCTGCGGCAATCAGGTCGTGCTCCACTTTCAGGCCCAGCAGGTAAAGTGCTTTTCTACGCGTTCCCTGGGCAGTGGCCAAAAGGAAATTTGCAGCACCCGGACCGCTTAAATAATTACCTGCAGCAATCAGCGCATCCTGTTCAAAAGGAAAAGAGAGTGCTTTGCTTTCAAAATACTGAATGACGCGGCTTCTCTGGTTAATCTCTTCAGCATGAGTCAGCGGATGCTGAAACATCACTTCCAGCAGTCGCTCCCCTCCCGCCGTTTGGGTATGATTAAACAGGCTCAATACAGAATTACTTTTGTATTTACCCAGGATATTTAAATCGTCCAGTGTTTGTTTGTCGGTTACGAATGACATGACTATTTTTTATTGATTTTCAAAATATCTATAATACCCTCGTTGTTGATGATGATCATCCCATGCCGGTCGGACGTAATACCCTCTGCCAAACGGTAAGTATAAACCGGTTTTGCACCTTCCATTAAAGTAGGCAGGTAAGTGAAATGAATATTATCACAACGTCCTTTTAATTCTTCCCCGGCCTCAATAATATGTGTGGAGATGACGAAAATGCTATCCTTTTTACGTGCAAACGCCGCCGTCAGGGCAACAGTAGCTTCATAAGCATCCTTCACATTTGTACCCCGGAATAGTTCATCAAAAATGACAAATATCTTTTTCGACAGTGCGAGCTGCTCAGCCACCTTTTTTACCCTTAATACTTCTGCGTAAAAGTGACTGTAGCCCATACTCAGGTTGTCTGGCAGGTTAATGGTGCTGTATAATCCATCCATTACAGGAAATTCCATTTTCGTAGCAGGTACCGGAAAACCCATATGCGCAAGGAATACAACGATCCCCATTGATTTCATAAAAGTCGACTTACCCGCCATGTTTGCACCCGTCAGGAAGATCACATTGCTACGCGGTGTAACCACGAGGTTATTTCCGATGGCATTTTCCAGCAGCGGATGGTAAACCCCTTCCAAAGTCATATCCTGTACTGCTGAAGGCAGAGCGGTAGCAAAAACAAACTTCTCTTTTGCAGCAACCGTCGCTACAGCAATATATACATCCAGCTGATAGGCATGAGAAAGCATCTTCAACAGCAGGTCTTTCTTTTTGAAACGCAGTAGCTGATCATATGCTGCAGTTTTTTCATAGGTCTGCTTCTCTGTAGCTGCATCTTTTATTAATTCATGTATTTCTGCATCTTCAAGAATACTTTTAATAGCTGCTATTTCATCCTGATAAGTTTTTGCATTCTCCTCACCACTCATCTGATCGAGGAACTGATGAAATGCATTTAAAAATTCGATGACAGCCGCAACTGCTTTCGCAATCTGCCTGTATTCCGTATCTGCACCGATCAGGTTATTGAAAGTCCTGCCCAGCTTATTTTCATCATGCGACAGCTTACTCCTTTCATCAGCATTACCCAGGTATTGTTCAATCAGGTCAAACCACTCCTCCTTAAAAGGAAATAGGGCTTTGCCCGATTGAAAAAAATGGATCAGCTGACTGCGCTGGTTGATTGCTCCGGCATCCGACAAAGGATACCGGAACATCTGCTCCAGAATTTCTGCACCGCCACGGGTGCGGGTGCGGTTAAAGAGACCAAAAACAGAATCGCGACCTTTTTTGGTAAAAATATTGAGATCGTCTAATGTTTGTTTGTCAACGGAGAAACTCATATGTTATTCTTCTGTTTATTTTGCGCTTCTAAATCTTTCTATTTGTTAATGCTGATCTCAGATTTTACCTTCCTCTTCTGCGGATCCAGATAATCAGACTAATTGCAATCAGCAATGCAGGCATTCCCCATTTGAAGAAGATTCCGAAGAAAGCCCAGCCTTTTTCACCAATACTGATCGAAGTATCCGGCGCAGGATCACGGCGCATGTCAATCGGCACTTCTCCATCAGAAAGCCAGAAAAACGTACCCGCTACCAGGGAGAAATTAGAAGCCTGTACACCATTACGATTCATGCCCAATTCAGCATTACTCATCCAGTCGGCATCACCTGTAACAATAATTTTCTGCTCTTTGCCTTTTACCTTACGTGAAAGTGCTAAAACTGTAGGATATGATTTTTCCACCTCTCCTGCAGCAGGATTTAGTTTTACGCTGTCATCCACAAAATTGGTCGTTTCCACTTCGTTCCAGCTACCTATAGAATCTGTGTAAAAAACAGTTTTCACCTCAAATCCTTTGTCTTTGGTGTAGGCCATTGGAGCCGTTGCCGGCATAGTCAGCACCATTTCCATTTTCTTCATCATTTGCAGATAAAAAGAAAAATCAGCAGCTGCCTGCCCGGCTTTCATTACCATTAAGTCTGACTGTAAAGTACCCGGTTTTACCAGTCTGCCCGGAAGGAACTGTACACCCAATTGTGCCGTAATTGCATTCATCTCGGCCTGTCTGCCAGGTTCACCTGCAATCACCATATTACCACCACGTGCAATATATTGATCAAGATTTTTCTGTTCAGCAGCTGTCAATATCTGTTTAGGCTCGGCAATAACCATAATGCGGATCGAATCAGGCACCTGTTTTTCCAGCGTTAAATCTGTAAAATCGAAACCCTGGTTAATCAGTGCATAACGGAATGTTTTTTCGCTTGCTACCATATTGTAACCCCGATCCTGTGCTCCCGAACTGGCGCGCTCGCCATGTCCCTTTACAAAACCCACTACCGGCAGTTTCATCACCATACGTTTAATCGCTGCAGTAATTTCTGCTTCAGAAGGCAGACGCTGCTGGTCATCAAAGTAGCGAAGGAAAGTTTTACGACCATTATCCAGTTCCAGCACACGTACGAAACGATAGTTCTCTGGTCCAAGATTTACTGTGCTGCTAATGTCTTTATAAGGAACGATATCAAAATTCCATTTATTCAGCTTTTTGAGCGTATCGATTCTTTGTACATCATTCAGCTTAGCATACATCCGGTCCAGGATAGGATTATCAGCCTTGTGATAATAATAGGTATAATCCATTTTGATCTCTGGTTTGAACCTGATATACTTTTCAAAACGACTGACATCATCTTTATAGGCCGATGGAACTGCCGTATAACCTGAAGGATCAAGCATGTTGCTATAAGTATGAATTGATAATCCTCCCTTCAACTTGTCCATCACCTCCAGACTGCTTTTCGTAAGTGTATTTTCTTTGGTACTGGTAGCATCATAATAAACCTTCATGTAAGGCTTTGAACTGAAGTAACCCAATAACATCGCTACAGAAAAAACTATTGCATATTTGCCGAACGTCACCGTCCACTTGCTTTTTTGTCGTCCTGCCTGCAGTTTAATAATAGTAAACGCAAGGAAGAGTGCAATGACAACAAAGAAATACAACAAGTTTTCACTGTTTATCATACCCGCAACGAAAGTTCCACTACGACCCGTAATAGCCAGCCAATAGGTAATATCACGTACAAATTCGATATCCTGACCTACATTTTTAACGTATCCCAGCAGGGCTAAAATTGTTACCGTACCCAGCGCCGCAACTACATTATAAGAAGTTAAAGAAGACATGAACAAACCAATCGCTGCATAAGCACAGGTGAGCAGATAGAGTCCCAGCATCGCTGTTAACAGAAATGGGATATCAGCATGATGAATAGTGATGACACCAAAAATTACAAAGATGCTTAATACACCCATCAGGGCCAGTCCAAATACCATTAATGACAGATACTTACCTAAAATAATCTGTGCATTGGTGATTGGAGAAGAATATAATAATTTGATAGATCCACTCCCTAATTCACGACTCATGATACTCATCGTGAGCAGCGGGATATAAAGATATAAATATGCCTGTACCTTGGTAAAGACCCCACCCCAACCGGCAAAAGTATTGATCGTTGCGCTGACAAGCGGGATTTTCATAACGCCGAGCCTGATCAGCCCTTCAAAAGAATCCGAAAAAGTCATCCCTGTCTGGAAAGTAAAGATGATCAGGATAAGCCAGGCTACAGGCGAATAAAACATGACCTGAAGCTCAGTCTTCGCTATATTAAATATTGTTTTCATTTTTCTGGTTAAATCGAACCTCTAAAGGTTACTTAAGTTTTTTCTTGGTTAATTCGGCAAAAACAGTCTCCAGCGAGTTCTTCTCTACCGCGATTTCAATCAGTCGCCAGTTCCTCTGCACGCTGGTTTCTACCAGTCTTTCAATCAGATCCTGCGCATCATTGAAGCGGATCTGGTACCTGATACCGCCCAATGGTTCTACCGCGAGTACTCCCGGCACGGCCATCAGTTCTTCCACTCCGGGTGCTGCAACCAATGAAACCACCAGCGTATTCGGCACAATATGGTTGTCAAATTCATCCATGGTACCCGAGAAAATCATGCTCCCTTCATTGATCATCCAGATATGGTCGCACAATGCCTGCACTTCCTGCAGGATATGCGTAGAAAGTACGACCGTACGTTCTTCCGCTATTTCTTTAATTAATCCTCTTACTTCGAGAATCTGGTTTGGATCCAGACCATTGGTAGGCTCATCCAGTACCACGAAATCCGGTTTATGAATAATTGCCTGCGCAATCCCCACACGCTGCTGATAACCACCGGAAAGATTGCGGATCAGGCGTTTGCTGAAATGCGCTATTCCACATTTGTCCACCACCTCAGCTACAGCCGCTTTTACTTTGGAGGAATCCATCAGGCGGATATTGGCCGCATGGATCAGAAATTCGGTAACCGTAAGGTCGTTTTGCAGGGGCGGTTGCTGAGGTAGGAAACCGATATGACGCTTCGCCTTTTCAGGGTGTTCGCCCATGTTAATTCCTTTGATAAATATCTCTCCGTCGGTCTGTTTGATCACACCACACATGATATTCATAATTGTGGACTTGCCAGCGCCATTAGCGCCGAGCAGTCCATAGATACCGTTTTTAGTCAGGTCAAAGTTAATATCTCTCACAGCCCATTGTACGCTGTAACGATGAGATAAACCTCTGACACTTACGATAGGTTCGTTCATGTTTTTGATTTAATAAGATTTGTATGTATCATTTACCTAGGATTCTGGATGATCTCAGGGTTTAGTAAAATGTATTTATCACCGATAGGGAAAACGTATCTGTTACTGCCTGGCTCAAGCGTATACGTAACACCTCTGTAACTTCTCGTAACCGTAGATACAAATCCGGCATCTTTGCTTAACCTTCTCTGATCAAACCACCTGAAACCTCTGCCCAGAAACTCTCTTTTCCGCTCATCGACCACTTTGTGTAAGGCATCGTTAGCATCTGTAGCAGTCAAGGCCACGTAATCTGCAGTCCTGAAGCGTTTCGTCCTGAGGTTATTTAAAATATCTACTGCAACCCCTGCATTACCTGCTCGGGCTTCACATTCTGCTTTGATCAGCATCATTTCAGGAACGTTCGGTCCTGTAAAAGAACCTTCATTTCCTACCAGATTTCTGGTAAAAGCGCGGTTATTGAAAGTAGGACTGTATAAGCTGATTCCATCAACTGTGAAAAGCTGATAGCGCAAATCAGTAGTACTAAACATGCTGATAGCATCTGCACTCATCGGGAAACTCAACGGTACCTGTGAAAGTTTCTTGAAGAATATTTCTTCCGGATTCAGGTTTCTAGTTGGAAAACCAACTACACTAGTTGCATAAGTCCTCAAATCGATTAGTGTATTTTTCAAGGCTAAAGCCAAATTCGCATTCCTTTCTGCTTCTGCAAATTCCCTCGTATGCAAGCAAACGCGAGCCATAATACCATAAGCAGCGGCTTTGGAAGGATTACTGTTAAAATCCGGAAGATCAGGTAAACCAGGTAATGCCCGGTTTAAATCTGCTTTAATCTGGTCATATACTTTCTGCACACTTCCGCGTGTCAGATCTGTAAAAAACCTGGGCTCTAATACTAAGGGTACGCCAGGATCTGAAGCTGCAGTAGCTGCATCATATTGTTTGCCATAAAGGTTGACCAGTGTAAAATAGATAAAGGCTCTATGAACTAAAGCAGCTGATAGAACACTCTGTTTTTGCTGTTCCGTACCACCTTTACTCGTCATGATATCACTTACGATCGTATTACATATATAAAGCTGCTGATAGAGATTATTCCAATCCGTATCTTCATCAGTTGCAGCATAAATTCTGTCCGACCAGGTGTACATATTTCCGGCAGTTAAATTCAGGCCATTCTGCCAGCGGATATCATCAGTCCCCATGTCATCACCGGCAAATGCCGGCGCGTAATAACTCCTGTCAAAAGTAGTCGTATTGTACATCAGCGACTGGTAATCAGCAGTTTTTTCCAGCACCCTGGTATTTACCGGAGCAATTTCAACATATTTCCGGCAGGCTCCAATGCAGCATAAAACACCGCAGATTAAAGTTATGTATATATATTTTTGCATGATGTTAATAATTAAAGAGATAGATTTATATTAAATATATAGTTACGCGTTGGAGGCAAATTGGTGAACTTGTCTGTCATCTGGTAACTCGGGTCAACTCCTTCTTTGTTCGCTACCCACAGCAAACCAAGGTTACTTACCGTTGCCCCTATATTTATGGCTTTAATAAACGGTGTGTTCTTCAGCATAGTGTTTGGCACTTTATAGCTTAAAGTAACCTGCTGAAGACGAATATTTCCTGCATTCCTCACATTCAGGTCAGCATACATATATCGGTTTACCGTATTTACATCTACACCAGTTAAACCCGGAATGTCAGTAAAAGCTTCGTCGCCGGGTTGTCTCCAACGGTTAACCAATGCTTTGTTATTCCCAATCAAGCCACTGAAACCACTGCCTGTAGGATATAAACTCTGGTCAATATTCTGGATCAGGAATTTATGTCCAAGATTATAAGATGCACGCGCAGAAATACTTAAACTCTTATATCTCACGGATGTGCCGAAACCACCAAAATATGGTGCTATGGTTCTACCTGCACTAACAATGTCCTCAATTTTGACCGTATAATTAGTTGAAGGAATAATACTTCCATCAGCAGCATAAATCTGTGATTTACCTGTATGATCAAGTCCTGCCCAACGGTATACAAATAATTCATCTACCGCGTAACCCGGGGTAAGTCTCACTCCGGTCGAAGGAATTGGAGTGATACGGCTTTCTGTGATCTTATTTGTATTATAGGAGAAGTTAAAGTTTGCATCCCATCCCCAGTCTTTTTTACGGATCATATAACCTATCATATTGACATCCAAACCATTTCCTGATAAGGTACCAGCATTATAATTCAGATTCGACCATCCATAGGCAGTATTAATTGGTAATGACATTAATAAATCTGTAGTACGTTTACGATAGATATCAAGACTAAAATTAAATCTGCCACCGAATAATGCTGCATCTAAACCACCATTCAGCATATTTGTAATTTCCCATCCAATATCCTGATTGAGCGGATAACCAATCGTTGCATAAGGAAGCTGCGTATATCCATCTGTTAAGCCGAGTCCAACTGTAGAAACATTTGCAGATTGGCTGGGAGTATTTCCTGACTTACCATAAGACCCGCGTAAGCTTAATGCATCAATCCAGTTCAGCTGATTCATAAAACCTTCTTTTCTGATATCCCAGCGTAAACCTGTAGACCATAATGGTGTAGCTCTGGCTTTTCTACTCGCCCCTAATAGATTAATATCATCAAATCTCGCACTTCCGGTTACAAAGTATTTATCTTTAAAAGCATAAGTTGCAGTAGAATAATAAGAAAGGTATCTCTTAGCCATACGTGAAATAGTATTATTTGGATTGGGCATAAAACTTGTCTGACCGAAGACATTAAAATACCGGGCAGCTGTGCCCAGTGTATTCACATTGGCAGCTGTAGATAGATCCTCATTGTATCCAAATAATGTTCGGGCAGATCCGTTGGCTTTTTCCTGACGAATTTCTGTACCAGCAATCATATCAAAATGATGATCTGTTCCCCAGTCTTTATTTGCCGACAACTGTGAGCGCAAAGTATAATCATCCCGGTTTATCCTTGAGTTGTTATAAATACCACCTTTTGGAAAACCATAACGCGTTCCTATAACAGGTGTATTCAAAGGACTTGTTCCGCTATTGATGATGTTACGTGTATAAAAGCTATTTTCATTCTGCAGATTAATCTGATCCTCAATGCCTTTCTGAATTTGTCCGGAAACACTCAAGTTCAGCCAACTGGTGATATCACCACTTAAAGCTGCATTTACCCTGATAGAGTTGACACTGTTAACAGTACTATTATATTCAAGTTCATCAATGGCATTATAGGTCCATGGCAATAGATTTTTTACTCGTGTTAAGCTATCAGACGTTCTTGTCGTAAAAGCAACTCCTTTCTGTATCCTGTTTCCATTTGCATCTACCAGCATTTCATATGGTGCCAGACCAAAAGTACCAAGACTTAAAGCCTGCAGTGCAGCTCCATTTACCTGACTTTTTGAATAGGAATAATTGATTCCAGTGGTCAATGTTACCCGATTATTTAAAAATCTGTTTGTCATATTTGAAAGAACTGAATATTTCTCTCCCAGATTGCTTTTAAACACAGGCTGATCTTTAGTATAGTTACCTGATACATAATAAGAAGTATTATCTGTACCGCCCGAAAAAGACAGATTATATTGCTGTGTAACTGCATTTTGCAATAAGTAATCCTTTAACTGATCTCTGTTGGAGCGGTTAGCAAGGACGTTTAATGCAGAGTCCCGCTGGCCAGCATATATAGGATTTCTCTTTGCTTTAAACATCCATTCCTGCGCCTCCGTAATAGGTGCAGTCCTATACCCGTTAAGTGGCGAAGCGATCAGATTGGCAATAGGATCCTGAATAAAACCTTTGTCAACTAACTCACGCTCAAGGTCTATATACTCAGCATTACTCATTGTATTTAAATTAGAGAAGTTGCCTGGTGCAGACACACCCAATGTAGCACTGAAATTAAGTTCCGAAGGTCCTTTTCTACCACGTTTGGTAGTGATCACAATGACTCCGTTAGCTGCTTTCGCACCCCAGATAGCAGATGCTGCCGCATCTTTCAAAAAGGTAATACTTTCAATATCAGCAGGATTGAAAGAACTAATAATAGCATTACCCGTTGTTGAAGGTTGATTTTTATAAGTTACACTTGATTCAACCAGGCCGCTGCTGATATTAGTCAGATCCTGATTAATAGCAGGAAAACCATCAATAACGATTAAAGGAGGAGTAGAATTATAAGAACTCACGCCCCTGATCTGGATGGTATTTTTTCTGATATCTACCTGTACACCCGGTATTTTACCCTCAATACGTTCCATTAAATTTACACTCGGCGTACTTTCAATGTCTTTAGCTGTGAGTACACTAAAAGATCCGGTAGTAGATGACTTTTTGACTGACTGGTATCCTGTAGAAACAATTACATCTTCCAGTACCTGTGTAGCCATTACCATTCTTACTTCCATGGTTTCTTTTATCTTCACTTCCTGAGTAACAAAGCCGATGCTGGAAAAGATTAATATCCCTTCATCCGGCAAACTATTAAACCTGAAATTACCTTTCTCATCTGCTACCACTGAACGTGTGGAGCCTTTCAGCGTTACAGAAACTTTGGGAATTGGCAGGTTTGTAGAGGCGTCTAAGATTTTACCTTCCACATTAATGGAGGCCAGATAATCAGTCACTGTTTCCAGGAAACTCTTTTCTTTTTTAGTGACTACCACCGTCTGGTTCACGATTTTATAGCTCAATTCGCGTCCGGATAGCGTTTTCTTTAAAACATCGTCCAGCGGAGCATCTTTAAACGAAACATTGATTTTCATCGCATCGTTTACTTTGCCTTCCTGCCAGAATACGTTATATCCCGTCTGTTTTCTGATTTCTGTAAACAATTCTTTCAATGAAGCGTTTTGCCTGATGAAAGTTAACTTTTGTGCAAAACCTGCTGCGCTGACCTGCAGCAAAAAGGTGGTCATAATTAGTACCATTATTTTCATAACACGAACTATTGAATTATTTACCCAGGCGGAATACCCGGACCGGACTAGATCCTTAAATTTCATTACATTTGTTGTTTAGTGGTTATTTGTTGATGTGTGAATATGTCTCATCTGAACACTGAATTATGGCCGGGGATGTTTGCAGCATTCCCGGTTTTTTTGCTCGTGTTCATCTTTGTCTATGTAAAGGTTATTTCATAGCGGTGATCCTCCTTCCTTCCATTGTAAAGTGAACTGAGCCTGTTGATTCTAATACTTCCAGTAACTGGGAGATCTTTTTAAAGCGGGAAATTGTCCCTTTGAAGGTCTGTGTTTTTAGACTATTGTCACTGAAGACAACATCTACATCGTACCAGCGCTCTACCTGTTTCATAATACCTTCTAAATCCTGACCGCTGAACATGAAAAGTCCATTTTTCCATGCCATTGCTTCTTCCATGTCTGCCGCCACTATCTTAATACCCGCACCATTTAAATTCGCCTGCTGACCTGGCTTTAGCTCATAACTTTCAGAATGAATATTGTTCGGTGTACTGCGTATCGAAACGCTAACAGCTCCTTCCAATAAAGTGGTCCTCGTGGCGGCTTCATCGATATAGGCATTCACATTAAAATGCGTACCTAATACCTGCACATCCTGTTTTTCTGTTTCTACGATAAACGGCAGGCGTACATTGACTTGTTTACCTTTGATAACCTGTTTAATCGTCATTTTTGCAACTTCAAAATAAGCTTCACCTTTCAGATTAACCTTTCTTTGCTGGCCACTAAACTGGACAGGAAATTTCAAAGAAGTCGCCGCATTCATCCACACCATAGTTCCATCCGGCAGGTTTACTTTATACTCACCACCCCGCGGTGTAGTTATTGTATTATATGCACTTGTCTTACTGTTAGATTGGGTGCCATTTTTGGCAACAGCATTTACCGTGTACTCTAATTGTCCGGTTTTAGTTTTGGTCACTGCGATGCCGGCTTCTTTTGCCAGTTCCCCATTTCCGGCATCGCTAAGGTCTATCGTCCGACCATCAGATAGCGTTAAGATAGCACGGTTGCCTCCCGGTCTGAGGTCATGCTGGGCAAAGCGCTCAGAAGCCGGTGCCAGCTCCCTGTTGGTATAAAAATATAAGCCCACAGAAAGTGTGGCTAATACTGCAGCCGCTACAGCAACATGATACCATAGTTTTTTTATAGGAGCCCGAGAATTGGTGGTATTGAATTCCTGATGATGAATTAATTTCTGATAAACCTGATCAGCTTCTTCCTCAGTATGCCATACTTCAGCTGTTGTATTTTTCCAGATCTGATCCATCGCCGCAAAAATCTCTTCGTCATTTCCGGTCAGATTGAAATAGGTGATCAATTCTGCATATTCCTCCTTGCTGATGTTACCATCTGCAAATTTCTGGAGCAAGACCGTTAATTGTTGTTGATTTGCCATGTATTAATATTCCCTTTACAATGGGTTTATATATGCATTACACAGCAAAATGAATTTAGGACTAGTCGATATGAAAATAAATGTGTTATTTTTTCAGCAAGGACATAGAAAGCAGAATAAAATAGGTTACATCCGACTGATTAAAGTGCGTCTTTAATGTTTTCAGTGCCGCAACGAGATGATTTTTCACCGTATTTCTGGAAATATTGAGTCTGTCAGCTATTTCATCATAATTTAAACCTTCAAATCTGCTCAATCTGAATACCATTTGCTGTTGAGGAGGAAGCGTAACGAGTGCAGACTCAGTAAACCTTTGCAAATCGCTCAATAAAACAGATTCTTCTGTGTCATTACTCGCATTTTCCATACTTACCCAGAGTTGGTCTATTGCTTTTTGAGAAGTCGCAATCTGTCGTAGTGCATTTAAAGCAAGTCGCCGACTAATGGTGTACAGATAAGGAGCGATAGGAAAATCAGGGTTTAATCGCTCTCTGTTAGTCCAAACGTTCATCAGTGTATCATTCACAACCTCTTCTGCCTGCTCTTTATTTTTAAGGAGGCGAAAAGAAAAGGCATACAATTTCCGGAAATTCTGATCGAAAATTTCACGAAAAGCGGATTCGTTTCCCGCTTTCAATGCTAAAAGGGTGTCTTTTTCAGTTCGCCCGCTTAACATTCAATAAATTGTTGTAATAATCCTTTTCTGACATTTTAATCTGAGCACATTCCCAGACCCTGAAAATGTACTGCAATATAAAAATTATGTTAGAAAGTATACTAATAATGCAGGGAATAGGTTTTATCACAAATCTATGCAACAGCCCGTAAAAACGCTCAGGGAACCGAAGTATGACCAGACCTGAATCGCTTTTAATCTACCCGATTAGAAAAACTTTAAAAGAAGTTTAGAAGAATATGCGTGCCGTGGTCTCACTGGCCCACACTATTCACTATAATAATACCCCTGTCAGGAACATCACCGCTACAGAGAAGTAAATGATCAAACCCGTTACATCAACCAGCGTAGCTACAAAAGGTGCTGATGAAGTAGCCGGATCGGCGCCAAGTTTCTTTAACAATAGCGGCAGCATTGAACCGGCAAGTGAGCCCCATAAAACGACACCAACAAGGGCTACACCAACAGTTAAGCCTATCAGTGCCCAATGCGGACCATATATATCAGAAAATAATGTCCATGTAAATATCCTGAGGAAACCTATACTTCCTAAAACCAGACCCAGCATTAAACCAGAGATGATTTCCCTACGCATCACCCGCCACCAGTCGCCAATGGTGATTTCTCCCAAAGCCATGGCCTGTATAATCAGCGTAGATGCCTGGGAACCACTGTTACCTCCACTGGAGATAATTAAAGGAACAAACATGGCCAGAATTACTGCTTTCGCTATATCTGCTTCGAAATGAGCCATTGCTGTGGCAGTTAACATTTCACCAAGAAAAAGCACCACCAGCCAGCCAATACGTTTTTTGAACAGTCCGAAAATTGGCATATCCAGATAAGGCTCATCCAGCGCCTGGGTACCCCCAATCTTATGCATATCCTCCGTATACTCTTCATTGGCGATCCAGAGAATATCATCTACGGTAACAATTCCCAGTAATACGCCATTATTATCTGTAACCGGTAAAGCGACCCTGTTATTCATCCTGAAAACATTGATGGCCTCTTCCTGTGGATCGTTTGCATTTAATGCAATAGAACGGTTATCTGTTAATTCTACAATTGGAACATCGGGGTTTGCAAGGAGAATTTCCCTGATCCGGATATCATCAAGCAGGATTCCGTCTTCATCTATTACATAGATGACATCGATGGTTTCCGAGTCTTTCCCATATCTCCTGATATGCTCCAGCACCCGCTTTACTGTCCAGTCTTTTTTAACCGCTACATAATCCGGCGTCATCAGCCTGCCGACACTATCTTCTTTATATCCCAACAGGGATAAGGCTTCCACCCTGTCTTTGGCAGGCAACAAGATAATTAGTTTTTTAACTGCATCTCCTTTGAGTTCAGAGAACAAAGAAGTCCTGTCATCTGGCGGTAGCAGGTTAATCAGCTCAGCAAGCTTTTCACCATCGAGTTTTTTGATTATTTTTTCCTGAGTAGGAAAATCAAGGATTCTGAAAACATTAACCGCCCTTTTTATAGAGAGCGTATCAATAAATTTAACCGCATATTGTGGAAGATCATCAATCAGATGTTCAACATCAGAAATATTCAGATCGTCCAGAAAGACCTTTAATTGCGCGTTATCATTACGTTCAATTAGTTCTACCACCTCTTCTACAACCTGCTCTTCCATATATAACGTTTATTTACATGTTCTACCGTTTTATCAAGGTTGCAAAAATGACATTTTATTTTTAAAACTCCCTAGGGAAGGATAAAAATAATATGATCATTCTATTAAGAATTGAATCTGCAGGACATTGCGGGGAATTTATACTGTCTCAAATTAAGCACAATAACGATAGGTTTTATAACAGGGAAAAAATAGATTAGTACTTCTTAACACTCCTGACACTATTGTAAGCTAAATTGCCGATCACTTACCTATATATTAAAGATTCGGCAAGATATTTGGGTATCACTTTCATATTCAAGGTTAAACAAGAAATATGGCTTTCAAAGCAATTTTTTATTCACGAATCGTTGATATTAATTCACGTCTATATACAATATTCATATGATGGAATTGTATCAAACGGCATCTGGCCTGCTTCCTGCATCGCCACTGGTAAATCCTTTAAAGGTTAAAGCAAAAGTTCCTGCAATTGTGATATTTATCAACGGCTATCGTATGGCTATGCCTGTAGCCAATATCATAAGGGAAATGAGAAGAAATGACGAGGTTAAAAGCTATGATGTGAATGATTACTGGAATGATATCGATGATCAGTTTCAGGAAAGACTGGGCAATCAATTTGCTTTTTATGCTGACGGGGATGCACCTACATTAACAGCGAAAAATAATATGGGTTTTACGATGCGTAAACTCCATGGCAGAAAAGCAGGGCTCAATCTCATCACTCAACTGACGCAGATCAAAAACTCAGGTGTAAAAAACCAGACATCACGGAAAATACTGTGGGGCGAAAATGCAGCACTTAATCTGTATGATATTAAAAGTATTCCTATTGATATTGTATGCCATAGCATGGGTTTTGCCTATGCCTTAGGCATGGTAGAAGTGCTGCAGGAATCTGGTTACAACCCCGAAAGGATTTATGCACTTGCACCAGAAAATCCTGGGAAAGGCTATATTCCCGGCTATATAGAAGAAAGCCAGCAATATGGCAGCGGCCCGGATGACCCCTGGTATCAGCAGGACAGAATAGCGCCTCAGGAGCCTATACCTGGCATAGGAAATTCCACGTATATTCCTGACGGCATACCTAAAGGACCGTATGACAGCCATAGTGTAGCGAATTATGGGTGGATTTTTAAACTGAGAAAAGGTTCCAGAGGTTATATTAAACCAAGAGAAAAAAATTAATAGAGAATGGTATAAAAAAACAGCATGAAACCACAAACAACAATTTATTTGCTCGTTATTGTTTTCATTTCAATGACAGGCTGTTTAAACGGACAAAACAAAATCAAAATGTTTGAAGATCAACTAAAGGAATATAAAGACACACAGGCTTATAAAGAAGTGATGTCGACAGCAAATAGTGACCTTAATCAATGGATTGCTGAGGGAGTTGAAGAAGTTCAGATTCTCAAAGAATGCACATGGAAAATTGATGATGCTGTTTTCTTTAATACAAAAAAAGACAAATGTTACTTGTTGCTGCTGATGCAGGACAATGCCCAGGGTGCAGAAATTGATTACGTATACCTGATGTATGGCGCACTGGAAAATGATAAATGGAAGATTTATTTTTCCTCTTTACCAAACTATGTTTACCTGAGAGAACGGTTAAAATTACCTGCAGGTACTCCGGTACCTATGGAAACCCTTTCAAAGCTGTCTCGTGAAGAACTGCTGAAAGGATATTACAAGGGTAATGGAAATGTAGACGACGCTTTTGTGGATAAAGTCTATACGCTCCTGCTCAAAGAACGACACTTAAAATTCCTGAATAAAAAAGGCTAAATTATTTCAACCGTTATCTACGAACCGCTACCATGGAAGACAAAATCATATCTGAGATACACATTGACGGAACACCAGTTCATACGTTTTCTTACCTGATTATCAGACAATCATTTAATGCACATCATTGGTTTGAACTGCATGTAAATCATGACACATTTGAAATTTTAGGCTCAGGAAAAGCTGATACGTCAAGGCATCTTGTTGGAAAATCTATTTCTATAACGCTGACTGAAAGTGTATCCGGTCGTACTACCTTATTCAGTGCTATCATTTGCGAGATTGGTCTTTCTCAAAGTGATGGTCTGCATGGAGATCTGGTACTGAGAGGTTACAGCCCAACCATCTTATTAGACAACGGACTGAATCTGAATTCATTTAAAGCTAAAACGTTAAATGAAATTGTAACTGAAGTAACGAGCAAAGTGGTAGAAAATGACCTGCGAATAGACATCAAAGCGAAATACAACACGCCTATTCCGTACATGGCTCAATATAAAGAAAGCACCTTTTCATTTTTGAACAGGCTCTCTTCTGAATACGGTGAATGGTTTTATTATGATGGCGTAAATACTAAGTTTGGCAAACCTGAAGAACAACCTCAGATTGATCTGGTGTATGGAAGAGAGATCTCAAGCATGAACTGGTCTATGAAAGTAAGTCCTGTAACATTTTCACAGTACTCCTATAATTCATCAGAAAATCAGCTCAACAGAGGTGATGCACCTGATAGTGTAGACGGACTAGATGCAGACAGCCTTTTTGCACTGAATAAATCGCAGGATCTGTTTACAGACGCTGTTAACATGCCACTCAAACCCAGAACACAGAGTCAGTCTGAGTTAGATGAGCTGATGAAAAGAAGAAAGGAGTCGGCCGCAGCAAGTCTGGTAGGTCTCCTTGCCAAATCAAATGCCGCAGGAGTAAATATTGGTACTGTTGTCAATGTAAAGATATCAAAAAAGGAACTGCTCGATTTTGTTACAGAAGATTACGGACAGTATATGATTACTTCGGTAACGCATGAATTAGACGGCAATCACAGGTACAGAAATACATTTGAGGCCATCCCGGCTTCAAGCAATGTTATTCCGGTAAAGGATGTTAAATATCCTGTAGCCGAGCCACAGGTAGCAACAGTACTATCTAACAAAGATCCTAAGGGAATGGGTCGCGTGCAGGTGCAGTTTTTATGGCAGCAGCAAAAAGGAGACAGAACGGAATGGCTGAGAGTATTAACCGCAGATGCTGGTTCAGGGAATGACAGTAGAAAAAACCGCGGATTTTTTATCCATCCGGAGGTGGGCGATCAGGTTATAGTAGGGTTCAGGTATAATGATCCTAACCGGCCTTTTGTGATGGGTAGTATCCCGCATGGTAAGAATATCGACAGTAAGCATATCCAGGAAAACCATGTCAAGGCCATCACAACGCGCAGCGGCAGTCAGGTTTTATTCAACGATACAAAACACCATATCAAAATATCAACCAGTGCCGGCAACATTATCAAAATTCATGAGAAAACCGGCGCCATATCGATTACCAGTGCTTCAAGTATAAGCCTCAATTCTGCTGTAATTAATATACATGCCTCACAATTGGTGGACATACAGGCACCAAAAATAACTGTTGGCAATACGGATGCTCCTGCCCCGCCATCAGCAAGTGAGGAGGAAAAAGCCAAGCAAAGGAGTCCGACTGAAACGATTGATATCAAAGCTAAAGCGATAGACCTGAATGGTGAAAACACCCTTAAAGGCACATCAAAAAACACGACTATAGAAGGTACGGACCAGAACACGATTAAGTCTGATAAATTAGTGGATGTTTCCGGTGGACAGGAAGCCAAAGTGCATGGTACTATGGTTAAAATCAATTCCTAAGCGATATGGGAAAAGCAGTAGCCAGAGTAGCTATTAAAGATGTATTTAATAACCTAGTTAAATGCTGTATGCAATATCCGCTCCATAGAACGCAGCAATTCGTCTTTTTGTAGTATGGTATGAATTTTATTTCCTCCTGCTCTTTTTTGCATAGACTGCAGTAATAACTCTTCAGTACCGGCAACGAGCAACTTGGATACGATCTGATAGTAGGCATCTGAATCATTAACAATTTCATCAGCAGAGGGCAATTGATTGTGATGAGGCTTCCTGTTATTGGATAGGTTTTTAGTGATCTTGGAATCCGTTGTTATACTGTTCAAAATATTGGCTTCCATTTCACAATGATCATAAAAATGACCAAATTGTTTTTTCAATAATCCGCTGACCAGTAACTGCAGTGATTTCGACTTACTGTTTATAACGGAAGAATCAGCCAGATGGTTTGCCCAGAAGTCTTTCTCTTTTACACATATTCTCAGCAGCTGCTCTAAGTTCCCAAAATAACGATAAATAAGAATCTTAGATACCCCTGCCTGTTTGGCAACTTTATTTACGCCCAGACCTCCAAGCCCTTTAGTTTTCACGATATAATCAACTGCATCTATCAATTTACGCTCTGTTTGCATTCTATTCTTCATATGTATATATTTTATTAATAACTGTAACCTGGTCATCTACTTAATAAAAGTTATACCATCAATATATTCCTTAGCATAAGGAAAGAGAAAAATGTTATATAAAGTCTGTAGAATATTATATATAACTGTAATTTATTTATATTAATCTGGTTGTATTCAGTATCTTAGAGGAGAGTTATAAATTTTAATGATCATTGATATGGCAATGAACTGTATAATAATTGATGATGAACCACACGCTATTGAGGAATTAAGTGAACTGGTAGAGGGAACAGCCAGATTGGAACTCCTGCAAACCTTTCCTGATGCAAAAAAGGCAATTCTATACCTGCAGCAGGTAAACCATGTTGATATCGTTTTTTCAGATATTAACATGTCAGTTTTAAATGGAATAGATGCTGCTATTGTTTTGAATAATTATTGCCATTTCCTGGTTTATGTTACTGCTTACAGAGACCATGCGCCGGAAGCATTCGAGGCAAAAGCTGCTGGTTACCTGCTCAAACCGGTAAACTACATCACATTCAATAAAAAGATTGAAGAATTAGACTTGAAATATCAGGACATCATCAAGTTAAGAAAAGACGAACAGGACTTCTTATTTATTAAAGGAGGACAAAAGTGCAGTTATATTAAAATAAGATATAGTGACATTGTTTACATCGAAGCCTTACTTAACTATATTATGATTTATACTACTACAGGTCATGAGATTACCTATATAGGTTTAAAAGCTATGGAAGATATGTTGCGTGGAAGGGATATATTTTACAGAATCAATAAGTCGATCATAATTTCTGTGAATTACCTCGAACGTGTTGATGGAAATATTGCCAGAATGAGTACAGGGAATAATTATCAGGTAGGCGAAAAGTATAAAAGTGTGTTTCATGAATATTTAAAGAAACACACTTTAAGGTCTTAATTTAATTTTGCTGACGATTTACCGTGGGAGGAAACATAGTGTTTGTTGTGTGCGCAAGCACCGTTGTTGGGTCGGAATAACTGAGATTGACAACTACATGTCTCTGATAAACAAATAATGTTTCTCTTGTTAATTTGATGTTTTTCTTTGAGATTTTCATAATGACTGTTGTTTTTATACAATCAATATTATCTCAGTAATAAATTATTTGCACTTTTATTATATTAAATGCCCGTTTTATTATATATAGCCAGATTTAAAGTATCAAAAGCGATGTTGATTCATTCGCTCTGCTGGAGTATCTTTATTCTCTATGAAATAATAATTATAGGAATCATAACGAGACATTTTCAATCGTTCACTATATATCTTACATTCTATATACTTAACATTTCTTTGTTTTACCTCCATTCTTTGATAGTACTCCGATCCAATTCAATCAGTACTATAGTCAATATCTGGCGCATACCATTATTTATAGTCCTCGAATTACTGGTATATACTATCATCACTATTCTTTTTAGCTTTTATCTGAAAAAGCCTGTTCCATATTCAATTTTTTCACATGATTTTCTGACTTCAGTATATTTAGCAAACATCATATGGAGAGGCAGTTATTTTATGTTGGGCGGTACCGGCTATTACTTCTTACTTAGATACAATCAGAAGAAAGAGCGCACATTAACACAAGCCATTGAAAATGAAAAATTAGAAAATAATCTTCTCCGTGCTGAACAGGATTTCCTCAGAGCGCAGATCAACCCCCACTTGTTATTTAACAGTTTGAATTTCATCAGATATGCGATTAGAAAGAGGCCGGCAGAGGCAGATGACGCGATTATGAGATTGTCAGGAATGATGGGTTTTGCATTAGAGACAACTACCGGTATGATACCCTTAAGCAGGGAACTGGAACAAATAGATAATTTGATAGCACTAAACCAGCTGCGGTTCAATAATATGTTGTGCCTGAACTATAGCACGGATGTCCACGATCCGGAGACGCCCACTATACCAATCATCTTACTAACATTAGTAGAAAATGTTTTTAAACATGGAAATCTGAGGAATGAAGAGTCGCCTGCTTTTATTAAAATCCAATCGACCCCAGCATACCTGCTGTTCGAGTCCTCAAATTTAGCGATTGAGCACAATTCCGTCAAAAGTAACAAAACAGGTATCCAAAATATTTCGCTGCGATTAGACCAGTTTTATAAAAATCAATATCGATTTAGCCATGAACTGCATGAAAATAGTTATAAAGTGGCGTTAAAAATTGATTATCAACCCAAATAAACAAGATAATTAATCAATATCTTAGTGTAACTCATAAAACACACTTAATTTTCGCCCTCTTATGAAATTAACCATCTGCCCTGTAACACTTTGCCGTACGCCTGTATTTTCCTCGCAAGCGCAAATTGAAGAAGTTTGGGAAGATCTTAAAACTTACATAGAAGAGTCTTCACCTGCATTTTTTGAAATTATAAAAGAAATTGAAGCTAACCAGTTAAATCTATTAGATGCCAAAGCGCGGTTCACCTTATGGAAATACTTCAACAGAGCAAAATTCAGAGCAACACCTTATGGTAAGTTTGCTGCTTTTTCATTGGTGCCTGTTTCAAAAGAGGAATCATATAAGGGTATAAAAGTAGCTAAAGAGGCTGCCATTCATCGCTTCGCGGACTGGTCTGAAAAAGAAAATGTTAATCTGGATCCATCTTGGCTCCTGAAAAACGCCCATTACCTTAGATCCAACACCACAGCTTATCTGTGTGGAGATGAATTGCGTTATGTAAATGTAATTGAGGGCATATTTGAGCTCTCTGCGATAAACAACCAGGAACTCGCCGCAACTGTAATTCGATTTTGCCACATTGCGCGTACGATAAAGGAAGTAAAGGATTTGCTGCATACCGAAGGGATGGGTAAAGCCACGGCAAACTACTTTATTGAACAACTGATCAGCCTTCAGTTACTTTTTACGGATATGCATCCGAACATCATCGGACAAGAATACTTTAGCCGCATTGGCTTTAACACCCAGGCTAAGGCGAATGATTATATCATAGCGGAAAGAAAATTGGCAGAAGGATACCTGAATGAGAAAAGCTTGCAAATTCTTTTAGAAACTGTCCATTTTTTAAGCAAACACCTACCAGCAAAGAACAACCGATCATTAACTGATTTCAGGGATCAGTTCCGTTCAAAATTCGAAAATAAAGAAATTCCGCTCCTGACTGCACTTGATCCCGAAGTCGGAATCAACTATATCTCGCTGGAACAGGACAAAGACGAAGACAGCCTGATACAAGGCTTGAAGAAATTCAGAGATAGCACTCACACAGGTGCTGATCATATACGCTCAGCGCTTCAAAGGTATATTATTGATCAGATGATGTCCGGTAAGACAGTACAACTGGCGGGGTTTAAAGGTGAGGAACCCGCTCCTCAAAACATTGTCGCAAATACTTTTAGCGTGTTGATGCAACATGCTGACGACCTCATTGTGGCCAAACAAATAGGTGGTGTAACGGCGAATGCTTTGCTTGGACGATTCTCTATGGTTAGTCACGACATTGAAAAACTAGGCAATAGCTTTGCAGAAGTTGAAGAAAAAGCAAATCCAGATGTGCTTTTTTTCGACATCGCTTACCAGGCGGAGAAACATGTGGACAATGTGAACAGGAGAAAATCGCTGTATGGGTATGAACTTCCATTACTGACCTGGACAGAAAGCAGGAACATCATCGATCCCGATGACATCATGGTCTCTGTGATGAATGGAGAACTGGTACTGCGCTCCCTGAAGTATGGAAAAAGAATCATACCCAAGCTCGCTTCGGCCTATAATTATACACGTTCAGACTTAACCATCTTCCGCTTCCTTTCAGATTTACAACATCAGCATATCCATTCTGCATTAACGGTAAGTATAGATCATATTTTACCCGGACTTTCCCATTACCCCAGGATTCAATACAAAAAGGTAGTCTTATCGCCAGCAAAATGGCTTGTACCGGAAGTACTTTGTCTGCCTCAGAAAGATTTGCCGCTAAGTGCAGTTACGGACTGGCTGCAAACGATCGGCATGAAACAGCCATTTAAATGCGGGTCTGCGGATCAGACTTTATGCTTCAACCCATTAATTAATGATGACATGACCTCATTTTTGGCATATTGCCGAAACAAGACATCTCTATATATTGAAGAAGCCTTTATTCCTGAACAGCCATTGATTACAGATGAAGAAGGTTCCCCCTATTTGTCTGAATTTATTGTGAGTATAACCCATGAGGAAGAAGTGTATACATCTTATTTTTCGGAAATAAACCCGGAAGAACCACTAAGTAGTGCCGGCAAGCCAGTGGCGGATGTCTTTTTACCAGGTAGTGAGTGGTTATACTATGAGATTTATTGCCATCCTTCCCGTAGCAATGCTATCCTGCAGAATAACTTAAAAAACTGTATTAATGCTGTTAAAAAAGATATTAAAGGCTGGTTTTTTATTCGCTATACTATTCCTTCCCATCATATCAGGTTCAGGCTGCAACTGAAGCAGCATACTGATGGGTACGAGATGATGCGTACAGTAGCGAAATTTATGGAACCCAATTTACTGAGTGGAATAATCTCAGATTTACAGATAAAAACTTACCGCAGAGAAAACGAAAGGTATGGCAGCGGCAGAATAGATAGTGTAGAAAAATGCTTTCACGCCGATAGTGAATTTGTCCTTCACCTGCTTAAAAGTGACTATCAGGTGCTTCAATTATATGCGTTATCTATCTATCTGATTGAAAAGGTGTGGGAGGCTATCGGATTTTCTCTCCAGGAATGTATGTCAGCTGCAGAAAAAGTAGCTGACAGCTTCGCACGGGAGATGAATATACAACCGGAAGGATTTAAAATGATCAATCAGCGCTTTAAAGATTTTACCAACAGAAATGATATCGCGTTTTTGAAAACCCAGCAAAAAGAAAAACTAGATAATTCGGCCGCTGCTTTTATAAAGGTATTAAACACCTGTAATCTGAGCGTAAAACCCCGGCTTTTAACTGATCTTTTTCACATGCATGTCAATAGATTATTCCGCACTGACCAGCGAATGCATGAGCTGGTGATCTACCATTTTCTGGCCAGAATGATTAAAATAAAAATAGGCCGTCTCAAAAACGCGGAAATAGTCCAAGCTAAATAGATTTAACTATAACATACTGATATTCATAAAATTAATCAATAAAAAGAGTATTCAAATAAAACAATTTTCCTACTTTTACGCTAGTGGTAACATTATGGTTTAGTTAGAAAGATTTTATGAAACCCATCAAGAATTACAAAAACGCTCCTCAGATATTGCTGGCAAGTGTAGAGGCTATCGAAAAATTTCAGGCTGCACATACCAGGTTTGTTAAAACTGATAGCGAAGAGGATAGAAATGAAATGGCAGAGTCTTTACGGGTGGTTAAAATGCTCCAGCCAGAGCTGAATGCCCCTGATGCTGAGGCTGACCAAATCCGGCTTGCATTCATCAAACAGGCTACTATTCTCGAAGCTAATATTATCAACATGAATATGCATGATCTGCATCCTGATCTCTACAGAGATAGTGAATCTCATTTTATGCTCATGAAAGATATTATCAATTGCTTCAAAACCGCATTAGTTACCAAGGGTGAAACCGTTCCACTGGTCGAGCTTTCTTCTACCACAACACCATGGAAAGATCAGGGCATAATATCTTTTTGCAAAGATTTGAAAAAGGACCTCGCCGCTACCGAGTTTAAGACATTATGGGAAGCGCTGCAATGTTATGAAAGATGCAAAACGCTGCTAACTTATACTTTCGAGGTGCTGAATATTACTGGCAATCTTGGAAAAGAATAGCTAAATGGCAGGCTTCATATGTAGTATTTCTTTTGCAAAACGAAATGTTTCCCTTGTTACCGCAGGCACGGCTTTCGATAAGGCGGGGCAGGCAATGACATGATTGCCTGCCTCAGGAAAAGCAACCTTACGTTTGAGTTTATTTGAGGTACCCAACTGATCAAACATTTGGAGCATTACATCAATTTTCACTGTAGCATCCTGATGAGTTTCATCTTTATAATAATAGAGCATTAAAACGGGCTGTTTTATTTTAGTATAGATCTCAGGTATATTCGACGTTTCCATATACTCTTCCAGCTGTGTCAAAGCCTCCAGGCGGTACTGGCTGTAAAAATACTGAAGCAGTTTAGGATCGGTATCTTTTGTATCTTTCGAGTATTTTCCGTCCATTACTTTCCTTAAAATTTGTAAACCCCAGGGATCATTCATCAGCCAGGCAGATTTACTGTTTATTGCTATATTTGGAGAGTAAAGAATAATACCTTTGATTTCGGGAAAGGTAGCGGCTAACCTTAATGCCACCGCAGCACCTGTTGAAGTGCCTACAATAATAACTTCTTTACCTAATTTTTCACCAATAGCATAGGCTTCCAATGCTGATGCCCATAAATGTTCCGGTGTAAATTCCAGCATGGCATCTTTGCCCTGAAGACCATGGCCTGCTAAACGGGAAAGGTAAAGATTGCTGCCGAAAGCACTGGCAAATGTCCGATGTACAGGATCACCTTCTCCCTGGCTGGCCGTAAATCCATGAAGATATACAATGGCATATGCTGTTTGCTTTTTTGAGGTGCTGTCTGACCATACAATCCTGGCCTCATTATCTGGTTTTACAGGCAGGCTACTTTCCCTTTTGCGAATATACTGTTCCATCTGCACCAGATTAACTGGTAATACGGGCAATTGATGAGTATAAACAGGAGTTGCGGGTTTAGGACCGCAAAAATAGACGATCACCAATAACAGGATCAAAATAGCCAGGCCCGTGAGTATTTTTTTGAACAAACGCATATGATATATTTGCTGAGATAAATTCTATGCTCAAACATAGTGTTTTTATGAACCAAAATTGTTCACTAAGCAGACATAGCGGTTCGAATATTAAAATGATTTAACTATGTTTGTTTTGCGCTTAATAAAAAATAAACAATTTTTCAATCACTTATCTATCTAAATTATGAACCAGAAACCATCAAGTGCCTTTGTAGGAGCCTCCTGGATTGCTTTATTGGCAGGATTTGCCGCCTATAATATCGGCCTTTTCAATGCAACAATGCAGTTGAATGAGAAAGGATACTATTTTACTATTCTTGTTTTCGGCGTTTTTGCGGCTATTTCAGTACAAAAGTGTGTGCGTGACCGTCTTGAAGGAATTCCGGTAACTAATATTTATTATGGTATCGCATGGTTCTGTACCATCCTTTCTATCGTTTTGCTTACAGTAGGACTATGGAATGCTACCCTTGCGCTAAGTGAAAAAGGGTTTTATGCAATGGCATTTCTAATGTCGCTCTTTGCCTCTATTGCTGTTCAGAAAAACACGCGTGACAGCATTGATTCGGAAAATAAGAATCCAAACTCGCTAAATGACTAACATTTATACATAAGGTAAATACCTGAACATGAAGCCAGAGCTATTGCACAACGATTCTTGTTCGGGTATTTATTTCCTCATTTCAGCCTCATGAATGAAATAATTAGGTTTAATCTGTCGTTATTTTGTTTGAAAATTCAATAATAACCACTCAGATTTATATATTTGCAACCCTGCTTCCGTAGTTCAATGGATAGAATTTTGGTTTCCGGTACCAACGATGGGGGTTCGAATCCCTTCGGGAGCACCAAAGGCGCAAGAAATTGCGCCTTTTTGTTTAGTAGGGATCATCTTAATACTGCTAATTCAATATCTTCTTTAATAAACTCCCATTCTTTATTCTTTAGACACAATGGATCAAAGTCATTATCCGCTTGGTCAAAATCCCTCAAATTCCGATAAATTAAATCTTCATCATGTGTCCATTCAAAACGCATCTGATGTAACTCTATCATTTGAGCAATCGAATAGCTCTTTAATGATTCATGTAAAATCCCAAAAATCTTTTTTTCTGCCGCCACGCTGTACAACATCGATTTTCATTGCTATAATTTCCTCAATTGTAGCCATTCTAACACCTTCTGTTTCTATTGACTCTTGAAAAAAAGGATCCATAGCATAGTAGATATCGAGTTTTACAACGTTTTTGGCATCTGTACCAATTAAGTACGATTTACCAATTCCAGGATTTCCCCCGAAATCACCTGTCACATAATCAAAATTTGTAATCAAAAAAGTCTCTATAATCTCAAAGTCAATAGACCTGTATGGAGAATCTGTAAATAAGTCAATATCTACAGACATCCTATGGCCAAAGTGCAGGCTCAATGCCGTTCCGCCAACCAAACGAAATTCTTTAAGTTCATCTGCCATCAGTAGTTTGAGCAGACTCTCTTTCAATAAATCATTTACCGTATTCCAATACAGTATCTTACTTAGTTATTTAATATTCGACATAATAGAAAGGCTATTACCTCTAATTTCCTTACTACCTGTAACAGTTTTTATTTTTTGCTCACCATAAAACCTCAGTATTTCCTGTTTCTCTTCATCACTTCCACGTTCAAATACACGTACGATAATTGCTTTATATTGCTTCTGCCAGTCAATTTTGTTGATATCTGTATCCCAGAAAAGAATATCCCTCAGCACAGAGCGATCTGGCTGCTGTTTGAATTCTGACTTCTCCTTTTCTTTTTTGATCTCGTAATGTGCCTGAAGAATAAACATGGTACCTTCTTCTAATCCAAGTGCCTGATCAATTTTAAGGGATAGAGAGGGAGTCAAGCCACGCCTTCCTTTAGTAATATCATTTAGAACTTGTGGATATTCATTCAACGAAAGTGCAAAAGGCGCTTTTTTCATTTGCCTCTGTCCAAGCTCGCGTGCCAAAATTATACCAGGATGAATACCTTTATATTTTTCAAATGCAGATTCCATATCACAAAAATAAACAAAAATGTTTATAAAAAGACAACTTAGAACAGGTAAATATAAATGGTCCGAGTCCCTTCGGGAGCACAATAAAGTCAAATACTTAACATCAGATATTTTTTGAATTATGGTAGGAATCTACTGGCCCCTGGTATTGACCAGATATGCACTTATTTCCAACCACGAGCTAGTGATGCCTGCACAAGTGCTTTATTTGGTCTGGAAACAGGTATCTTATCTCCATTATTCAACAAAAGCATACCGCCATCTTCTTTGAGCCAACTCTTTATGAAGATCCTGTTGATCAGGTGGCTCTGATGTGTTCTCAGAAAACCTATGGGTATCAAAATTTCTGAATATTCTTTTAAAGATCTGGATATTAAGATCTTTTCTCCTTTCGAAAGATAGAAAAGCGTGTAGGAATTATCAGCTTCACAACGGATGATGTCGTCAATTGATACGTACCTGATTTCATGTAATTGGGGCAATGCAATTTTAGCAGGACTTGCTCCACTACTTTTTAAGTGGTTTAATAAAAAATTCAGTTGTTGAGCGGTTTGTTTTACTGCGATCTTGTCATGCGCTTTATGAACAGCCAGCACGAGTTCGGATATATCAATCGGTTTCAATAAATAATCCACCGCAGCAAACTTAATGGCATCGATACCATACTCATTAAATGCCGTAATGAAAATAACTTCGAAATCTTTAAACGGCAACAAACGCAACAGATCGAACCCCGTTTGTGCTCCTATTTGAATATCTAAAAGGAGTAAATCTGGCTGATGCAATGCGACCTGTTCAATGGCTTGATCTACATTGTTTGCCGAACCAACTAAAATCAGACTCGGACAATATTTCTTAATAAGGCTGCTTAGATTTTCTAGATTCGATTGTTCATCATCTATAATCAACGTCTTCATATCTACAACCAGTTATTTAATATAATGATTACAGTGGTACCATTTGGGTCAGAATGCAACTCTAATGAGATCGGACATTCGTTATACATCTGGTTTAGTAAATCTATTCTTTTTTTGCAGAGTGACAACCCTAAACCTTTATAAACTTTTTGCACATCGAAACCATTACCATTGTCTTTTGCAGATAAGACCAGGTCTTTATCAATGGATTTGAATTCAACTAATAAACTTCCTTTATCACCCATAATTGACATGCTGTGTTTAGTAGCATTTTCTACAAAAGGTTGTAATAACATCGAAGGAATCATAACTTCCCGAATATCCATTTCTATATTCAGCTTGATTTCATAGTTAAAATCGAAACGCAGCCGCTCCATAGCCAGGTAATCTTCCAGAAGTTTGTACTCATCTTTCAGAGCGATCAATTGTTTTCCGTCAAGAATGCTCCGTGTTAGCCTTGAAAATTTAATCAGGTATCCATTAGCTTTTTCTACTTCATTTTGGTTCATCAAATTTTGTATTCCACTCAAGGCATTAAATACAAAATGAGGGTTAAGCTGTGATCGTACATTATTTAAATCTGTTTCAGCGATTTTGGCCTGACGATGGGCGATTGCAAGCTGTTCTTTACTATTTCTCCTCATCAGAAGAAAAACTATAGCTGCAAACAGAATCATGACTATAAAACCTATGATAATTTCACTCGTACTGAAAGTTATAGGCGGTCTTATCACGGTGAATGAAATTCTTATTGGCTTTGTATCAATTACGTTTTTATCAGAAGTCCGACCAATAATGGGCATAACAAGCAATTCATAGGTACCGGGGGGGGCAAAATAACTTGCTGGAATAAAATTTAAAGGATCTTCATCACGTCCGTTATAGCTCCAATTATTGGAAAGAAATACAATATCGCTTTCAGTCTTTGACTTTTTTTTCAATATAACATGGTACACAAAATCCAAATCTGTCTTCTTCATCACAAGATGGATACCACGGGTTTTACGATCAACACTTAATTGCAGGCCATTTTTTAAGGGTATAACATCGTTCAGTATTCTAAACATGGGTGTGTTCCAGTATGGAATTTTGCGTATACCGGACTCACGAAACAAACTGGTTTCTGTAAGCCTGGCCGGACTCAACCGCTTATTGTATATGATGACAGTAGTCACCTTGTTTTCCTCAGGCAAGCGGTATATTTTTATAGAGATTTTTTTATTCCTCACGGAGGTGATTCCTAAATTCATGGTCAGGTAACCTGGAAGACTACTGCCTTCCGGCCAGACAAAATCTACTTTACTAAGCCGGGAATTAGACTGAACTACCGTTGTATCATTTTCGAAGACAGAATAACGATAATAGCTCATACTATCCTTTTTGATGAGTGTTGTAACAGAAATGGTTGTCGCATCCAAAAGATAGACCATGGAACCCAGAGGATTGTCAGGGACTACATTAAAAGGAACTATCGCCTTAGTTTTCTTATCTGTAGATACATAAATCGGAATTTTAGAACGTAAAGAAGTTACAACATAATTAGCAGGCTCCCCATTCGGGTCAATTATGGGATATTTCTGCTGAGCATAACTATGGATGAACATAGAATAAAGAAGGAAGAAAATGAATATTGCTTTTTTCATAAGTTAAGGTCTAAATATAGGCTAACGTCTATAATTATTTGCTTTTAAAAACTCATAGTTTGCAGACTAGTTGTTTAGACTAGTGGAAAGAGCAATTGAGCTTGAATCCAGATTTCCTGAAATCCCTACGATGTAAAATAGTCGCTTCAATGACAGTATAATTACTCTCCAAAATAGATGCATCTCATCTTAAATATTAGGCTATTTTTGTGATGTTAAAGAATAAACAAAATTTTTGAATTTGCAATCCGCCGCATTCGCATGAAACCCCAATTCTTAATTGCAGCCCCGCATAGCGGAGCCGGCAAAACAACGGTTACACTTGGCATTTTACGGGCCTTAAAAGATAAAGGGTTAAACGTTCAGCCATTTAAATGTGGCCCCGACTATCTTGATCCTAAACTGCACACCATTGCGTCAGGAAAACAGAGTATTAACATCGACCGTTTTATGATGGATAACATACATATCGGGGAGCTATACCAGGCTTATGGTGAGTCTGCCGATGTATTGGTAACGGAAGGTGTAATGGGACTATTTGATGGTGCCGTAAAAATGGAAGGCAGCAGTGCTGATATAGCCCGTTTACTTGACATCCCCATCGTACTGATCGTGAATGCAAAAGCAATGGCCTATTCAGTGGCAGCACTTTTACTGGGTTTCAAAACACTGTGCAAGGATATCCATATCGCTGGGGTAATATTCAACTTCGTGGATCATGAATCGCATTACCGTTTGTTAAAAGAAGCTGCAGAGGATGTTGGAATTACCGCCTTGGGATACCTGCCAAACAATCCTGCGATACAAATTCCGTCAAGACATCTGGGTTTAAAAACGGAGGAAGGAATTGATCTGGAGCGCGCTATCGAACTGGCAGCTGTGCATATTAACAAATACATTAACCTGGCAGAGTTGATGCGGATTACTGCTGCCCCGTTTGTGAATAACAATCCACCAGTCGCAGCAAGTTTAAGCAAGTATCCCGCTAAACAGAACAAGTTGAAAACGATATTGATTGCGAAAGACGAAGCTTTCAACTTCACCTATGCAGAGAATATCAAAGCATTATCTACACTTGGAACCATCAGGTATTTTAGCCCACTAAAAGATGAAATACTCCCTGCGGCAGACCTGATCTACTTCCCAGGCGGTTATCCTGAATTACACCTGGATGCCCTGTCGCGGAATCAAACGATCAAAGACCAGCTTTTCACTTATTACAAGAATGGAGGCAAAATCTTAGCGGAATGCGGGGGCATGATGTATTTAGGAAAATCAATAGCTGATCATCATGGTAAAGCATTTGCGATGACTGGAATTTTAGCATTCTCTACCAGCATGCAGCACAAAAAGTTATCTATCGGTTATAAAAAGATAGATATAGATGGTATTGCATTAAAAGGACATGAGTTTCACTATTCACAGTTCACTGAAATACCCGAAGTGAATACGGGTATTAAAGTATGGAATGCAAGGAACGAATTACTGCAGCTGCCGGTATATCACACAAAAAATCTATTGGCCAGTTACTTTCATTTTTATTTTGGAAGTAATATCGGGGCTATAGAAAAATTATTATCTATTTAAGTTGTTTATAGTATACCAGCTGATGCTGAGGCAGCAGCTCTGGATGAAGTATTTTAATCAGGTCTGATAAAACGATTTGTGGATTAACGGCGCCAGATTCCCAGTAATCATTTGCGCCAACATCATTGATCTTCTTGTTATAGTTGTATACATTCCCATTTTTGAAGGGCCTGAAATCTGCAAAGCGGCTGTCTCTTCCAGTCATTTCTGCTTTGCTGTTCACATAACCTATGTTTAACCAGAAATCTGCTTTCAATGCTTCCGGCGCGACCAGCTCAAAAGAAAGTGGTAAGGTACCAATCCCTTTTGTATCCGCCCATTTAATGCTGCCACCCGCATCCTGGAGAAAATGCGACAGATAACTATTTCCTTCTGGCACATACCAGGTACCTTTCACTGGCATGGTGGTGATCACACTTGGCTTAACAACAGCTTTTTTAGCAAGCTGAACGAGTTTGTTGTACTCCAACACGATGGCATCAAATTTTTTGTTCACCAGCTCTTCTCTATCTACTAATGCGGCCATCAGTTTTACCCATTCAGCACGGCCTAATGGTGTACTCTCCAGGTATTCCGAATTTTGGATCACGGGAATACCTGCGTCTGTAAGTAGTTTAAAGCGGTTAACTTTCGCACTGACATTCCCTACAGCCATCAGCACATCGGGATGCATCGTAAGCACCATCTCATTATTCAGATTCGTCTCCTGCCCTACTTCTTTTATCTTCCCTTCCCTGATATATTTCCTTACTTTAACTGAACTGGCATATTTCAAATTTCCTAATCCGGTTAAAATACCATCCGCTTCGGCAAAATCTATCAATGCCACATGCATGGACGACATGCCAATGATTGATCTGACAGGGGTTTCGATCACCTGTGCATTGGGAAAGCCATCAGGTATAAGACCACCTCTCCTGATCAGCAGGTATTGCGCGGTATCTATTCTTTTGCCTTCATAATTATAAACGTTTACCTGTTTAAAGGTTTTATAATAGGTAATGCTGAAACCTTTGGCATATTTCAGATCGGCTTTACGAACAGGCAATTCTGCTGTCTGACGTGTCGCATTCCGGCCCGGATACAGATCGGGCTGACAAGCCCCCAGGAAAAGAATGCCCGTCCATAAGCTAAAAATAAAAACTGCCCTCTTCGTGATCATATGCCAAATACCTTCTTAATAAATGAATGGTAAAACTAAGAAGAAATATCAACTGACCATAAACTATCTAAAATGTTTAGCTTTGCGCGCAATGAATTTCCTCAGTATTAGTCGACCGCTCATCGCCGGAATCCTACATTCTTTCGAACCTGACCATATCGCCGCAGTATCTGTTTTAGCGTCTGAACAGGCAATCAGTAAAAAGAAAATCTCCTGGTCAGTCATTTTCAGAGCATCTCAATGGGCGCTGGGCCATTCGGTAACTTTACTGATCTTTGGGATTATAGCGCTAATATTTAAGTCGTCCTTACAGTTATTTGTAAACAACATCTCTTTCTGGGCCGAAATGTCGGTCGGCCCCATTATGATTATCCTGGGCATCAAGGCCATCAGGAGTAATTACAAAATCAATGAAATCGTGAAACAGACAGCGAAGGAAGAACACCAGCATCTACCTTCTGAGGTGATACACTTTCACGGAGGAAAAGGAGAAAAGATAAAAGTTAAACCGCTTACCAGATCTTTCTGGGTTGGCATGTTACACGGACTTGCAGGAACTGGTGGTGTTTTAACTACAGCACTGGTCATCAGCGCAACCACTATTGGCGGCTCTGTTATGGTACTGGTTATCGAATCGGCAGGTATTATTTTAGCAATGAGCATCTATAGTTACCTGCTCATTTCTACCATGAGCCGCTTTCTACAAAACAATATGGTTATATTCAAATGGATGAACGGCTTAGCCGGCCTGGGCTCGATACTATTGGGCTCTACCTGGATTTATAAGATAATTGATTTATTATAGGGGTAAGCTGTTCTTCAGAAATATCCGACAGCGAAAGGTATTGTGCTCCAAGACCTATAGCTAATTCTTCTGCATGGTCAAGATTGAAATAGTTTGATTCCGTGTTGATGACGAGCGACTGAACAGCATGATCTTTCAACTGTCCGGCAAGCTGGATTGTCTGGTTCCATGGATCTTCGCCTGTTCCTGGCAGTGGCACATTTGCCTTACCATCGGTAAGCACGATTAAAATAGGATGATAGCCCTTTTTCGCATCAAATGTATTCAACAACTGGATTACCGTGTACAAAGCATGCGGTAAAGGCGTTCTTCCGCCTGTAGGCAGACTTCTCATTGCTTCTTCTGCAAGATCCGTACTTTTAGTCGGCTGCAACAATACCTGGGCTTCAATCCCTCTGAATGCAATCACGCCAACGGTATCACGTTTTTCATAAGCCTCTGTCAGCAAACTCAGCACCGTTCCTTTAACGGCCTCCATTCTCTTGCGTGCAGCCATCGAACCTGAAGCATCTACGATGAAGAGCATTAAATTGCTCATTTTACCAACGCGCTTTTTCTGATGTAAATCCCCCGCAGCAATCTCAAATTGCTCCGGATCACGTAATATCGCATGGATCACGGTAGCGTCTATAGCAATATCGCTGGTGTTTGCCGCTCGTTCCGCACGCGTGTAAGCACCAATTTTCAGGGTGTCGGTCGCGCTCCTTCTTCCTGCCTTCGGCTCCCCGGGCATTTTTACCTGGACGACTTCAATTTTTGGCAAAACCTCTGGTGTACTGCTTTCAAAGATCTGGTCATCGCCCGACTGAGGCTGATCTGCGCCCCCCTGCGGTTGTTCATTTCTTTTTCCCTGATCTTTACCCTTTTCATCAGTTTGCTTTTTTTGATTTTGAGTCGGTTGCGACGATGGAGGTGGCGGTGATGGTGGCGAGGTAGATTTCTTCTTGCTTCTATGGGGTAATGCCAATTCAGCTGCCATTTTTATATCCTCCTCAGTCACCTGTTTACGAAAATCAAAGGCAGCAAGCGTAATGGCTGTTTTGTACATCACAATATCTGCACGCAGACTTCTAACATTCAACTCCGTAGTCAGCTGACTAATTAAAGTGAGCAGGTCATCGTCCAGAATAATCTCTGGTAATAACAATTTAGCTTGCAAAATTTGTTGCTGCAGGTTCTCCTGCTGCAGGATCCAGCGCTGTGCAAAAAGAACAGGGTCTGCTTCAAAAGCAATCCGGCGGCGGACAACTTCTGTCCGCGCTGCAATATCAGCCGGAGCATCTACCTGTACCATTAAACCAAACCTGTCCAGAAACTGTGGTCGCAGTTGCCCTTCTTCAGGATTCATCGTACCAATCAGCGTAAACCTGGAGGGATGGCTAAGTGATAATCCTTCCCTTTCAATTATATTTTCTCCCGAAGCAGCAACGTCCAGCAGCACATCCACCAAATGATCAGACAACAGGTTTACTTCATCAATATACAGAATTCCCTGATGCACTGCCGACAGCAGGCCGGGCTGAAACTTCTTCTTTTTATCTATTAACACTGCTTCCAGGTCAAGGCTACCGATCACCCTTTCTTCAGTAGCACCCAAGGGCAAGGTAATAAAGGGAACTTTCCCTTGTTCAATTGCAGGCATTACCTCCGCAAGTGCACGGGCAGCAGTACTTTTTGCCGTTCCTTTATCTCCCTGGATCAGGATTCCGCCGATAGCAGGGTTGACAGCACATAAAAGCAAAGCCATTTTTAACTTTTCCTGTCCAACTATCGCCGCAAATGGATAATTTATGCTGGTGTTATTCAACTTCATTCCGTTCTTCTAATAATGTTTCACTTTCCAGGTACAGCTGTTTCAGGGCATCCAGCATTGCTGCAGGTGCCGTCCACATTTCTCTTTTTGCAGCTTCCAGCAAGCGCTCTGTAATGGCTTGGAGCGCCCATGGATTGTTCTCATTTAAAAACTCCTGCATGCCTTGATCCAACGCATAAGTTTCCGCAATTTGAGCATACATCCAATCATCCATCACCTTAGCAGTAGCATCATAACCGAACATATAATCTACAGTAGTGGTCAATTCCAGTCCGCCCTTATATCCATGTTTTTTGATGCCATCCAACCATTTAGGGTTAACAACTCTAGACCGGAAAACACGCAACACTTCTTCTTGCAGATCCCGCACCGTTGCCCTGTCGGGATTCTGTGTATCACCGAAGTAACTTCTGGGCTGTTTTCCAGTCAGGCTCCGTATAGAGGCAATCATCCCCCCATGGAATTGAAGGTAATCATCACTATCAAAGATATCATGTTCCCGGTTATCCTGGTTGTGAAGGGCTACTTCCACACCAGAAAGTCTTTTTTTAAATTCAGTCCTCGCATCCACTCCGTTCACACTGCTGGTATAAGCATAACCACCCCAGTTGATATAGGCAGCAGCAAAATCAGCCTCAGATTCCCAGTTTCTTTCCTGAATCAGTTCGAGTATACCAGCTCCATAAGCTCCGGGAGGAGAACCAAAAATCCTGTAGGCCGCCTTTTCTTCCGCTTGTTCTATGGAAAGGTCTTCCGACTGAAGTTCAGCTACATCTTTTAGATAATGTTGTTTTACAAAGTTTTCTTCATCAGGTTCATCTGCAGCAATAACCAGCTGTACAGCATTATCGATCAGTTCAATAAGGTGTGGAAAAGCGTCTCTGAAAAAGCCGCTGATACGGGTGATGACATCTATCCTAGGCCTTCCGAGCTCTTCCAGAGAGATCAGTTCCAGACCGTTCACTCTCCTGCTTTCGGCCTGCCATACAGGTCTTACACCCATTAAAGCAAGAATTTCCGCGACGTCGTCTCCTTGTGTGCGCATCGCGCTGGTTCCCCAGATACTTATCGCGACACTCTCAGGATAAAAACCTTTCTCTTTCAGGTGCCGCTCCAGTACTTCACGCGCCAATTGCTGCCCGACATGCCATGCGGCCTGTGAAGGTAAAGCGCGTGGATCAACGCTGTAAAAATTACGGCCTGTAGGGAGAATATGGGCCATCCCGCGGGTAGGCGCGCCGCTCGGTCCGGCAGGTATATATCCACCAGATAATCCATGCAGCAGATTACTGATTTCATCGTAAGTATGCCCCAGATTTGGCAATAAGGAATCACAGATATAGTGTAATACCTGAATGATGCCACTCCCTTTTCCGGCTGCAGGAACGATAGCAAATGTTTCATAAAATGCCTGATCAATCATTTTCCGGTTGAAATGGTATTGATGCATGAGCTGAAGAAGATGGTTGATCAACTCATTCAGTACTTCTGTAACATCAGTAGCCGTCACTAGCGGGCGACCGGCCAAATGAATCAGCTGCTGTGGTACAGCAGCCATCCGTTGTCCCTTCTGATCAAGAAGATCATTGATCTCAAAACCAAAAAGTGCGGCGACTTCTGCGGAAAGACCAGGTACGCCAATATTTGAAAGACGCGTAAGCGATGCCAGCATATCTATTAAAGCTGTGCCTGTAGGCGCCAAACCCAGGGTATGCAATCCATTCCTGATCTGTGCGGCACCTAATTCACATAAGTAACCGTCTATATCTTCTATTAAATGAGCAATATCCTTACCGTCCATTTCAGTGATACTCACCGGCACACCTTCCGGCGTCATTTCATCATCCCATTCATGGACATGATCGCCATGATCACGCTTCAGCATGGCTGAAAGATCTTTATCCAGATTTGTCTGTTTGATCAGTGTCCATATCTGCTGCTGCAGTAAAGGTAGTTTGGAAGGATCCAATGTCTCTACCTGATAATATTCATCCACCAGCTGGGTAAGCAAGGCCAGTTCGCCATAGCTATCTGCCGAAGTCATTGCCGGCGTAAGATGATCTACCACCACCGCATGTGCTCTTCTTTTGGCTTGTGAACCTTCGCCGGGATCATTGATGATAAAAGGATAAAAGAGCGGCATATCGGCAAGGAAGGCATCTGGAAAGCAGTTTTCTGACAGACCAATACTTTTTCCGGGCAACCATTCCAGCGTGCCGTGTTTACCGACATGCACAATGGCATCTGCCCCCCACGCCGTTCTCAGCCAGCGGTAAAAAGCGTGGTAGTGATGCGTTGGTGCCAGATCCGGCTGATGGTATATTGCATCGGGATCCATACCGTAACCACGTGGAGGCTGGAGGGCGACCAGCGCGTTCCCCAGCTCAATGCCTGCGAAAGAGATATGACCGTCATGCACATAAGATTTCCCCGGAGCAGCTCCCCACTGTTTCTCCATGTTTTGTTGCATGGGGATGGGCAGCTCTTTAAACCAGCCGGCGTACTCCTCAAATGAAACGCGACCTATGGCGGCTGACAATTGTTGTGAGGTGAGATAACTTTCATCGTAAGAACACCTGTTGATCAGGTCATGGATCAACTGCGTGCCCGAAGACGGAAGATCGCTGATCTGGTAACCTTCACCCTGCATGGCCTGCAAAATAGCCATCAGTGATTCGGGGGCGTCGAGTCCGACTGCGTTACCCACCTGTGATGCTTTACTGCTGGAATTCGTAAAAATAAAAGCCACTTTTTTTGCCCGGTTAGGCAAATGCTTTAAGCGCGAAAAACGTAGGGCAAGCCCGGCTACACGCTCCACCCGGTCTTCCAGTGGTTCATATCCTTTAGCATCCCTGCCTTTCTCTTTGAAAGAGATGGGCACGGTAATAATCCTGCCGTCAAATTCGGGAATGGCGACATTCATTGCGGTATCTAATGGGTTCAGCCCACGTTTTGATGATTCCCATGAACCGCGGCCCATACCACTGGTAATCGCCTGTAAAATGGGAACATTTAATTTATTGAGTATACTTTCACCTGAATTTGCTGCATTGGCATCTTGCATGGCAAAAGAAACAGTATTAATCAGCACATCAATATTAACCAGTCCTTCTGCTCTGAAAAACCGGAAAGCAGCAGGCCAGCCCGTCAATTCATCGCTGGCTTTTAGTGAAGCAGTAAATACAGGAAGTACATTTAAATCACGATCTTCAAGAGATCTGATTAAAGCATCTATAAAAGCGGTGTTCCCACTGATATAGTGTGCCCGGTAAAATGTGATCCCTATGTTTGGAAAAGCCGGATTCCTTTTTAAATACCAGTCCTGCAGACTGGCATTTTCAGGCAATTCGGGATGATAGATCCCGTGTTGTGGCAAAATAACAGGCGCATCAAAACCAAAACCTGTAAGCAGTAATTGATCAGATAAAAAGTGCAGCAGGGACACCAGATTAATATGCCCGCCGGCATCCAGGTAAGCTAATGTTTCCTGCAAAATGGCAGGTGTCACAGTAGAAGCTGCTGCATATTCCGGGTTAAAGTCGCTCGTGCCACTCACAATAATCAAATGCTGTCCTTGCTTTCTTGCACGTTGCACCAGTTCACTGAACCCTGGGATACTGCTCGGCCTCCCTAATATTCTGAGTATAATAATTTTAGCTCCTGCAATTTCCCTGTCCAGCAGCTGAGCCATATGTGCTTCACTTTTTACGGCAAGCAGATTTATACCTAACGTTCGGGGGAAATCTTCTGGCAAAGACTGGATAGCGCGGTGTAGCGTGAGCAAATCTGTATCTGCGTGGCTTAAGAAAACAATTCCCTCTTTAGCCTGATCTGCCGCAGTGGAAAGAGATGTAGCCTCAGTTCCTTTCCAGGTGTAAAACTGAAACACATATTCATTGAGTTCGGCCGGTGGTATTTGAAAGCGATCAGCAACAACCATACCCTCTATATAATCAAAAATGGCCGTTACCTGCCAGTCGCTATTGATCGAATGAAACCATACAGAATGTCCGTCGAACAACAGTGTAACCACATTTGCCAGCGTACATGGCCCGAGACAGCCACCTTTAGTCATGTGCACTACATTCCGTAATTTGCGGCGCAGCCACTCACTTTTATAAAGGTCTACCGGAACAGCACTATAACCCCTGTCTGTCCTTCCACAGCAACAGGCATTATAACAATAAGATAAGTGCCCTCTTCTCTGAACAAGATTAATCGCTTTACCGTCTGCCCTGGTAACACGCTGCCTTTTGATTTCCGCCATTATTCGATTAATTCTAATTATGCTGATGAGGTTTCCCTTCAAAAGTATTAAGAATTTTTATCATTAAGCGGTCTTATCAGAGTGCCCGAGACTTTTTTCCGGGCTAATCATATCCCTGATCAACTGCTTTAATTCCTTAACTTCGGGAAAACGTCCATGTATTTTCCTGTCAAACACAATAAAACCGTCTACCCGCACAATATAGGCGCCACCAGTCTCACTGGGCTGTAACAATACACCATGAACTTCATCAGTGAAAGTAGTCAGTAACTCCTGTGCCATGTAGGCTGCTCTAAGCATCCATCCGCATTTAGGACAATATTCTATACTAACAGTTGGCTTCATCTTATTATTTGTTAATAAATAAATCGCTGCTCAGATACCGGTCACCACGATCGCAGGCTATAAATACAATAACACCAGCACTCAGCTCAGCAGCTAATTTCAACGCACATGCCAGCGCACCACCGCTGCTCATTCCAGCAAAGATTCCTTCCCTACGCGCCATCTTTCTTGCATATTCACCCGCCTCATCCTGCGATACATCCATTACCCTGTCTACTCTTGACGGATCAAATATTTTAGGAAGATAGGCCGCCGGCCATCTCCTGATGCCAGGAATAGATGATTCTTCCGTAGGTTGGCAACCTATAATCTGTATCTCAGGATTTTTCTCTTTCAGGTACATCGAGTTCCCCATAATACTTCCTGTAGTCCCCATTGAACTTACAAAATGGGTGATCTGTCCATCCGTATCACGCCAGATTTCAGGACCGGTTGTCTTGTAATGTGCCAGGTAATTATCAGGATTTGAAAACTGGTCAAGCAGGAAATAACCAGCTTCAGCACTTTTTTCTTCTGCATAGTCCCTGCAGATCTCTATGGAGTCCAGTAAAGTGACTTTTGCGCCAAAAGCCTCCATTGTCAATGTACGCTCCCTTGTGGAATTAGAGGGCATCACGAGCTCAATATCAAGCTGATAAATGGCAGCAATCATGGCTAAGGCAATTCCCGTGTTTCCACTCGTAGCTTCAATTAACTTAGTCTCCTTTCCTACGTCTCCGCGCTCTATCGCACTGCGGATCATATTCAAAGCAGCCCTGTCTTTTACACTTCCACCTGGATTGTTACCTTCCAGCTTGGCAAAAATCTTAACTTCAGGATTAGGATTTAACTGCTGAATTTCTACCAGCGGGGTATTCCCAATACATGTGATCAAATTTCCCATATCCTTATCTATTTCTTTGTTTCTATAACTTTCATAGCCGATTGATGATATACCGTACAACCAGCCGGCACACTCCTGGTCAGCCATACATTCCCGCCAATTATACAGTGTTCACCAATCAACGTATCACCGCCCAGTATGGTTGCCCCCGAGTAAATAATCACATGGTCGCCTATAGTCGGATGCCTCTTCCTGTCAGCCATATATTTTTCTACACTCAATGCCCCAAGCGTAACGCCCTGATATAATTTAACGTGGTTCCCTATTTTTGTAGTTTCACCAATAACAATACCAGTTCCATGGTCTATAAAAAGATACTCTCCTATTTCTGCCCCCGGATGGATGTCAATTCCCGTTACCGAATGTGCATATTCCGTTAAAAATCTTGGGATCAAAGGTACCTGCAGTAATAACAGCTGATGTGCGATTCTATAAAAACAAATAGCAAGGAAGCCCGGATAGGTACGGATAATTTCAAATTCACTTTTCGCAGCGGGATCACCACTCAGCGTAGCGCTGATATCGGTATTCATTTTCCGGTACAATTCCGGCAGCTCCTGGTAAAATGATGCAGCAATCAATTCATTTTCACACCCTAAACAAGCTTTGGTAGACCTAAGAATATAAAGTAATTCCTGTTCTGAGCTGGCAAACATCTTCCTGATCTCCGCAAGGGTATATTCAGCCCTGGTTAACCTTTCAGGATAAATCAGGTTCAGCAAGTTAATGGCCCATTCTGCAATCTCCCTGTTGGAAGGCATAGGGTTAATGTGTTCTTGCTTCCGATAAATATGCAGGTAAAAATCCTTTTTCATTTCGCTTGCTTTACCCAACGTTCAATGGATTATTAACTATATTGATTTCCGGTTTTGTATCCGGCAGCTTAATGTCATTCGATGTAAGTGCCTCAATAATCTTTTCGTAATTAGTGTGATACGCCGTCCAGAATGTTGTGTTGGCCGACCATGACCTCACCAGCAGCACAATAGCGCTATCAGTAAGCGAGCCAACCAGAACAACCGGTTTTGGTTCTTTCAGAACCAGCAGATCGTTCTCCAGCACAGCAAGAATTACTTTACGTGCAGTATCAATGTTGGTATCGTAAGAAAGACTGAGCTTATATTCTGCCTGTCGAATTTCATTATCAGACACATTATTGATCACTGCATTAGCCAATGGGCCATTTGGTGCATATATAGTTGTCCCGTTACCTGCTTTTAAAGTAGTATATAAAATGTCGATTTTTAAGACTGTGCCGGAGACATTGTTGCTTGAGCTGATGTTGTGGCCGACTTTAAATGGCTTGAATAACAAGATCAGCACCCCACCGGCAAAATTAGAGAGACTTCCCTGCAGGGCAAGCCCCACTGCCAAACCTGCCGCACCCAATACCGCTACGAATGAAGTGGTCTGTATCCCGATCATAGAAGCACAGCAAATGATCAGCAGCACATATAAGGAAACATTCACAATACTCAGCAGGAACTCGCTCAGTGAGATATCTACTTGGTTACGGCGGAAACGTCCATGAAGAAACTTCACGAATTTTTTAATCAGCCAGAGTCCGACTAAAAGGGTAACTACCGACATCACCAGGCTCGGCAAAAAATTAAAAATCAATCGCGTAATGCTCTCTGTATAAACTTCAATCTTATTCATTTTAAAACGTATCTGTCACAAAGATACTGAACTCATTTAAGCTCTTTACCTGCATAATTCATTAAGATGTCAAGAAATTAAGCACATAAAAAGACCGGCTTCAGATCTTCTCCAAAGCCGGTCCGTATTTCCTCAGTATATCACTAGAAAGCATTGATGATCAGCTGTATGGCGCCGTGATTGTGCTCCGGACTAAACATGGCTGTCGCCGCCACGGGCATATGATAGTTAAAAAGCACCAATTCTTTATTCAGTGTCAAACCAGTATTGACGATATTTGGCTTATCTCCGTAAAAATTCTTGTCCCGGCCAAAAGCAAAACCGCCAGCCACATATACATGGAGGTTGGTTGTTCCTTCTTCCCATAATTTATAATCCAGTTGTACATAATTGGAATAATTGTTTCCCAGTTTCCCGTCGCTCTTGACATGCGTATCGCGGCCCTGAACAATTGTACTCCAGCTAATGCTCAAAGGGAATGCTTTCCCAAACTGGTAAGCAGCAGAAACGTCGATGAAATGTGAAGTACTGTCCCTTTTGTAATCGAAAAGTTTTGCATTTGGAAAGTCTGTAAAGTTATTGATGTCCCATACCGAGAAGCTCCAGCCTTTTTTGGCATAACTCACATAGTAATCAAACTCTCTGTACTCACCATTAAGTCCGGCTCCACCCCATAATCCAGCAGAAAAACTGCCATCACGTGTGGTATAATGCATATCCACATCAGTAATCGGGCTGTTGGAAACCCTGAAGCCGCGCCAGATATATAGATTCCGTAACTGCAGGTTTACATTATAAGGGCGATATTTTTTAACCGGAACAGTATCGGTCTTTTTTGCTGTGGTATCCTGAGCCTTAAGATTCAGGCAAAGGCATAGCCCTAGTGCAGCCAAAAGGCTGCCTTTAAATATGGCTTTCATAATTAGTTATTTTAGGGGAGAATGTTTATTCTCCCAGGGTTAATGTAATTGAAGATAAATCAGCGCAGCGATTCCGGAACCAATCAGCGGACCTAATACAGGTACCCATGAATATGCCCAGTCACTGCCCCCCTTACCTTTAATGGGCAGAATGGCATGCATTAGCCTTGGCGCCAGATCGCGCACAGGGTTAGTTGCATATCCGGTTGTTCCGCCCAGTGACAGACCAATAACCCATACCAGGAAGGCTACAGGAATAGCACCTACAGAACCCAACCCTACTGGTATTTTAGTAGGCGTAATCTCTGCCCCGGTAATATAAAAAATCGTAAAGATCAGTACGAAAGTACCTACAATTTCACTGACCATATTAGAGGTGTAATTCCGGATGGCAGGAATAGTACTAAACACGCCGAGAATAGTTGTCTGAGAAGTAGTTCGTTTGAAATGATCGAGGTACATTACCCAAACCAGGAACGCACCCATACAGCCACCCAAAAACTGGGCGGAAATATACATTGGTACATCTGCCCACGGGAACTTACCGATAATGGCCAGACCTACAGTAACCGCAGGATTTAAATGCGCACCGCTATAGGGACCGGCGACGGTGACTGCAATGAAAACAGCTAAACCCCAGGCGGTGGTAATTACCATCCACCCGCTGTCTTTTCCTTTTGTTTCGTTTAATATGACGTTGGCAACTACGCCATCGCCAAGAAGTATAAGCAACATCGTGCCTATAAACTCTGCTATAAATGGAGTCATCTGATGAAGATTAAAGGTGAATTCTAAACTTTGTCTGTTGCAAAATCATCGGTAGACCTTTGAGCGGTATAAATTGCTCTTTCCCAGCCACTGATACCTGCAGCGACTTTTGTAGCATCTCCCTGAGCTGTAAATTCCTTATCTGCTTCCCAAAGCTGCTGTATCTCTTCCACGCTATCCCAGAAACCCACAGCCAGACCAGCCAGATAGGCAGCACCCAAAGCAGTGGTTTCGATGATCGTAGGCCTGATCACTTTACAACTTAATAAGTCAGACTGAAATTGCATCAGCAGGTCATTGGCCGCCGCTCCGCCATCTACTCTAAGCTCTTTAATCTCCACTCCGGCATCGGCCTGCATGGCTTTCAGCACATCCATGGTCTGATAAGCAATTGCTTCTAATGCAGCACGTGCAATGTGGGCCTGATTTGTTCCGCGACTTAAACCTATAATCGTTCCGCGGACATCGGGTTCCCAATAAGGTGCACCCAGACCAGCGAAAGCAGGTACGAAGTACACGCCTTGCGTATCTTCTACACTTAATGCCAGTTTCTCTATGTCGGCAGAAGATTTAATAATTCCCAAACCATCACGCAGCCACTGTACCACCGCACCGCCTATAAAGATACTGCCTTCAAATGCATATTGCACTTTACCATCAATTTTCCAGGCGACTGTCGTCAGCAGGTTATTTTTTGATTCAATAAATTCCTCACCGATATTCATCAACATAAAGCAACCTGTACCATAGGTGTTTTTCACCATTCCTTTTTCAAGACACATCTGCCCGAAAAGTGCAGCATGCTGATCTCCTGCAATCCCTGCAATAGGAATTTTAGAAGCGAAAATAGTCGTGGCCGTTTCACCATAGACTTCACTGGATTGTTTGACCTCAGGTAACATGCTTTTTGGAATATCCAGTAATGCCAACAGTTCATCATCCCACTGCTGCGTACGGATGTTAAAAAGCATGGTACGGCTCGCATTGGAAATATCCGTTACATGCACATGTCCCCTGGTTAATTTCCATACCAGCCAGCTGTCTACCGTTCCGAAGGCCAGATCACCCGCATTCGCTCTGTCTCTTGCCCCTTCAACATTGTCCAGAATCCATTTTATTTTTGTACCTGAGAAGTACGAATCAATTACCAGCCCTGTTTTAGAGCGGATCATATCAGCCTTACCATCTTTCTTCAGCTGGTCACAGTAATCAGCCGTTCTCCTGTCCTGCCAAACAATAGCATTATAGACAGGTTCACCCGTATGGCGATCCCAGACAATTGTTGTTTCACGCTGATTGGTAATCCCAATTGCTTTAATATTAGTCCCGTTAATACCTAATTTCACCGTTGCTTCAGCAGCTACTCCCGCCTGTGTAGACCAGATCTCATTCGGATCATGCTCTACCCAGCCCGACTGGGGAAATATCTGTGTGAATTCCTTCTGAGCTACCGATCTTATTTTACCAGCATGATCAAATACGATTGCGCGTGAGCTTGTAGTGCCCTGATCCAGGGCTAAAATGAAGTCTTCCATGATTATATGATTTATATTGGTTTTTTAAATTATTTCGATGAATTGGCAGGCAGATAAGGTACCAGCAGGTAAGACTGTGCAAGCTTGGTAAAAGTAGCCACCTGCTCTTTTTTCCATGCATCATCCTTGTTTAACTCGCCGGCAATCAGTTCTGCCACTACTGGAGCCATATCTATTGCGGCACGCGCGTCCAGGAATAATGCTCTCACCCTTCTGGCCAGCACATCTTCTACAGTTCTTGCCAGTTCATGACGAACAGCCCAGATCACCTCTGCTTTAAGGTAAGGCATACGTACATGCAGCTGCTCTTTCCATAAAGGATTCTCATTTCCTAAAGCAAGTACAGCATCTTCATCACTTCCATAAACATAGAGATGATCATTACGGTCTACATTAGTTTTGCTGCCGTGGATCGGCAAATCTTTTGTACGTGTAGGCACCTTTTTTAGTCGCCCAACTTCCATTGCCTTATCAATCGTATCCTCACCCATCCTGCGATAGGTTGTCCATTTACCACCAGTGATCGTAATTAATCCAGATTCAGTAACGATCAGCTTGTGACTTCTCGAGATCTCTTTCGTTTTTGAGGATCCATTTTCTGGTGCAGCCAAAGGTCGCAACCCGGCAAACACACTCAGCACATCATTGCGCGTTGGCGCTTTCACTAAATATTTTGCAGCAGTACGCATAATAAACTCGATCTCTTCTTCCAGGGCTACCGGCTCCAGGCTATGCTGGTCTAAAGGCGTATCTGTAGTACCGACTACCAGTTTATCGTGCCATGGCACTACAAACAGTACCCTGCCATCATCAGTTTTAGGGATCATGATCGCATCTTCGCCCGGCATAAATGAACGGTCAATCACCAGATGCACACCCTGACTTGATCTCACAAGTGGTTTTTTACCCGGTTTATCCATTTGTAAAAGGTCATCCACAAAAACACCAGTAGCGTTAATGACGGTTTTTCCTTTGATATGATAAGTAATTCCTGATTCTATATCTGTTGTCACTACACCGGCTATTTTAGCCTGTGCATCTTTGATTAAACTTGTTACTTTAAAGTAGTTCAGAATGGTTGCACCCTGCTCCAGTATGGTCTGCGCAAGATTGACAGCAAGGCGGGAATCATCAAACTGGCCATCGTGATAGGCCACTCCGCTATACAATCCTTTCTGCTGGATAGTAGGCAGCTTACTGATTACTTTGCTTTTTGAAACATATTTTGCCCTTCCAAAGCCAAGTTTCCCTGCCAGCAAATCATAAACTGTGAGTCCGATAGCATAAAATGCCCCACCCCACCATTCGTAATTGGGAATGATGAAAGTTTCATTTTTAACCAAGTGGGCAGCGTTTTTCAACAACAAACCTCTTTCATACAAGGCTTCTCTAACCAGCCCAATATCCCCTTGCGCCAGGTAACGTACACCACCGTGAACCAGTTTGGTACTACGACTGGAAGTACCTTTTGCAAAATCGGCCTGTTCCAATAGTAAAGTCTGGTAACCACGACTGGCGGCATCCAATGCCGCGCCCAATCCTGTTGCACCACCACCAACAACAATTACATCCCATACTTTATCCTGGTCAGCAATATTTTTTACGATTTCTTTTCTATCTGTGCTCATCTTCAAAGCCTCCTCTGGTCTTTTCGACCTTATGTTTCATTTGCTATATCAAAATAAGGAATAAAAACAATACGAAACAAATAAAAAGCATATTAATTTTATATACATCAAAAATATGGCTATAAAGGGTATAAACAGAATGAAAATAAAAACCGAAAGTACATTTCAAAACAAATCGAAACCACAGCATTGCCTTAAATAATTACCAGTTTATTTCGATTAATAACCCGCTAATTGTTATTTTTGAATACCTATTCTACTTGAGAAATGAAAAGTATAACCGAAAGACATCAGTTAATTTTAAAAAAACTACAGGAAAACGGCCTTGTAAACGTACAGGAACTAAGTTTACAAATGAAGGTTTCGGAGGTAACGATACGAAAGGACCTGAAACTTCTTGAAGATAAAAATCTGCTTTTTCGTACGCATGGAGGCGGATCGAAAATCAATCCATACACGAATGACAAGCCCGTTGCAGAGAAAGAACAGCTGCATGCGAGCGAGAAAAGAACGATCGCTGAAACTGCTGCAACAATGATAGGCCACAATGATTCGATCATTATCGCTTCAGGAACTACAATGCTTGCGCTTGCGAGATCCATACATCCCGAAAAACACCTGACAGTAATTACTTCCGCTTTAAACGTAGCATTGGAATTATCCTACCACAAACATGTGGAAGTATTACAGCTGGGCGGTCAGCTCAGGCAAAATTCATCCTCTGTCATGGGACCTTATGCGGAACAGATTCTTAAGGATGTATCTTGTAGCATGTTATTTCTGGGAGTAGACGGACTTGATCTGGAAACAGGCATCAGCACAACAAGCCTGATGGAAGCAAGGTTAAATCAAAAGATGATCGACGCTGCACAAATCACCGTAGTACTGGCAGACAGCAGCAAGATAGGTAAACGCGGCTTAGGAAAAATCTGCACACTGGATCAGATCCAGCATATTATAACGGATAATAAAGTTTCTCCCGGCATAGTAAAGGCATTGGAAGAAAAAGGAATTACAGTGACTATCGCTGGCTAATATCAGATAGAAATCTGGCAACGCTCATTTTTCAATAGGGTGAGGCAATGTGCGTTGTCATATTCATTTTTTATATTTTCTTCCTCTTTTTTATAGGCCTGCTTCAGTTCTTTTCTGTTTTTAGCCTGAGAAAAACGCCTGATATCATCCTGACTCTTCAATATCAATCCGGGTACCTGTTTAGGTTTATTGTCATCTCCGATAGCCACCATGGTAAAATAGCTGGTATTGGTGTGTTTGGTGATATGTGTCTTCAGATTTTCAGAAATCACCCGGATACCAATAATCATAGAAGTATTACCCACATAATTTACAGAAGCCATTAAGGAAACAAGTTCACCTACTTCCACGGGTGCCAGAAAGTCAACAACATCTATAGATGCAGTGATACAATAGCCATCAGAATGTTTAGCTGCGCAGACATAGGCCACTTTATCCATCAGACTCAGAATGATACCTCCGTGAATCTTACCACCAAAGTTAGAATAGGAAGGAATCATTAGTTCAGTCAATGTAGTCTGTGAATTCTCAACGGGTTTAAAATCTGGTATGGCGACTATATTCATGCTGCAATTTACTTTTTTATCGCTTAAAGCCAAATCTGACAGGCATGATTATTGACCAAAAGAATTAAATAATTATTCATGCCAACTGACGTTAAACGTATTGAATTTCCCGCTTTACTGATTCATATTTTAATTCCGCTACTTTTTGGTGTTGCTGGCGGACTGATCACTATCGATTCCGTACACACCTGGTATCCGGGAATAGTCAAACCATCTTTCAATCCGCCAAACTGGTTATTCGGCCCGGTCTGGTCATTATTATTTATCATCATAGGTATTTCGGCCTACAGGGTATGGAGGAATAGAAAAAAGATTGCACATCTGCCCAGAACCGCAGCAATATATTTTATACAGTTGATCCTCAACCTTGGCTGGTCATACCTGTTTTTCTACAGACACCTTATCGGCGCTGCACTGATTGAGATCGTAGCCTTGTTAGTCGCCATTCTTGTCAATGCGACAGTCTTTTACAAGATTGACAAAACGGCGGGACTGCTGTTTATTCCTTATTTTTTATGGGTAAGTTTTGCAACGCTGCTCACTTACAATATCTTTCTGTTAAACTAGGCTATACAAATCCTGACGATGGAACTGCTTAAGCGCGAAATGATGACAAGAACATGATCTGCAGCTAACAACTAAAACCAGAATATTATCTAAAAAAACCTGTATTTTAGGGAGGTGAACTTACGAGGAAAAATATTTCTGTTTCTGCTCTGTTTCTGCACAATAAAATTACATGCGCAGAAAGTAGGTCTCGTACTTAGCGGAGGTGGCGCCAAAGGATTATCTCATATCGGCACATTAAAGGCATTGGAAGAAAACAATATCCCTATAGATTATCTCACCGGAACATCAATGGGGGGTATAGTCGGCGCTCTTTATGCTGCAGGATATTCTCCGGCACAGATCGAAAAGATTGCACTGACGACAGATTTTCAGGACTGGGTAAGCGGAAGATATAAAAGTGATTACAGTTTCTACTTCCAGAAAACAGCACCTAACTCTTCTTTAATCACGGCAAAACTTTCAGTCGATACTGCTTTGAGAATGAGCTTCAGATCTAATCTGGTGAATGATATCCCCCTCAATTTCGCCTTATTAGAACTCCTGTCACAAGCATCTGCCACGGCCAAGGATAATTTTGACAACCTGTTTATTCCTTACAGATGTATGGTATCTGATGTTTTTTCGCAAACCAGCATCACCGTAAAAAGCGGGAGTCTGGCAGAAGCAGTACGTGCTACCATGACCGTCCCTTTAATTTACCGTCCTATTAAACTAGATAACAAATATGTTTTCGATGGGGGCCTGTATAATAATTTCCCTGCAGACGTCATGCAGAAAGAATTTAAGCCGGATTACATTATCGGCGTAAGCGTATCGGCAAAAAATTATAATGAATACCCAAAAAATGGCGACGAACGGCTGATGAACCGACTGATGATGTTCATGTTTTTATCTAAATCCGATTCCACACTGATTGGTAAAAACGGCATCTATATCGAGCCTGACCTGAAGGGATACAGCGCCAGTAATTTTAATCCCGTTGCAGAACTGATCAAATTGGGATATGATGCAACAATGCGTGAAATGGACCAGATCAAAAAAGAAGTGGCCAGGCGGATAAGTACAGAACAGCTGAGCGACAAAAGGAATAATTTTAACATCAGGAAACCAGACCTTGTTTTTAACGCGGTAACGGTGTCAGGCGTAAATAGTCAGCAGAAAAGGTATATAGAGCGACTCTTCAAACGTGATAAACCGACATTTGACCTGAATGACATCAGGCAGGGTTATTATAAACTGGTAGCAGATGAAACCTTTGAAACCATATACCCCAGGATTTCATACGATCCAAAGTCCGATGGTTATACCTTTGAAATCCTCGCACAGCCCAAGAAAAGCCTTAAACTGGATGTAGGAGGAAATATTTCCAGTCGCCCGATCAGCAATGTATTCTTGGGTGTTCAATACAATTACCTTAACCGTAAAGCTTACACTTTTGGCGCCGATTTCTACTCCGGACGTTTTTACGAATCAGTACAGTTAAACGGGCGTATAGATTATCCATCCCGGTTACCCTTTTTTCTGGCTATGGAAATGACCTACAACCACTTCAATTATTATAATACCAGTCAGATTTTCATAGAGAATCCCCACCCGACGTATATTGAGCAGAACGACAGGAAAATTGAGATCAAGGCAGGAATTCCTTTAAACCGCAATACTAAAATTACCCTGGGTACATCGTTTATCAATAACGGCGACCATTACAGTCCCACCAACACCTTCAACATTGGTGATGTGCTTGACGAGACTATTTTTAATGGATTGCGCAGCACCTTTACTTTTGAGCAGAATTCCCTTAACCGCAAGCAGTACGCCACCCGCGGTAGAAATTTCCTTTTCGGTGTCAACTATTTCACCGGCAGGGAGAATTATACACCCGGGAATATCTCCAGAAACAGTTTCGTACAGACAGCTATTGCGGTGAACCGAACATCAAGAAACTGGTGGAACCTCAAAATAAGTGATGAAAACTATTTCTTTACAAAATCACGGTACACCCTGGGCTACCTCGCAGAGGGAGTGATCTCCAATCTGCCACGCTTTTCAAATTATTACTCCAGCCTGCTTGTTGCTCCTGCTTTTTACCCCTTACAAGATAGCCGATCTTTATTTCTGGAGAAATTCAGGGCCAGGACTTATGTGGCGGGAGGATTAAAAAATATCTACAAATTCCGCAGAAATCTGGACCTTCGCGTAGAAGGATATCTGTTTTTGCCCTATCAGCAGTTTGAACAGGATGGCTTCCAGGAGGTGAAAAACAGGGGTGCATTTAATAAAATCCACTACGCAGGTACCGCCGGACTTGTTTATCATACTCCACTGGGGCCCGTTAGCCTAAGTTATAATTTATATGATGATCCGATAAAAAGAAACGGCGTTTTGTTACATTTGGGATATCTTATTTACAATAAACGTTCTATCGAATAATATGAAGACATTATACTACTGCCTGTTGCTACTGATGATATCGGGCACCGGATTTGCACAAAAAGCAGATGTAAACAATTTTATAGTAAAAGAAAGCCTGCTGAAGAACAGCAAACTGGCAATTATTGCAGCTGATTCACTCGATCAGCCCCTGGAGTCTATCAACGGACTTTATACTTTTTCAGTGAGTGGATTCACCCAACCTGTAAAATTTAATGACGGGGTGGCTATTTTACCTATGCAGCTGGAAAGGTCTGCATTTGTCTATATCAAGCATCAGAATGATAAAGGAACGCACAGCAAACTGTTATATGTTTACAAAAAAGATGGCACCTTAAACCCATACACTATCAATAGTCTGTGGTTGGTTGTGATTCCGCTCGTGCTAATCTTTATGGCTTTTGCTTTCAGAAAGCTCATCATCTTCGTGGTGATCATCCTTTTGTTATTCATGTACTTTAACCATAGCAATGGATTAAACCTGAGTACTTTCTTTGAAACCATCTTCGATAACCTTAAAAAGGCATTCTAAAAAAGCGCTTTAGAAAGGCAATCCGATACCAAAGTTATATTGTACGAAGCGATAAGTATCAGGACTGTTTGCGATTTTATATTCGTTTTTAAAATCACTTCCACCACCCAGGAACTTGCTGATGACCCATTGTTCTGAACCTTTAAACTGAGGATCTTTTAACTTTAAGCCGATATCGAATCTGAAAACAAAATACTGAACATCATACCTGAATCCCATTCCTGTACCTATACCCAACTGATTCCCTATATTTTTGAAATCAAAATAGGTTTCCGGCTGGGGATTACCAGGGGAGATGTTCCACACATTACCTGCATCCAGGAAAATAGCGCCCTTTAACTTTGCGCCGAAGAAGTTATTGATCAACCCATAACGATATTCCAGGTTGGCCTCAATATGCATCTGACCTAACTGGTCAATTCCATAAAGCGTTTTCCGTGCTTCCTCTGTAGGGACACGCTCTGCCCGGTTATAATTTCCGGGACCTAAAGTCCTGGCCTGCCATGCCCTTACACCGCTGGATCCGCCTGCAAAGAATAACTTCTCAAAAGGCACCGCCGTAGAGTTGCCATAAGCATAACCTACGCCTCCGTTGATGCGCGCCACAAACTGTTTATCTACCCCGAGACTTTTATACCAGCGGATATCTACCTCTGGTCTGACATACTGATTGAAAGGTAATCCCAGAATTCTGGCATAATCTCCTTCAGATGGATTATGCTTTTTGTCGGTCAGCCTCGATACCGCGTCAAGCATATTTCCCGCCAATTCGATATTTCCGCGGAAATACACAAAGCTCTTATTTAACAACAGTTTGTTGGCATTGAGTGAATAGGCATATTTAACACCTACGGTCAGATCTCTTCTGTCCAGCAATTTGATATTATAAGAATACGCCGCCAGCAGGTCTCTTCCTTCCTGTCCCTTTGGTGTAGCAGAAGTATCGACCAGCAATCCCCCGAACCTGTATTCAAAATTCAGCGGTGTAAAAGAGTGTAACTTGGATTTAGTTTCCACCCATTCATAAGTGATTGAATTTAAAAACACCCGCCTCACAAAAAAGTCTTTTTGCAATGCATACACATAACTGGTAGAGAAGGTGGTATAAGGTATTCCGTTTTTACCCATCATAGGGATGTTAAAAGGCACCATTAACCTCGGCACAGCTAAACTGGCACTGATAGAAAAATCACGCTGGTAGATGTCTTTAAAAAAGGGAACACCCTGACCAATTCTGGATTGCAGTCCACCTTTAACCTGGAATTCAAAACGTTCCGCTCCTCTGAAGAAGTTATTGTTGGTATACGTATTGCCAAGCGTGAAACCAATTGTACCCGCATTGAAAGGAATTTCACCTTCCACCCTGTTGCTCATCTTCTTTTGAGGGATCAGCTGAATAAGGGGATTCACCCTGTCAGCACTATCCTTATCTTTCGTATACTCTATTTTTACATTTTTAAATACATTGAGTTCATACAAACGGTCAAAAGTGAGATTCTCTTTACTGATATCATAAACCTCCCCTTGTCTGATAAAATCATAACGAACAATCGGATTTCTCCTGAACCGCTTAGATAAGTCCGTATACCTGATCCCTCTGAAAATACGTGGGTTCAACTTTACTGAATCTGTAAACCCATCGGTAGATGGCGCAACAATTACATTGGATTCACCGATCAGGTATTTGGTATGTTTGGCCTTATTTGCCGGCTGGTCGATGTACAAAACAACATTTGTCTTGCTGGCGTTCAGGGCAGAGTCGACCGTAAACCGCACATAAGGACGTGAAAAGTCAAAGTAACCGTTCTCTTTCATCACCTGGTAAATCTGCTCACGCTCATAAGAGAGTGAATCGTCATCATATTGCATCCCTTCACGTAAATGCGTAAACATGGCTTTTTTATCCTGGTAAAGCTGATTAACTGCTGAATCCGGGATTTTATATTCGACCTTATTGATCATAAAGGCCGGACCGGGATTCGCTTTAAAATCGACCTCAGCTCTTTGATTTTTAACTTTGATTTCTGATTTAACTTTCGCTTTGAAATAACCTTTACTGTTCAAAAATTTCTCAATCTGGTTACGCGAAATTTCCACCAGTGTACTATCCAGTATTGGGGCAGGGTTACCGACCGACTTAGTTTTGAAGAGCGTATAGAATAAATTATAGAGTCCCACATTGATCCCCAGCCTTGGAGCAGGACGAATATCCTTCTGAATATAATTTAAAGATTCTTCTTCATATTGCTTTGGAATGCTATCTATATCCACCTTTTTAACGACGGACTGGTAATCCTCAATATATTTTGTAGAAGAACAGGCAGTGACAAAAAGAAGAATAAATAGTAATATTGCGGGAAATTGGAATTTCTTTTTATAAATAGAATATGCTTTCAAAATCTCAGATAGGTTTTATTAAATCGTTACATCAAAAAAAGTACCGTAAAGAGAATGGGGTGTTCATTATCGAAGGAATAAAGTCCATTTCAGAATTTATTCAGTCCAGCTACCAGATCCAAAGTATCTATTTTTTACCCCAATATCAATCTTTACTTCCAAAGTTACCGTCAAATATAAAGTTATTTGAAGTAAACATGACCGAATTGGAGAAGATTAGTGCGCTGCAGGCACCACAAGGTATTCTGGCAGTGGTCAATATACCTGCAAAAGTAAGTTTTGATATAAATTCATTAAGAAATTCATTTTCATTAGTACTTGATGGCATTCAGGATCCGGGTAACCTCGGCACGATCATCAGGACAGCAGATTGGTTTGGTTTTAAAAATGTGATCTGCTCCAACCACACGGTAGAAGTTTACAATCCGAAAACGGTGCAGGCCACCATGGGATCTTTAGCCCGCGTCAATGTAAGTTACCATGAACTGCCTGAATTTTTGAAGGGCATTGAGATCCCTGTATTTGGTGCAATGCTGAATGGAAACAGCCTATATGACACCAACTGGGGAAAAGAAGGACTCGTTATTCTGGGCAATGAAGGACAGGGAGTGAGTGATGAAGTAGAAAAATTCATTGGTCGCCCGGTAACAATTCCAAGAGTAGGACATGCTGAATCATTGAACGTTGCGGTATCCGCAGCAATATTTTGTGCGGACATTTGCAGATTTTTGCAGAAATAAATTGCATGTTAATATAAAATTACTATTTTTGCAGCCTGAATTTCAACAGGTCGAGTGGCCGAGTGGCTAGGCAGAGGTCTGCAAAACCTCGTACAGCGGTTCGAATCCGCTCTCGACCTCCAGATTTATATAAATTAAAAAAATAAAGGTTCAAACCATGGCAGTTACTAGATTAAAAAGAAAAGACAGAAAAAACAAAACAACTTCACGTTTAGAAGTTAAAACTTTGAAACTAGCTACAAACATTGAATTAGGAAGCCGTTCAAAACAACCTAAAACAGATCAGTTAGCTAAAAACAATATCATCTTAGATCAGCTTACAGCTGCTGCAAGAGCATAGTTTTTCTGCACAAAGAATCAAAAAGAGGTTAGCTTAATTGTTAACCTCTTTTTTTATGCCTGGAATTTTAAATTTCACGAAGCAACGCAGCTATTTTGGGTCGCACAATTAATCCGCCCGCAGGTCATATTCAGCCTGCAGTCACCTCAAGTCGTCCCAGACGACACCAGGCACTTAAATTAATGCTTTACAAATTCTTTTGATCAGTCCCGGTCCTTCATAAATAAAACCAGTATACAGCTGCACAAGTGATGCACCTGCCTCGAGTTTATCTTTCGCATCCTGGGCAGAATGGATCCCCCCTACGCCAATAATGGGGAAAGCCCTGCCAGATTGATCAGCAAGATAACGGATCACCTCAGTGGAGCGTAAAGTAAGCGGCTTACCACTCAAACCACCCGTCTCATTGGCTAATTCAGCAGACGTATACAAACCTTCTCTGCTGATCGTCGTATTCGTAGCAATCACACCAGCTATGCCAGTTTCCTTTACGATATCAATGATATCGTCCAGTTGCTCGTTCGTCAGATCCGGTGCAATCTTTAATAAGATGGGTCTGGAGATATTGTTCTTGTTGTTGCGCTGCTGTAAGGTATTCAGCAATTCCGTAAGCGGACCTTTTTCCTGCAAAGCTCTTAAACCTGGTGTATTGGGTGAACTCACATTGACTACAAAGTAATCTACCACATCAAAAAGCCTGTCAAAACACTTTACATAGTCGCTCGTAGCCTCTTCATTAGGCGTGTTTTTGTTTTTACCAATGTTTCCGCCAATCACAATACTGGCATCTTTTACTTTTAATGCCCTTAAACGCTCTGCAAGAATATCTACTCCTTTATTGTTGAATCCCATTCTGTTGATGATGGCGCTGTCTTCAGTAAGGCGAAACATTCTGGGCAGGTCATTCCCTGGCTGGGGTAAAGGCGTAACTGTCCCTACCTCAATAAAACCGAATCCCAGGTGACTTAAAGCCTCAATATATTCCCCATTTTTATCAAAACCGGCTGCAAGCCCTACCGGATTTTTAAACCTGATGCCGAATACTTCCCTTTCAAGCCCTTTGATATGTACATCGAAGCTGCTGCGCAGGATTGTTTTACCAAGTGGAAAGTGATCATGAAACCAGTTCAGTCTTTTAACTACGAAATGGTGTACTTTTTCCGGATCAAATTTAAAAAATATGGGCTTTATGAGACGATACATGCCACAAAGATAGATTATTATCCATAATTATGAATTCAAATCTATCTGAATTAACATTTGGGAGCAGCGCCGCTTTGGCACAAAAAAAGTAGCAGCGCTGTAATATTTTTACAATTCGGGTCAGAACTCATTATAACTCAAACAAAATGCGCTTAATTTTGTATTTTTGCACCCAACATGATTTCGATAAACGACTTAACATTCCTGATAGGCTCCCGGGCTTTATATGACGAAGCGAACTGGCATATTAAACCAGGAGAACGAATTGGCCTTATTGGTGCCAATGGAACAGGAAAATCTACCCTTTTAAAAATAATTGTAGGAGAATATGCACCTTCTTCAGGATCAATTTCTATGTCCAAGGACCTTAAAATTGGTTACCTGAACCAGGATTTACTTTCTTATGAATCTCACCATACCATTTTACATGTGGCCATGGAAGCTTTTGAGCGCCAGAACCAGATACATGATGAAATTGAAGTACTGCTAAAAAAGATTGAAACAGATTATTCTGAAGAAGTACTGAACAAACTGAGCGATAAACAGCAGGAGTTTGAGGCACTGGACGGATACAATATCGAATACAAAGCGAACGAGATTTTAGCGGGATTGGGTTTCAGCACCGCAGATCAGCACAGACCATTAAATACTTTCTCCGGAGGTTGGAGAATGCGTGTGATGCTGGCAAAGATCTTACTGCAGACACCGGATATCCTTTTACTGGATGAGCCTACCAACCACATGGATTTACCTTCCATCAAATGGCTGGAAACTTATCTGGCCGGATTTGAAGGTGCTATTGTAATTGTTTCACATGACAGGTACTTCCTGGATAAAATTGTAAACCGTACCGTAGAATCCCGTAAAGGTAAACTGACTACTTATGCAGGAAACTACACCTTCTACCTGGAAGAGAAATCACTGCGCGGTGAAATCCAAAAAGGTGAATTTAAAAACCAGCAGGCCAAGATCAAACAGGAAGAAAAACTGATTGAGCGTTTTAAAGCCAAAGCAAGTAAAGCAAAGATGGCGCAATCGCGTATGAAGGCTTTGGATAAAATGGAACGTGTGGAGGATGTTGATGATGATAACCCAACGGTTAATTTCAGCTTCAAGTTTACCAAACCTTCGGGCAGACACGTGATCAGAATTGAGAATGCAACAAAAAGATATCCTAACATCGATATTCTGGAAAATGCAGAAGCCGTAATCGAAAAAGGAGACAAAATTGCCTTGATTGGTGCCAATGGTAAAGGTAAATCTACCTTATTGAGAATGGTTGCAGGAGTAGAAAAGTTTGACGGTACTTGTGAGACCGGACATAATGTAACAACTACTTTCTTTGCTCAGCATCAGCTGGAATCTTTGCACCTGGGTAATACGATACTGGAAGAACTGCAGGCTTTTGCACCAAAACATACAGATACCGAATTACGTTCCATATTAGGCTGTTTCCTTTTCACAGGAGATGACGTATTCAAAAAAATCAAAGTCCTTTCAGGAGGAGAGAAATCACGTGTGGCACTGGCAAAATCACTGACTACCGACTCTAACTTCCTCATTCTGGATGAGCCTACGAATCACCTTGATATTCAGTCGGTCAACATTCTGATCCAGGCCTTAAAACAATTTGAAGGTACTTTCATTGCTGTATCCCATGACAGGTACTTCCTGGACAATGTGGCCAATAAAATCTGGTTTATCGAAGAGGAACAGATCAAACAGTATCCTGGTACTTATGCAGAATATGAAATATGGAACAGCAAAAGGGTCATCCCTGCTGCTAAAAGTATTCCTGTAAAACCTGCAGAAAAGGACGTGAAACCTAAAGCAGAAGATAAACCGGTGACGGTTAACACACAGCAGCAATTAAAAAAGCTGAATGACCAGCTGCAGAAAATTGAGCAGGAAACTGTTTTGCTGGACCAGGATGTGAAAGCTGTTGAAGCTGAACTTGCTGATGAAAAAGTATACAGTGACCAGGTGAAACTTGCTGAAGCAAACAAAAAATATTTAGCTGCTAAAGCACTTTTAGACAATGCTCAGGATAAATGGGAAACCCTTGCTGCTGAGATTATGGAACTAGAAACAGCCTGATGAACAAATTTGGAGGATTGCTCTTTTTATGTCTTTCCGCTTTTCAATTCGGCTTCGCACAGCAAAAGCAGTTTGACTACGAGAATAAAATTTATGCTGCACAAATTAAAGCCGTGCAGTGTTATAATACACAAAAAGAGCAATCCCTTCCTGTCATTCAGCTTAATTCGGGCGAAAGCCTGTTGTTTTCATTTGATGATTTAAATGGAGGCAGTAAAGACTACTGGTATACGGTAGAACATTGCACGTACGACTGGAAACCGAGTAACCTATCGGTATTGGATTACCTTGACGGGCTGAATGAAGACAGAATTGTTGATTACGCCTATTCTTCCAAAACACTGCAAAAGTTTAGCCACTATCAGCTGACTTTGCCAAATGATCAGATCAAGCCTAAAATTTCCGGAAACTACCTGTTAAAAGTCTACCTGAATGGTGATGTGAGTAAACCAGTATGTTCGCAAAGGTTTTTTATCACCAGCAACCAGCTCAATGTGGCGACGGAAGTTACACCAAGTAACGAGGTATCCCTGCGTTTCAGCAACCAGAAAATCAACTTCACCGTTTTTAGTCAGACGCCCATTCAGAATCCTTATAATGACATCAAAGTTTTAGTGATGCAGAATGGGAATCCCCACACGGCAAAACTCAGTACAAAGCCTACTTATGTAAAACCGGGATCACTGGTATATAATGAGATCAATGCGAACGACTTTCCTGGTCTGAATGAATTCAGAAAGTTCGATTTCCGCAGCCTGCGCTACAAAGCGGAACACGTGCAGAACATCTTTACCGATACGGCGAACCATATCGTTCTCTTTCAGGATATGAATGGGAATGCACCTAAATATACCAGGCAGATTGATGACAACGGTGCTTTTTTTATCCGGAATCAGGATAATATAGAAAACGATACGGATAGCGACTACGCACACGTATTGTTTACGCTGAACAGCGCTCCTCCAGGGACTGATGGAGATGTGTATGTAACAGGTCGATTCAATAACTTTCAGCTTACAGCTGAAAATAAAATGGATTACGATGCCGTTAAGAAAAAGTATTACAAAAATATTTTCCTAAAACAGGGCGTATACGATTATCAATATGTATGGAAGAATAATTCGAATGGAAACACTGATTTCCCTGTGTTAGAAGGTTCTTTTGTGGAGACTGAAAACAACTACCAGACTTTCGTCTATTTCCGAAAACCTGGTAGTCGCTGGGATGAACTGGTTGGCTATAATACCATCAGCACTGTCCAGAAATAATGCTCAAAAAAAGGTCAATTCTTTTTAACCCATACAGACACGCTGCCTGCATTACAGAAAAATTCTCCCCATCCTTCTTCATTTACAGTAACCTCTTCTTCCCTTCCACCAATAATATCAATAAATATACTGCCGGCATGGCCTTTTCCTATTTCCATACTCTTGTTTCCTTCTTCTCCGTTGCTTAATACTACCGCAATTCCGGAATTTTCATGTTCGTCATCTCCTTCTCTTGTCCATCCTATACAGTTGGCATGATCCAGATAGTCACGCTGAAAACCATATGCCAGATCGCGGCGTGTTTTAATCATTTCGGATAAACCATCTATACTTACCAGGTTTACATCAGTCTCCTTACCTTCTTTATCAGTATCTACATATTGAGCACCATATAAATCGGAATAAAAAATACAGGGGATTCCCTGTTCCCTTAATAAGATCATGGCATAAGCCAGAGGACGAAACCAGAAGTCAACATAGGCCTCCAGCGACTGTAAAGGCTGTGAGTCATGATTATCGACAAAAGTTACAGAAAGTTGCGGATGAGATTCTACCAGCGTATTCTTGAATATCGATCCCATATCATAGCTATTCCCCTGCTTTCCGGCCTGAAAGAAATTATGGTGTAACATCGAATCAAACAATTGCATTCTTCCTTCAGTAAGATCTATATAATTGCGCAGGTTGGCAACATCATCCAATACCCAATTTTCTCCCACAATGAAAAACTCCTTATTGAATTTATTTTTCATGTGATCCAGCCATTCACTCAGAAAATCCGGCGCAATGTGTTTCACCGCATCCAGTCGGAATCCATCCATCCCACAGGTTTCATAATACCATTCTCCCCATCTCTTCAATTCCTCCCTCACCGCCTTATTCCTGAATTCTACATCATTAAACATCAGGTAATCATAGTTACCCATTTCATCAGATGGCACGTCTTCCCATCCTTCACCATATTCATTCTGGATAGAAAATATGGCAGTTTCCTTTAGATCTTCCGCCCAGTCAATTCCACTGAAACAGCTTTTATCCCAGATAAATTCAGAATATTTTCCTTTCCTGCCAGGGAAAGTGAATTTTGTCCAGGCCTCAATTTCAAATACATCAGATGTAAACTCAGCTCTGTTATCAGCATCTACTCTCCTCACCGGAACTTTTTCCAGTTCGTCAGCCCCGGCTTTATGGTTAAACACTATATCGGCTACCACCATAATTTCATGCTCATGTAGCGCATCTATCGCCTGCAGGTATTCTTCCTTCGTACCATACTTGGTCGCCACACTATTTTTCTGATCAAATTCCCCCAAATCGTAAAGATCATAGCAGTCATAGCCAGTAGACTGATCACCTTCTGTAGATTTATAAGCCGGTGGGAACCATACAGCTGTTATACCTGTATCCTGAAGATTTTTGGCTTCAGCCGCTGCTTTTTGCCATAGTTTTTGTTCGTCGTTATAATACCAGTGAAAATATTGAATTAGTGTTTGATTGGTCATGAAGTGGGTATATGTTTAATTGTTGTTAAAACATTAGCATAACATGATTCCCCACATTTTGTTTACTTTTGCCCTAATTATGAGTATAAAAGCCAAAAATCCTAAAAATTCATTCACCATCATGAATGAGCTGGTCCTGCCAAACGACACCAATACCTTAAATAACTTAATGGGTGGCAGACTATTGCACTGGATGGATATTGCTGCTGCGATCTCAGCACAAAAACACTGCAACAGAATAGTTGTAACGGCTTCAGTAGATAATGTATCTTTTCAGCAGCCCATTAAACTAGGGGATGTGATTACCATAGAAGCTAAAGTGACCCGTGCCTTTCATACGTCAGTAGAAGTACGTCTGGATGTGTGGGCAGAGAATATCCCTTCAGGAAGCCGTGTAAAATCTAACGAGGCTTACTACACATTTGTAGCAGTTGACCAGAGTGGCAGAACTATTCCGGTTCCTGAGTTATTACCAGAAACGGAAGATGAGATTGAATTATTTGCAGGCGCATTAAGGAGAAGACAACTGCGTTTGATTCTTGCCGGAAAGATGGACGCCAATGATGCAATTGAATTAAAAGCCCTGTTTTTTAAAGACCAGGCATAAACCACATTATTTTATCAGGCACAATAATATACTAACAAGAAGTACTGACAACAGGAGAGATTTAAAATTCCTGTTGTTAGTACCTGTTTTTGATTACAACCCAGACAGTTATTAGCTGCCCATCTCTAAAATCTTATCAAATTCTGTTGCCTTCAGCTGCATCACAGATAAGCGTCCTTGTTTGACCAATGAAATATCTTTCAGGCTTTCCTCCGCTTTAACCTGTTCCAGTGTAACCGGATTTTTTAGCGTCTCTACCGGAGACAGATCAACCACTACCCAATTGGTATCGTCTGTAGTTGGATCCTGGTAAAACTCTCTGACCACTTTTGCAACGCCCACTACATGTTTTCCTTCATTGCTATGATAAAACAGGACAAGATCGCCCTCCTTCATCAATTTCATATTGTTGCGTGCCTGATAATTGCGTACACCGTCCCAAAAAGTACGCCCGTCTTTGTTAAACTGTTCCCAGCTATATTTAAATGGTTCTGACTTGACTAAGAAGTAGTTCATCTATGTAAATAATTTATGTATGGAGACAGGTATCAACGATGCTGCAAGTGCTGCAATCGTGTACCCGACTCTCGGATTCAAAATTAACAAAAGGGGAACAATAAGAGGTTAAATAAATTCAAATGCCCGATTTTATAATAAAACAAAGGACAATTCTGCTGTGGAATCAGGTATAACTAAAGATATGATTTGCTAATGCTAAATGTTAGCAGGATTCCCGATGTATAAATTATCATCATCATTTGTACATTACGATGTCACTATTATTATGATATTTTGTACATTAGGTAATGTCAGCATGATAATAATTTTGCGTTGCACAAGGAAATCTCAGGAGAAAAAAAAATTACAACTAATTCTTTTTAAACATTTTAACTATATTTAATGGCTAACCAAATACTATCGTTCGCGCTCTTATGATTACCTCTTTAACAATCATCAACATTGTGGTATTTCTGCTGCTGGCCGGCCTTCATTTTTATTGGGCATTTGGCGGCACTGCCTGGAAAGATGTAGTGATTCCTACTTACGGGAACGGAAGATATCTGTTCATTCCTTCAATGGAAGTTACCGTATCTGTCGCCATAGGAATGCTGGCTTTTGCAGCAATAGATCTCGCACACCGCCACTGGCTGCACCTTTATCTCGACCTTGAATATGTACGCTATGGCGTTCTGATTATCTGCATCATTTTCCTGTTGCGGGGAATAGGCGATTTCAGCTATATTGGCTTATCAAAGAAATACCGGGGATCCCGCTTTGCGAAGATGGATACGCGATTATATAGTCCGCTATGCCTGTTCCTGGCGCTGACACATGCCATCGCCTTCCTGGAAAGCTAACAGATAGAGATTAGTGTAATACTTTAAACATCAATTCTTTCAGCAACTCTCCATCGGTCACATTCCCTGTGCTATCAACCCCTTTACTTTTAAGGTCGTATTCCCTTAACAAACTGATGATATCAAAGGTCTTGTTGATATTATAACTTCTTGCTGCAGCTTCATAGTCCTTCACAAAATAAGGATTTACCCCCAGCTCTCTTGCCGCGTCTCCTTTATTCTGCAGATAATGATACTTCAGGATCTTGGTGAAATAAGCATTCAGATTCGCCATCACCATGACCATCGGATTTGCTTTTGGATTATCAGCAAAGTAATTAACAATCTGATTGGCCTTCAGCACGTTCCTTGACGCCAGTGCCTTTTGCAATTCAAAAACATTGTACTCCTTACTGATGCCTATATTCTTCTGAATATGATCCGTATCAATAGTAGTTTCCTTACTCACGTTCAGCATCAGCTTCTCCAGCTCATTTGAGATCTTGGAAAGATCCGTTCCGAGATATTCGGCCATCAGTGCCGCCGCCTGTGGTGCAATTTTCGCCCCTTTCTCTTTCACAAGATCCTCAATCCATCCTGCCAGTTTATAATCCCTTACCGGATCTGACTGAAATACAAGCCCGCTTTTAGTAATGGACTTAAAGATCTTCTTCCGCTTATCAAAATTTGCATATTTATAACCCAGCACCAGAATAGTACTTTGCAGTGGTTTCTCAAAATAAGCCTGAATAAATTCAGCTTCCTTACTACTCCCCTCCGTCTCCTTAGCCCATTTAAGATCCTGCGCTTCTTTCACCACGATCAACTGATAATCTGACATCATCGGATAGCGTTTCGCCGCATTTAAGATCGTAGCCATATCTGTATCCTTGCCATATAATACCGTCTGATTAAAGCCCTTCTCCATATCACTCAGCACATGTTGTTCCATGTAATGGATAATCTGATCAATATAATAAGGTTCTTCGCCATGCAAGAGATAAACTGGCTTGAACTTTCTCGCTTTAATGTCTTTTATAATATCGGAAGCACTCATATAATTATCCAAATGTAACGGCTAAAAACTAATTATTAAAGGTTATTTTTGCACAAATGGCTTTTATACCCACAGCACTCAATCTACCGCATCACCCTTTCAAAATAACCATGAAAGCAGAGCAATACTTTATCTTTGATGAAGTAAGAAAGAAACACCTGGTATTAACTCCCGAAGAGTGGGTAAGACAGCACTTCATCCACTACCTGATTAAAGAAAAGAAATTCCCAAAGTCACTCATCCAAATTGAAGCAGGCCTCAATTTAAACGACCGGCAGAAGCGTACAGACATCGTCATTTTCAATACCTCAGGACAGCGCATCATGGTGATCGAGTGCAAAGCACCGTCAGTAAAGATGTCTCAGGCGGTGTTCGACCAGGCATCAAGATACAATTCTGTACACAAAGCCAAGTGGCTGGTAGTAACCAATGGTTTGGTTCATTGTTATGCCCAGATTGATCACATTGGATCCAGCTTTTTATTCTTCGAAGAGCTGCCATTATATGGAGATCTTTAAATTGTTTGCTAATCTATAACTCGTATTTAAGTCTACAAGTCTTTCCTGATCTGTAAAATAAATCATACTGTTTCCAGGCTGCCCAAGCTTTGAAGGAACCTTGGAATGCCTGTCAACAGCATAATTTATTTTTTTTAGCTACTAACTCAGGTTATCTGCCACCTAAAGACTGCATTAAACCACTCCTATACCATCCCAAGATTAAAGTAAATTGAGATTCCACATGCACATCTCCTACACAGAACAATTTACATCAATACATTTTTACATCTATATATCTGTATACCTATATGCCGTTACCTCTATATACCAAAATATATAGATATTTTGATGCTAACAATTATATGCCGCTATACCAGTATGCACCATACCGGACGCCCCCTCCTCAAAAGCCTGATCTGAAACTGGAGATGCTGCATCATCCCAGGCCGTGGATACACATGTGAGTACGAAAAAAACGGGGAGAGGGGTATACTGGCCTAGGAGTGTTCGCCCCTTCAGGCGAATATTCCAGACAGCATACCCCTCTCCCCGTTTTTTACAAAGCTTGTAAAGACTCCAGGATGATCTTCATCTTCCCTTCAGCATCAGCTTTCTTATTGCGCTCATTTTGAATAATTTCTGGTTTAGCATTCTGCACAAACCGCTCATTACCCAATTTCGCATCCACAGCCTTCAGGAAACCCTGCAAATAAACCAGGTCAGCATTCAAACGGATCTTCTCCGCTTCAACGTCAATTGTCTCATTCAGCTGAATAAAGAACTCGTCCTTAGCCACCATAAAAGCTGAAGCGCCAGTTACCTTATCACTTACGATATCAATTTCAGTAACATTCGCCAGTTTCGATATAATCGTCAGCCATTTGTCGTAAGCTATAGCCGAATTCACCTTAATACTCAAAGGCAGTCCTTCTTTAGGAGAAATCTGTTTAGTGTTACGGATGTTTCTCACTTCAGCAACAATCCCTTTCACTACATCCACATCTTTCAACAATACTGTATCCGCATTCCCTACTACAGGATAAGGCGCAACGATGATACAATCCATTTCACCTTTCTCCCCAAACAATTCATCATGCCACAGTTCTTCCGTAAGGAAGGGCATGAAAGGGTGCAGCAGACTCAGGATCTTTTCAAAGAAGCCGATCGTGGCTTTCAGGGAAGCAGGATCAATAGGTTGTTGATAAGCAGGTTTCACCATTTCCAGGTACCATGCACAGAAATCATCCCATACCAATTTGTAGGTAGTCATCAGCGCCTCCGATAAACGGTATTGCTTGAAATTATCTTCGATCTCCGCCAATGCCTCATTGAAACGGTTCTCAAACCATAAAATGGCCTGCTCATTAGGGTTAGCCAAAGTATCATCCACTTCCCATCCTTTTACCAGGCGGAAGGCATTCCATATTTTACTGGCGAAATTCCGGCCCTGCTCACAGTAACTTTCGTCAAACATCAGGTCATTTCCTGCAGGAGAGCAAAGCAGCATACCTACCCGCACGCCGTCAGCACCATATTTTTCAATCAGGCCAATCGGGTCAGGAGAGTTCCCCAGAGATTTAGACATTTTGCGACCCAGTTTATCCCGTACAATACCAGTCAGGTATACATTCGTGAATGGCTTTTTGCCCATAAACTCGTGTCCTGCCATAATCATACGCGCCACCCAGAAGAATAAGATTTCAGGAGCCGTAACCAGGTCATTTGTAGGGTAATAATAGTTAATATCTTTATTACCAGGATTCTTTAGACCATCGAATACTGATATTGGCCATAACCATGAAGAGAACCAGGTATCCATTACATCTTCATCCTGCCTGATGAAAGGAGCCAGTTGGTGTTTAAAGCCATTCGCTTCTTCTTCCGTAAAATTACCGTCTATATCTTTCAGTTTCAGAAATTCTTCTAAAGCTTCATCTTTCGTTTTTGCAACTACCCAGTTGTTTTTATCATCATACCAGGCGGGGATTTGCTGGCCCCACCACAGCTGGCGACTAATATTCCAGTCGCGCACGTTTTCCATCCAGTGACGGTAGGTATTCATGAACTTTTCCGGGATCAGTTTCACATCACCATTCAGCACATCTTCCAGTGCAGGTTTTGCCATTTCATCCATCTTACAGAACCATTGCATAGAGAGCTTAGGCTCAATAGCCGCATCCGTACGCTCAGAAAAACCTACCTGAGATTTATAATCTTCTACTTTATCCAGGTGACCTGCTTCATCCAGTAACACAGCAATTTTCTTACGCGCTGCGAACCTGTCTTCACCCACCAGGATCACAGCCAGTTCATTTAAAGTACCATCGTCATTTAAGATATCAATTACAGGCAATTTATGTTTCACACCCAGTTCATAATCATTCAGATCATGCGCAGGAGTTACTTTCAGGCAACCTGTACCGAAATCCATCGTTACATATTCATCTTCGATCACAGGAATTTCCCTGTTAATCAGTGGTACAAATACATTTTTACCTTTCAGGTGTGTATAGCGCTCATCATTAGGATTGATACAGATGGCTGCATCCGCCATGATCGTTTCCGGACGTGTAGTAGCGATAGTCAGGTACTCTACAGAACCGTCTGCATTTGCAGGAGCAATAGAATATTTGATATAATACAATTTCTGATTTACTTCCTTACGGATTACTTCTTCATCGGAAACGGCCGTTTTACCTGCAGGATCCCAGTTCACCATGCGGATACCGCGGTAAATTCTTCCTTTTTTATATAAATGGATAAAACTATCAATTACAGCATCAGAAAGGTCTTCTTCCATCGTGAAACGCGTACGTTCCCAATCGCAGCTTGCCCCTAATTTCTTTAACTGATCAAGAATGATCCCACCGTATTTTTCTTTCCATTCCCAGGCATAAGCGAGAAACTCTTCCCTGGTCAGGTCTTTTTTACTGATTCCTCTCTCCTTTAACATGGCTACGACCTTTGCCTCTGTCGCAATAGACGCATGGTCAGTTCCCGGTACCCAGCAGGCATTTTTGCCCTGCATCCTCGCGCGACGGATTAAGACATCCTGAATCGTATTGTTTAACATGTGTCCCATGTGCAACACGCCCGTCACATTTGGCGGAGGGATTACTATCGTATAGGGCTCACGCTCATCAGGCTCAGAATGAAAAAAGTTTTTTGATAACCAGTAGCTGTACCATTTATCTTCGGTTGCTGCCGGATCGTATTTCGTAGAAATGCTCATTATATTTTAAAAAGTATCGGGTTCAATTACAAAAATAAGCTTTTTGATGGAAAATAATTTATGCTTTCCACTCCACATCAAGAATTGCATATTCAAAATTATCCATCCATCCTGTTTTTAACGGCAGGATCTGTCTTTTTCTGCCTTCCTGCGTCATGCCTGCTTTCTCCAGCACCCGTATAGAAGCCAGATTTTCAACCGCACAGCCCGCCTCTATACGGTGTAGCTTTAACCGGTCGAAACCAAATCTGATTACTGCCCTGATCGCTTCAGTGGCATATCCCTGGTTCCAGTAATCCACATTGATTTTGTACCATACCTCAGCACTGTTAAATTTCGAAGAAGATAACTTCAATGCAATTAATCCGATAAAACCTCCTTTTTCCAGTTCCACTGCGAATGTGTAGTTCTTGATCGTTTTTTTCTGATGGTCATTGATCCAGCCATCCACTATTATATTTGTCTCTTCTAAATCTTTAGGTATGCCTAAGGTATTGTATTGATCTGTCTCTGCAAGATGGTGCAACATATGAATAGACTCCAGGTCTGCCATCTCCACTAATCTTAACTTTAAGCGTTCTGTAAAAAATTTTAGTTCAGCCATTTATATTCGGGATTTAAGTTGATGCGCCAAATATAGTAAATCGCCTGAATTGGCTGGATTACCTGCAGCAGACAATTGTCACTATATAACATATATCATCAGACTAACACAATAATAAATGTTAAAATATGTTAATAGTGTATAATTTATCTAGTCATGGGATCTATTAAAATATATTCGATTACAGGAATGATCATTCGAAAACTGGGATTAACCAAAATCTACTATTGGTTCAATAAGTAATATTTTCATTAGACAGCGATTGTTTAAGCTGTATTACTTAATTTCAACCCCTGTCAATTCTTACCTGAACAAGATCATGTTTACCGGCACAGCAATGTGTTCCTTTAGGCAGCATACGTTCATCAGGAACTGACGCGCTATAATTTACCTTAATTTATAAATAATGACCTTCACACACATGAAAAGCTACTTCGCAGCTTTAGGGATTGTGGCTGCGAGCTATTCTTCGTTCGCCCAGCAAGCTCCTCAAAAATTCATAGATCCATCCAATATGGATCTCACCGTAAAACCCGGAGATGATTTTTATACTTATGCCAGCGGAAACTGGATCAAAAAAAATCCTGTACCAGCAAAGGAAACACGCTGGGGTAGTTTCAACGAGCTGCGGGATTTTAATATCAATGCAGTAAAAACGCTCGTGGAAGATGCCGCGGCAGATAAAAATGCACCGGCAGGTTCTGTAAAGAAAAGAGTGGGCGACTTCTATTCGGCAGCAATGGATAGCGTGACTATTGAAAAATTAGATTATACTCCTATTAAAGGCGATCTATCACGAATCAGCAAAATCAAAGACCTTCAGGGTGTGATTGACGAAGTAATCACGATGCGCACCAGCGGAATAGGTAGCCCTATGTTCGGTTTCGGTGTGGGTCAGGATAGAAAAAATGTGACAAAATACCTGCCTCAGATCAGTCAGGGTGGTACCACATTACCTGACCGCGATTATTACCTGAAAGATGACAGCAGGGTATTGAAAATTAAGGAAGCCTATCTGAATTACATGACTACCCTGTTTACATTGACAGGTAGCGCTGCGGAAGAAGCTAAACAAAAAGCAAATACTGTATTTACGATAGAGAAAGCATTCGCTGAAGCACAGATGTCACGCCTGGAAATGCGTGATCCTTATAAAACATATAACAAGTTCACGGTAGCAGATTTCACCAAAACCACTCCTAACATCAACTGGGTAAGCACGCTGCCGAAATTGCAAGTAAAAGGGCAGGATACCATTCTTGTTTCCTCTCCTAAATTCTTTGTGAGCCTGGACGGAATGTTGAAAAACATCCCGGTGGCTGATTGGAAAACTTACCTGCAATGGAATGTGCTGAAAAATTCTGCACCTAACCTGAGCTCTCCGTTTGTAAAGGCCAATTTTGCTTTTAACCAGGCACAAACAGGTCAGAAAGTACAAACACCAAGATGGCAACGTATGTCGTCATTAACTGATGGCGCTATTGGTGAATTACTGGGTCAGTTATATGTCGCTAAATATTTCAAGCCAGAGGCGAAAGCGAGAATGACAGAACTGATCAGTAATCTGCGCAAAGCTTTTGAAATCAGAATCAAAAATCTGGAATGGATGAGCGATGTTACGAAAGAAAAAGCATTGGCTAAACTTAATGCTTTTGTACCTAAGATCGGTTACCCTGATAAATGGAAAGATTACAAAGGATTAGACATTAACCGCACAACCTATTTCCAGAACATTAGAAATGTAGGTGCATGGGGATACAGGGAAATGATTGACCAGTTGGGTAAACCAGTGGATCGCACCCGTTTCGGCATGACACCACCTACGGTTAACGCATACTACAGCCCGACAATGAATGAAATCGTTTTCCCGGCTGGCATCTTACAATTCCCATTCTTCGCAGCAAATGCAGATGATGCCATTAACTACGGTGGTATTGGCGCGGTGATAGGCCATGAGATGTCGCACGGATTTGACGATAGCGGAAGTCAGTATGACAAAGACGGCAACCTTCGCAACTGGTGGACAAACGAAGACCGGACCAAGTTTGATGCAAAAACCAAAGCATTGGGCGAGCAGTATGACGGATACGCGGTACTCGATACCGTTAAAGTGAATGGAAAACTGACCATGGGTGAAAACATTGGTGACCTGGGCGGATTAAATGCAGCTTATACCGCATTTAAAATGACTAAACAAGGTCAATCGAATGAAAAAATTGACGGATTTACGCCAGATCAGCGTTTCTTCCTTTCATGGGCACAGGTATGGAGAGGTAATATCCTTCCAGAGAGTGCAGCACAGCTGATCAAAACAGATCCGCACTCGCCGGGAGAATTCAGAACTATCGGTGCACCGGTAAACATGGATGCCTGGTACGATGCCTTCGACGTTAAACCTGGTGATAAATTATATAAAAAACCAGAAGACAGAATCAGACTCTGGTAATTCCTTTTACAACAGAAGCCGCTCCTGATCAAAGGTAGCGGCTTCTTATTTAAAGAGAGCGCAAGCTAAAATTTACAGCCGATCCCCACACCAAGCAGCCATGGGTTAATTTTAACATCGGCCTGGATATTACTCAGTACAGGAGCAAGCTGTGGACTTCCCGCAGGAGTCAGGTTACTGGCATCTACCGTTGCTGTAGTAGATAAGAAGATTTTTTTGAGATCTACATTGATAAACAGTCTTTTGCTGATATCATAATCAAAACCTGCCTGAGCAGCAAAAGCAAATTTGTTTTTATACTCCACGTCTTTCACCACAGGTCCCTGATCTACGCTGTAGAATATGGTATAATTGATGCCTGCCCCCACATAAGGATTAAATTTTCCTACCGGATAATGATATTGTAAAGTCAGTGTCGGAGGCAAAAGCCATACCTTTCCCAGGTCTACATTTGCCGCATTAGCACCACCTATAGCCGTTAAGTCTGAAGAAGTGGTACTCACTTTATGTCTGGTCGTTCCCAGGATCAGTTCAGCAGCAAAATGACTATTAAAGAAGTAAGTGAAGTCCAGCTCGGGAATAAAAGAATTAGAAATGTCCACATCACCTTTAATGACGCTGATATCTGCACTTTCCTGTGGCATTACACCTACCCCGCGCAACCTTACTCTCCATTCGTGTCCCTTCGCTGATTTTGTTTCTGTCGTCTGACCAAAAACACTCATTCCAACAATCATCATTGCTGAAAACATGATTAACCTTTTCATAATAACTTGATTTATTTAAAATCAAAAATATCAGTATGAAAAGAAAAAAATAATGAGATTAAACACGCTTAAAGATGATTTAAAGCAGTTTTTACAGCTTTATTTATCATTATCTTCGCCCTGCTGGCTATACTTTTCCTGTATTTTTTTCGGCAGTTTAGCCAAAACAGATAAGCGCGAATCTGCAATTCTCCTCTTCAGTTCCGCATCAGTCATTACTTCATAATCCACCAGGGTAATCCATTGTGTTTTAGCAAAATGTGAAGCCTGCTGTATCCCATCCCTTGCCGTGAGTTCCTCAAATTCCTCAGGATCGCACTTAAAAGTTAGACTGCCGGTATCCAGCGATGCCAGCGCATAGATTTTCTTCTCTAACATAAAACAGAGGTTCTCTCCCCATTTCAGATCTTCTTCAGTGCCTGGCAAATTCAGACAGTATTCGCGGAGTATTTCAATATCCATGCAAAATAATTTAAGCAAATCTAAGTAATTCAGATAAATTTGAGGAATGAACCGAATTACTCCAACGGCCGACGGCTCCAATACGCTCTTTAACGAAACTATAGGTGAACATTACCATTCTAAACATGGTGCCCTGCAGGAAAGCAAACACGTATTTATAGACGCCGGTTTAAAACATACGGCGTTGCTATTTCCGGAACAGACAGTAGCCATATTAGAAGTTGGTTTTGGTACAGGTTTAAATTTCCTGCTTACTGCCGCTTTTGCCGAAGAGCAGCAGGTCAAGATCAACTATACAGGTATTGAAGCTTTTCCTTTAAGCACGGAAGAATTAGCGAGTACAAATTATGAGCAGTATGTGCCAGCAGCCGTCTGGGAGAACCTGACCAGACATTATGCCGCGGTGATGGTCCACCCCGTTCAGTTGAATCCCTTTGTCCAGCTGGAAATCGCATTCACCACCTTGGCCGAATTTGACAGGCCTCCGGTGTATGACTTAATCTATTTTGATGCATTTTCAGTACAGCATCAACCAGAGATGTGGTCGGACGAGATTATCGGACACGTATGTTCCTTCTTAAAAACAGGCGGAATATTTGTGACCTATGCCATTACCGGCAAACTAAAACGTGCTTTGAAGAGTCATGGTTTTAAGATTGAAAAACTGCCTGGTGCCCCCGGAAAAAGAGAAATGCTGCGGGCAGTAAAACTGGCAGATCAGCAGGTTGATCTTTAATTGACAAATCCACGACGAAAACCTGCAAACACGCGACTTACATTGTTGTTTTAACATAAAATTAGATTATTCCTAACAATTATAAGCGTGATATGAGTACGATAGAAAAACGAAAATTAGGTAACACAGATTTATTAGTGAGTCCCATTACTTTTGGAGGAAATGTATTTGGCTGGACCATAGATGAGGCAAAGTCCTTTGAAATTCTGGATGCTTTTCTTGAAGCGGGTTTCAACTTTATTGATACGGCCGATGTTTATTCCAGATGGAAACCGGGAAATAAAGGTGGCGAATCTGAGACCATCATTGGTAACTGGATAAAATCACGCAATAATCGCAACAAGGTTATCCTGGCTACCAAAGTTGGCAGCGATATGGGTGATGGTAAAAAAGGTCTTTCTAAAAAATATATAGCTGAAGCCATAGACGCTTCTTTGTTGCGATTAAAAACAGACTATGTAGACCTTTACCAATCGCATTACGATGATCCTGAAACTCCCGTTGAAGAAACACTTGAAGCTTATGGCGAACTCATCAAAGCAGGAAAAATCCGCTGGATTGGGGCTTCCAATTTTAGTGCAGAACGTTTAAAAGAGTCACTCGAAACCAGCAAACGCCTGAGCTTACCAAAATACCAGTCTTTCCAGCCAGAATATAACCTCTACAACAGAGCAGAGTTTGAAAAAGAGTACGAACAAATCTGCCTTGATAACCAGTTGGGTGTAATCAATTATTACTCCCTTGCCAGCGGATTTTTGACTGGCAAATACCGTTCTGTTGATGATTTAGGTAAAAGCGCCAGAGGCGGAGGCATGAAAGATTACCTGAATGATAAAGGATTCAGGGTACTTAAAGCATTGGACGAAGTTTCGGAACAATACAATTCCACGCCGGCAAGTGTAGCCTTAGCATGGCTGATTGCCCGTCCTTCGATCACTGCACCTATTGCCAGTGTAACTAGTTTAGCACAACTGGAAGATCTAACGAAAGCGGCATCTTTAAGGCTAAATATGGAAGATATTGCCATTTTAGATGAAGCAAGCGCATTGTCATAGTCCGCAGGTACAGGATCAACAATTCGCCTGAACATACAAATGCCCTGTCAGATAATATTTGGCAGGGCATTTGTATTTGGGTATTTTGACGCACAAAATACCAACAGGCAAAACATGAAAAACATCTCTCTACCATTTTACACCAAACTTGCAATGGTGTTGTTCTCACTTATTTGCCTTGGCTATATAGCTATTTTAGGACAAAGCCTGCTTGCTCCGATGCTCGCTTCTTTTTTACTTGCATTGTTATTATTACCGCTGGCCAATTCACTCGAGAATAAACTTAAATTTTCCAGAAGCCTAGCGGCTTTATGTGCTGTGATTGTGATGATCGCTTTCATCTCCGGTATATTGTACTTTCTGGCTAACCAGCTGAGTGATCTTGGCCAGGACTGGCCATTGCTGAAACAACAGGCAATTCATTCTTTTGAAGATTTGCAGCACTGGGTTTCGGCAACTTTCCATGTTAACGCCCATAAACAGATCGATTATCTGAAGAACAGCGCAACCAGTGCCGTCGCCACCAGTGCTACAGTAGTAGCCACAACATTGATGACCTTGTCATCTTCTCTACTTTTCCTTGCTTTTCTCTTGCTATTCACCTTCTTCTTTTTAACCTATCGCCGGATCCTTTATTCCTTCCTGGTAGGGGTTTTTAAAGAAGAACATGCACAAAAGGTAAGCGATATTGTTGGTCAGATTCAATACATTATCAAAAAATACATTGTCGGACTCTTCATTCAAATGCTGATCGTGACTGTTCTGATGATTATAGTGCTCAGCCTGCTTGGTGTGAAATACGCCGTGCTCCTGGGTTTAGTTACAGGAATATTTAACATTATTCCCTACATTGGAATTTTCAGCGCACTGCTGATCAGCATACTTATTACCTTTGCTACCGCAGGGGCGACTAAAGTCTTATTGGTGATCATCGCTTTCGTTGCCATACACGCATTAGACGGTAATATCTTGATGCCATTAGTAGTAGGTTCAAAAGTAAAGATCAATGCCCTGTTTGCTTTTATAGGCATCATCGTAGGCGAAATGATCTGGGGTATATCAGGTATGTTTTTATGTATCCCCTATTTAGCTATGCTAAAAATCATATTTGACAGGGTTGAGGAATTAAAGCCCTGGGGAATCCTGCTCGGTGATCAGCAAAATCCGAATAAAAAGCGGAAGGTATACCACATTACTAAAAAGATCAAACTCGAAGAACAAGAGTAAACATAAAAGCCTCCGCATTTCATTGTGGAGGCTTTTATGTTTTAATCAGCTTATCTGACATTTTTAGACTATCTGACATTTTTTTGGAGGCGAGCAAGAAGCACTATCCCTGCTACCGATGTTAGTACGATTGTAATCATATGGATTATAATTGGTTAGAGTATTTAAATATACAACTAGACTGGTTCATTCAAAAACATTTATAAAAATAAATTGTAAAATTCTTGTTAACTTAATAATCCCTGAGGTTAATCTTCAGACTCAGCTCAAAGTCGCCCCCCGTACTTTGGCGCTGCGCGGCCATCTGACTGGTATAGAAGCCCTGTAAAGTGTATCTGTTATACTTTACCCCCACACCAAATGTGGAGCTCTTATCACTATGATACATCCCCATAAAAGACAGTATATTATTCTCAAACTTCAGATTGGTACCGATATCCCATATATTATCAATATCCTTCGCTCCTCTGAAGCTGATTTTGGGTTCCATCGTTACTGCATCCATATTTAAACCGATTTTGTAAGAGACCGCAGCAAAATACGTTGATCCGTCAATCGTATTCTCTTCATCTTTCTGAAAGAACTTTTTGAGATTAGGCAGTGCAGCCTGCAAGGTTACGCGCTCTGTTGTATAGGCCATTCCCAGATCACCATCTATAAAACCTTTACGCTGACTAAAACGGTCGGCCACCATATCATCCGGCATCGCTATGATATTTGGATTATCCAGTGCCTCACGCATTACACCCAGTGCTACACCGAAATGCAACTGCCTGTTCTCCCCATTCAAAGGCAAATGATAAGCATACATTCCCGTGATACGCGTGCGGGAGATCAAACCTGCTTTATCCTTGAAAGCATTGAATCCCAATCCTACTTTTTCATAACGGTAATCACCACTTGCATTCATGGTTACCGGCGATCCGGGAATCGCTCTCCACTGGTTCCGGTAACTCAGGTTGATATTAATCCCTTTGTCCATTCCTGCAAAAGACGGATTGCTGATATACTGGTTTTCATAATATTGCGTACTTAGCGGTCTGAGCTGCGCTAACACTGGCTCAGCACCAGCCATCAAAAAGATCAGGCAAAAACATAAAAAAACGATCTTTTGATATATAGATTTAATCATTACTATTTCTTTTATAAATTTTATTTGTCCTTTACTATAGATATAAATCCGGTCTTTTTAGATTTCCCTGAATTGAAGGTCAGGATATAGTAATAGGTATCTTCCTGTAAGGGATTACCATTAAATTGTCCGTTCCATGAGTTATCATAGCCAATCATGCTAAACACGATACGTCCCTCACGGTCAAAAATCTTAACTTCATTATTCGGAAACTGTTCAATATTTTTCACGATCCAGAAATCATTGACTCCATCACCATTAGGCGTGATCATGTTATTTGATTCCAGGTTCTCCGGTGCTTCAGCCGTTTCCATCGTCACCGCAGTCAGGTCCGAAAAGTCGATTGCTGAAGTGAATAGTTGTCCCACATACCGTTCTGTAGCAGAAGAAACACTTTCCTTCACCATCAGGAAATCCTTGTAATTGCTGCTCGTTGTTTTCGAATGTGCTAATACCAGGTTTTTACTTTCGTTACCATTCAGCTCAACATCCTTATAACTCATCGCCACTTCCCCTTTGAAAGTAACCGGTCTGCTGAACCGGTACATCCGCACAATACTGTTAAATTTCGGCCAGATAACGACAGAAGACTCCTTCACTGCCATAAGGTTGTTCATACCCCAGTCATCAGTAGGAACAAGCGTCAAGCCATCCGTACTAAATACTGTTCCTCCCTGCACAAAAAGTCCTTCTGAACCTACCTTTAGTTGCGCCTTCACACTACTTCCCGCAAAGAGCAGGATTCCCATAGTCATTGCTATAACCGCTTTATTCATATCTGCTGATTATTAATTTTAAGCTCCATCCCTATTTCAACTTTTTAAGAATGGCATCAATCTGTTCCTGCTGATGTTTCATCGTAGCTTTCAGTTCAGCAATTTCATCCTGCTGTTCTTTTATAGCCTGAATTAAAACCCCCGTAAGCTGCGTATAGTCTACCTTTAAGAAACCATTCTTGCCCTGAACAACCATTTCCGGATATACTTTCTGCAGTTCCTGAGCAATGACCCCTATTTTTGTACCCGTTGCATATTTATGCTGATCCTTATACTCGAAGCTCACCCCTCTCATCTGGTCTATCTTTTGAAGTACAGCACCCAATGTGGCTATATTCGTTTTCAACCTGTAATCTGAAGGGATGAAGTAGTTCCCATTAATGGTCACATCCTGACCAAAAGTCGCATTCCCGGAAGCCTCAAAGGTTAGCCCCTTGCCATTCGCACCATCATTACTGATCGCATTAACAGCAAGCTTGATGTTCTCCGTTGCTTCGTGGTTTCCCAGATTGTCCTTAGCCGCAGCCGTTGCTGCGACCAGACCCGCATCCACATATTTCTTGGTCGCCGCATCCTGATCTGCCGCAGGATCTGCAAGGTTGTTGATATTGAAGTTTATCGTTCCGTCACCCAAAGAAAGAGGTGCAGTAGGATTGGCGAAACCACTTAAAGGTATTGCACTCTTTGCTGTCGACACCGCTACTTTATCCGCATTACCGACATACATTTCTCCCTCATTCAATTTACTGTCTATGGGCGCCCAGGCTGTACCATCGTAAAAATATAAACGCTTTTCTGTCGTGTTGAAATAAATATCTCCAACCTTTGCCGTAGCTGCATCCGGTGCTGTTGGTCCCGATGGTGTGGTGATCGCAGCAGTTTTTGTATCTACATATTTTTTGGTCGCCGCATCCTGATCTGCTGTAGGATCTACCAGATTTACGATCTTGAAATTCCCTAAAGACACATCCCCCTGTGCAGAAGCAAAGCCACTGATAGGAATAATATTTTTTGGTGTGGAGATCGCGATGCCAGCGACATTACCTACATAAAAGTTTCCATCAGCAAGCTTATTGTCCATCGGCACCCATTGTGCACCGTCGTAAACGTAAAGTCTATTTTCTGTAGTATTGTAATAAGTACTTCCTGCTGTTGTCGCACCCGGAGCCGGTGTTGCTGGTCCTGATGGTGTAGTGGAAGATGCTGCTTTGGCATCTACATATTTCTTGGTTGCTGCCTCCTGGTCATTGACTGGATCAGCGAGGTTAGTGATTTTGAAGTTTGTAGTTCCATCACCAATGGCAAGATCTTTAGTCGCTGCTGCAAAATCACTCAATGGAATAGCAGATTTTAATACACCCAGTGCTTTATTTTCAGAATCTCCAACAAAAATATGATCAGCAGGTAAGGTTAAAGCTCCTGGAGTAGACAGTTTACTATCTACATAAAATTTAGTAGCAGCATCCTGATCCAGCAATGGATCTTTCAGGAAACTGATATTATATAATTCCGTGCCACCACCCATGTTTAATGTAGCAGTTGCCCTGCCAAAACCACTTACCGGGATCTGTACTTTTGTAGTTGCAGTGGCCATTCCCAGATCATTCCCCACAAAGAAATTCCCTTTAGGTAAGGCTAATAAGGTTGAAGGTGTTTTAAAAAGATCATCTACATATTTCTTAGTAGAGGCATCACCATCCGTTAAAGGAACAGCAAGATTGGTCAACACGAAACCACCCATCGAAACATCCGCAGCAGGCACAGCAAAGCCACTCAGAGGAATAGTATTTTTCAATATGCCAGCACCCTTTCCTGTGGCATCTCCCACCATGAAGTTATCCGTAGCCAGACTAATGCCTGCCGGAGCAATAACTTTGGTATCTATATAATTTTTGGTCGCTGCATCCTGAGCGGCTACTGGTTCTGCGAGATTAGTAATTTTGAAAGTTGCAGCTGAGATATCAGCCGTAGGATTTCCAAATCCTGTAAGGCTGATTGTATTTTTAGCTACAGCTGATGCTCTTCCCTGGGCGTTGCCTATCAGCAATTGTCCGGTTGCTAAAGGAACGCTGTTTAAGTTAATAGCTCTGGTGTCTACATAGTTTTTAGTGGCTGCATCCTGTAGTGCTACCGGATCTGCCAAATTGATAATTTTAAAATTAGGCCCCGTTCCACTAACAGGTCCCATAGAAACATCTGCTGCCGCTCTGTCAAAACCACTGATCGGAATCAGGCTTTTTAAAACACCAACAGCTTTGTTTGAAGCATTACCAACAAAAAAGCTATTGTTGGCTAATGTTAATGAACTTGGTGTTGCCAATAAAGCATCAACATATCCTTTTGTTGCTGCATCTGACGCTGCAGACGGAGTTGCAAGATTGATAATTTTAAAATTATCCGTACCATCTCCCAGTTGCACATCATTTAATGGTGGACCAAATCCACTTAATGGAATTTTCAGTTTATCAAGCTTTAAATCGCTTACAGCCTTTTCATTAATTGCAAGAACGCCCGCATTTGTAATAGTTGCATCTCCCGTCACAGGAACAGAAACCGGCACACTTGAAGCGTTACCTACAAAGATGTTTCCTGGTTTCAAAGCAAGGTTTACCCCCATCCAGGAACCACTACTATATACGTATAGCTTTTTATCAGCAGTATTATAAAACAAGTCCCCTTCTTTAACACCCGCTGTTAACGGATCTGGATTAATTGCTCCACTCGGTGTAGATCCGTTGGTAGCGATTTTGAACCAAACTACTCCGTTGTTGATATAGGTATTGTTATCATCTTTATTGAAGAACATTTCGCCTGCTTTTGCAGGATTAGGAAATTCACCAGCAGAACCACTGGCGATAACGCCACCACCAACCGGAACCCATCCATCTGCAGTGTAGGCGTATAATTTTTTCTCCGTGGTATTATAAAACAGGTCTCCCGCTTTTGCAGTTAAAGGTTTTTCTGCATCTGTGCCGGATTTGAAGCCACGGATATCTTTATCAATACTAACTATGGCAGAGTTAAGTACAGCTATTTGCAAAGCATCATTGACATATTCTGGATCATTTGTCACCAATGGATATCCATTACCAGTAGGCCTGAATAAGGTACCCGTTTGATACATAGCCGGAGCGATATTCCATTCCTCTAAAGCACCTGATAAATAAGTAACATCTACGATTAGACTTGATCCGTTAAGACTATTGATCTTATCAATCCGGAAAAGGCGTCCTTCTACATCTGAGATTATATCTCCAATTGCAATTTCATCCGCTGAATGTAAATACGTTAGATCAGTAAACACTCCCTCGATAGAAAAATTAGAACCTGGAGTAGTAGGCGTTTCATTTGCACCACTGATATAAAATCTTCCATTAAGCCGCGATTGAGCTTTGCTATCAAAAGAAAATAGCATTAATATGATCGCGAATAATATAAATTGAATAGACCTCATTTGATTTTTTTGAATTATTAAATGCAATGTTCTTTCCTTAAAAACTCATACTAAAAAGGAACTTCTTGAGAACAACCAAAGTAGACTTTATAGAATTATTACTGGGATCAGGTAAATTGACAGTCCAATTAGTATTATTTAATATCAACTTGCTTGCCCCTGCCGTTGATCTATCCCACTGTTGTACGCTCTGAGGCATTAACCAAGTCGATTCATCACTAGTGTTGATTTTTGTATCCTTAAAGAGGATATCTATATTCATATATAAAGGAGCAGTACCTCCCTCAGCTCCTCCAAGAAATCCTGCATCACCTAAGATTTGTAGGCTTTGTAATGTTACATCCGCCGGAACTATAAATTCTATTGCATTGTTAAAGCCGGACGCCGACCCATCCGATTTTCTTCCTGCCTTAAGTTCTACAGTAACACCCGGCCCCGAAGCTTTAACTGTTATGCGAGGATTACCACTTGGATGATATGTTTGAACTCCACCACCTGTACTTCCTCCACTTGCCGGAGTAACCCACTCCGCCTTAGTACCAGCCGCATTAACAGCCAAAACTTTACCAGCATCCGCAGCAGTCATTTCAGGGATCTTATCAAGTTTAGTTTTATCAAGAGGCAACATCAAACCGGTAGCCGATGTAGTTACCGGCAGTAAGATTGCAGCTGTACCAGTGCTTGACGTAACCTGCGAACTTGTTGCACCAGCAACAAAAGCAAGATTAGCAGCTCCACCACCAGTAGCTGGGGTAACCCATGTAGCTGCGGTACCGGCAGCGTTTACCGTTAAAACTTTCGCTGCATCTGTGCTTGTTATAACTGGTGTCTTATCTAGTTTCACTTTATCAGCAGGCAACATTAAACTCGCATTGGTTGTTGATCCTGCGGGAATAGTAGCTGTTGTTCCAGACCCTGAAGCTATCGCACCATTCGTTGGCGTTGAAAAATACTCCAGATTTGTTGTGCCACCACCGCTGGCAGGAGTTGTCCATGCAAAGCCACCTGCTCCGTTAGATGACAGTACTTGTCCTGTCGAGCCATTGGTTGAGAGACTGCTTAGTTTTGTAGCGGTGATCGTTTGATCTGCAATATCCACCGCCGCAATTGTACCGTCCGCAATATGTGATGAAGTTACCTTTCCCGCACCAATTGTTGCCGGGAATGATCCTTTACCACTTCCTGTAACATCTCCTGTTAAAGTAATCGTCTGATCACCTGTATTAACTGCAGTGCCTGAGATATTTGAACCTGTGATAGTTCCTGTTGCAGTTACAGAGCTTGGTGTAATAGCACCAAGTGCTAAAGTGAAAGCCGGAGTAGTTGTTGGATTGGCGACAGTACCGCTAATTCCGTTTGCACTCACTACAGAAGCCGATGTAACGGTTCCACCGCCACTGCCTCCACCTGCTATGTTTAATACATTTCCAGTGAAACTTAATCCGGTTCCCAATGTGATTTCACTTACTGCGGTTCCAGATGCACCAGACCCTAATAGTCTGTTAGCGGTCATCGCCTGCATTTTAGCATAGGTTACTTTGTTCGCTCCTATAGTTGTAGCATTACCTACCGAGGTCACATCACCAGTCATATTTGCATTAGTGGTAACCGTTGCTGCATTTCCAGAAATATCCGTTTGGTCGCCGGTATTAGTACCACTTGATTTACCAGTAAAATTTGAACCTGTAACCGTTCCCAGTGCTGTAACATTGCCAGAAGTTGATACCGATGTAGGTGTTATATTTCCGAGCGATAAAGCAATCTGAGGAGTGGTTGTTGCATTGGTAACATTTACGCCTATACCATTACTGCCTACGGCAGATACACTGCTCACTGAACCACCACCAGCTCCACCTGTAGGTACTGCCCATACTGTACCGGTACCTGATCCGTTTGCTGTTAATACTTTATTGGCATCTGCAGCAGTTACTGCAGGTATTTTGCTGTCTACGTATGTTTTCGTTGCCTTTTCTGTAGGAAACTTAGTATCTGAGTTTGTGGAAAGCGTACCATCAGTACTTTTGTTTGATGAGTTTTCTTTTCCTGCTAGTGCATCTGTGTTTGCCTTAACGGTTGGGTTATTGGTTACTCTTGTTTCGGTATAATACAAGTTGCCATTTTCGGGAACCAAAGAGGTATTATAATCGCCGCTTGCTGCAACAACGTTTCCTTGTCTGTTAAATACAGTCGCTACCGTATTGCTGCTGCTTACCTTATCCCATTTTACTCCGTTTGAAATTACCCAGTCGCCTTGTGCCAGGGTTAATCCCTGCTGTGTTCCCGGGGTTGATACCACATAGTAATATCCTTTGCTTGCAGCAAAATCTGGCAATGCAGGAGCATTTGTTGTGGCATTGTAAGTCCCCTGATAAGTTACTGCACCTATTAAGGAGGCAGGCAAGAACTCATTAGGTATTTTTTTGCTGGCATCTAAAGGTACCCAACCATCGGCAAGGCCCTTATCAGCTATATTTACTTTCCCGGCTAAAGCATCTTTTGTCAGATCACTTATGATCTGATCTTTCGGTTCAATAATACCCAGATTGGCTCTCGCCTGAACTGCGGTGCTGGCTCCGGTTCCACCATTGGCGACAGCAACTATCCCCGTTACATTTACAGCTGTTCCTGCAGTTAATGCAGAAGTAGCTGTTGAGGCATTTCCTGTTAAATTCGCGGTAATGATGTTAGCTGTAAAATCACCATTAGCATCTCTTTTTACGATCGTATTTTTATCCGGCACTATACCTGAACTCGCAGCCTTTGTCAGCGCCACACTCTCCTTAATATCTGCTGCTGGTAAACCACCAATTGATATTACTTCAGGAGCAGCAGCCGAGCCACCAAGATCATTAGTTAGCATCAGTTTACCTTTTGTCTTATTATCAGCATCAGGAACTGCGTTTGCAGCTAATTCTGCTGCAGCAACCGCAGCGGTAACAGTTTTATCAACATATGTTTTCGTTGCTTTTGATGTTGGAAATAATATATCTGACGCACTGCTAAAAGTTGCATCAGCAGTTTTATTGATTGCATCTTCTTTATCATTTATACCCAGCTCTGATTTTAAATCAGCCGGTGTAACCTCTATCAAAGTGGTCGCATTCCCCGCTTTAAGAAAATTACCAGCAGTATAAGAACCTATACCAGTACCACCATTAGCTACCGGCAATATGCCAGATAATGAGGCGGCCGACATAGGTCCCCAGCTTCCGTCACCTTTCAGCACATTAGCTCCGCTCAGTGTACCTGTTGTTTTTAAGGCAGTCAGCGGAATAGTACCCGCTCCAAACAAGGCTTCTTTCAATGTCCCTGAAGTCAGGTTATCTGCATTTGTCTGGTCGATATTCTTTACGTTTTCCAGCTCAAGGATAGTTTTAATCTGTAAAGCATTCAATGCTGTAGGGATCGCATCTGTAGTCAGATTATTCCCTAAAATCGTTTTACCTGGAATAGCTGCAAGACTCAAAGTAGCGTCGCCGGTTAAAGCTCCTCCAGCTAAACCTGCACCAGCAATTACCCCGGTAATATCTCCATTGCTTGTGGAAGTCTGCGCAGATAGTACCCCCTCAGAATCAATACTCAGGTTTGCGCCTATCTTAACGGCACCTAAAGTAGTGGTAGTTGCTTTAACTACACTTAAAGGAGTTGTATTTCCGTTTCCGGTTAAGGTAGCATCGTGATTAACAGTAGTGATACCATTACCAGTCCCTGCCGAGCCATTAGCCGCAGCAGTAATACGCCCATTTGCATCAACAGTAATATTTGCGGCAGAATAGGTACCTGCAGTTACACCTGTAGCAGCTAATGCCAGCGGACTAGCAGTATTTCCTAAACCAGTTAATGTAGCATCATGTGTTACAATACCATTGCCCGTACCGCCACCACCAACTATAGAAGCCAGATCCACATGGCTGTTTCTTGGTCCCGAGATAGATAAAACCGTTCCGGCAAGACTTAGCGACTGGTTTAAATCGGCCAGACTCACAGAATTTCCATTTTTTATAGACAGGTTATAGGCTGCATCGAAACTCAGGATCGGTGTGCCGCCCCCTCCTCCGTTTACAGCAGCAAGAATCTGCGCATCAACGTATTTTTTTGTAGCAGCATCCTGTGCAGCGACAGGATCGCCAAGATTTTTAAGTAAAAAACCACCAAGGGCTATGTTTTTTGTCGGTATTCCAAATCCACTTAGTGGAATAGTCGTCTTGTTTAAGTCCACATTCCTGATGGTACCGTCCGTTATCTTTTCAGATGTAATGGAATTATCTGCAACATCAAGACTCAAATCCGTTAATACCGACTCTTTACCTACTATGGCAATTGTCCCTGAGGAAGTAACAGTTTTCCCCGTTACGGGTATCCCACTCCCCGAATCTCCCTTCGGACCAATCAGCACTGTACCATTTCCCGGCCATACGCCATTCGCTTTCGGACCAAATAAAGTGCTTGTTGCAGTGTTCAGATAAAAATCTCCATTTACACCTAAACTGGTAGCAGGGGCTATAATTCCATTTAAAATAGTGTTCCCACTTGCACCTGTACCGCCTCCGGAAGTCAATTCTGAATTATTAACCAGCTTTTGCCATTGCCCGTTATTGTAATAATAAAAGCCTGCAGAGTTGGTGGTCTGATAAATCAGTAAACCATTGGCAGGATTATTGATATCATTACGTTGAAGTAATGACAGTCTTGGAATCAGTAAACCTTTAGAGGTGGATAAAATTTCAAGTTGTGCACTAGCGTCAGGAGCGTTAGTACCTATACCTACCTGAGCTTTAGCACCGAATGCTGTAAACATTCCGATGAGCACAGCAAAATGCATTACTCTTTTATTCATGAGATAACGTTAATATATTGATGTATCGATTGTATAATTGCTGATCAGAGACAAAAAACCGGGAGAACGACATAACTGAATTATGCGCATACCCCAATCCCCCTTCTGCAGGATCAGATTCAAATAATAAAATAAAATTCCGTTGGAAATAAGAATACCTGAGCAATACAGGTGTATTGATTACTCATGATCTGATCGAGAGCGGAATTAAAGCCTTTTAGTCGCGTTTCTTTCGTATAAACATAAATTAGTAATGAGCGTAAATCATAAACATATTTTCAAGGCGTAGATGTGAATCAATGTTGTTTTTACAAAAGTAATTTTACGATGTAAACTTAATATTACATGCAGTAAAAATATTACCCACAAATGTAACTATTTTGATGTCAAATACAATAATACACAAATAACTCATAATCAACAGATTAAATGTTTTTATATTCTGTAATTTGAATAAATTAACAGATCGACAGCACATAGAGAGCAATAAAGTGCTGATTATTATAGATATATGTGAACAGATTAACGTGTATTAAAAATTCTGAACCAGGGCAACCGCTCATAATTTACTGTTATTTAATTCTTAACACAACCCTAATTTTAATTATTCATCTGATTACAAGCCATATAGTTTTTAATTCTTTTTAATAAAATCGCTTTGGTACTTTAGCACTCTCAAATCCTTATTTATGCCTAATCATATCCCTCCTGTAACAGCATCAGATCCATCAACAGCCTTCACCAGATTATTAACCGTATTAGACACACTGAGAGACGAATGTCCCTGGGACAGGAAACAAACGATGGAAAGTCTGCGTCATTTAACGATAGAAGAAACCTATGAACTGTCTGACGCCATTATGGAAGGTGACCTTACTGAGGTTAAAAAGGAGCTTGGAGATGTGATGATGCACCTTGTTTTTTATGCAAGAATAGCTTCAGAAACAAACGATTTCACCATTGTGGATGTATTGAACAGCGTATGTGATAAGCTGATTAACCGCCATCCGCACATTTATGGCGATGTAGAAGTTCAGGATGAACATGACGTAAAACGAAACTGGGAGCAGATCAAGTTAAAAGAAGGAAATAAATCTGTTTTAGGTGGTGTGCCTGGCTCATTACCAGCATTGGTTAAAGCCAGCCGTATCCAGGAAAAGGCAAGAGGGATTGGGTTCGACTGGGAAAATAAAACGCAGGTATGGGAAAAGGTAGAGGAAGAACTGGAAGAGTTCAAGAACGAATATAATGTGGTGGACAATGCAGCGATTGATATAGAAAAAGCGGAAGCCGAATTTGGCGACCTGCTATTTTCCCTGATCAATTATGCACGATTCATCAATATCAACCCGGAAAATGCACTCGAAAAAACAAATAAAAAATTCATTAAACGTTTCCAGTATTTAGAAGAAAAAGCGAAAGAAAATGGCCAGCTATTGCAGGATATGACCCTGGCCGAAATGGATGTGTATTGGAATGAAGCTAAGCAACTCTAGGTTGCTTAGCTTCATAAGCATACTGAATTAAGAATGCTTTTTCTTCATAGTCATTTTGGCCTTCTGACCGATACCATAGTTATATGTTTTGGTATTGCTTTCTTTTTTATCATGATAAGCACCACCACCGGCAGGCTCTTCAGGTTTCACTTTTACCACCCTGTTTTTATCCAGACCTTTTGGCTTAGAAGTTTTCTCTACCAGAATTTCTTCAGGTAAGTCTGCAACTTCAATCTTCTGTCCTATAGACTGCTCAATTTTCTTCACCTGTGCCAACTCCATATCTGTAGAGAAAGTAATAGCAACCATTTCCTGCTCCGCAGCCTTATTTTTAATAATACGGTTTAAGAAAGTCTCTTTCTCTTCAGGAAGTTCAAAATGAAAGATAAAAGGGATTCCTGTAAGATCTAATGCCTCAGTACCTTCATTAGATACCACCAACACTCTGGCTTCAGGAGTCTCTTTGAAATCTTCGAAATCATCAAAACCATCTTCATCGAAATGCAGGGGTCTCAACATAGAGAATTCACCCACTTTTTCACTGGCTATACTTTTAGTCAGTTTCTGAGCGGTCAATCGTGTATTTACAAAAACAACTACCTTGTCGAACACCTCATCATCGCGCAACAGGTTATGCAGAAGGTTGATTTTTGTTTTATAATTAGGCACCAGATACAATACCTGATCAACAGTTTCCGCTTTTGTATCTCCGAAATCTTCTACTTCCAATACAGTAGGGAAATTCATGAACTGGTCTGTCATCTTGGTCATCTTTTCATGGATCACCTCGGTAAACACCAGATGCTGACATTTCCCTGCGCTTCTTGCAAGCTCACAAACAGGCAATTGCATGCCTTGTTTGATAATCAGTTCTGCATCATCTACAATGAAAGTCTGCAGTTTGCTCAGGTTCAATCCCAATTTAAGATAGATTGCCCTTGCACGGTTAGGCGTTGCCACGACAATGTCGATACCCAATACCAGTTCGTTGATCTCTGCTTCTAGACCGCCTGTACCATATAAACCAACGATATTCAGATCTCTGTTTTTACTAAGCAATACAAACTGATCGATCACGGCAATAGCACGATCTGCATCTGCTACCAAAATCAACACTTTAGGGGAATCGTCTTTCGTGTATTTTAAACGCATTAAAACACCAAGGATATAGGTTGTTGTTTTTCCTGATCCTTCCGGACCTACAGCAATTACATCTTGTCCGCCAAGAATCCTGGACATTGTTTTCGCCTGGATTTCTTTCGGGGTTAAGTATCCGGCGTCAGTCATTGCTGCTACCAGCGCCTTACTTAGTTTTAATTTATCTAATGACACAGTATTTTTATTAAAATTGATATTGCTGCAAATTTACACATTTAAAATAACGTATTGTATCAATATTTTGATACTACAAAAACGGCTACTGAGCATAGAATTTGTAGTTTTATAGCAATTAACTAATTACCTGGATAATCATCAAATGAAGAAAACCTTACTCAGCCTATTTTTAATCAGCGCTTCTGCCGCAGTGTATGCACAGGACGCGGTTAATTACCAGCAGCCACCCAAAGAGATGGCTGATCTTTTACTGGCTAAACCTACACCAGCTGTAAGCATCGACAGCAAAGCGGAATGGATCCTGCTTAGCGAACGCAACTCCTACCCTTCGGTGGAAGAAATTGCAATGCCCGAATTCCGCATTGCAGGATTGCGGATCAACCCGAATAATTTTTCGCTGAGCCGACAGATTTACATCAATAATTTCACGCTGAAGAATATAAAAACCGGAAAAACGGCAACCATCACTGGTCTCCCTAGCCCTCTTTTTGCAGGAAATATCAAGTGGAACCCTGGTGAAACTAAAATCTCTTTTACCAATTCTACACAAAAAGGGGTGGATCTGTATGTGATTGACATTGCTACCTTGAAAGCGGTGAAGGTAAACAAACAACCACTCAACGTAATCATCGGCAACGGAATTACCTGGGTAGATAGTGAAACATTATTGTACAGAACAGCTACTCAGCCTGCCAGTGCAGCACCTGCAAAACCACTGATGCCTAAGGGACCAACGGTACAACAGAATCTGGGCAAAGCTTCTCCGAGTGCTACTTTTCAGGACCTGATTAAGTCGCCCTACGATGAACAGCTTTTCGCATTTTTTGCTACATCACAATTGACACAGTATAAAAATGGCACCTCATCTCTTATCGGGAAACCGGCTATTTACCTGAGCGTAAGTGCATCGCCTGATAAAAAATATCTGCTGCAAAGAACAATCGACAAACCTTTCTCTTACCTGGTGCCTTCAAGGGGCTTCCCTTCTACGGTAAGCGTGACAGATCTTACAGGAAAATTGGTGAAAGTATTGGCAAAACTACCTTCTACAGAAGGTACACCTTCGGGATATGACAATACACAGAATGTACCGAGAGGTTACGACTGGCGCGATGATGAAGCTGCAACAATTACCTGGGCACAGCCATTGGACAGCGGTTTGATTAAGAAAAAAGTGGACTTCCATGATGCTGTTTATGCTTTGAAAGCACCATTTTCAGGAGCACCTGCAGAGTTATTCAAAACACAGACCCGCTACCGTGGAACTGCCTGGGGTGATGCTACATTAGCACTGGTACAGGAAGGCCTGAGAAGCAGACAGACCGTAAAGGTAAGTCGCTATAACCCAACCACCGGCAAACTGGAAACCTTATATGAGTTAAACCAGACGGATGCCTATAATGACCCGGGAGATCCTGTAACAGGGAAAAATAAATATGGTCGCCATGTAGTGCAGACAGTTGAAAATGGAACAAAACTCTTGCTGAATAATACCGTAGGTTCTTCTGCAAAAGGAGATCTTCCTTTCCTGGCGAAGTTTGACCTGAATACAAAGAAAAACGAAATTATCTGGCGAAGTGCGGAAGGTACATTTGAATATGTGGCTGATGTGCTTGACCTGAATAAACTGGTATTGCTGACAAGAAGAGAGTCGCAGAAACAAGTACCGAACTATTACATCAAGAACCTGGTATTGAGAATGGGCGACCAGCAGGTGACTGATTTCAGCAATCCATATCCTCAGCTGGAAGGCATAGTGAAAGAAAAAATCTCTTATAAAAGAGCTGACGGAGTAGACCTCACTGGAGATCTGTATTTGCCAAAAGGTTATGATAAGGCAAAAGACGGACCATTGCCGACTTTGATCTGGGCTTATCCGCGTGAATTCAATTCGGCTGCAGATGCTGCACAAATAAGGGGTTCGAAAGACCGTTTTACGACCATCAGCTGGGCTTCTCCTATCTATTGGGTAACGCAGGGTTATGCCGTACTGGACAATGCAGAGATGCCGATTGTAGCGAAAGATGGTAAAAAACCGAATGACACCTTTGTTGACCAGCTGCAGTTGAACGCAGAAGCTGCGATTAACAAGTTGTCAGACCTTGGGGTGGGCGACAAAAACAGGATGGCCGTAGGTGGTCACAGTTATGGCGCCTTTATGACTGCGAACCTACTGGCACATACAAAGTTGTTTAAAGCCGGTATTGCCCGTAGCGGTGCCTACAACAGAACACTTACTCCCTTTGGTTTCCAGAACGAGGAACGTACTTACTGGGAAGTGCCACAGTTGTATTATGAAATGAGTCCTTTCAGTTATGCTGATAAAATCAAGACACCTATCCTGTTAATTCATGGTGATTCTGATGATAATCCGGGTACATTCCCGATTAACAGTGAGCGTTTATTCAATGCCATCAAAGGTTTCGGAGGAACGACCAGGTTTGTCTTCCTACCTTATGAAGCACATAGCTACCGCGGCAAGGAAAACCTGCTGCACATGTTATGGGAAATGAACAGCTGGTTAGATAAATATGTTAAAAATGCGAAATAGAAAGCGGTAATAATAATAATAAGAAATCCCGGCAGACCATAAATGTTGCCGGGATTTCTTTTATAACAGCAAAAGCTGTTTGGACTACAGCAAATTATCAACCTGCAGAGTTGTTTTACCTAATGGTTTACTTAAAGCGTATCGCCTTTAAAGGAGAAATACGGCTGACCAGCATCGAGGGCAAAACAAGCACAACAACACAGATAATCAGAATTGCAATATTCAGCAATACCACATCTGAGGCATGTATTTCAATCGGTACATAAGACAGGTAATAGTTGGACTGATTGAGCTTAAAAACATGAGTATACTGCTGAATAAATGCCAGTCCGAGTCCAAGTATATTACCCAATACCAATCCTATCCCCACCAGATAAACCGCATTGTATAAAAATATCTTCATCACCCCAAAGTCGGTCATGCCAAACGCCTTTAGCATACCAATCATATTGGTACGCTCCAAAATCATGATCAGCAATGCAGTGATCATATTGATTACCCCTACAATCATCATCAGAATGAGTAGTACCCTTGTATTTACATCCAGCAGAGAAAGCCAGGTAAATATATTCGGAAAATATTCTTGCACAGATTCAGATTTCAGTTTCATCTCCAGGTTTGCATAGATGTCATCAGAAGCCCGACTTAAGCTGTTGAAGTTTTTCAGCTTCACCTCTATTCCACCAACCTGATCCGACTTCCAGTCATTCAAACGCCTGATGATATTGATATCGCCCAATACAAAGCTTTTATCAATTTCCTCTACACCTACATCGTAAATCCCGACGATTTTGAAAGGTCTTTTCCGCGGCGGATTTTGCACAAAATACATGATGAAGTTATCGCCCGTTTTCAGCTTGAGCCGGTTAGCCGTATAAGCAGAAATCATGATTTCCCGTGTAGCTTTGATACTGTCTGCGAAGTTGATGATCCTACCACTGACCAGGTGTTTACTGATATAATCCCAGTTAAAGCTTTTAGTAATTCCCTTAAAATTTATCCCCTCTACCTCGTCATTAGCCGAGATAATTCCCGGTTTCGTAGCGTAAGGCTGAAAATAGGCCACATCCTTATTGTTTTTAAGGTAGGCAAGCGTCTTTGAAGAAGGAACAAAAGGACTTAATTCAAATGAGTTATTCAAGTCCAGCTTAAAAATCCTGACATCCCCGACATATCCTCTTACCTTTTCCTGAATTTCAGTCTTAAAACCTTTTATAATAGCGATGGACAACATCATTACCGTAAGGCTAAGCATTACGCCTGATATCGCAATACGAACGATCAGCTTCGAAAAGGTACGTTCTGATTTAATGGCAATGCGCCGTGCTATGAAATATGATGTGTTCAAATTGTCTTCTAAATTAACGCGGTAAAAAAGTTATTTCAATCCTTCTCACCCAAATTTTAAGCTGTAAAAATGCAATATTTTATTGGATTACACTAATTGAAGAGCGGTTGAGGTTCAGGTAAAAGCCTGATACTAGTTTTCATTTTTACAATAGTGTCAGTATATAATACATTGAACGATAGTAGGACGGTCATAGAACGATGGTGTATTAAAGCGTGGTGTAGGCGGTCTGGCTCCGACGCAACTTCGTGTAATTTGAACTAGTTAAATCACACGGAGTTGCGATGGATCTGTTACGCCATAAATCAGTAGTGATACAAAATCGTCCTACTATCAACCACAAGTCTATTCCAGCTTGACATAAGCTGCATTCAAATTCGTTCAAATCTGGTCAAATTCGATCATGCCTTGCCCGAAGCATTTATTTGATATAAATTGCATTACATAAAAATGTTAAACTTTATCCGAAGCCAAATATAAATCGATGAAAAATAAATCACTTCTCTGCGCAGCCTGCTTGCTCACTACAGTCTTTACCATATTATTGATGTCTTTTATGCTGCCTGCCAAACACATCACGGTATACCTTGCAGGCGATTCCACCCTATCACAAAAAGAAATCAAAGCCTATCCTGAGACTGGCTGGGGAATGCCTTTTAAAGTTTTCTTCGATTCTACGGTGACAGTAAAGAACATCGCTAAAAATGGTCGCAGCACCAAAACATTTATCAGTGAAGGTTTATGGACTGCGATAACTGATAGTCTGAACGAAGGAGATTATGTACTAATACAATTTGGTCATAATGATGAAGTTCCTACCAAGGCCAGTTATACTACAGCAACAGATTTTACGGCTAACCTGCAAAGATTTATCAGGGACGTAACTGCAAAAAATGCCAGACCTGTACTCATTACTCCTGCTGCCAGACGGAAGTTTAATGTCGCCGGACAGATAGAGGATACACATGAGCTTTATGCAGCACTTGTTTGCAAAGTGGCAGAAAAGCAGCATGTACCCTTGATTGACCTCAACAAAAAAAGTATGGCGCTGCTCCAGCAGTTCGGACCTGAAAACTCAAAGATGCTTTTTAACCATTTGGCGCCGGGTGAAAATCCTAACTACCCTGAGGGCAAAATGGATGATACCCATTTCAATGAACTGGGTGCAAGGAAAATGGCAGAAATTGTTTTGGCAGAAATCAGCTCGCTGAAATTAGACCTGGCTAACAGAATTGTAAGTCCGAATATCAAATAAGCTGATCAGGACCTTCCCCCTTTTTTTAAAATCAGCTACTGATGAAAAGGCAAGAATTGAGCGCTTAGCAGGATTTTTGTTAGCTTTATCATTATCTGAAGACAATTCAGCAAAATATGAAACTAACTTTAAACATTATACTCCCGTTTTTACTGACAGTGGCCTCACTTCAGGCCTGTGGAAATCCTAAACCGGTTACCTCAGCAATCCATAGCAAAGCCCCCCTGACTACACAGGAAAACCCCGGAAACAAAACTCCGGAAGTTCCTGAACAGAAAACTGGTGAAGATATACTTACCGGTGCAGCACAAACTGAAAAATACTTACCTGTATTAAAAGGTAAACGTGTAGGGATGGTCGTTAATCCCACTTCTGTAATAGCCAATAGCACTTTAGTAGACACTCTGCTCAAACGGGATGTCAATATTGTAAAGATATTCGGACCTGAACATGGTTTCAGGGGAAATGCCAGTGCCGGAATAGCGGTACATGATGATGTTGATGAGAAAACTGGTGTAAAGGTAATCTCCTTATACGGAAAGCATGAGATGCCAACAGCGGCCGACTTATCAGATATTGATATCATGGTATTTGATATTCAGGATGTAGGGGTTCGTTTTTATACGTATATCAATACCCTGCAACATGTAATGGAAGCTTGTGCAGCGAATCAAAAAGAATTAGTGATTCTCGACCGGCCGAATCCAAATGGATTTTATGTGGATGGCCCGGTACTGGATCCGAGACTGGTATCTGGTTTGGGCATCAATCCCATCCCGATTGTTCATGGCTTAACGGTTGCAGAATATGCGCAAATGCTGAATGGCGAAGGCTGGTTGAAAAATAAGCTGAAATGCAAAATCACTGTGATTAAGGTGGATAACTATACGCATGATATGTCATATGATTTACCTGTAAAACCTTCACCAAACTTAAATTCACAACAATCTATTTTGCTCTATCCTACACTATGCCTGTTTGAAGGCACTTACCTGAGTCAAGGCCGGGGAACAACTTTTCCTTTTACCGTATTAGGCGCACCAGCCTTAAAAGGAAAATACAGTTTCTCATTTACTCCGGTAAGCATTAAAGGAATGGCAGAGACACCCTTACACCAAAATCTGCCTTGTTACGGTCTGGATCTGAGAAATTACGATGTGGAGAAAATCAGGAATGATAAAAAGCTAAACCTGAAATGGCTGATTGAACTGTATAAGGCTTACCCGAACAAGGCCGACTTCTTCAATTTTAAGTTGAGTAAACAAATGGGTAATTTTGATAAGCTTGCAGGAGCCTACAGCCTTAAGGAACAAATCATTGCAGGCAAATCTGAAAAAGAGATCAGGACAAGCTGGGAACCAGGTTTAAGTCAATATAAAACAATGCGTAAGAAATACTTGTTGTATCCCTGATCATTAAATTCTACGGACATGAACGAGGAACATAAAGAAAAAAATAAAAAGCCGAGCAGCAACTTTGAAGAAATCAAACCTAAGGTAGATCCCGGAGATAAGGCGGTGAAAAAACCGGAAGACAAAGATTATACACAGGATGAGCCCGAGTTTAAAGATCCCGCTAAACAAAGAGAACGCGAAGAGCAACCGGTAGATCCTATTAAAAAGGCACCTAAGCAGGATTAGTGCTATATCTTAAACAATCCCTATAACAAAACAGGGTCGTATCTTTCGGATACGACCCTGTTTTGTTATAGGGGAGTTATGGTTAAAAAGATGATAAAATGAGGTAGAGACGGAGATGAAGCCTTTCAAACCCGTTTCCTACTAGATGAAATACACTTTCAGGGTTAACTTAATCCCTACACAACAGCTTTCTGTGCTTCTTTCAGGAACTTCATTAAAACCTTCTCATCATTCTCCATTGCCTGGATAGAATCGGGTTTTTCGGTATGTATTTTTTTGAGATATTTTGCCAGCTGGTCATTTTCGAAGGCCTCCAGCAATAAAGGATAAACATAGGAGCTTTTGCAAACGGCACGGGTATTTCCCAGCTTGCTGGCTACACAATCCAGTACCTGCACAATTACCTTTTTCTTCGGACGTTCTTCTTCCACATTACAGGAACAGATAGCCAGCTGACGTAAGGCTTCTAAGGTGCCTCCCCAGGTTCTGAAATCTTTAGCGGTGAAATCACTGCCTGTAATTTCCCTGATATAATTATTGATTTTGCCTGAATCTACTCCTTTATGTTCTTTGCCATCGGTATAATACTGGAATAAATCCTGCCCGGGTATTTCCATACACTTCTTCACCATTTTCGCGAGGCTCTTATCATTCAGCGCCACTTCCTGCTTCACGCCTTTTTTACCTACAAATTTAAGTTTAAGGGTGTTCCCGTCAACTTTAGCATGTTTGGTCCTTAAGGTTGATAAGCCGTAACTGCCATACAACTGGGCATAATTTTCATTACCCACGCGGATCAGTGTCTTTTGCATCACCTGCACACAAATGGCAAGTACCTTCTGCTCATCATACTCCTTTCTCTTCAGGTCTTTGGCAATTTGCTTCCTTGCATTAGGCAAAGCTTTCCCGAATTCCAGCAACCTGAAATATTTATGATCCGATCTTCTTGAGGTCCACTTTGGATGGTAACGGTATTGTTTACGCTGCGCCACATCCAGCCCGGTAGCCTGCAGATAAGCGTTCTTTTTCGAAGCGATCCACACATTGGTCCATGCCGGTGGCAATACAAGTGCTTTGATGCGCGCCAGCTGCGCTTCATCTGTTATTTTCTGATCGTTTTTGTCCGTGTAATAAAATTTCCCGGGCTTTCCCTTCCTGTAAATACCAGGCATATTGTCGGTCACATACACTAAACCACTTTCTTTAATCTCTTCCGGAGTCTGAACCATACAAATCAGGCAAAATATGCGTTAAATTTTTAGTTATTTTGCTTAAAAAACACACTTCGATGAAAATAGTTTTTATGGGTACCCCCGATTTTGCCGTTGCTTCCTTAAGTGCTTTATATGAAGCAGGATACGATATAACAGGAGTGGTTACCGCAGCAGATAAGCCCGCCGGCAGAGGTCAGAAATTACAGGAAAGCGCAGTAAAAAAGTATGCTATAGAGAAAGGTCTCAAGGTATTACAACCGCTTAAATTGAAAGATCCTGAGTTTATTGAAGAATTAAAAGCATTAAACGCCGACTTACAAGTGGTAGTTGCCTTTAGGATGCTGCCGGAAATCGTGTGGAATATGCCACCTAAGGGTACTATCAACCTGCACGCTTCTTTGCTGCCGCATTATCGTGGTGCCGCACCGATTAACCATGCCATCATCAATGGGGAAACAGAAAGCGGGGTCACTACATTTTTTCTGAAACATGAAATTGATACCGGGGATGTGATCTTTTCTGCCAAAGTGGATATTGCAGAAAATGATTCAGCTGGTGATCTGCATGATAATTTAATGGCAACAGGTGCTGAATTGTTATTGAAGACTGTTAAGGCAATCGCAGACGATAATTACCAGGAAAAACCACAAATAGCCGCAGAAGAACTTAAACATGCGCCTAAGATCTTTAAGGAATTTTGCAAAATTGACTGGAATCAGCCCGTAAAAACAGTATATAATTTAATCAGGGGATTGAGTCCCTACCCTACGGCATTTACAGAACTGAATGAAAAAACCATGAAAGTATTTAAAGCTGCTTATGAAGAGACAGAACCGGGCATCGCTGCCGGTGGCTTTTTGACGGACGGGAAAACATTCCTGAAATTTGCTGCAAAGGATGGTTTTATTCAATTGCTGGACGTACAGTATGAAGGAAAAAAAAGAATGCTGGTGGACGAATTTTTAAGAGGAATGCGGTTATAGCTTATCAGCTATAACGCATTCAATAAGGTGCCGAGCGACTTGGTCACTTCATTAAAATACCTTTTTTTACCATAGCCCATCACCCAGCGGATGCCTGATGTAGCATTAGTTACAAAAACCTCTTCGGCTTCGTTCAAAACTTCGGGATTGATCTGTGCTTCTATGATGGAAATGTCATTGGATTTGGCCATCTGCATCACAACGTTACGCATTACGCCAGCGATACAGCCTTCTGAAAGTGCTGGCGTATAAATCTGCTTATCATAGACTACAAACACATTGGAACTGATACTCTCACAGAGAAAACCATGCTGATTCAAAATAAAAGCCTCATCCAGCCGGTGTTGCTTTTTGTAAATCCCGGCCATCACATACAATAAGGAATTGCTGGTCTTATAATTGGAGAGCTTGTTTACGGGCTTAACAATTTCATCGTATACATCGATAATCAATCCCTTTCTATTGAGCTCATAACTTTGCTCTTCCATAGCGGAAGCTTCCAGTATGTAGCCGGATTTATTGCCATCAGGCGTATATAAACCATCGCTGTCCCGGTATACGGAAAGGCGAAACCTTACATTATCTTTCAGCTTGTTTTTTTTACAGAGTTCTGCTGCTTTTTGTTTGAGGAAGTAAGTGTCGAACAAGATACCGCCATCCATCTTAAGGGCATTCATACCTGCCTGCAGGCGATCGGCATGCAGTTCGGGAAACCTGAGTTTGCCGGCCGACATACGCATAGACTCGAACAGGCCGTCACCGTACCTGAAACCTCTGTTTTTGGCTTCCAGGACAGGCTGATTTACAGCAACAAATTCATCATTATGTAAAATATATCCCTGTTGCATCTATCCTTACATCTGTACGATATAGTTTCTCCACTTGTTCAGTACAGCATCAAAGTCAGGCGGCAACGGTGCTTCAAATTCCATATATTCTTTAGTAGTTGGATGTATAAAACCTAATGTCTGCGCATGCAAAGCTTGCCGCGGTAAAAGCTCAAAACAGTTGGCTACATATTGTTTGTATTTAGTAAACGTAGTACCTTTAAGAATCTTATCTCCTCCATAATTGGCATCGTTAAATAATGGATGACCAATATGCTGCATATGGGCTCTGATCTGGTGCGTGCGACCAGTTTCGAGCTGACAACTGATTAGGGTAACATAGTTTAAACGTTCAAGAACGGAGTAATGTGTAACTGACCATTTGCCTTTATCTTCTTCATCATAAACATCCATCACAATCCTGTTCTTTGCACTTCTCCCTATATAGCCGGTAACTGTACCGTTTTTATCAATATCTCCCCATGCAAGGGCAATATATTTACGCGTGATAGAGTGATCAAAAAACTGTTTGGCCAGTTTGGTCATGGTAATTTCGTTTTTACTGATCAGCAGTAAGCCCGATGTATCTTTATCTATCCGGTGTACCAAACCTGGTCTGCCTTCATTACCAGGCAACTGCGGTAACTTTTCAAAGTGAAATGCCAATGCATTAACAAGTGTACCTGTATAATTATTGAATCCTGGATGGACAACCATCCCTGCCGGTTTATTAACTACCAACAGATCATCGTCTTCATACACAATATCCAGCGGAATATCTTCAGGATAAACCTCCGTATCCCGCGGGGGATGAGGAAATACGATAGAGATCTCATCAGCAGGTTTAACCTTGTAGCTGGCTTTAACCGTTGCTTTATTCACCAGTACATTCCCTGCTTCGATTGCATTTTGTATCCTGTTTCTCGAAGCATTTTCCATCCGGTGCATTAAAAACTTGTCCACCCGAAGTAAAGACTGCCCTTTATCTACAACAATATTAAAATGCTCATATAAATCCTGCTCCTCTAATTCCTGTCCGCTATTCGTGTTCTCCATTAATTGTTTGTTCTTATTTAAATGAAATCCTTACGGCTTTTCATTTTACAAAACTAATCTTTAACAATTACATTCTTGATAAGAAACCATCATGATCTTTCAAATCACACAGCGGAATGATTAGATCATGATAGCTTCATCACAAAAAAACTAATGTAAACAGAGAAAATAGTGCTCAAACGCTTAATCACAATGATGTGAAATAAAAGACCTGAAAAAGAGCCTTATATTTGTATCATGTTTGCAGATCTACATAGTCCTTTACAAAAATTGCTACATCCTTATTTAACTGATTTCTGGATGAAAAGGGACGATCTGATAGACCCTTATATTTCGGGGAACAAATGGAGAAAGCTGAAATATATTCTTCAGGATGCGAAAGACAAAGGGAAGAAACACCTGGTGACTTTTGGTGGAGCATATTCCAATCACCTGGTTGCGACTGCCGCTGCTGCTGCAAGAGCGGGTTTAAAAGCTACGGCATTTGTGAGGGGTGATGAAGTGATTAACGAAATGCTGGTATTGTGCAGATTGTATGGTATGCGCCTGATTTTTACAGACCGCGAAAGCTACAGGGATAAACGTATGTGTTATGATCAGTTATTCGCGCAGGATGCTGATGCTTATTTCATCGATGAAGGAGGGGCTTCTGCAGAAGCGGTAACCGGATGTGCAGAACTGATTGGCGAATTAAAAAATACAAATCCGGAACATATTTTTTGTGCTGCGGGAACAGGCACGACAGCCGCTGGACTGCTCAGGGGAATTCAGGAGGCAGGACTAAAAACAAAACTGCATATCATTCCTGTACTGAAGGGTGGAGATTTTATTAAAGAAGAAATCAGCAACTATACAACACTCACAGAAAATCTTATTTTGCATACGGAATATCATTTCGGAGGATATGCGAAAACCCAACCGGCACTGATTAGTTTTATGCAGCGATTTACAGCGACTCACGGGATACTGATCGACCCGGTATATACGGCAAAAATGTGTTTTGCAATAGATGACCTTGCCGGCAAAAAGTATTTCCGCCCTGATGAAAAGATTATTGCCATCCATACAGGCGGACTGCTTGGAATCATGGGAATGAAAGAAAAATTATCGCAGACAGCGTTCTAATTTTGTTTATCCACCTTTTGTTTTATTTCCTGAGCATAAATGAATGAGGTAAGTTCCTTAGTAAAGTTATCTAAAGCATAAGCAGACTCCTGGATATAACCTGTCATCTCTTTAAGTTGTTCAGGCGAGTCGGATAGCGTGTCCATGAGACTGGAAAGTCCGATAATTTGCGTAATCGGTTGCCTGATTTTATGAGAAGTAATAAACATCATCTGCTCCAGTACAAGTATATTGGCTTTCTGCTGTTCTTTTGCTTTTTGAAGCTCCGCATTAGCTGCCAGTAATTCCGCAGCGCGCTTTTCCTTCTCTTCATTCTGAAAAGCCAGTTCTTTATTCGCAATCAGCAATTCTGCGGCACGTTTCTCTTTTTCTTCATTCTGGAAAGCGAGCTCTTTGTTGGCAATCAGCAACTCTGCGGTTCGCTTTTCATTCTCCTTAATCAGAAAAGCAAGTTCTCTGTTGGCAATGATCAACTCTGATGCCCGTTTCTCCTTTTCCTCGTTTTGAAAAAGAAGTTCTTTATTGGCGATGATTAATTCTGCGGCACGCTTTCCTTTTTCTTCAGTCTGATAAGCCAGTTCCTTATTTGCAATCAATAATTCTTCAGCACGCTTTTCGCGCTCTGCATTATGGAAAGCAAATTCCGCATCCGTTAAGCCACCTCTTGTTTTTCCTTTATCCATATTCTGGTTCGACAAAGATATTTTCTATACTAATTAAGGGTTTCATTGATACGGCACGAAGCAGAACATAAAAACATATACATTCCTGCGTTAAGCTGTAGGCACAAATATAAATTCAATGGTGAATATATAAAAAAAACTGCCATAGAAGATACGAAAAGGAGTGTTATTAAGATTTCTTATTTATTTTTTCAAAAACCAATTCGCCATTCCACCCTTCACATGAGGAAATGAATCTGGTATAAAAAGCAACTTGAGGTAATGGAATTTTAGCACGAAATGAGCATCTCCATTTAAAATGATATACCAAGCCAGGTATTTATACCATTAAATTTTCTATCAAATCCTAAAAGACATCCGGCAGAAATTGTAATAAACCTACTTTAAAACGTTTAAATACTAAAACACAAAAACAGCCTTTAAACACATTTAAAGCAATATTTTATTTTAAAAATAGTTTAAAAAAGATTGATTTTCACCTCCGCTATACCCGCATTTACCTCCGCATTTAAAGCAGAAATCTGGGATTTTGATATCAAAATCCAGACTTTTTGAGATGTTTAAATTCTTAAATTAAATAGATTCAATTCTTTCTATCATTTCTCCCAAAATTGGAGCAACGATATTTAGACCGCTACTATCAGATTTCCAAATAACATTACCTGTACTATATGTACACTAGAAGGGTCTTTTGCGAAATCTGCCATATCCCATAAATAGGCTGGCAGATAGTTTATCTATGGCTAATAAACCGAATATAATTTAGTTATCTATACAAGACGACCGCTTAGTATTGCATTTTTTAAATCTTTAATTTTTAGATCTTTCTTGTTTTTTTTCTTTGAAAAAAGACCTACAAAAAATTTACTGATCATATCTCCCTCACCTTCAAAATATTCGTCAAAATTGAAAGAGGATATATCTACTTTAAATTTCTTTGAAAAATCTATTATTAAATCAGAGGCATCATCACCATATATACCCAAGTCATTGGATAAGCTTTGATCGGGAGTCATATCATCAGAAGGCACACCTGAAAAATCAGCTATATATTTATAAAGTTCGTTATAATCCATATTTACCATCTACTACTATTACCACCGCCACCAAATCTACCACCCCCAAAACCACCAAATTGACCATTAACTTTTTGTTCTGAATGATCTTCAATAACATACTCTATCACATCTATAGCAATCAGTGCCCAACCAATATAAGGTACTGCCCTACCAATTGCCCTACCTAATACATTAGTTGAAAGTACCCTGAAAGGCAATCTATAAGGTATAGCCTTTGCTAGATACTTTGACGCAATTGATGTACCCGATGCTGAGCCTGGTGTTACAAATCGTTTTTTTAGTATAGGTGCTCCCAAAGCTACCAGCGGTATTCCAACCTTTGTTTTACCGAATTTATCAGGATTAGAATCATATACTTTATCTAACTTGATTTCGTTTGAAAAAGTGAAGATTCCATTATTCTTACTGTGTTTAGATTGAAAATTTAGAATTGAAAATTGATCTTCCAAAGAATTCCGAAGGACTTGCTCAGGTACATTATGGGAGCCATACTGCAATTTAACCTGTGCATCTTTTCTTGCTCTATCAACAGCACCTAATAATAAATATTCGAATAAAACATCAGACATTCCATAAATATACGAACAATAATTTCTAAAATAGAAATGTAGATATAATACATTATGGCCTCATTGATCTTTCCAATCTTCGCTTTAGATTTTCCAATTCTGAATTGACTGCTGGATGGAAATATGGCATAGCAGGTATGTTAACTCCATCGCCCTTTTTAAATTGCATTGCAAATTCTTCCCAACCAGCTGGCACGTCAACTTTGGTTCCAGTTCCATATTCAATATAAGGACTGTAAAATTTATTGAATCCAACCTCTCCTCCATAACCATCTGCATTATACAAGATATAACCCAATTGAGCAATACCACCAACGCTATCTTTAAAGGATAATGCAGCAAGATTCTGCTTTGCTTTTCTTTCGATATTTACTGCTGTTTCATTGATGGCCTGCTTAGCCATTGTTTTATTCTGCTGGGCTAATTTTGCCAGTTTATTTAAAGATTTTTCAAGTCCTTCGATACGGATATTAAATTGTGATGCCATAACTATAAATAGTCAATAGGAACAATAAGTTAAATTATATCTATTAATTTATTTTTCAAGCCTTCAATTGACAACTTCTTTATAAATGAATATAACTTCCCGATTCTGAAACCTCTGGGATTCAATGTTCGATAAGATTTTATTAGAGATAAATACGATTCATAGTACTGGGCTTCAAGATGCTCAAAAATTCCATAGTTAGTCTCCAGATAATTCTTCATATTGATGAATCTTAAGGACGCATCTAGCAGGTATGAATTTAATTCAACAGATTTTATGTCGCTTTCATATCTTTGAATCAGATCAACATTCTCCCTATTTAATGTCAAAAGATCCTGAACATATTTTTCAGTAGTATGTGCTAATTGCGGATTTTTATTTTTCAAAAACGTTTGTATAATTTTTTCTCTTTTTTCATAGAAAGCACCTAATGGCTCCTTGATTTCAAGAATCCTATGAAACCTAATTCTAAAATTTTCAATATTTGCTTGTGCTTTACCTAAACTCTCATTCCTAATTTCATTTAACTTTGCATAATAATCAACCATTTTTTCTGAACGCTCAATTGAGCTTGAGTGAGTATTTGAGATTCTTTCTATATTCTTCCATAGAGAATTGAATGCCCGTACTTTCTTAGTTGTATTGAAAAAACCAATGTTTTCAATACCGTTAAAATAAGCTTTATACAAATTCTCGTATCCAATTTCCTTGTAAGCACTTAGTGCAGGCATAAGTTGATACTTTATATGAAATGCTCCCTCTCTCTCAATTTTTATTTGATCATATAAATGTTTATAACATCTCGACTGTCTAGCTACGTCAGCTATTAGTGATCTATGATTGAGTATTGATAATATTCTATGGGTTTTTCGTTTATTGAATGCATAAATGCCTGTGATTAGATTATTAAAAACCAGCCCCGATAAAAATATAATTACAGTAACAGTTATAGTTGCAACTGCTACTTCTGTGATACCAAATAAATCAGCCCATTTAGTGATAAGTTCCTTCATTTTGAAAAGGTATTTTTACAAATCTAGCTTTATAAATAATAAAGCCCTATCTTCATCAGATAGGGCAGTTAATTCTGTTTCATAAATTAGGCCGATTTAAGACTACTTAGATTTCTTTGTAGTTTCAACAACCGTAGTGTTAGGATGACTTTTAGCATACTTTACAGTAACGAACTTCCCTGTTTTAGCACTTCTACCAACTTTTGCCATTTTATTATGATATTAAAGCAGACCGAATTGTCTGTAAACAAATATAAAAAACGTTGACTATTGACATTAGGAATAGTTATCAACACCTGAGGAAAAATACTAAACATTTTTGCATTTATTTAGAATTAAAATCGGCATCAAAAAACATAACATCAAAATAAAGTACTGATAAGCAAAAAGATACAGAGCAAACACATATCATGAATTAAATACATTTAAATTCTACCAGATAATTTTCCTCTTGTTGATATTAACCAACTTAGTAGATGCATTGAAAGAGCTAACAAAATTATTATCAACGCTGACACCTGTGATAGTTTCTGTTGTATTTACAAACAATGATAAATCATACCAAGAAAGAAATTTATTTAGGATACCACTATAATTAAGGGTAATAGTTAGCGTGTTTCCCGTAAAAGACTCAGTTTTTACCACATTATTTTTCACGTGTAAATACTCCAAGAATTCTCTCAGGCTACAAAATACCGTGGTATCATTAGATAAAGTAACTACATTATCAATCCAACTTTTGAAATTCACCATCTGATCTGCTCCCTCGAGTCCGTGGGTTCCAATCTCAATGAAATTTTTACTGCTGTCTGTATACAATGCAGCCACATTTGACCATTGACCCCCTGCATTTGTCCAGTTATCACTAAAGGTTCTCTTTACAGCCTGATAGGTTAAATTGGTTGGAAAATTAGATGTATTACCTGCTGCTGCAAATTGAGGTTCAAATGTTAGACCATCGAATGTACCTTCACCTGTACCTCCAATATAACCAGCATTTTTTGCAGCTGTCATAAAGCCAGGGTAATTCGTAGGCACCACCATAATATTCATCTGGTATTTCTACTTATCCAAGATCAGAGCAGTCACTTCAATTGTATTCCTTACTGCATCAGAGCCATAGTTAAAATTACCTTTTGAATCGTGATAAAAACTATGATTCATGATATCCCAACCAGCAGCAATCATTTGTGCTCTCTGAGGATAAGTTACCCAGCTATTGCCTAGGCCAACCTCAGCATTGTTGAATTGGTTGAATCCGTTTACTGCAATATCACCACTGAATGATACATTTTGACCGCAGCCATTGGTGTAATAAGTTGTTTTTAGCTTTTCATCGTATGCATTGTATACAGTTCTGGCAGCATCATTTATTTCGAATATGATAGCCTTTTGCTTGTTGTATTTGAAATTGTAAATGAAGCTGTGGCAGAAGATGCTGCACTACTTAGCTTAACTGTAATCGTTACAACTGAAGGTGTAAGTGTTGGATCGGGATTAGGAGGAACAACTATTGTTCCTCCTATCTTATAATTTCTCGCTACCTTCACTATTTAGCGATATTACTTTCTTCAATTACAAGTAATGAGACAAATGCTGCAATGGTTTGTTTTTGGGTTAATAGCACTACGGATTACCTCCGTAATTCTTTGTTTCATTCCAGACAATAGATTCACCTTTACTGGTATGATCTACGTCCACTTGACTCTTATCCGTCCATCCAAAATTCTTTAATGCGAAGATCCACCTGATGGGTTACGTTCGAAAAGGAAATTTTCATATTCCCGCTCAACTCGGGTCAAAGCCCTTTTTATTGGGTAAGAAAACTTTAGCTTTTTTTTGTAATCCTGCAACGATTGCCTGGATTCAAATCCTAAATACAGCACTAAACCAGTAACAGCAATACGTTCTGGCTCTCTGATCCATACTTTTACAATTTCATCTGCAAATGTTATAAGATTAGTTGTGAGCTGTTCAGTGTATTCACCCTGCACATATTCAAAGTATTCATCAATTTTATCTGATAAATCGTCTGCATTCTTATATAATGGTGGTCTACCGCCTTTGTTTTTTTCTGCCATCTGAAACTTCTTTCAGATAAATAGGCATCTATAGTGCATTCAAATAAGGTAATAACCGAATAGTATTCAGAAGTAAAGTCTTCGCATTAATCACTTGTTGAAGTCTTAAAAATCTTCACAATTATCCTTTGTTCTACATTTACAAATGTAATTGTGGTCATTAATATGATCCAACATAATATATAAATAAGGATGAATACTTGTACAGTGAAATCTTTGACAATGGTATACATTGTCAAATGTGACGATTGACAAGTGTTAGAATGTGTTTTAATTTTACCTCAGAAATATAAAGCTATGGATTGGAGAAATTTAGGATTAAACGAATTAAAAGCAAAAATAACCAGCTGTTAGCTTTGGTTGTCATTATAGCGATGATTTGTTTATACAAATATTTTACAAGGAATGAAGCCAGCACAATACAGGAAATAGCAGACGGCATAATCAAGATTATTAGAGCTCTCAAGAATTAAAGCATGCAAATTTTTAAGCAGTTGCCTGTTCTTTAGAAGTGCTATCCAAATGAACGGATTTGCAGAAGGAAATTATAAAGCGGTACATAATATATAAGTTATGGAGATTAAAAAGATTGTAAATGAGATTTTAAATTATAGCGGAGTTACAGCTGCCAGTTATGCGAATCTTTATATTGGAGCGACTTTAGCATTGTTAATTTACATTGGAAAATTCTGGTATGGATATAAACAACGTTTAAATCCGATTGAGGATAAACAAGAATATTATGAAAATGGCACTCTCAAAAGTTCAACAAAAAAATACAGGCAATAAAAGCAACATTTTCCTACAGGGAGAATTGAATACTAGTTACTATATTTATAAAAAGAAAACTATGAAATTTGACATAAGAAAAGAGATCGAAAAAGCAGCTATTACACATTTGAAGGATATTACTCGAAAAGCATTGACTGCCGAAGAATTCAAAAAAGCAACTTTCAGTTTTAATTGAAACACAGGCAAAGCTACAATTGATAATATTTCAGAAGAGGCTAAAGTTTTGTTATTGAAGAAATTGAAATAATTTGATACGATGTATTTACCTCTCATTGGATTTACAATTACAGCAATAGTAGCTATTGTTGGATGGATTGTAGCTCATAATTTAAACTCAAAACGTGATCGTGACATAAAAAACGTGAAATAATTACCAAACATTTAATTGATTCGTATCGTATTTTAGCTAATGATATTGCACATCGTGACCTTGAACTAATTGAGAATCAAAAACTAGAATATGTAATTTCGGAATTGCAACTCTTTGGCTCACCAAAACAAGCGAAATTAGCTATTGAACTGGCATATAATATCCAAAAAGGTGGAACATTTCTACTTGATGATTTAATGAATGACCTTCGTTCAGATTTACGTGCAGAGCTTAACTTACCCCATATAGACGGGAATGCTCACTGGTTACGTCTAAATAATAAAAAGCATACCCTTCCCGTACTGTAATTACATCTTTCTTTATTTGGTGTTTAACATATTCATATGCCACTTTGATATCCTTTTGGTGGTTTAATTTTGCTGATGCTTCAAACCCCATATCCATTGAATTGTAATTTGCAGTATGTTTTAAACTGTACCACAGTAAATGAGCAGGCGGGCTTTTTTCCTTTTTGAACCTTTGCCATTTTACAACAAAAAATGGTGTACTACATTGTTTACTGCCTGCTTTATTATGACCAGGGAATAAAAAGAAATCTTTATTATGGATTTTCTTATCCAGATAGGTTTTAATTAAGTCAATATCCTTTTGCAGAATCTCAATTTTAGCTGACTCAACATTTTTAGTACTGTTGTTTCTTTTACCTTTTTCCTCAGATTCCTGTAGAACAGTTGACAGATTAGTGGAAAAATTAAAAATACCCAACCCTGAGTTTCAATTGCTCTTAAGTCTGTATGTGGAGAAGATTCGTCTTTCTCCCAGACCTTTAAAATATTGCTTTTTGCCGTTATTCTACCACCTTATTTAAATCAAATCCTAAAAGACATCCGGCAGAAATTGTAATAAACCCAGTTTAAAACGTTTAAAGTATGTTTTTATCTTTTCAGCGCCAAATATGGCCTTAATTTGTTATTAAGGGGGTTTTTACTACATTTGAAATGAACCAAAATATAAAATTATGTACCAACTTAGTGTCTCACCAGAACAAGTTAACGCAACCTTAAGCCAGCATATTTTAGCTGATGGATTTGATTTGACGTATGACATGGGTCAGAGTAACGGCGTATATATTTACGACTCGAAGTACAAACGCAGGCTGTTGGATTTCTTCACCTGTTTTGCTTCAGTCCCTCTGGGTTATAACCACCCGAAGATGGTCAATGATGAAGCTTTTAAACACAGCCTGCTCCAGGCAGCTATTGCAAATCCTTCCAATTCCGACGTTTATACACAGCAATATGCTGAATTTGTGAAAACCTTTGGCGCTATTGGTATCCCCTCCTATCTTCCGCACGCTTTTTTCATTGCCGGTGGAGGATTGGCAGTAGAAAATGCGATTAAAGTAGCGATGGACTGGAAAGTGCAGAAAAACTTTGCAAAAGGTTACAAGGAAGAAAAAGGCTTCAAGGTACTCCATTTTGAAAAAGCTTTTCATGGAAGAACAGGATACACGCTCAGTTTAACGAATACACATCCTGATAAAACAAAATGGTTTGCTCAATTCGACTGGCCAAGGGTAAGTATCCCAACAGTGAAATTTCCTCTGGAACAAGCTAATTTAGCTACTGCAATAGAGACAGAGGAACTTTCTATTGCACAGGTTAAACAGGCATTTCTGGAACATAAAGATGATATCTGTGCGATTATTATAGAGCCGATACAATCTGAGGGAGGCGACAATCACCTGCGGGAAGAATTCCTGATTCAGCTTCGCACCATTGCTGATGAAAACGATGCCTTTCTGATTTATGATGAGGTACAAACTGGTGTAGGATTAACGGGTAAATTCTGGTGCCATCAGCATTACAGCGAAAAAGCACGTCCGGATATTCTTGCTTTTGGCAAAAAAATGCAGGTATGTGGCATATTAGCAGGTCACAAAGTTGATGAAATAGAAGGCAACGTATTCCGGATACCTTCCAGAATTAATTCTACCTGGGGAGGTAATCTTGTGGATATGGTAAGATCTACGCAGATACTCCAGATTTTGCATGACGATCAGTTGTGCAATAATGCGGCAGAAGTAGGCCAGTATCTGAAAGATCAACTCCATGCGCTTGCTGAAAAATATGATCAGATCAGTAATGTAAGAGGAAAAGGTATGTTATGTGCTTTTGATTTTCCGAATACAGAAATGCGTAATACCTTTATTAAAAAAGGTTTAGCACAAAACGTGATGTTCCTGGGCTGCGGTGCACAGACTATCCGCTTCAGACCTGCGTTAATTATGGAAAAAAGTCATATAGATCTCGGTGTTGAGGTGATGACTAAAATATTAGCTGGTTTATAAATGAGGAATAAAAAAGTAAATATCTTTCTGGGTGTCCTGGTGTTTTTTCTAGTGATCTGGATGTTAAAAGGTACGTTTTTTCAGCCGGGTACGGGCGACCTTAAAGGAGGATTTAAAGATGTTGCCCAATACAGAAATGAGAATAATACAGGTCCCATTCAGTATGTATTTGTGGTTACGGTAAAGGATACTGCATGGGCGGAAATGGAAACCTTCGGAAACTACAAACCACATCATAAAGGAGGTACCACCAAGGTCTATTATTTTAAGGAAGGCAGTGTTACACCTACGGTACTTTCTCCGGGAAGTATAAATTTTGACAGTTCTTTTAACAAGTCCTGCATCGCTATGTATGAAAAAGGGCCTATCGGACATACGAGTGTGACGAAGCAGCCTTTCAAATATGTGCCATAAGATTAAAATGCAGTTAATATTGCATTATACTATTGGTTTTCAGGCTTAGATTAGACGAAAGGTTATTATATTTATATTAATAAGCTGAATATAAAGCCTTTAATATGAATACTTTCGAAAAATTTGTTGATCAGATTGAGCGGACGAAAATGCGTACAGTCATCTCTGCCTTTCATCATGCTAACAACCAGAAAATGATAGCCGCGCCGGCTGCTGTAAAGGTAATCCCCAGGCAAATGGATTATTACCTGAAGGAAAATGACCTCAGCATCAATCAGTTTATTAACGATCATTTACTGAGAGAGCGGGTAATTAAGGGTGATGACACACTGGATGCGAATTATCTGGAAAAAGGATTACGTGCGTCAAAAGCAGTGTGCAGGATTAACATCGTCTCACAGGAAGGTGATGAAGGTTTTGGCACCGGATTTCTGATCGCACCAAATATTCTGATTACGAATAACCATGTGCTGCCGAATAAAAATTATGCAACGTATTCTTATGCCGAATTTGATTATGAAAAAGGTGCCAATGATTTACCGCTACCCGTAAAAGTGTTCCGTTTCAATACCACTCAGTTATTTTATACGAGTGAAAGCCTGGATTATACAATAGTATGGGTGGAAAGTCTGGCAACGGATGGTTTGGGTCAATTAGGCGAATTTGGCTTCCTTAAGTTAAATTCCAATCTGGGCAAAACCAAGGAAGGTAATTACGTTTCTATCATCCAGCATCCTGATGGAAAAATGAAGAAGGTCGCACTAAGAGAAAATCAGGTCACCAATCTTTCTATGCCAAAATTCATCAGGTATGTGACGGACACAAAAAGCGGATCGTCCGGAGCTCCTGTTTTTAATGATAAATGGGAAGCAGTCGCGGTGCACCATGCAGGAATCCCGCGATATAATGAAGAAGGGAAAATATTAAATTTAGCAGGAGAGCCCTGGGATAAGTCGCAGGGTGAACTGCAGGTAGACTGGCTGGAAAATGAAGGCGTGAGAGTAAGCAGTATTGTGTATGACATCACAACTGAAGCCATACTGAATTATCCCTTTTTAATCGAGTATTTTAAACCTGTTAGTGATATCAGCATGATTAGTGCTTCCATGGGAATTGATACAGAAGAGTTGAAAGATGAAATCTACTATCCTGAAGAAAAAGATAAAACAGATCAGCTGAATTACTATAAAAAAATAAATGATGTCACGCGCGCAACTTATGATCAGTTACATCAGCTGCTGGAGCTAACACATACCAGTCATCATAATTACAATCCATCCAGCTATGTTTATCCTAAAGCAGACCTCTATCCTGATGGTCTGTTGCGAAGTATCTATTCAGGGAAAGAGTTTACCGCTCAGGAACTGATACTTGAAGATAAAAAAGTAGATATCGAAAGAGAACTGAAGTTTATCGAACTGGCGAAAAAAGAAAACAAAATCACGCAGGAAGCCTATAATCTGGAAGTAGAGGCACTGGAAGCAGCTTTGCCCTACAATTGTGAGCATGTAGTTTGCCAGTCGTGGTTTAACAAACAAGAACCTATGCGGGGAGATCTTCACCATTTGTTTGCCTGCGAATCCCGCTGTAACAGCTTCAGAAATAATCATGCTTATTTTGATTTTCCAGGTTATGAACCTCAACTTTTACCGCTGGAAATAGAAAGACCATCCTGCGGAAACATGGAGAATAATAAATTTGAGCCGGAGCAGAACAAAGGAATCGTTGCCCGTGCAGTATTGTACTTCCTGGTCAGATATCCCAAAGCAATTAGTGTTTACAAAAAAGAGGATTTAGTGATGTTAAAAAATTGGGCAAAAGATCAGCCTGTTACATTGTATGAGAAACACCGGAACCGGGAAATCTACCTGTTGCAGGGCAACCGGAATCCATTCATTGATTTCCCTGAATTGACAGCACATATCAATTTGGAAGAAGCGATCTGATAAATGAGAAGACCTCAGGAATCAGGCTGCTCCTATGAGCGGATCCTGATTCCTGAGGTCTTTTTATAAAGATATACCTTTCGCTACGCTAGCGGAAGGTCTTACAATTTAATCAGTTCAGCTAGTTTAGACTGCAGTTCTTCTCCTCTTAGATTAGACGCTACAATTTTACCAGTTGGATCAATCAGGTAATTCTGAGGAATACTTCTGATACCATACAATTTAGCTACATCGTTGTTCCAGAATTTAAGGTCAGATACCTGAGTCCAGGCCAGGCCGTCTTTAGCGATAGCTGCTAACCATGCATCTTTTTTACCCGGCTGATCTAATGACACACCCAGTACAGTAAATCCTTTGTCTTTGAATTTATTGAAAGCAATTACAACATTCGGGTTTTCAGCACGGCAAGGACCACACCATGAAGCCCAGAAGTCTAACAATACATATTTACCACGGAAGCTCGATAGTGAAACCGGCTTGTCATTCACATCATTCTGTGTGAAATCCGGTGCCATCGCACCAACCGAAGTCGCCCGTGCCCCTTCAATCGCTTTTGCAAATTCTACACCTGCAGGTGTAGCACGAAGTTTAGCAGAAAGACCTTTAAAAGCAGGTTCAACTTTCGCAATATCAAATCCATTCTGTGTGCTTTCCTGCAAGGCTAAAAGACTGAAATAAGAATCAGGATTAGCTTTGATAAAAGAAGCCTGTAGTGTTTCTATTTCGCCTGCTGCTTTTTCATAACGTGCACCCATAGCTGCGCGGTATGCTGCATCTTTTTGCTTTTCTTCAGGAGCTGCACCGTATTCTGCATTAACGGCTTTCATCTCATTTAAAGGAGCAGCAATAAATTTATTGTAGGCTGCATTCTCATCATTCAGTTTAGAGCCGGTTACAATAATGTTTTTTACGGAATCTTTCGCTGAAACATTAATCGTAGCTGGTTCCAGGAACACAACAACATTATCAGCACTTCTTCCTAATGCTTTTAATCCCGCTCCGGTATGGTCAACGATAATTCTTGCACCTGTAGGACCATTCACTGTTCCCTTGAATGCAAATGCACCTTTATTAATGACAGCTGAATCCATGATTTGCTTTCCGTCTGCCATATAATTCAGATATGCTTTTGCAGGAGCATTCAGCGTACCCAATTTCCCGTTTAACGTGAACGCACCTTGTTGTGCGAAAGCTAAAGCAGGAGATGCCAATAGTAATGATAACATTAATTTTTTCATGTGTTTTTTAGTTTTTTTATAATCATGCCTGTGCAATCTCTGTACCTCAGAGACATACGCTCAAACATTTTAGGCTTGGTAAATATATTCTAAATTAAAAACAAAATCATAGAATAAGATCTACGTAACTAAAAAATAACGTATTAATGGTGATTATCGTACAAATTCTACACGAATGCGGAGAAACCTGTGATTGCACGCCCCACGATGAGTGAATTGATCTCTTTTGTCCCCTCATAAGAATAGATCGCTTCAGCATCTGCAACAAAGCGGGCTACATCGTATTCCAGCAATATACCGTTTCCCCCCATTACCTCCCTGGCCCTGCTCACCACATCCCTGGTACGCAAAGAGCAGAAAACCTTAGCTAGTGAGGCATGCTCATCCGTTAATAATCCCTGATCTTGTAGTTGCGATAAGCGAAAGCATAGTGTTTGCATTGCAGTAAGATTGGACAGCATTTCCACGAGGTGATTTTGTATCAGCTGAAAGGAGGCAATAGGTTTACCAAATTGCTTGCGTGTCTGCGTATAGGCGAGCGCACTTTCATAAGCCCCCCTGGCACATCCAACTGCCTGCCAGGCCACCCCGGCACGTGTCATCTGCAACACTTTCGCAGTATCTTTAAATGAATTGGCATTTTGTAAGCGGTCAGTTTCATCCACCTCACAGTCGGTCAGTGTAATGAGGCCATTCTGCACAATACGCAAGGCCATTTTATCTTTCATCTTTTCTACGGAAATGCCATTGTTCCCTTTCCTGACCAAAAAGCCTTTCACCTCGTTATCGTCCACATCTCTGGCCCAGATAATTGTGACATCAGAAAAGGTAGCATTACCGATCCATTTTTTCTGACCATTGATGATCCATTTATTACCTGTTCTTTTAGCCGTAGTCGTCAGTCCACCCGCAGCAGCAGAGCCTACTTCAGGTTCTGTCAATCCGAATGCCCCGATGATTTTCATTTGCTGCATGCCCGGAAGCCACTCCTGTTTCTGCTCTTCTGAACCCAGCAGATAAATTGATCCCATGGCCAGGCCACTTTGCACCCCAAAAAAGGTGGACATAGAGGTATCTACCCTGGCCATTTCCATCGCGAGTATGCCTTCCATCAGGTTGGATTTACCCGGACAGCCATAACCCTGATAGGTTAGTCCGCAGATATTGAGTTCGGCGATCTTTGGAATCAGTTCAAAGGGGAATTCCGCTTTTAACCAGTAGTCGTTAACCAGAGGTTTAACCTCTTTTTCGAGAAAAGCCCTGACTTTAAGCTGCAGTGCCCTCTCCTCCTCATTTAAAGAATCGCCCAAATGATAGAAATCGCCATTGATAGCCGGCAACTCCTTCTTTTTATGAGGGGTTCCGAGCATCTTCATTAAGCCATTGATCTGGGTTTCATCCAGACTGGCTACAGCATCTACCATTTTTTTCAGGTCTACCTTTTTTGATAAGGCATCCATCTTGTCAAAATCAACGCTTTGAAAAAGCGCATATGCGTTTTTTATTTTAGAGAATATACCAGCCATATTTGGTTCTTTCTTGTTAAAACATATAATGGCCGGTTTTGTTCCCTAACGCAGATCGAAAAGGTTATCTATACCCAGAAGTTTCCGTGAGGTGAAACCTTCACCATAAGTTGCTCCGATCGACTTACCAAATTCCCTTGCCCGTCCGATCACACTTTCAAAGAATTCTGGTGAAGAGATATAAGTAGAGGGAGCTTCCTCGTCAGGATTATAAAACTGGGTCTTGAAAGCCTGAACTGCCTGCAGTTTTGTATCCATGAATGGGGTGATATCGACAATTACATCTGGCTGGATATAATAATCCTGAATATATTGAAAATTGAGGCGGGGTCGCCATGCTTCCTGCTCAATGCCATTATCTAAGGTCTTAATTTTGGGCAGTCCGGATAGGAAACAGGCATCATTCGCCAGATCGCCGGCCTTTCCATGATCCGGATGCCTGTCCCGCAACGCATTGCTGAATATAATTTCCGGCTGATATTTACGGATCATCCTGATGACTTCCAGTTGATGTGCTTCGTCATTTTTAAAAAAAGCGTCTTTGAATCTCAGGTTTTCACGAGCATGCAGCCCTAAAATATTTGCTGAATCTGCTGCTTCCGCGTCGCGCGTCTCCGCAGTACCTCTTGTACCCAGTTCACCTCTTGTGAAATCTAGTATACCTACTTTTTTTCCTAAAGCAATATGTTTTAAAATTGTTCCCGAACATCCTAACTCTGCATCGTCAGGATGTACGGCTAGTACTAATATATCTAATTTCATTGTTGTTTTGTTCTATTTAACCTGCTCAACAGGGCATTCTTTTACAGCAAACGCTGAATTTTCTTCTTGATTTTAGAAGATAGTGGTTTTGTAAATGGAAAGAAATAGTCTACTACTTCTCCGTTTTTATTGATCAGATACTTGTGAAAGTTCCAGCGTGGGGTAGACTTCAGTTTACCGTTCAGGTTTTTATCTCCCAGGAATTTATAAATCGGATTAGCATGTTCGCCACGGATCATCATTTTTTCGAAGATCGGAAACTGCACGCCGTAATTTACCGAGCAGAACTCATTAATCGCCATTCCGTTCAGCGGCTCCTGCCCCCCGAAATCATTGGAAGGAAAGCCAAGTATTTCGAACTCCTCATCTTTCATGATTTCTTTTAAACTTTGTAGTTCCTCCAGTTGAGGAGCAAAACCACAAGCAGAAGCGATGTTTACAATCAGCAAAACTTTGCCTTTATAATCGGAGAGGTTTTTATCTTTTCCATTGATCAGTCTGGCCTTAAACTGATAGATGTTCTTTTGGATTTCCGTCATAATTATTGTTGGTAGTAACCCGAAGAAGCAATAATAGATTCGATGTCTCTCTCCTCTTCCGGATTATAAGTGCTTTTGAGATTATGCCCAACTACACGGGCTACAGACTGGTAAAGAAAGGCCCTTACCCCACCCTGTGTTTCTTTAACAATCTGGTACGTGGTGCGGCCGACTTCCCGGTCGATCAGCTTAGTCAGAATTTGTCCCTGGGTGATGGTCAGTTCTTTAATCTCTGTTTTGAACATCTGTTTGATCTCGGCATCACAGGCCTTAATCAGTTTTTTATGTTCTTTTTTATCTGCGGTTACCGCCAGATCACGCTCCAGCTGCTCGTATCTGCGTTTCGCAAAGAGCGCATAGGGCATCACTTTCAGTACATTGTAGCGTAATCGATTGAAAGCGGCACGGTCGGCCGGCGACTTAAAAACCCGCACACCGTATATAACTACTTCATTCAGAGGAATCCAGGGAATCATTTCTCCCCCGTCATTGGTGCCGGCAACCCTGATGGTATCATTTTTGCCTTTTGAAGGAAATTTATAGGACACAGGATTTTCCTGAGCATTTACATCGGCTCCAATAATAATGACAAATAACAGAATAAATAACCTGTAAAATTTCATAAATTTATGCTCCCACAAAGTTAAAGCAAATTTAATGTATTAGGTTTATAACGTAAATCTAATATAGCCTTAAACGTATAACTAACAACAATTATTACGAAAATAATACAAATGAAGAATACCTTAGTAATTGATTTAGAAGCAGAAAAGCAAGAAATCCTGAAGAGATATCGTGCCCTCTTGCGCGCTTGTAAGCCAACTATGCAAAAAGGAGATAAGAAAGAAATCAGGAAAGCATTCGATATGGCATTGGAAAGCCATAAAGATATGCGCAGAAAATCCGGAGAGCCTTATATCTATCATCCCATTGCTGTTGCACAGATTGCCGCAGAGGAAATAGGTTTGGGTACCACATCGATTGTCTGTGCTTTATTACATGATGTAGTGGAAGATACCGATATCACCCTCGAAGATATTGAAAGAGAGTTCGGCAAAAAAACTGCTAAGATCATTGATGGTCTGACAAAAATCGCCGGGGTATTTGACTATAACAGCTCTTTACAGGCAGAGAATTTCAGGAAGATGCTGCTTACCCTTGCAGATGATGTTCGGGTAATTCTGATTAAGCTGGCCGACAGGCTGCATAATATGCGTACGATGGATTTTATGCCCAGGCATAAACAACTTAAGATTGCTTCGGAGACCATTTATTTGTATGCCCCCCTTGCACATCGTTTGGGTTTATACGCGATAAAATCAGAACTGGAAGATCTTTCCATGAAATACCTGGAGCCGGATACCTATAAGTTTATCGCGACAAAGCTGAATGAGAAAAAAGCGGAACGTACGCTGTTTGTGAAAAGGTTTGTTGATCCTATTAATGAGATCCTGGCAGAGCAGGGTTTTATAGCCAGTATTTACGGTCGCCCTAAGTCCATCCATTCCATCTGGAACAAGATGAAAAAAAAGAATATTCCTTTTGAAGAAGTGTATGACCTCTTTGCCATCAGGATTATCCTGGATAGTGCACCAGAAAATGAGAAGGCAGATTGCTGGAAGGCTTATTCTATTGTGACTGATTTATACCGGCCAAATCCGGATCGTTTGCGCGACTGGGTCTCATCGCCAAAAGGGAACGGATATGAATCCCTGCATACCACAGTGATGGGCCCTAAGGGGCAGTGGGTAGAAGTACAGATCCGAACGCAGCGGATGAATGAAATTGCAGAGAAGGGTTTTGCTGCACATTGGAAATATAAAGAGTCCAGCAATGATAACGGACTGGATCAATGGATCATGAAAGTGCGTGAGATGCTAAATAATCCTGAAGCCAATGCGCTGGATTTTCTGGATGACTTCAAAATGAACCTCTTTTCGGATGAGATCTTCATTTTCACCCCTAAAGGTGCTTTAATACAATTACCATTAGGCGCAACGGCACTGGATTTTGCATTTGAAATTCATACCGATGTGGGGGCAAGATGTATTGGTGCGAAGGTTAACCACAAGCTGGTTCCCCTATCTTACAAACTGCAGAATGGCGACCAGGTAGAGATTATCACCTCCAGCAAGCAGGTACCAAAAGAGGACTGGCTGAATATCGTAGTTACCGCAAAGGCGAAATCGAAAATCAAGTCTTCGCTCAAAGAAGAAAAAAGAAAAGTAGCGGAAGAAGGTAAGGAATTACTGGAGCGCAAACTTAAATCTCTGAAGATCACTTACCATACAGACAACCTCAATAAACTGAGTTACTTCTTTAAGCTGGCTTCCACGCAGGAATTATTTATTGCTGTGGCCAATGGAAAGATTGAACTGAAAGATTTGAAAGAGTACCTGGCCAGCGAAAAGGAAGTAGAAAACAGGGGTGGAGAAAAGAATGACGGTCAGCAGATTGAGGCTCTGCTCAATAAAGTAAAAGGTCCGGAATCGGATATTCTCCTGATTGGTGAAGATCTGCAAAAAATCGATTATACGCTCGCTGCATGTTGTAATCCAATTCCGGGCGACGATGTTTTTGGGTTTGTAACGGTAAGTGAAGGTATAAAAATTCACCGTACCAATTGTCCGAATGCCGCGCAGCTGATGGCTAATTATGGCTACCGGGTGGTAAAAGCGAAATGGAACAAACAGCAGGAGCTTACCTTCCTGACCGGATTACACATCATAGGGATTGACGATGTGGGACTGATCAACAACATTACGAAAGTAATTTCGGGCGATTTTAAAGTAAACATGCGGTCTATCACCGTGGACACAGATAATGGTATCTTTGACGGATCAATCATGATCTTTGTGAATGATAAAGAGCACCTGGATAACCTGATCGAAAACCTTTTGCGGGTGAAGGGCGTAACAGGTGTTACACGTTTTGATGCTTAAAATGTGAATAAATAATATAGTTATATATAAAAATTGATACCTTTGAAAGGAGTTTAAAACTATGTCTACAAATCATAACAGCGAGCTGGTTAGAAAAATATTTGAAGCCTATCTCGAAAACAAAAGTCTGAGAAAAACGCCTGAGCGTTTTGCTATCTTAGAGGAAATTTATTCCAGAGATGATCATTTCGATGTAGAAACCCTTTACATCCATATGAAAAACCAGAAATACAGAGTAAGCAGGGCTACGGTGTACAATACACTGGAGTTATTGGTTTCCTGTGACCTGGTAACAAAACATCAGTTTGGAAAAAACATGGCTCAGTTTGAAAAATCTTACGGCTACCATCAGCATGATCACGTGATCTGTATTGATTGCGGTAAAGTTGTTGAATTTTGTGATCCAAGGATTCACCAGATTCAGTCGATGGTGGGCGATTTACTCAAATTTGAAATTAAACATCACTCTTTAAATATGTATGGCAGTTGTTTTGACTGTGCTGCAAAAGCAACCATCAAACAAAAAGAGGATATTAAGCATGCAAGTTAATCATACAATAATAATCTTTTCTTAATTTAATTAAATGACGCAAGTAGACGTGCTTCTTGGCCTGCAATGGGGCGATGAGGGCAAAGGAAAAATTGTTGACGTTTTAGGTCCGCAATATGATTTGATAGCTCGTTTTCAAGGCGGACCGAATGCCGGCCACACCTTAGAGTTTGATGGCAAAAAGTTTGTTCTAAATACAATCCCTTCTGGTATCTTCAATGAGAAAACCATGAATCTGATTGGTAATGGTGTTGTAATTGACCCCATCATCTTAAAAAGAGAGTTAGATAACCTTAAAACAGCCGGTCATGATCCTGTTGCCAACGGGAAACTGATGATTGCACGTAAAGCGCATTTAATTTTGCCTACTCACCAGCTGCTTGATGCGGCAAATGAGCAGAAAATGGGTAAAGATAAAATTGGTTCTACACTTAAAGGTATAGGTCCGACTTACATGGACAAAACTGGCCGTAATGGTCTTCGTGTGGGTGATACTACATTGCCTGACTTCAAAGAGCGTTACGACCGACTGGTTACCAAACACAAGGAACTGCTTTCTCATTACAATTTCGAATATGATCTTGGAGAAAAAGAAGCAGCCTTTTTTGAGGCCATTGAGTTTATCAAAACCATTCCTCATGTAGATAGTGAGCATTTTGTGAACGGTTACTTAAAAGAAGGCAAAAAAGTATTGGCTGAAGGTGCTCAGGGAACATTGCTTGACATTGATTTCGGCTCTTACCCATTTGTTACTTCTTCAAATACAACAACTGCTGGTGCTTGTACCGGATTAGGTATTGCACCAAACAAAATAGGTAGCGTAGTGGGAATTTTCAAAGCTTACTGCACACGTGTTGGTAGTGGACCATTCCCTACTGAACTGGAAGATGAAGTGGGTGAAAACCTGCGTCAGGTAGGTCACGAATTTGGTGCAACTACTGGTCGTGCACGCCGTTGCGGATGGATCGATCTTCCTGCATTGAAATATGCAATTATGCTGAATGGCGTTACTGAAATGGTAATGACCAAAGCAGATGTATTGAATGAGTTTGATACCATTTATGCGTGTACACATTACGAATATAATGGAGAGACAATTGATTACATGCCATATGACATCATTTCAATCAAACCTACCCCAGTACTGAAAGCCATTGAAGGATGGAAAACCGACATCACTAAAATCACTAAGATTGAAGAGATTCCGGCTAAACTTGCAGACTATATCGCTTTCCTTGAAAAGGAATTGGAAGTACCTGTGAAATATCTTTCAGTAGGTCCGGATAGAGTTCAAACCCTGATTCTTCAATAAGATAAAAATAGCTCATTTATAAAGAGGCGGCCTGGTGCCGCCTTTTTGATTAGCAATACTTAATGACTCCAATGATTGCTGCTGAACATAATGTCTTCAAACAAAAGGCTCTTCTCTGGGCAAGCCAGTTTGAGATTTGCTGCTGTTTCGACTCCAATGGTTATACCGATCCTTATTCAGGCTTCGAATTCCTCCTTGCAGCAGGCGCCCATCATCAGCTCAATACACTTTCAGGCACAGCATTTCAGGAGCTGAAGGCTTTCTACGACACACATCAGAACTGGCTATTTGGCATGCTCAGCTATGACCTCAAGAACGAAATAGAAGAGTTATCTTCCAGTCACGCCAATCAACTCGAATTTCCCGACCTCTTTTTCTTTGTACCCCAATATCTCATCGTCATTAAAAATGGAAAAATAGAAGTAATTATCGGTGACCAGAAGATCTTAACAGCAATCGACTCCCATTCAGCAGACAGTAAGGAAATAGTAAAAACAAGCGTTAACATCATACCCCGCCTGGATAAAGCTACCTATATCAACAAAGTGGAAGAACTGCGTGAGCACATTTCAAGAGGCTATATCTATGAAGTAAATTTCTGCCAGGAGTTCTTCGCAGAAAATGCAGCGATCAATCCTTTTGAAGTCTACCAAAACCTGGTTCAGCTCTCACCCACCCCTTTCGGCGGTTTCTTCAAAATAAAAGATAAGTATATCCTTTCGGCCAGCCCGGAAAGATTCCTATGCAAAAGGGCCGATCGATTAATATCTCAACCCATTAAAGGCACCTCAAAAAGAAGCGCCGATGCGGCCGAAGATGAAAACAGAAAAACTGCCCTCAGAAATAACACGAAGGAACAAGCAGAAAATGTAATGATTGTTGACCTGGTACGCAACGATTTAACAAAAAGCGCAGTACCCGGCACCGTAAAAGTAGACGAACTTTTTGGCATATACACCTTTCCACAAGTCCATCAGATGATCTCTACCATCAGCTGTGAAATCAATCCCAACCTGCACCCCATAGACGCTATTCGCAATACCTTCCCGATGGGATCAATGACAGGCGCTCCAAAAATTCGTGCCATGGAATTTATAGAGCAGACTGAAGTGAGCCGGAGAGGAATCTATTCAGGCGCTTTCGGATACATCAGTCCGGCAGGTGATTTTGATTTCAATGTGGTCATCCGCAGCATTCTCTACAATGCCACTGCAAAATATCTTTCCTTCCAGGTAGGCGGTGCAATTACGTATGCATCTGCACCGGAAGATGAGTATGCCGAATGTATGTTAAAGGCTTCAGCCATGATCAAAACCCTGGAGAGTACCAGATAAGATGCCCTTATAAACATCCTACTATAATTTTCTGCAATAAACATCAGGCTTTAAAACCCAACAATAGATACCCTGCTATAAATTCCTGCAATAGGCATTTCGCTGTATGCATCCTGCCAACAAAAAAAGGGAGTCCTGTTTCCGACCTTCTATGTTTTGCGTAGCAAAAGATAGGCAGGCGGAAACAGGACTCCCTTTTTTTGTATATTCTAACAGCCTTATTGTACCGGCTTACCAGAGGTTGAATTAAAATAACGTTGCGCTTCCGGAAGATCTTTCTGAATCTGTGCAATACGTGTTGCATCAGCCGGGTGAGTACTCATAAACTCTGCTGGCTTCTGCGAACCTGCACTTGCCGCAGCCATACGTTGCCAGAAACTAACTGCATTTGAAGGATTATAACCCGCCATCGACATAAAAATCAACCCTAAATGGTCAGCCTCCAGCTCCTGCGTTCTTGAATTTGGCAACAGATAAAATCCCTGTGCACCAATCCCATAAACCTGGTTAATCACATTCTGAGTAGCAGCAGTTTTATTACCTGTAGCTGCACCAAGCAAACCACCAACACCTTCAGCAACAGCTGCCTTAGATGCACGTTCCGAAGAATGCTGTGCAACAGCGTGTGCAATTTCATGTCCCATTACAGTAGCCAGTCCGGCATCATCTTTAGCTACAGGCAAAATACCTGAATAAACCGCCACTTTACCACCTGGCATACACCATGCATTGACCTCTTTGCTGTCGATCAGGTTAAATTCCCAATTGAAACCCTGGATCTGTGACGCATAACCATTAGCATTCATATATTTTGTTACCGCAGCGGCAATTTTCTGACCTATTCTCTTTACCCTTGCTGCATCCGCATTATTCAATACTTTAGTTTGCGGATCTTTTAAAAGTGTAGCATAACTGGAAGCAGCAGCTGTTTGCATTTCACTTTCATTTACAAAACTAATCCTGTTTCTGCCCGACAGCGGAACAGTAGAGCATGCATAGGTCATCAATATTGCAGCAGCAATACCCATTAGTGTTAACTTTTTCATAAGGTAGATATTTGTTTTTATTGGTCGTTTTTCTTTTTAAACAGATAAACTTTCGACTCTTTGCCTTTAAGCAGACGCTCCAGGTTCTTCTGATGGGTAACCAAAATCAGAACACACACCACCATGCCATATAATACTTCCGACTTAATAGTGGAATGTAATATAAAGACGATACTCAATGGAAAAGTAAATCCGGCACATATAGAGCTGAGAGATACATATTTCGTAAGCAGGAGTACCACAACAAAGACAAGAACGCAAAGCATAGCTGCCGGGAAGTTAACTGCTAAAATCATTCCAAAAAGTGTAGCTACTCCTTTTCCTCCCCTAAAGCCAGCAAAAATCGGAAACAAATGTCCCATTACAGCCGTTACGCCAAGTGCAAGTTCGTAGTTTACAAATTGAGCAGAATGATGCGGTCCCGTTACAGACAATCCAATGAAATAAGCGAGTTTAGTTGCCGTAAAACCTTTTGCGATATCGATAATCATAACGGCCATACCAGCCTTTTTACCAAGCACACGAAAGGAGTTAGTTGCACCAGCGTTACCACTCCCGTACTCCCTTACGTCAACACCATAGAAAGCCTGGCCAAGCCATACCGCAGTAGGAATTGAGCCACATAAATAAGCTAAAATAACAGCGGAAATAGAATAAATAGATATCATTCCCTACAAGGCTTTTAAACTCATATCTAAACTTTTAACAGAATGGGTTAATGCACCCATGGAAATAAAATCAACACCACAGGCAGCGTAACCGGTGATATTTTCTTCCACAATACCGCCCGATGCTTCCGTAACATAATTATGATCGATTAGTTTTACAGCCTGTCTTAAATCATCAAAACTAAAGTTGTCGAGCATGATTCTGTTTACCATTCCTTTAGCCAGTACCTGGTTTAATTCCTCCAGATTTCTGACTTCTATTTCGATTTCAAGCTGCTTTCCTTTTTCAGTAATGTAATTATTTGCCGCTGTGATAGCATTGGCTATTCCTCCGGCATAATCCACATGATTGTCTTTAATTAAGATCATATCATATAAACCGATGCGATGGTTAACTCCTCCTCCTATTCTCACCGCCCATTTCTCCAGATATCTCAAGCCAGGGGTTGTTTTACGGGTATCTAATAATTTTGTTGAATAACCGTCAAGCAGTTTAACAATACGATTCGTTTTTGTAGCAATTCCACTCATGCGTTGCATACAGTTCAGCACTAATCTTTCAGCCAGTAAGATAGCATGAGTACTTCCTTCTACCGTAAAAGCAATATCACCATATTTAACCGCAGCACCATCATTGATAAAAACGGCTGTCTGAAGACCAGTATCTACCTGCTTAAAGATTTCAAGCGCGAGTGCTACACCAGCAAGGATACCCTCCTCTTTGATCAATAATTTAGCTTTCCCTATTGTACCAGCGGGAATGGTTGAAAGTGAAGTATGATCGCCATCGCCCAAATCTTCAGCGATCGCATTTTTGATAAATTGTCCTATTAATTCCTTATCCAAAACTTGTATTTTACATCAAAAATAGCATTTTTAAAGAAAAAAAATCATTATTTATCAGGTTCGATCCTCAATTCAGTTATCAGGAAGGCATTAGCAGTCTTTTTCAAACTGATGGCTACCCTGAACTTTCCGCTCTTAGTGCTCAATGAAAGAATGCCGAAACGATAATTTGGATTGGTATTAATCAGGTGAACAACAGTAGAGTTAGCTGGCGGATTTTTAGTAAAGAAATCTCTTAGAATCTGTTCTGCCTGTGCTTTTGAATAGACATCTTCCTGGTCATTTAATGTAAGTTCTACAGAGGAAGAAAAATTCTTACTGATTTCTTTTGAATTTGCAGACTTGAACAATACCGATAAGTTATCTACAATATCTCCCTGAAAAGGGGATTGATAGATAAACTGGATCAATAGAATGAGTGCCGGTAGCAGTGGTCTAATCATAGCTAAAGTTAGTCATTATTTCCCACACAAATTATGCCATTATGCCTAAATTTATTTCACAGGATAATCCAGTCTGAAGTTAAAGCCTTTGCGCACAGTAGAACGGTCACTCGCTGAATTACAATAAAAATCAACCGGTGCACCATAGTCTGCTGCTGAAAAAGTACCGCTTCCTGTTAAGGTCTGAGCAAATAAACTGACCTGATCGTAGCCCTTCAGCACCTGAATAGTTTTTGTAGCTTCATCATTAAAGCCACGCATAAAAATTGTTATGGTCGACTCCTGCAGCAGTTTTTTATCGGCATCACCCGCCTTCTTATCTATCACTGCCTGGAATGCAGTTTTGATCTGCTGAAAAGCAGCATCTGATTCAATGGCGATAATGGCCTTCCTGCCGTAAGTCACACTACTGATAATTACGGGATTGTCGGGTATTGCAGCGGCATCAGTTCCAGGTGCGAAGATAGCCCCCCCATCACCAAAGTAATCAGCATCCAAAGAAAACAGAGACAGATCGAAAGTAGCATATAAACCATTCTTCTTTTTGATATGGCCATGGTCGCCCGATTGACGAATCACCAGACTTGAAAAATCCCATGATGCTCGTGAATTCATCGAAATCTCACTATAGTTTTCAAATCCGATACCATTACTAAAACCAATTGCATCTACCTGCCCTGGTTTACTACCCGCAAGTGATGATTTGATAAAGCTGTTCGTCAGGGCTAAAGAAGGTGTTATTTTACCGGAATCCTCGTGAAATAATGGGGAGGTGGACAGTAATACCACAGGGTTCTGCTGATATCCCGTTAGCGGAGCATACGTTCCGTTTAAAAAAGTATTTCCTTTGAGCAATGCACCCGGGAAAATCCGTTGTTCTATAGCTGGTGTGACAGAAAAGGCAGTCGTTACTAAATCGCCCTTTGTCTGCACACGGAAAGTAATACCATTATTGCCTGCCCAAACACTGTCAGATACGATCGAATACTTTGAACCATTTGCTGCAACGATTTTTCTGATAGAATCAAGTTTACGGATTTTCACCTCTGCTGTAGGTACCGTATCTGCAGGAACACTATCGGTAGGTGTAACCGGTTTTACTGGCTCTTCCTTTATCGGAGGTTCCTCATTTTTCTCACAGGAAATAAACAATACAGTGGCAACAATCAGGGGGAAGAACAAGTTTTTCATCAGTAGATATTTGGTTTTTAACGGTTATGAAGCTATCATGATCTTTTCAATACAGTTTTTAATATTTATGGTCATACAGGTTTTGTCAGATAGCTTCTGAATTATTTCACATTACTGCAGATGCATAAAAATAGGAAAATTTAAGTCTAAAATTAGAAATATTTTATTAATAATAGCAACAATATTACATGTTAAAACATCAACAATCACGAGTAGAAAAGATGCTGTGGCTTCATGCCACGTATAAAAATCACATACGGACTTTAGCTTATAGAAATGATATTTATATTACGGATAAAACCCCAATAGGCTTATCTTTGTTCAATGATATGGCCATTGCACTAAAAGGCTAAATGTCTGAGAAAGCAATTATTATAAAGAAACACAATTAATTCCTGATGAATAATAAGAAAGTTATGCTCCTCATTCTTGATGGATGGGGATACGGAAAACAAGATAGTTCAGATGCTGCTTACGCAGCAAATACTCCTTTTTTTGATTCTCTGCTTCAAAAATACCCTAATTCAAAACTGGAAGCTGCAGGTGAAGCTGTCGGACTGCCAATCGGACAAATGGGGAATTCTGAAGTTGGCCATATGAATCTGGGTGCCGGAAGGGTAGTTTATCAGGAACTGGGCAGGATCAATAAAGCAATTAGCGACGGTTCCATAAAAACAAATCAGACATTAGTTGATGCGTTCAGCTATGCAAAAAATAATAACAAAGCAGTACATTTCATTGGATTGGTTTCTGATGGAGGTGTTCATGCACATATCAATCACCTGAAAGGATTATGTGATGCGGCTAATGAAGAAGGATTGAAAGATGTATTTGTACATGCTTTTCTTGATGGAAGAGATACCGATCCAAACGGTGGTCTGGGATTCATCAAAGATCTGGATCAGCACCTTAAAACCTCTACAGGAAAATTAGCCAGTTTAATTGGCCGTTATTATGCAATGGATAGAGATTCACGTTGGGAAAGGGTTAAACAAGCTTATGATGTGATGACCAATGGCATTGGGGAGCATACCTCAGATCCGATTGCGGCAATTGAACGCTCATATGCGGAAGGCATCACCGACGAGTTTATCAAACCAATTGTAGTGACTGAAAATGATGGTAAGCCAGTAGCTACTATTCAGCCAGATGATGTAGTGATCTGCTTTAACTACAGGACAGACAGAGGCAGGGAGATTACTGCGGCACTAACGCAAAATGATTATCCAGAATTTGGTATGCACAAATTGCCTTTGTACTATGTGACGATGACTACCTATGATGAGAACTTTGAAAATGTAAAAGTGATCTTCACGAAGGATGATCTTACGGAAACACTCGGAGAGATCTTAGAAAAAAATCATAAAAATCAGATTCGCATTGCCGAAACAGAAAAATATCCTCACGTTACATTCTTCTTCTCTGGTGGCAGGGAATTGCCTTTTGAAAATGAGAAGAGGCTAATGGTACCTTCACCAAAAGTAGCTACTTATGATTTACAACCTGAGATGAGTGCTCAGGGCATTACAGATCAGATTACCGCAGAGCTGGAAACTGGTTGGGCGGACTTTATCTGCCTCAATTTTGCAAACCCTGATATGGTTGGCCATACTGGTGTTTTTGAAGCAGTGGTAAAAGCTGTTGAAACTGCAGATCGATGTGCAGAAGCTGTGGTGACGAAAGGTCTGGAAAATGGTTATGCATTTATTATTCTTGCTGATCATGGTAACTCAGAATTTATGGTAAATAACGATGGTTCAGTAAACACTGCACATACCACCAACCTTGTTCCATGTATCCTGGTTGGGACGGACTATACGTCAATTGCGGATGGTAAATTAGGTGATGTTGCCCCTACCATCCTGAAACTGATGGGAATTGAAAAACCAGCAATCATGACCGGAAATTATTTAATCTAATGCGGAAAACAATATTCCTTTTATCGTTGTCGCTCTTTTTTATGGCCTGTAATTCTACAGTACCGGCTGAAAAAGGAGTGACAGCGGTACATTATTTTGACCTTAAAGGTTATATGGCTAAAGAAGCAGAGCGGTTGAACACCGAAAAACCTGAAATTCTGAAGACGGTGATGGTGAATGCTGCTGCAGAAAGCAAAAAAATGAAGATCAGTGACTGGGCAAAGGAAATGTCTGTTTTCTCGGACGCTGATATCAATAAGTCGGCCTGGCAAGGCATGTTCAAAGTGGTGAGGAAGAGTAATGAAGATATTTACAGTACGTCTGATGATAAAATTCCTGTGAAGTCTCTTGTAGTTACACACCACAATGGTCGTGTAAAAAGCATCAAAGTGCTGCTCAACACCACCAATATACTTTATTCCTCTAATGACACGCTGTCCTACTTTCCGGATAGCTTATATGAGATTCAAAAAACACAGCATATCAAATTGCTCAGTGAGAAGAATTACCGCATCTCCGGGTTATTCATCAAATAATTAAATGAATTGAATGCGCATAAAAAAAGCCATCTTCAAAATCTGAAGATGGCTTTTTTATCAAGGCTACTTTATTTTATCTCAAGCTCGAAATCTGTGCTTTTACATAGTCGATAAGTGAGATAATGTCTTTACGCAGGGGCTGTACCACTAATACTTTTTGAAAATCTGAAATAGAATTATTAAATAAAGCTATACAAGCTTCTTTTTCTGCTTTCTTTTTGATCTTATAAGATTTGTAAATGGCATAGTCCTTATAAGCCAGGCCCCTGTTTTGCAACAGCTGCGTATCTTCTTCACCATTGATCTCAATTGCTTTAGTGAAATCCTTAATTGCAGAAAGATAAAAATTCTCCCTCATCTGGTTTAACGACTCTTTAGGGTCGTTCGCCACATTCTGTCTTGCTTTGCCCCTGTAATAATAGGCAGAGTAATCTGAAGGCTTTAAAATGATTAAACGGCTGTAAGTCTCGATTGAATTTTCAAAGTCACCGCATTGAAAATAAGAATATCCAAGCATCTTTAAAACATTCGGGCTGTTAGGAGTTTTTGTATCTGCCTTAGCCAACTGGGCAACAGCTCCTTTATAATCGCCTCTCATCATGGCCTGCATACCTAATTTATCATAACTTCCGCTTTGTGCAAAGCCGGACCAGGCAGATAAAACAAATAATAGGACGAGCGTTTGTTTAATATAATTCATCAAATTGTATTATTAAAAGAATAAAGATATAAAATCAAAGGTATCAACAATAATGTTATTGCGATTTAGAAATATTATAAGTTAACGCTGATAAAAGTAAAATATGATAAAGTGGCCAAAGATTTTTTCAGACCCTGCCTTTTTAACAGTAAAATCCGATATTAGCTGTTTGGCACAAGAGTTGAAAATATAGACAGATATATATAATTAATATTTTATAAACGGCATACTGTCACATTGTCGTTTTTTATCTTAGAAAGGCCTATTTAATGAGTATAAAAGATCAGTTTGATTTTGGCAATGCACTACCCATCATAAATGAAGATACAGAATTTTTTCCGCTAATGTCTCAACACGATGAGGATGAGATGAATAATGAGGAGACTCCGGAAATCTTAGCTATTTTACCCTTAAGGAACACAGTTCTTTTTCCTGGTGTAGTTATACCAATAACTGTTGGAAGGGATAAATCTATAAAATTGATAAAAGAAGCCTATAAGGGCAACAAAATCATTGGTGTAGTTTCTCAGCTCGATGTATCTATAGAAGATCCGACTTTTGAACAGCTGAATAAAGTAGGAACTGTAGCACATATAATCAAAATGCTGCAGATGCCTGATGGTAATACTACAGTAATCATACAAGGTAAACAACGTTTCTGTTTATTGGAAGAAGTACAGTCTGAACCCTATATCAAGGTTAAAGTAAGCAAGTTTGCCGAGGCAAAACATAAAGTTGACAAGGAATTCAAAGCACTGGTTGCTTCCATCAGGGAGATGTCTTCTCAGATTATACAATTATCACCTAATATCCCGAGCGAAGCGGGAATGGCGCTGAAGAATATCGAAAGCACTTCTTTCTTAATTAATTTCATCTCTTCTAATATGAATGCGGATGTGATGGATAAACAGAAGATGCTGGAAATGGACAACCTCAGGGAAAGGGCCATGATGGTAATGGAATTACTTACGCTGGAACTGCAGATGCTGGAACTAAAAAACCAGATCCAGTCAAAAGTACGTGTGGATCTGGATAAACAGCAGAGAGACTATTTCCTGAACCAGCAACTGAAAACTATCCAGGAAGAATTGGGCGGTAACTCGTCAGACATGGAATATGAGGCACTGGAAACACGTGCCAAAAAGAAAAAATGGTCGGTACAGGTAAAGGAGCATTTCAATAAAGAACTCGAAAAACTGGGTCGCATGAATCCTGCAGCGCCTGATTACTCTGTGCAGATCAACTACCTGGAGTTATTGCTTGATCTGCCATGGAATGATTTCACAAAGGATAACTTTGACTTGAAACGTGCCCAGAGAGTATTAGATAAAGATCATTTCGGACTGGAAAAGGTAAAACAACGTATCATAGAATATCTTGCTGTACTGAAACTAAAACGCGATATGAAGGCGCCGATCATTTGTTTGGTAGGCCCTCCGGGAGTAGGTAAAACATCACTGGGTAAATCTATTGCGAAAGCGCTGAACCGTAAATATGTACGTATGGCGCTTGGTGGTATCAGGGATGAAGCGGAAATCCGCGGTCATAGAAAAACTTATATAGGTGCCATGCCGGGACGCATCATTCAGTCGATCAAAAAGGCTGGTGCGGCAAATCCTGTCTTTGTACTGGATGAAATTGACAAGGTTGGTGCTGATTACAGGGGCGACCCTTCTTCTGCGCTACTGGAAGTACTGGATCCTGAACAAAATAATGCATTTAATGATCATTATGTAGAGGCCGATTACGATCTTTCGAATGTGCTTTTTATCGCTACAGCAAACTCTTTAAGTACCATCCAACCAGCGTTGCTGGACCGAATGGAGATTATTGAGGTAAACGGTTATACGATAGAAGAGAAAATCGAGATTGCTAAAAAATACCTGTTGCCTAAACAAAAAGAGCAGCATGGCATCAAGACAAAAGATATCATCCTGAAAAACGGACTGATTGAGAAAGTGATTGAGGATTATACCCGTGAATCTGGTGTAAGGGGGCTGGAGAAAAAAATAGGTTCACTGGTACGTGGGGTTGCGACTAAAATCGCGATGGAAGAAACTTACGAAGCGACATTGGATAATGAAGATGTAGAACGTATTTTAGGTGCACCTATTTACGACAAAGATCTATACGAAGGAAATGAAGTTGCAGGTGTGGTAACCGGGTTAGCATGGACACAGGTAGGTGGCGATATTTTATTTATTGAAGCCAGTTTGAGTCCGGGTAAAGGAAAGTTAACATTAACCGGAAACCTGGGTGATGTAATGAAAGAATCTGCGGTTATTGCACTGGCTTACTTACGTGCACATGCTGCATTATTTGACATAGACAATCAATTATTTGATTTATGGGATATACATGTACACGTTCCGGCTGGTGCAACGCCTAAAGACGGCCCCTCAGCGGGTATTACCATGTTGACTGCGCTGACTTCAGCTTTTACGCAACGTAAGGTGAAATCTAATTTAGCCATGACCGGTGAGATAACACTGCGCGGAAAAGTATTGCCGGTAGGTGGAATTAAGGAAAAAATTCTTGCTGCGAAACGGGCAAACATAAAAGATATCATTTTATGTAAATCCAACCGCAAGGATATTCTGGAGATTAAAGAGAGCTATATTAAGGACCTGAACTTCCACTACGTTACAGAAATGAAAGAAGTAATTGAACTGGCCCTGATGAAGGATAAAGTGAAAGATCCGCAGGATTTAACGATTAAAGTAAAAGCTGTTGCGAACTAATTGAGCGAATATTTTATTTAAAATAATACCTTTAAAGCTCCGGATAATCCGGAGCTTTTTTTAATTGATATATAATGACAACTAAACGGTTATCCATCTTTGCTCTGCTCTTATGCTCTTCTTATCTATTAAATGCGCAGACTTATAAAAATGAATTTGGCTTTAAAAGTGATAATGATTCTTACCTGGGACAAGGATCTGATCGTTATTATACGAATGGTTTATTTATCAATTTCCGTCACGCGTTGGACCAGCAAAAACTAAGGGAAGGTCTGGAGAAAAAAACTTATGAGCTCTCAGCAGGACAGAAGATGTATAATCCTTACTCAGGTTACGCTCCTGATCCGGCTTTGCAGGATAGACCCTTTGCAGGATACCTGTATGTTGAAGGTGCAATGAACTGGTTCTATAGCAATGAAAGTATTTTAAAAGCTTCGGCACAAATCGGGACGACAGGTAAGAATTCGTTAGCTGAAGACGGACAGGAACTATTACACCGTGTAGTAGGTTTTTATGATTTAGAGGGCTGGGACTACCAGATCAGAAACGAGCTGGCGGTAAATCTGTCTGCACAATATTCACGTCTGCTCACACGTACGGCAGATAACGCGGTAGAATTCTCATTTGAAGGATATGCAAACCTGGGTACCACTTTTAGCGGTGCCGGCGCAGGAATACTTTTCAGAACGGGTAATTTAAACCAACTGTTCAACTCAGCTTACACCGATGCGGTAATCGGAAATAATGCAAAAACCAAAGCACTGGTAAAAAGGGAGTTTTTCTTTTATGCAAAACCGCAGTTAAACCTGGTGGCTTATGATGCAACGATTCAAGGTAGTATGTTTAACAATAACAGTCCGGTTACATTTGATCAGAAACCTCTGGTATTTGCGCAGCAGCTAGGCGTAGATTACAGTTCACAGCGCTTTACTGTAGATTTTGGGGTGATATTTAAAACGAAGGAAGTGAAAAGCACGGCCAGAGCCCACCAATGGGGATCTATCAGCATGTTCTACAGGTTCAATTAATTGTAAGGAACGTTATGACCGCTTTAAACATGCTGATTTTTTAATCGTGAATACCGGGCTTCCTTCTGCTTTCTTTTTTAACAGCGATAGATTTTTTATCGCTTTTTCTTTTCATGATGACGGAGTAGGGAGTTTTCGTTGGCTTCCTTTTCTTGTCGACATGCAAGGATAGTTTCAGGAGCGCAATCAGCTTTTCTATTGTTTTTTCTTTGTTGCTAAGCTGGCTCCGGTCTTCCTGAGAGACAATATGCAGGTTACCCTCCTGATCCAGACGATTGGCAAGTCGTACACCAAGCAAAACCTTTTCCTCTTCTGAGAGGAAATCGGCCGCCGCAATATTGATGATCAGCTCTACTTTACTGGATACCTTATTGACATTCTGACCGCCTTTCCCTCCACTCCTGGAGGTCTTAAATAAAACGTTTTTTACTATTTCTTCTTTGTCAGGTATCATTCCACAAAAATAGTAACTTTGCCCGCATATGGGAAAAAATCTGGTTGTAGCTATAGATGGATATTCATCATGTGGCAAGAGCACATTAGCAAAAGCACTCGCAAAAAAGTTGGGTTTCATTTATATCGACAGTGGTGCGATGTACAGGGCGGTAACTTTATATTTTATCCGTCACCATATCGACATGACCGACCCTATTGCAGTGAAAGATGGCTTACAGCATATCGAACTAAATTTTCATTCCAGGGATTACGAATCGCATATCACACTTAATGGTGAAGAGGTATCTGAAGAAATCAGGCAAATGCCGGTTTCACAAAATGTAAGCGAAGTTTCTGCGCATAAATTTGTACGTACAGAAATGGTAAAACAGCAGCAGCGGATGGGGAACTCCAAAAATATTGTAATGGATGGTCGTGATATAGGCACTACAGTATTTCCTGATGCACCGGTAAAGTTTTTCATGACGGCAGATCCTAAGGTTCGTGCAGAACGCCGTTTTAAGGAACTGCAAAGCAAGGGCGATACAGAAACTTCTCTTGAAGATGTTTTTGAGAACCTGGCGCACCGCGATTATGCGGATACAACCAGACTGGAAAGTCCGCTGGTAAGAGCAGAAGATGCCATCATACTTGACAATACGGATATTACACAGGAAGAGCAGCTTGAATTTGCACTTGAAAGGGTAAAAGCGCATCTCCCGGGTTAAAGCATAACACATAAAACGTTTGCTAAAACTTATTTAGTGAACGTTTTAATACCCATTTTCATCACAATCTGTTCACAATCAACAACATTTATTAAAAAATTCTTTCATTAAAAATATTAATTTCTATCTTTGCAGTCCCTCAAGGGAAAAAGGAGATTAAATGATTAATGGCAAAAAAACAAGTAGCAGAAAAAGAATTATTGGCTAAAAAAGCCGAATTACAAGGTGCAGACGCCCGTCTGACTGAAAAAGAAACGATTGAATCTGAAGCAGATTCATTGTCGATCGAACAGATCAAATCATCATTAGCAACACCAGATCAAGATTTTGACTGGGATGCAGACGACAAAGCATTCGGAAATTACTCTGACGAAGACCGTAAAAAGTTTGAAGACATGTATACCGATACTTTCAATCAAATCAACCAAGGTGAAATCATTAGCGGTATTGTTGTTTCAATCAACAACAAAGATGTTGTATTAAACGTAGGATTTAAATCTGACGGTTTAGTATCTACTTCTGAATTCCGTGATACTCCTGATTTGAAGATCGGCGATACAGTTGATGTATTCGTTGAGGCGCCTGAAGATGCAAATGGTCAATTGATTTTATCTCGTAAAAGAGCTAAAACACAAAGATCATGGGAATCTATCAACGAAGCTCTTGATAACGACAGAATCATCAACGGATTTGTTAAAAGCCGTACTAAAGGTGGTCTTATCGTTGACATCATGGGTGTTGAAGCATTCTTACCTGGATCACAAATTGACATCAAGCCGATCCGTGATTACGATGTTTATGTAGGTAAAACAATGGAATTCAAAGTTGTGAAAATCAACCACGAATTTAAAAACGTTGTAGTATCGCACAAAATCTTAATCGAAGACGATTTAGAAAGTCAAAAAGTTGAGATCGTATCTAAACTTGAAAAAGGTCAGGTATTAGAAGGTACTGTTAAAAACATTACTGACTTCGGTGTATTCATCGATTTAGGTGGTGTAGATGGTTTACTTCACATTACTGATATTTCTTGGGGCCGCATAGAGCATCCAAAAGAAGTATTGAGCTTAGATGAGAAAATCAATGTTGTTGTTCTTGACTTTGATGACGAGAAAAAACGTATTGCATTAGGATTGAAACAATTAACTCCACACCCTTGGGAAAGTTTAGATACTAACCTTGTTGTTGGATCTAAAGTTAAAGGTAAAATCGTAACTGTAGCTGATTACGGAGCATTCTTAGAAATCATTCCTGGAGTTGAAGGTTTAATTCACGTATCAGAAATGTCCTGGTCACAAAACTTACGCAGTCCACAGGAATTCCTGAAAGTTAGCGATGAAATCGAAGCTGAAGTATTAACTTTAGACAGAGACGAACGCAAAATGAGCTTAGGTATTAAGCAATTAACTCAGGATCCATGGCAAAATGTTGCTGAAAGATATCCTATCGGAAGCAAACATACTGCTGTAGTTAAAAACATGACTAACTTCGGTGTATTCGTGGAAATTGAAGAAGGTATTGATGGATTAATCCATATCTCTGATCTTTCATGGTCTAAAAAAGTTAACCACCCTAACGAATTCACTAAAGTTGGTGATACATTAGACGTAGTTGTTTTAGAATTAGACGTTGATAGCCGTAAATTAAGCTTAGGTCATAAACAATTAGAAGAAAACCCTTGGGATACTTTTGAAACTATCTTCACGTTAGATTCAATCCACCAGGGAACTGTTGTTAAAGTAACTGATAAAGGTGCTGTTATTGCTTTACCATATGGTGTAGAAGGATTCGTTCCAACTAAACACATGGCTAAAGAAGACGG